>Ga0180435_10007088_pt1 | contig 10714 bp, 8 predicted proteins | sample SS_ome_3_FD_132467 | JGI IMG/M metagenome (GOLD analysis project Ga0180435, IMG submission 132467) | Hypersaline lake sediment archaeal communities from the Salton Sea, California, USA - SS_3_S_1 metaG | ecosystem: Environmental > Aquatic > Non-marine Saline and Alkaline > Hypersaline > Sediment... | reverse complement strand
GCCGCAACGAAACTTAGGGACTCTTAAGGCTGAGTTTTAGCACCATTAAAATCTGAGACCGTCCTGAACCTATAACGATTTCAAAAAGTCGATCAAGTTTGGCTAAGTTCGTGTCCGGATGTTTACCGGAATGTGTCACGAGCGCTTTGTATAAGGTGTTCGAGCGACCATTATGGACCTTTTGGCACCCATTTGAACAAGAGAGCGACCCACGCAAGTGGGCAAATCATAAACTGTTTGAGGCCGTCAGGCCGAGTTTTTATGATTTAGCGAACGTGTTCATACATGGGTCAAAAGGTCCATTCAGGGAGTGAGAAGATCTTATACAAAGTGCTCGTCTCCAAACAACCGGCAAGAACTTCGTTACCGACAGGAAGCCGCGGTGCGGCTTAAACCGGCTTTTTACGACGCCATCAAAATTGATTTTACGATTTGATCATTCTTTGAACCGGTGACTTTCCATAAGTGAATCCTGTTACTCTGGCTTCGCCCGCCAAGATCAACCTCTATCTCAAGGTGCTCGGGAAACGACCCGACGGGTATCATGACCTGGAAAGTCTGATGTGCCGGGTAAACCTGTGTGACACGTTAGGGTTATCCTTTGACACCCCAGCCGGGACCACCATCTGTGACCATCCCGATGTACCCGACGGAGCGGCGAACCTGGCCCAAAAAGCCGCATCCGTATTTTTCGAGGCCCTGTCCACACCGGGGGGCGTGACCATCTCTATCCATAAAAAGATCCCCGTGGCGGCCGGGTTGGGCGGGGGCAGCAGCAACGCCGCAACTGTTTTCCACGCACTTAACGCCTATTACGACAACCCGTTCTCCACGCCTCAACTCATGGACATGGGCCTTCAGATCGGTGCCGATGTTCCCTTTTTTCTGTTTGAACATAGCGCCGTGGCCAAGGGCGTAGGGGAATCTTTGGAAGCCTGTCCGGGAATGTTTCCTTTTTGGGTGGTTCTCGTAAATCCCAGAATTACCGTATCCACCGCTTGGGTCTTCGAACACCTAAATTTGGGATTGACAAATTGCCCCGAAACTTATAATGTTTCGGGGTTTTTGGAGGACCCCTCACGGATCAAGGGCTTTTTGTGTAATGATTTGGAGAAGGTAACTATCGGGGCATTCCCGGTAATATCCGCCATAAAAGGGGCCCTCCTCGATTATGGCGCTGAGGGCGCATTGATGTCTGGAAGCGGCCCCACGGTGTTTGGCCTCTTTTCAGCCTATGGTCAAGCGCACCGCGCGTATGAGGCGATTCAAAGCCGGGGGTGTTGGGATACCTATTTAGCGGACCTGCTGCTTCCCTGACAGGCTTTATGTTGGGGTGTCGTCAAGTGGTAAGACACAGGATTTTGGTTCCTGCATTCGGAGGTTCGAATCCTCCCACCCCAGCCACGTGTTTGTGCCACGCACCGTCGCAGGTGCTGGAGATATCGTTACCATAAGATCAACGGTGAAATATGCACAGACTTGTTGTGTTTTCCGGTAACTCCAATCTTGACTTGGCCAAAAGTGTCTGTAACGACATCGGCATTCAGTTGGGCCAAGCCAAGGTTCGAAAATTTAGCGACGGGGAAACCCAAATCGAAATCAGTGAAAATGTTCGGGGTAAGGACGTCTTTATCATTCAATCCACCTGTGCCCCCGTAAATGACCATTTGGTGGAACTGTTGATGATGATCGACGCCTTCAAGCGGTCGTCCACCAAGCGAATCACGGCGGTCATACCCTATTACGGCTATGCCCGGCAGGATAAGAAGGTAGCGCCTCGCGTGCCGATCAGTGCCAAATTGGTTGCCGATCTGCTTACCACCGCCGGAGCCGGCCGAGTGATTACCATGGATCTTCATGCCGGTCAGATACAGGGGTTCTTCGACATTCCCGTCGATAACCTCTTCGCGGCCCCGACCATACTCGACTATATCAAACGCACCTTTGACAATGACACTGTCATTGTATCCCCTGATGCCGGTGGTGTTGAACGCGCCAGGGCTTTTGCTAAAAGACTTCACGCCCAATTGGCGATTATCGATAAACGCCGGCCGGCCCCCAATAAGGCCGAGGCCATGAACGTGGTGGGCAATGTGGAGGGAAAGCGGGCAATCATAGTCGATGACATGGTGGACACCGCGGGAACGCTCACCGAAGGCGCCTTGGCACTCATTCAACACGGCGCATCGGAAGTCCATGCCTGTTGCGCCCATGCTGTTCTTTCAGGGCCTGCAGTGGACCGAATTACCAATTCGCAAATCAAGACCCTCGTGGTTACCAACACCAATCCGTTACAGGAGAATGCCCAAAAATGTGACAAGATACGGGTGCTATCCGTATCCAAGCTTTTGGCCGAGGCCATTCAGCGTTCACATACGGGCAGCTCAGTGAGTTCACTCTTTGTCTAGGGAGGTTACAACCATTGGACGTATTCGATCTTAAAGCAACCAGGCGAGAAAAAACCGGCAAGGGCCAGGCCCGACAACTGCGCCGGCAAGGCCTCGTCCCGGCCGTATTGTACGGCCCCAAGATAGACGCGGTGCCTCTGACCATATCGGTGAAGGAGCTCCAAAACATCTACAAAGCAAGCGGCAGCGAACATATGGTCCTGAGTTTAATCATCAATAACGGCGGCACCCAAAGGAAGACGGCCATGATCAAGGAGCTTCAAACGGCGCCGGCCACCAGCGATTACCTACATGTCGACTTTTATGAAGTTGCCTTGGATCAGGCCATTCAAGTGAGTGTGCCTGTGGAGGTGGTGGGTACATCCAAGGGCGTCGAACGTGGGGGATACCTGCAGGTGGTCCGCCATGACCTGGAGGTGTCCTGTCTACCCACGGATGTCCCGTCCAGCATCACCGTCGACATCTCAGACCTGGACATCGGCGACTCCATACATGTGGATGAAATCACTGTCGGTGACGAAGTCACCCTTCTGTACGAAACCAACTTCACCGTGATAACCGTGGTAGCACCAATGGCTGAGGAAGAAGAAGCTGAAGAAGAAGAGTTGGAAGAAGGTGAAGAAGCTGAAGTCAGTGAGGGTGAAGAAGAGACAGGGGAATCTGCGGAATCGTAGGATTTAGATGCCGGAGGATCGCGTTCGCTTGATTGTGGGGCTGGGCAACCCCGGACCGAAATACCGGTTGACTCGTCACAACGTGGGCTTCATGGTCGTGGACTGTTTGGTTCAACGTCACGGGTTGACGTTGGACCGACACAAGTTTGATACCCGTTACGGTCGTGGCAGGATGCCCGGATCGGCGGTTCTGGTCGCCAAGCCCATGACCTTTATGAATCGTGTCGGACCGGCGGTCAGGAATTTGGCTCACTTTTATCGAGTGGATACACAAGATATCACAGTCATCCATGATGACCTGGATCTTGTATTTGGCACAATAAAAATTAAAGAGAAAGGAGGGGATGGAGGACATAATGGCGTCAAGTCTCTGATTGCTGCTTTGGGAACCCAACGCTTTGGCCGCATCCGGGTCGGTATCAGTCGTCCCCAAGACCCAAGCCAAGTCACGGGCTATGTCTTGGACCGGTTCGATACCACCCAGGAAAAGTGTGTGGCCGAGGTTGTCACACAGGCAACGGATGCGCTGGAGATGGTGATCACCAGCGGCGTATCGGAGGCAATGAATCGGTTTCATGGCAGAAACATTACGCAATGTTAGGTTGGGAGGAGAACTATGAATGAATTGATTAATTGGGAACTTTACAGCACGCTGGTGGGTATTGCCGGAGTGGTTTTCGTGCTGTTTCTAATTGGTGTCGTAAAGAGTGCCCCATCTGGGGATGAAAAGATGAACGAGATTGCTGAAGCAATCAAGGAAGGCGCCATCGCTTACCTGAATCGTCAGTTAAAGACCGTGTTTATCGCTGCAGCCATAATTGTCATCATTATTGGAGCCACCCTGGGAATTCGCACAGCCATCGGCTTCCTGATCGGTGCTGCGGCCTCTTACATTGCAGGGTATATCGGCATGCGGGTTTCCGTTCTGGCCAATGTCCGCACCGCTGAGGCCTCCAAGAAAGGGCTGGCCGCCGGTTTGGGAATGGCCTTTAAGGGCGGTACCGTAACCGGGATGATCGTGGCCGGCCTGGCCCTCACCTCGGTAGCCGGCTACTACACCCTCACCCACGACATTCGAGCCCTGGTGGCTTTAGGATTTGGTGGTAGCTTGATCTCTATCTTTGCCCGTCTCGGCGGTGGTATCTTTACCAAGGGCGCCGATGTGGGTGCCGACCTGGTCGGTAAGGTAGAGGCAGGGATTCCCGAAGACGATCCGAGAAACCCGGCGACCATCGCCGACAACGTAGGCGACAATGTGGGTGATTGTGCCGGTATGGCGGCGGACCTTTTTGAGACCTATGCGGTAACCGCCGTGGCGGCCATGATGCTGGCCCACCTTGTCTTTCCGGAAGCGAAAGTGGGCCCGGAAGTCTATCACAACGCCGTAACCTTCCCGCTCGTTCTGGGTGCGGTATCCATCATCGCATCGATTATCGCCAGCTTTTTTGTCCGGCTGGGGAGTGGAAGCGAATACATCATGGGAGCCCTGTATAAGGGCATGTTCGGCTCGGCCATCATTGCGGGCGCGGCTTTCTATTGGGTGACCCAGAAAATGATGGGCGGCATTGGCATTCCGATCATGAACATATATCTGGCCACTCTCGTGGGTCTGGTACTCACCGTGGGTATTGTTATTGTCACCGAATATTACACCGGCGTCCGGGGTCCGGTAAAGGCCATCGCACAGGCCTCCACCACCGGACATGGGACCAACATCATCGCCGGACTGGCCGTCAGCATGCAGTCCACGGCGATTCCGGTACTCCTGATTTGTGCCGCTATTCTGGCATCTTATCTCTTAGCAGGTCTCTTTGGCATTGGCTTGGCGGCTATGAGCATGCTGTCCATGACCGGTATGGTTATCGCCATTGACGCCTATGGTCCCATCACCGATAATGCAGGCGGGATTGCTGAAATGGCGGGGATGGACGAAAGTGTGCGGGCGGTTACCGATCCCCTGGACGCCGTGGGAAACACCACCAAGGCCGTCACCAAGGGATACGCCATCGGTTCGGCCGGCCTCGCCGCCTTGGTCCTCTTCGCTGCTTACATCCAGGACCTGATAGCCGAGATGAGTCACGCCTCCGGTGGTGCAGAGGAACTCATCTTTGACCTGGGCAATGTGTATGTCATTGTCGGGCTTTTTCTCGGCGGCCTTCTGCCCTTCTTGTTCGCCTCCATCGCCATGAATGCGGTGGGCCGGGCGGGCGCTCAGGTCGTCACCGAGGTAAGGCGGCAATTCCGCGAGATTCCAGGCATTATGGAGGGAACCGCCAAACCCGATTATGCCACTTGCGTGGATATCGTAACACGCTACGCCCTTAAGGAAATGATTGTTCCGGCACTCTTGCCGGTGGTGGTGCCCGTTCTTGTGGGATTCTTCCTTGGGAAAATCGCCCTCGGCGCACTACTGATCGGTAGTATCGTGACCGGTATTTTCGTAGCCATTTCCATGACCACCGGCGGGGCGGCTTGGGATAACGCCAAGAAATATATCGAAGACGGTCATTTCGGCGGCAAGGGCAGCGACGCCCACAAGGCAGCCGTAACGGGTGACACGGTCGGCGATCCGTACAAGGATACCGCCGGACCGGCCATCAACCCGATGATCAAGATCCTTAACGTCGTTGCCCTCCTGATGGTCCCCTTCCTGATTTAGGCGTACGGGACATCAGGGGCTTCAACGTAACAGCCCAGAGTATAAAGGATTGGCACCTCCACGGGTGCCAATCCTTTTTCTTTTTGTCTCCCGTTAACGAATACCCCCGCCCGCCTCAACCGAGCACCCTGCCGTACTGAAGCGTTGCCGTGACCCATACTTCCTTTTTGTGTTGATTGAATTCCAAGAAAATGCTATACAAAGATAGAATTCGGCGAAGGTTTACCCAAATTTGGGCCCGATACGGGCATGTTTCTTTAGTAGTATAGGATAGGAGTAAAAACATGTTTAAGATTGGCGACCTGGCAGTATACCCCGCGCATGGGGTGGGACGAATAGAATCGGTGGAGTCACGGCAAGTATCTGGAAAAGATCAAGATTTTTACATAATGAAAATTTTGGAAAATGAAATGATTATCATGATTCCGGTGGATAAGGTCTCTTCTGTCGGACTTCGAGACATCATAGGCGTGTCGGAGGTCACCAAGGTCTACGACATCATGAAAAAGCGAGACATCCCGTCGGACAACCAGACGTGGAACAGACGGTACCGGGAATATATGGAAAAGATCAAGACCGGGTCGGTGTACGAAGTCGCGGAAGTATTGCGCGATTTGTATTTGCTCAAAGAGGAAAAAGACCTGTCCTTCGGGGAGCGAAAACTCCTGGATACCGCCCAGAGCCTCCTCCTTAAAGAGTTGTCTATTGCCAAAAAAACCGATGAGGGGGCCATTATGTCGGACATCAACACCATTTTCGAGGTAGAAGAATAGGCATTTCTATTGGTTGAAATCATCAGGTGTGTCGGTTATCACATTTCGTGCAACTAACAGGGAAGCCGGGCGTCGACTGGATAGTGTGTTGGCCGCCCGGTTTGCTTTTCTATCCCGTTCTCAGGCCAATCAACTGATCCGGGAAGATCGGATCCAGGTCAATGGCACGGCCACAAAGGCAGCCTATCTTCTCAGACCTAACGATTCGGTGCGGGGGGTAATTCCCCCCTTGCCGGATCCTCACTCTCCACCTCTCGTAAAACCGGAACCGATCTCTCTTGACATCCTCTTTGAAGACGATCAGATCATCGTCCTGAACAAGCCTCCCGGGGTCGTCGTCCATCCCGCGCCGGGCCACGCCGACGGAACTCTGGTCAATGCCTTGGTTTACCACCACCCCGACATCAGCACGGTGGGAGATCCCGCCCGCCCCGGTATCATTCACCGCCTCGATAAGGATACCTCCGGCACCCTGATCGTTGCTAAAACGGCATCAGCCCATAATCACCTGAAAAAGGCATTCAAACACCGACAGGTCCGGAAGCAATACCTGGCCTTGGTCTATGGGCGGATCGAGGATACTACCGGCATCATTCAAACGCCCGTGGGCAGGCACCCCGTCCACCGAAAGAAGATGTCTACCGTAAGCCCTCGAGGGCGACCTGCAGAAACACAATGGCGTGTACGAAAGGAGTTGGATTCCGCCACCCTGCTTGATGTCCGGATACGAACGGGGCGAACTCACCAGATTCGTGTCCATTGCGCCGATATGGGGCATCCGGTTGTCGGAGACATCCGATACGGGGGCAAAAAGCGCTGGAAGGAAGCGGCCGCTTCGGAAGACATCCGCCGAGTGCTTCAATCGGTGAACCGCCAGATGCTTCATGCTTGGCGGTTAACATGTGTTCACCCATCGCTCGGTCGCGAGCTCTGCTTTGAATCTCCGGTACCGGAAGACATGGCCGGCGTCATCAAGGCCTTGCAATCGGTGGATTGATAATTTATCGCTGACACGGGAGAAACAGAATGCCTGATTGTGGTATATGACTTCCGTTGCGCCACCGCCGTGTCGGCGCTGAAAGAGTGTCCGCGGCTGCGCAAGCCCGACAAATATCTGGAAGTTAAGGAAAAATGTTTAAAAATACCAAATGCGCACATTTTTTGCAGCATTTCGAACAAATCTAACCAATAGATCTCGATCCAGGATGTCTCCATATGCACCATTATTTTGACCTGATTACCCGAAAGGCAATAATAGTTCTCGCCGTATTGACGGCAGTCACTCTGTTTTTTGCAGCGCACTTGGGCCGGTTGCATGTGGACACGTCCGTGATGCAGATGATCGTTGAGGACCTGCCGGAAAAAGAAGAATTCGACAAATACAAATCGGAATTTGGCTGGAACCCCACGGACATTCTGGTCGTCTTTAAATCGGAAGACGTCTTTTCACCTGAGGCCTATTCTAAAATTGAAAAATTGACCGCAGAACTCAAGGCCCTTGAAGGGGTTAAGCGTGTGGCCAGCCTGTCTACTCTGAAGTATGACTTGGACTTCTTAAACGAATGGACGCTTGACGATCTACGGCGAAACGTACGTGCAGCGGATATTTTCCTTAATCACCTGGTTTCAGAAGACGGAAAAACAGCAGGCATCATCGTCGTTTCGGACCAGGATGCCATTGCAGAATCGACGACCGTGGCCATTGAGGGGATTCTCGAGGAACGCAGGAATCCAAATCAACCTTTCCAACTCTATCAAATCGGCACCCCGGTCATCGGCCACCAGTTGACCCAATATACGGAAAACAACCTAAAGACACTCCCCGTACTTGCCGCTTTGATTATGTTCATCGTCCTCTTAATCTGCTTTCGCAATTTTCGCGGCGCTCTGGTTCCGCTCTCCTCGGTGGGGATATCCCTCATATGGACCTTCGGCCTAATGGGACTGGTTGATATCCCCTTGTCCATGGTCACCATGATTATTCCCGTACTACTGATCGCGGTGGGAACGGCCTACGCGTTACATATCATGGCGGCATACAATGATGCGACCCGAAGCGATCAACCCAACCGGGAGGCAGTTGTCTCCGGCCTGGTCAAGGTCTGTTTGCCCACCATTCTGGCCTCCCTGACGACAATCGTCGGCTTTGCATCCCTTATGCTGAATGAAATCGAAATCACTCGGGATTTTGCCCTTTTTTCCTGTCTGGGCATTTTCTTTTTGTTGATTATTCATCTCACGTACATACCCGCTGTTCTTTCCCTGTTGGGAAAGCCTTATACGGCCCAGTACCTGTCCCCGCCCCAGGCGCCCCCCTGGACGGAGTCGTTCCTCACCCGTGCGTTGCACGTATCACTTCACAGGCCTAAGAGCGTGGCCGTTATATCCACCTTGATCGCCGGGGTGGCGGTTGTGGGCCTATTCCGCATCCAGGTCGAAACCACGCCTATCAATTACTTTAAGAAGTCCGATCCGTTGCGCATGGCCTTCGATGATGTCTATAAGAATCTATCCGGCATTTATCCCGTCAATGTAATCTTGAGAAGCGACACACCCGGGTATTTTAAATCTCCGGAAGTCCTGCGTCGGGTGGAACGTTTCCAACAATTTGCGAAAGATATCGAGGGGGTAGACATAGCCACATCCGTCGTCGATTTGCTCAAGCTGGAAGGGCTTTTTACCCGAAATTTTGCGGACAAGGCCAAGTATTATGTCTTGCCCCGCGATCCTTTCATCGTTCAGGAGGCCGTCAAAAACCTTAGGCTGCTGGACGGGGATGAAACGATCGACTATTTTATTTCCAAGGATTTTACGCGGATCAACATCACGTGTCGCTCACACGCCACGTCCACCACCAATTTCATACAGATTGAACGGACCCTGTCGGACTATTTGGATACCCATCTACCCAAAGGGGTTCGCTACGATGTCACAGGCCTTACCATGGCCATCTCTCATTCCTCCGAGGCCATCACCGTGGGGCAGCTCAAAAGCCTCGGCCTAGCCTTGGTTTTCGTTTTTATCCTTCTGTCCTGCCTCTTCTTGTCCCCTCGGGTGGGTCTATACTGCATGCTTCCCAACATGTTTCCCATATTGATCAACTTCGGGGTCATGGGATGGTTTGGAATCAATTTGTGTGTCGCCACCAGCCTCATCGCCAGTATCGCCATCGGTCTGTCGGTGGACGACACGATCCATTATGCCTTTCGGTACAACCATATATATAAAAGCCGGACCAGCCGGGAGAAAGCGCTGTGGCTTACCACCACCACCGTGGGGAAACCCATTGTGTTTACGTCCCTTACCGTGGGTCTGGGCTTTTCCGTTCTCCTATGCTCAAGCTTCGTCCCCACCGTCTTGTTCGGAATGCTGATGCTGGTCACCGCAGCCGCCGCCCTGATGGGTGATCTGATTATTTTGCCGGCCATTTTGTACCGAACCGATCTGGTCACGCTGTGGGATTTTGTTGCGCAAGCCACGGGAAGAGATTTCTACCGGCGGGCCACCTTAATCGTTGATATCTTGCGGTCTCAGGCGGGTTCGGTGGTCGTCACCGGTTTTGAAAAGAATTTCAAGGACCAAGAGGTTATTTTTGAACAAGACGAACCGGAAGATGCCGTATACTTGATACTGAGAGGCAAGGTCATGGTCCAGTGCAAAGACCGGGAGCAAGAACAAGCCGTCGCTGAATTATCGGAAGGAGACGTATTTGCCCGGCCGCAGGAGACATACTGCCAAGGCATGAACACCAAAGCGGTGGCACTCGAAAAGACCCGCCTTTTTCAAATCAGCGAGCGGACCTTTCAACGTCTCCGGGGACTTTGTCCGGGTCAAGGCCCGGGCAAGGCCTATATAGACCTGGGCAGTGTCAAAGCGCAACGGCAAGAAACCCACAGAGGTGTCGTCAACTGCCGATGTATCCCCGGCCGCGCCAAACTCTTTTCCTGTTGGGTGAGAGAATAAGCTGCTTATGTCGAGCGGGTATTCTCGGTTTATAAATGGTCAGGAACTGATGAAATCGTAAAAAGCAAATCTATACCGCGCGCGGTATCCTATAGGCAACGAAGTTCTTAACGGTTGTTTGGAGACGAGCACTTTGCATAAGATCTTCTCACTCCCTGCATGGACCTTTTGACCCATGTATGAACGCGTTCGCTAAATCATAAAAACTCGGCCTGACGGCCTCAAACAGTTTATGAT
>Ga0180435_10007087_pt1 | contig 10714 bp, 11 predicted proteins | sample SS_ome_3_FD_132467 | JGI IMG/M metagenome (GOLD analysis project Ga0180435, IMG submission 132467) | Hypersaline lake sediment archaeal communities from the Salton Sea, California, USA - SS_3_S_1 metaG | ecosystem: Environmental > Aquatic > Non-marine Saline and Alkaline > Hypersaline >... | reverse complement strand
TATATTAAACGAAACCCACAATAACAAGGAGAGGTGAAAAAAATGGCTGAAGAAACAAAGGTAATGGATAAAGCGGTTAAATTGGCAGCAGAACGTGAGGGGAAATATCTGACCTTTACCCTGGCTGATGAAGAATACGGTATCGGTATATTAAAAATAAAAGAAATCATTGGAATGATGCCGGTTACCACCGTACCTCAAACCCCTGATTTTGTAAAAGGCGTGATTAATTTACGCGGAAAAGTGATTCCGGTGATGGATCTGCGGCTTAGATTTGGCATGGAATCAATAGATTACACAGAACGAACCTGTATTATCGTTGTGGAGATAGAAGGAAGCAATGGAACCATTCAAATCGGCATCGTGGTGGATTCTGTATCCGAGGTATTGAATATCAAGGGCGAGGACATAGAAGATACGCCAACTTTCGGAACCAAGTTAAACACCGAGTACATTCTCGGAATGGCCAAGATGGAGGGCGGTGTTAAAATTCTTCTCGATATAGACCGCGTACTCAGTGAAGGTGACATCGCCGATCTTGAAAGCGCAGCATAAGACCAACCCTACGGAGCGTTGCGATGAGTGAAAAAGGCAAAGATGTAAAAGATAAAATAGAAAATCTGTCACTGCAGGTATGCATGCTTGAAGAAGGGGATATTCCCGCCATGGGTGGCATCCTGAATTCTCTTGCCGCATTGAAAGAGGACGCTTCGGACTATGATTGCGCCGCTTTTTTGGATGTTATCAATGGCCTGCATGAATACATGAGCAAGCTGGTGTTAAATGATGCAGAAGATACAAAACCGCTTGAGGAGGGCGCCACCACGCTTCAATCCATATGGCGCGATATCGGCAACGGCATTGAATTTAGCGCCGACGTTTCCGGTGTTTTAAAAAAACTTGGCGTAGCCGCCGAAGATCGCCCCCCTGATAACCATGGCAATGGAGATGAAGCAGAAGGTCACACGGAAGCCGATCAGCCGGAACGTGTTTCAGAAATGCCGTTGGAAGATATGACCTCGTCTGAGAAAACCGGAGATTCCAACACCGTCCCCTCCGGGACCGGCGACACCTCTTCACAGGCAGAACTGGCTGATGAGGACGTTGATATCCTCTCTGACTTTGTTGTCGAATCAAAGGAAAACCTGGAAAGTATCGAGCTGAACCTTATCGAACTTGAACAGAGCCCCGGTGACATGGATATCATTAATTCCATCTTCCGCCCTTTTCATACCATAAAAGGCGTGTCCGGATTTTTAAAGCTGGATAAAATGAATGCGCTCTGCCACCACACGGAAAATCTTATCGACAGTGCACGATCAGGCGATTTGGTGATAGATGATAATATAGCCGATATGATACTGGAGTCCGTCGACACCCTGAAACTGATGTTGGAGGAAGTGGAAAAAAGCCTTGAAACAAGACTGTCTCCCACTTTCCAGAGCATCGATTCCGCAAGGATTTCCGCAAAAATACAGTCCGCCGGTTCAGTAGAAGAAAAAAAAGAAACCCTCGGAAAAATACTGGTGGAGGAAGGCTCCATAGAGGAAAAAGATCTAAGAGAGGGCCTGAAGATACAAAAAAGTAATCCGGATAAAAAAATCGGAGAAATCCTTGTCAAAGAAAAAAAAATCGACCCTGCTGACATAAAAACAGCCTTAAAAAAGCAAACTGCGGGAAAGGGTTCTGCAGGCCTTCAGGTTAAAGTGGACACTGAAAAACTGGACAATCTGGTGGATCTTGCCGGCGAGCTGGTGATTGCGCAGAGCATGTTTAAGCAGATCGGTCTTGAAATGGTGGGGAATGATCAAAAATTTTTCCAGCAACTGAACCAGGTTACCCAGGCCGTATCCGACATTCAGAAAATTGCCATGTCCATGCGAATGGTCCCCATTAAAAACACATTCCAAAAAATGTTCCGCCTGGTGAGGGACCTCGCCAGGAACTCGGGTAAGGAAGCCGACCTGTCCATGTCCGGAGAAGATACGGAAATTGATAGAAATGTGGTTGACGAACTCTATGAACCCATGGTCCATATGATCAGAAACTCAGTGGATCACGGTCTGGAAATGCCGGATGACAGAGAGGCCTCCGGCAAAAACAGAAAAGGGTCGATCCATCTTCGCGCTTATCAGAAAGGTGGGAATATTGTCATTGAAATCGAAGATGACGGCAAAGGCCTGGACAGAAATGTAATATTGAAAAAAGCTGTCGAGAGAGGCCTCGCGACGGAAGAAGACCCCCTCTCTGATAGAGAGATATTTGATTTTATAATGCATCCGGGGTTCTCGACCGCAAAAGAGATTACAGATGTATCCGGGCGCGGAGTCGGCATGGACGTGGTCAAGAAAGGCATTGAAAAACTCCGCGGCAGACTGGATATTGACTCGCAGGCAGGTAAAGGATCCGTTTTTACCATTTCCCTTCCCCTCACATTGGCCATTGTTGAGGGCATGCTTGTTCGAGTCGGAAAAGAGAAATATATCCTTCCGGCCCACTCCATACTTGAATCGTTCCGCCCTGAAGAAAAGAACTGCTATACGGTTGAAAAAAAAGGTGAAGTCGTGAGGCACAGAGAAAGCATTATCCCTCTCGTCCGTATTGACGAGCTGTTCAATGTCAAAGGCGAAATGAACAATCCATGGGAGGGGATCGCCGTCCTTGCTGAAAATAATGGAGAGCAGAAAGCACTGCTCCTGGATGAACTTTTAGGAAAAGAAGAGTTTGTTATCAAAAATCTCGGTGAAACATTCAAAAAGGTGAAAGGGCTTGCCGGCGGTGCAATACTGGCTGATGGAAAAGTCGGACTTATTGTCGATATGTCCGGCCTGTTTCAAGTGACCGGAGAGTAGCCCCCCTTCGTAATACCTGCTCCGAAAAACAAGGGCGCTGGAATGGAAAAACTGAACGACCGGCTGTTTAAACACTATTGCGACCTGGTGTATCAGGAAGCGGGAATCAATCTGACGGAAGACAAACGCGAACTCCTGAATGCCCGCATCGCCAAGCGACTGCGAAACAAGAATGTCAGCGCAAAAGATTACTTCGGCATAATAAAAAAGGATTCTATAGAGTTAAGGGAGTTTATTGATGCGATTTCCACCAATCACACGTATTTTTTCAGGGAATCCAAAAGTTTTACATACCTCGATGGAAGTTGTTCGTCCATCTGGTGTGCGGCATCCTCCAGCGGAGAAGAGCCCTATTCCCTGGCAATTTACTGCCTGGAAAAGGGGTTCAGGCCCTCAATCACGGCCACCGACATTTCAATAACATGCCTGGAAAAAGGCAAAAAGGGGATCTATTCGAAACAGAGCGTTACAAATATACCAAAGCATATGCTGAAGGCATATTTTCAAAAAGGAAACGGGAAGTTCAGAGATTTTATTAAAGTCAAAGATGACGTCAGGCGCATGGTTAAATTCGAGCGGTTTAACCTCATTAAGGATACGCCGCCCAAAAAAGCATGCGACATCATCTTCTGCAGAAATGTAATGATCTATTTTGACAGCCCGACAAAAATACAGGTCGTGAACAAACTGTCCCGTGTACTCCGCGGAAACGGTTATTTCATTATAGGCGGTGCGGAAAGCCTCAGCGGGCTGAATCATTCGTTAAAATATGTTGAGCCGAGTGTTTATCTAAAACCTTAGTCGCTATGCAAAGGCGTCCCTGCCTGGCGATTTACAAACCGGCAATTATATAGAGAGGTGAACCGGTGAAACTGATTGTTGGTGTTTCTGATATGAAGGTAAGTGATGATCCGAATGCGACACTTATTACCTATTCACTCGGATCTTGTATCGGTGTCGTTATCTATGATCCCGTAGCCAAAGCAGGAGGCATGCTTCATTACATGCTTCCTGAATCAAACCTCGATGCAGAAAAAGCAAAAAAAAATCCGTTCATGTTCGCAGATACCGGCATACCGTCACTGTTCAAAGCCACCTATGAGCTTGGCGCAAAGAAACAGCGGATGAAAGTAGCTGTTATGGGAGGGTCTCAGGTGTTGGATCAAAAAGGTTTTTTCAACATCGGCAAAAGAAATCATACCGCCCTGAGAAAACTGTTTTTCAAAAATAATGTCATTACCTCTTATGAAGATGTCGGCGGAAATGTAAACAGAACCGTCAGGCTGGAGATGAATACCGGTGATATCTACAATAAGGTATCAGGAAACGGGGAGATCAAAATATGAGTGCTATCAATAACATGTTGAAAGAAATTCAAATGCTGAAGCCAATGCCGCAGGTAGCCACTCAGATCATAAAGATCGCCGAAGATCCGAAGAGCTCAATGGCGGACGCAGCGGACCTGATAATGTACGATCCCTCTCTAACGGCAAATATTCTGAAGCTGTGCAATTCAGCATACTTCGGCCTGTCCAGAAAAGTGGATTCGGTGAAGGATGCCATTTCACTTCTGGGAATGGATAAGGTGGTGGATCTTGTCCTGCTGAAAAGCAGCGCCGCCAACCTGAAAAAAAGTTCGGACGGATACGGTTTACATGAAGGGGACCTGTGGAGGCATGCTGTTTCGTCGGCGCTTATTGCCAAAGAGCTGGCGGTCAAAAAGGCGTCCAAAAACAAACAGCTGATATTTACGGCTGCTCTCTTGAAGGATATAGGAAAGCTGATTCTGGACCGGTATGTCAACGACTCCTTTGTCAAAATTAATAACCTGGTCCGGAATGAAAAGTACAGTTTTAACGAGGCCGAAAAAAAAGTGATCGGCATCAATCATGCTGAGCTCGGGGGGATTGTGGCAAAAACGTGGGACTTCAGCCCTAAAATGGTATCCATGATCACCCACCACCACATGTCGGACGATTCCGTTAAAGATGATGAAGACATCTCCATTATTTACCTTGCCGACACCGTCTGCATGATGATTGGAATCGGCGTCGGCTCAGACGGTCTGGCCTACAGGTTTCACAAGGATGTACTTGAAAACATGGACATCAGCCCACTTGATCTCCAAACGATTATCGCCGGTTTCGGCGACAATATGCGGAAAGTTGAAGATTTAATTGGATCGGTATAGGCACCATGAAGCATCGACTTCAGATGAAATATTTTTTCGGAGGGATAAAATGGCGGTAAATATACTAGTCGTAGACGATTCGTTACCTATGCGGTCGGTAATCATGAAAACCATTAAAGCATCCGGGTTTGGCGCAGCCAATTTTTTTCAGGCTCCGGACGGGGCAAAAGCGCTGGAAGAACTGAGAAGCGAATGGATGGATCTTGTCATTACCGATTATAACATGCCGGAAATGAACGGCGGGGAATTGATCATGGAGATGAAAAAAGATGACGATCTCAGTTCCATACCGGTTATTGTGGTAACCACCGAGGGCAGCCGGGAAAAGGTGGAAGAGTTTGAAAAAATGGGTGCAGACGCCTATGTGAAAAAACCGTTTACACCCGAGATCATAAAAGAAAAATTAACCCAATTACTCGGGGAGATGCAAGATGAAGACAGCTCTGAAGACGGCGATGGCGACTTCGATTTCTGAAGTACTGGAAACCATGTTTTTCATGTCTCTGGATTTTGGCAACAATGCCTCCATAGAAACCGATGTTGTGGGAGACAGCGACAAGGTTGTTGCCTGCAAGATTACTTTTAAAGGCGAATTCAGCGGACATTTTGTTTTTTTGGTCCCCGAAAATACTCTTCTTGAAATGACAGAAAATTTTATGGGACTCGACAGCGGTGATATTTCCAAAGAAGAAACAGAAGGCACTGCCAAAGAGGCAATCAATATGCTTGCAGGAGCCACGCTTTCAAGTTTTGACAGCGGTCTTGTTTTCAATTTATCAATGCCCGAAATCCTTGATTCAAAAGAAGCGACAGCCTCTGCAAAGGAATCAGAAGACGAGATTATCGTCGTCACGAACACAGCAGGGGGTTACATCGCCCTGAAAGCAATAGTTGAATCCGGTTAAAGATAGAGGGAGCGAGCATGAAGAAAAAAATAAGAGTGATTGTCGTCGATGATTCTGCAGTGGTCAGAAAAGTGTTTTCAGAGGAGTTATCCAAGGAAGTTGATATTGAAGTCGTCGCAACTGCTCCGGATCCTTACATTGCAAGGGATAAAATTGTCAACTTAAAACCGGATGTCATCACACTGGATATTGAAATGCCGCGGATGGATGGTCTCACCTTTCTTAAAAAGCTCATGAGGTACTATCCTCTTCCGGTTATTATAGTCAGCTCCCTGACTCAGAAAGGAAGCAAAATCGCCTTAGAGGCCCTCTCCATAGGCGCACTGGAAGTTATTTCAAAGCCGTCTGCGGCCTATTCCGTTGGTGATATGAGTGTCCAGCTTGCCGATAAAATCAGGGCTGTTGCGGGAATCAATGTAAAAAAGACCGAGAAAAAGGAAGATATCGTTTCAAACAAAGTTGACATGCCGGAAAGAGCAATGACAGAAACAACCAATAAAATTATTGCAATCGGGGCATCCACGGGCGGCACTGAAGCCCTGAGGGTGGTACTGACCGCCATGCCGTTAAATTCTCCCGGTATCGTTGTGGTGCAGCATATGCCGGCCAAGTTCACCACGTCATTTGCCGAACGGCTGGATTCCTTATGTGACATGACCGTTCGTGAAGCAAAAGATGGAGACAGGCTGACCAACGGTCTCGTTCTCATTGCCCCCGGAAACTATCATATGCTTCTTAAGCGAAGCGGCGCAAGGTATTATGTCAATGTTAAAGACGGTCCTATGGTTCATCATCAGAGGCCCGCTGCGGATGTGCTCTTTAAATCCTTAGCCCAGACCGCGGGGGCCAATGCCGTGGGCGTTATATTAACCGGAATGGGGGCGGACGGAGCAGCCGGAATGGTTGCAATGAAAGAGGCCGGCGCAATGAATATTGCCCAGGATGAACAAAGCTGCGTGGTTTTCGGCATGCCGAAAGAGGCGATCAAGACGGGATCAGTGGATAAAATAGTCAGCCTGGATAATGTGGCAAGAACCGCTTTAAGTATGATTTAAACATACTGCCGTCTATATCCGTACCCTATTTATCAATTTTCCAAACAAATATATTACCTGCCAGTTCCTTATCTATTGCCAGTTCCGTATTTTCAAATTTAATGCAAAATGCCGGATTAACCCGGTGAACCGAAACGCTGATCCCGGGTTGGAGTCCAATGGACATCAACTGGTGCAAGTTTGAATGGCTCCCTGGTTTGATGTAGGCTATTTTCCCTTTTTCTCCCGGTCGGAGTTCATCCAAACTCACCACAACGTTGTTAATAACCTTCAACCTTTTCCTGCAACATTTTCCCATCGGAATAGGCTTTCCGTCAGGACACACTTCCGGGTGCCCCAAAAGTGTGCATATGGACTCTTCCACTTCGGGCGCCAGGCAGTGTTCAACCTGGCAGGCTACTTTTTCCATTGATGAATTTTTAAGCTTCAGCACGCTGGAGACAAGAACCTCTGCGATGCGATGTCTCCGCATTATAGCTTTGGCTATTTTTTCACCCGATTCTGAAAACATGACGCTGTCATCATCTATTTCAATTAAACCTTCTTTTTCCAGTTCCAGAAGATCTTCTTTAGAGAAATCAACAATGCACCGGCCCTTTATTGCATCAATTGTATGTCTGCCGTTTTCTGTTGCTCCCCATATCGCCTCCATGATTTCTTCCTGCTTTTCGCTTAACATGGATGCCTCCTAATAACCATCATCTTATTTTGTCTATGTGAATGTTATCCCCAACGCACTGCATGTATGGTGGACAACTCCCCCTACGATCAACGAATACACAAAAACAGTTGTCAATATAAGAATAGAGATTCTGGTTCCATGCTCTTTAAAAAGAACGATGGCCGCGTTTATGCACGGTGATAGAAATGTCATAACCAGAAGGTTCACAACCATTTGAAGATTGGTGTATATACCACTCAAATGCGCGATTTCAGTGGCGCCGTTTTCCCTTCTGATCATGGTCTTAATGAACACCTGAACACTTTTTTCCGGTAATCCCATGAACCCGCTGATAACCGGCTTTGATATCCGTTCCAGTATGGTGAGGCCGCCCATTCTCTCAAAAAGAAATACAACCAATGCCGCAACAATAAAAACCGGTATGGCCTCCTTCATAAATGAATATGTTTTCCTCGCCGACATGCTGATGATCTGCCACAGCTTCGGCATACGCATGGGTGGTATTTCCATGAAAAGGGGGGACCTTTTGCCGGGCAGGATCTTTTTGGCCACAAAACCCACAGCAAATATTTGAAGAAATATGATGCCGAAAACGGTGATTGATGCCGACACGGGCATTTTACCTAAAATAATAAACATGACTGCCAGGAGAGGTGCACACGGCATACCCAACAGGAGAAGAAAGGTCGCAATTATTTTTTCTTTCTTCGTATCCAGCATTCGTGTTGTAAGAATCGCCATTGTAACGCATGAAAACCCCATCACAAGAGGGATCACCCCTTTGCCGTTCAATCCCATTTTCTGGAAAACTTTATCCAGCAATATGGACAGCCGGGGAAGATATCCGGAATCTTCAAGAATCCCGAAAGCAATAAAAAAACAAAACAGCACAGGTAGAACAAGCCCGAGAGCGAGGAATACACCCGTCGGAAGTATGCCGAAATCCGGATCAATGATCATATCCCTTAAAAAAGCACTTGGAATGGGTGCCACAATCTTTTCCGCCAGAGGTATCAAAACGCCTTCAAACAATGTCCCGTTGATGGTGTCAACCACATACGCGGCACCGAATGAGCCCACAAACAGATACATCAGCCACAATACGAAAAGTGCAATGGGAATTCCGGTGGACAGTTGAGAACACCAGTCACCGAATTTGACAATAAAAGGATTTTTAAATGGCGGATCAACCGTTTGTACTTCATCAATAATGCGCCCCGCCTGGTTATTATACGCATTTGTCAGTAAGATATTGGCATCAACGGATTCGTTCCTCCGGCATGTATCAACCAGTTCTTTCAACTGGATGAGTTTATCCTTTCCGTATGCTTTCAATATATGCTCATCAACGCTCTTATCTTGCACAAGAAGCAACAGCCCCAGAGCCCGATGTGAAATATGGCCCGAAGGAATCAGCCGGGATATCCGTTCAAGGCACTCTTCGATCCAGTCCGGATAGTCCATCAGTCTTTCCGGTATCTTCATATTAGTTGAGATGCCCTGGGACAGACTCCTCAAACCGATTCCGTCTCTTGCAACAGTCGTAAACACCTTGATCCCCATTTTTTTTGAAAGCGCTTCAATATCAAGCGTAATTCCGCGGGAAGGGGCTTCGTCAATCATGTTGACGTCAATGATCATGGGCAGGCCGAACTCGGCAAATTGCAGGGCAAGGGCGATGGAGCGCTTCATGTTTTTGGCATCGGCAACAAAAACAATCCCATTTACATTATAGCCGCTGGTATTGCCGGTTAAAATGGCTCTGGCCGCTACGGCGTCTTCATTGGCTGACAGTATGGAATAGATGCCGGGGGTATCAACCGCATATCCATCAGTCCCCTTGATTTTGCCGGCCTGACTTGCATAGGTATTTCCGGGGATGTTCGCGCTCTCCGGCTCTTTTCCGCACATTCTTGAAAACAGGGTGGTTTTTCCCACGTTCATGTTGCCGACAAATGCCACACCTGTTTTTTTATGTTCAGTTTTAGACCCCATTCTTGTTCTGCTTTTCATCCATCTACCTGACAGGATACGTTGACACACATTCTTCCCATATTTATTTAACAAAATAAATATTATAATACAAATTTCAACTTGTGCTCCATTAAACCGGAAGCCAAGTGAAATCCGATGTATACATAAGGTCAGGATGCCAAGTCAATGATTGTGGAGATTAAATTTTAAGTTGAAGGAAATCGGTAAGTCCCCGCATCTGTCTCCTGTCACAACATTCCGCTATACGTCAGGAAAGAATCCGGCTGTTTTGGGCTTCAGCATTCCTCTTTTTCAGCACAAGGCTGCCGATGGTGACGTTGTCGAGATAGTCGAACAACACTTTGCCGGCATCTATCCAGACGGATTGGGATAAGCAATGGCCGGCCCTGTTGCACATGCCGCAGAGTTTTTCCTCCTCATCCGCACAGTTAGTAAGGGCCACCTGCCCTTCGAGGGCACGGACAATGTCGCCAACGCTTATTTTCTCGGGCGGCTTTGCCAGCATATGCCCTCCCAATGGCCCCCTTTTGCTTTTTATCAACTCGGCTATTTTGAGGTTTCGGGTTAAATGCTCAAGATACTTCATGGAAATATTTTGACGTTTGGCAACCTCGCTCAAGGACACCGGCTTATCCTGGGCATGGATAGCCAGGTCAAGTATCAGCCGGGTACCATATCTGCTTTTTGTTGTCAGCTTCATTGATAAAACTTCAATACATAAAACCTGCCAGCGGTGGCGTTATACAATTATTCGTCATAGTTTAAATCCGTTTTATCCCGTTCCGGCACGTCCGTTATACCCGTCTTTTCGGGGCCGCGTCGCGGCAGGTATATGAGGAACCGTGATCCTTTTGACGGCTCAGACTCAACTTCAATGCTGCCGCCATGCTGGCGGATAACCTGATTAGCAATGAAAAGGCCCAGACCCGTCCCCTGGGAGCCCTTGGATGTAAAGAAAAGGGTAAACATTTTATTTTTTGTTTCCCTGTCCATGCCCAGCCCGTTGTCTTCGACCACAAAACAGATGGAATCAG
>Ga0180435_10007086_pt1 | contig 10715 bp, 8 predicted proteins | sample SS_ome_3_FD_132467 | JGI IMG/M metagenome (GOLD analysis project Ga0180435, IMG submission 132467) | Hypersaline lake sediment archaeal communities from the Salton Sea, California, USA - SS_3_S_1 metaG | ecosystem: Environmental > Aquatic > Non-marine Saline and Alkaline > Hypersaline > Sediment... | reverse complement strand
GATCACCTTGGAGAGCTCCGGCTCTGCCAGACCCGGGAAGAGCGTATTCTTCACGATCCTGATGTCCTCTGTTGGAATCTCCAGACCCTCATCAACTTCCGCCGGATCAAATATCACCGCAAAAGGATTATCATCATCTGCACCGAGCATCTTGCTGAAAGCAATAGAGGTATTTCCCATTACCCAGAGCTTGTGATCCAGTTTGCGCATAATTCCTTTCTTGATGCTTCCAGTTAGGCTTAAACGTCGTTTTGTTTTTTTCTCCACAAAATCCAGAAAAACTTCTCCCTTTGAATTGGTAGTAAAAATTGCCTTCTGGCAATTTGGATTGGCAATACCCTTGGAGGGCCCTGAAATTAAGGTGTTGCTTAATATATCGATAAAAATAAACGACAAAAGCCCGGTTTCCTTATCTTTTGCAATGAGGTACGCCTCCTGTCGCATGCCCCAGAAAGAACTTGCACGCGTATTTAGATTTCCAATTCCCATGTAATAATCCGGCTCCTCTCCGTCAAATAATTTAGTCTTTGCCAGCTCATAACGATCTGGAAGCATGGCCTTTGCCTGTTCATGATTCCGGAGTTTAAAGAATAAGAACAGACTGTAGGGCTCAATTACAAAACCTATATAAGGGGTGTTTTTTGAAGCTCTGTATAACAATCTCTTCATAATACGGGGAGGCAAGAGAATCTTGAGTTTCTGGAAGACGAGCAGATTGCTGACTTCCATGGGCTTGATGAGGCTCTCAACACCTTTTATGAATTGTTCATCATTCTGTATTTCCATATGCCTGGCTTCAAAATATAGGTGGTCTGACGTCCTATAAATGTAGGAGTTCCTTTTCAATTTTGAAACTATGGTGGCAAAGAGTCATAGCCCTTTTGCTTTCATTCAAACAAAATGTGAAGAGATGTGTTAACTGCATATTTATTAATATATTCAAGAAAATTTTTAGGCTTCATTTTGTAATCAGTAGACATGACACAAAGAAGAGCAATACAAAGCCTGGTCTTATGCACTGTTCTGATAAGCTTTTACTCCTGCTCCCAACCCCTGGACTGGCCAGCATCTCCATTGTATACCTTTAACGTAGGGGATTCCGATGGTACTGAAACTTATGACCTGGAAACTGTCAAAAACAAACTGGTGGGCCATTATGCCCATTACGATGTAGTAGCCTATGAAGATACAACAACCAAAACTACCATGCGATCCTTTGTTATATCCTACGGGTTCACAGATTTCTACCTGGAGGATGGTAAGTTAATGCAGTCCGACAGGTTTGTCCATGCGGAACAGAAGCTCAGTCGAAAAAATGCTTCATCCGTTTTCAGTAAAAAAGCTGCTCAGGCCATAAAACCCAGGGTTCAGGAAGTTGAGTTATCTTTCAAGGATGGAACCTGGCATATGTACCGGCCCGCAACTCCCAGCCTATTGGGCATCACAGGAGACCCGCTACAACCTTTATCGAAAGATCCCAATGATCCCGGACTAACAGATCCTGATGAGGATGGAAATCCTGGAGTAACTGTGAAGATTAGTGTGGGGAAATATTTTTCTGGAGAAATTTATATCACCAGACGTGAGATATTCAGCAACTATCTGACCCTGCACAACAATGGAACTTTATCGGGGTATGTGGTAGACCGGTCAGAACAATTTGTTGTCGGGGCCTCAAAAAAGATATTGAACCAGCCGTCCAATTCAGTCCAGCACCCGGACATGGGCCTGAGCCCTCTCTTACTGGTTCCGATCAGTGAGGACATAGACACTTACGAAGAACTGATGGAGCTGAGAGATGAACTATTCCCCGAAGAACCAGCATTCTATTAGGCAGCGATGCTTTCCTTCTTCAAATGATATACGGATAGAAAATGATTGAGAATACAGATAAACAGGGAGACGTATCCGATGATATGCCCCTGAATGCGGAAAGCATTAAGCAGTTATGGTCGAAGACCTATAATACGGAAGGAAAACCCGATTGGTCACACATCCTTCCCTACTATGATGACAACATTTATTTCAGAGATAGTATCCAGGAAATTCACGGAATTGAGAAGTTTAAGGCCATGACGGAACGCCTTACAGAACGGTCCAAGGATCTGAAGATGAATATTGTCAGGGCCGTGATGAAGGATAAGGACGTTTTTATTGAATGGGAAATGACCATTACTTTCAGAAAAAATCCAAATTCTGTAATGTATGGGACCAGTCGCGTCACCTTAAACGAAGCGGGCAAGATCATTGAACAAAGAGATTATTACGATTTATGGGGCGATATTTTTGACAACATCCCCCGCTTTGGCAAAGCCTACAGAAGATTTATGTTCAGGAAATTCGGATGATCGATGCAAAAGAAGACCCGTAAACAATATATCAAAGAGTACAATATACCGGACCAGCTGGCTATGGTAAAAAACAACCGGCGGGATCCGAAAATCTGTACCGACGATTTTTCTCATAAACTGGTAATAATTAGTGGAGCCACATCGGGAATTGGGTATGATACCGCCCGGAAATATGCCTCCCGGGGAGCTAATTTGCTTTGCATCAATCGAAATCAGGAGAAATCTGCAGCCTTAAAATCTGAAATTGAAGGGGAATTTGGCGTTCAATGTGAGTATAAAATTGCGGATCTGAGCAGCCTGGAGGAAGTCCGTAAGCTTGCAGAAGAACTTAAAAACCTCCAGAGACCCATTGATGTTGTAATTCATAATGCCGGGGTATACCTCACAAAAAAAGAGATGACCGGTGAAGGGCTTGATAAGGTATTTGTGGTACAGTACCTGTCTTCCTTTATACTGAACCTTAGCTTACTGGACAAGTTGAAATCCCAGGACAGGGCCAGGATAATCCTGGTAAATTCGGAAGGACATCGATTTGCTCCCTGGGGTTTGCGTGTGGATGATTTGAATTGGGAGAAGCGGCGATATTCGGGATTAAAAAGCTACGGTTCAGCCAAATTGTCCCAGCTCTTATCCATGCTCGTTTTCCATGATTTTTGCAAAGACACCGGTGTCACAATCAATGCCATGCATCCTGGAAATGTAAAAACTGAAACGGGGCAGGAGAATGGGCCGGTATACCGGTGGTTTAAAAGGAATTTCCTGGACCGAAGCCTTCGAACAACTGATATTTCAGCAGAGGCTTTGTACTATCTCGGTGTATCCAGGGATTTGGACGGAGTTAGCGCTAAATTTTTTAACCTGACCACGGAAGAAACACCTGCTCCGCCCGCGCTGGACAAAGGGGCAGCCCATGAAATCTGGAAACTAAGCCTTGAACTGACAGGCCTGCAGGATCCAAAATGGGAACTGGAAGAGTAGGTTCCCGGCAATTTACTTAAAAACATCATACAGATGTCTGAGCATAGATACGATACAATCATTGTTGGAGGAGGAATTGCCGGATTGACTGCCGCTGCTTTTCTGTCCAGGAAAGGTCAACAGGTCTTGCTAATTGAAAAAAACAGGGAATGTGGAGGCCTGGTAAATTCTTTCAGCCGCAATGGCTTCCATTTTGAGGCGGGTGTTCGGGCCTTACTGGATGCCGGGATCATTTTCCCGATGTTAAAGGAGCTGGATATCGAGCTGGAGGTTCTTGAAAGTCCGGTCTCCGTGGGTGTGGGAAAGGATATTCTGCACGTCAAAGATATCTCTAGTCTAAAAGACTACCAGGAGCTGCTTATAAAACTTTACCCGGATAGCAGAGGGGATATTGTACATCTGATGCGAATCATACGGAAAATTATGCGAAGTATGGATGTGCTCTATGGGGTAGAAAACCCGGTGATAAAAAATGTATGGAAAGATAAAAAATTCATATTTCTTAAGCTCCTGCCCTGGTTACCAAAGTTCCTGTTTACCATACGAAAGATCAACCGCATGAAACAGCCGGTTGAGCAATATCTGGAGACTATCGTCAAAGACGCTTCCCTGCGGGATATAATCTCCCAGCATTTCTTTAAACACACACCCGCCTTTTTTGCGCTGAGTTATTTCTCCCTGTACCTGGATTATTTCTATCCCAAAGGGGGAGTGGGGAAACTGGCCGAGGCTGTGGAAGGCAAATTGATCGAATCCGGGGGAGAGATAAAAAGAGAGACCTTGATCCAAAAAGTAGAGGCTGTCAAACGGTGCGTGATCGATCAGGATAAGCAGGTATATAATTATGAGAAGCTGATTTGGGCTGCTGATTTAAAAACCTTTTACTCCATCACAGAAACAAAGGGTTTTTCAACCAGGATCCAATCAAAATTTGAAACTGAAAAAAACCAGATGCTAGCGCAGCGGGGAGGTGATTCGGTCTACACCCTATACCTGGAAGTAGATGAGCCACTGGATAGTTTTAAGCGTATTTCCAATGGCCACTTTTTTTACACACCCGTCCAAACGGGATTAGGAGCGACCCACAGGGAAGATCTTACGCAGCTGCTTGATCGTTGGGACCAGGTTACAAAGGAAGAATTATACCAATGGTTAGATAAACTTTGCCGGCTGAATACCTATGAAATTTCCATTCCCGGACTTAAAGATCCCCGGCTGGCGCCCGAAGGTCAGAGTGGGCTGATTATCAGCTTTTTGACCGAATACGATCTGTTTGATAAAGTCCAGCAATCAGGGTGGTATGAAGAATTTATCATGGAAATAGAATCTCGTATTGTGCAGGTTTTATCCGCTTCGGTCTATCCCATGCTCAAGGATAAAATCATTGCGAGCTTTGCTTTCACGCCTCTGAGTATTAAAAACAGAGTGGGTAGCTCTGAAGGAGCCATCACGGGATGGTCCTTCCAGAATCCCATACCCGTAGTCAATGAAATGCAGAAATCGGGACGGTCCGTGTTAACCCCAATTCCTTCCATTTTTCAGGCAGGGCAATGGACCTACAGTCCTGCCGGGGTACCCATGTCGATTCTTACCGGTAAGCTGGCTGCAGATAAGGTTCTTAAAAGCAGGTAATTTCCCCGTCGGTTTGCTTAAAAATTTTCTCTTTTGTAATGGAACGATTCTCCCCAGGTCATAAGAATCAATGGCGTTTCGTAGCCCTGCTCCCTGCTTCCACCAAACCTTTCTGAACCCTGCCGCCTCTGGTAGCTTAGCCAGTAAGGCTCACGATGATCGATGGTATGGCCCAATTCATTTTCATGTCCGGTAATAAGCACTGCAGGATCGAAGCCTTTGCTCACTCTGACAATATCGGTGGTCCAGCAATTTGGCAACAGCACATCCACCTTATAATGGCCAGCTACCTCATCGATCCACCCAAAGTCGTGGGAATTGGATTGATCCCCCATATGTGCAAATGAAAGTCCCTCGGGAGTGAACACCAGGGACACATTGTTCTCTATTTGCTCTCCCTGATGTCCTGGATAAATGACTGCCTGCAGTATCTGTTCTCCATTTTGCACAGGAATTTTCTGAATCCTGTGGGCTGCCCTCTCCAGATGTGTCATAGACTTGTGGATGGCTTTCGTTTTCCATACTTGAATAGGAGCTACCACCGGCTTACCCTGATCTATGAAAGACTGGGCGACCCACTCTTCAGCATGGTCGCCATGGTAGTGGGAAATGAACAAAACATCGCATTGTCTGATTAGCCGCTCCATTAATTCCTCGCTAATGGGAAATCCTTCTGCATCGGCTGATTTTCCCCGTATCAGATCAAATCCAATGGTCACGGTTTTGGTTTTCACTACAAATCCATGGTCATACAATTTCCAAATGCGCGCACCCTGTGCTATTTCCGCTTCCTCCACTTCCTGAATAGCCTTCCTCATTTGTGTTTTGAAGAATTGCTGAACCGGGGTTCTCTCCGGCGCATATACATCATGCAGCACTCCATCCAGGAGCAAGAGTGCGCTTTTTCTGGCTGCCGGCTCCGGCCAGGCAGGTGGATATTCTGTAAAAACTTTTTTTGCCTGCGAAAGTAAAGCTTCGGCCTGATTATCCATAAACTGGTTCTGTACTTCGTTGAGTCCTGGATCAATCTGCTCCGGACGCCCTGCGTCTTTATTTTGCGCGAAACAAACGATGCTGCTGATAAGCAGAAATCCTGCTATCGATATTATCCTATTCATTGTTCAGGTTTTTTTCATATTCACGAACAACTATCCCGGCTTTTTCAGAATCCTCATTGGAGACAAATACTTTCACCGCTCCAACTCCACTGGGCTGATTTCCTTGTCATTTTTCATCAATATCCAGTTCGGTTATTTTTACAACAACAGGGTTATTCCAATCGCGGTCGTTATAGATTCTCTGAGACCGGGTAAGGGATAGTTGAAGGCCATTGTCGGTCGGTGTAATAACGGGTGACGGATCAACTCCGGGTTGGTATTCAAGCACTTTTCCGTTATGTCCCAGAACCGAGATCTGACTGTTTTCGGTAATAGCAAACGCTTGAACGTGAAATGTTTTTCGTTCCCCAAATTTCCACTTGTCTTCATTTAGAAAAATATAGCCAGTTCTTTTGTCTTTACTGCTTAGAAACCACATATTCCCCTCCTTAACCGTATGATGCGGAACCGTGTTTTCAAAGGCTTCCCGATTAATAAACATCCACAAAGAGATTTCATTTAACACCCCCGCTTGCTCCGGGGGGAAGTTGCCCAGAGCATCGGGTCCAAAATTCAGGAGAAGATTGCCTCCTTTGGCCCTGATATCAATTAATTTCAGGATGGCCTCCCTGGCGGTTTTATAACTTTCATTCGTGGGTCGGTATTGCCACTGGTCACCTAAAGTGTAACAGGCTTCCCAGGGGGAAGGAATGGGACTGTTCGGAATATTTTGTTCGGGAGTTTCAATGGCTCCCCGGGTAACAACAACCTCGGGATCTATTTCCCAACAGACTTTTGCCAGTTCGGTCTTGGCATATTGCTCCATGCCATCCAGAAAAATAATATCGATCTTCCCATACTGCGTCATCAGCTCTTTCATTTGCTGTTTCGCATATGCATTTAATTCAGGATTGCCGCTGGCAAGAGCTTCTTCACGGACTCTTGAGATTAATGTTCCCTGCTTGTACAGAAAATAAAAATCATCCGGAGAATAGTAAAAGCCCACAGCTAACCCGGCTTCACGACAGGCATCGACCAGCATTTTAGTTACATCTTTGCCATAGGGACTGTGCATGATGCTAAAATCAGTAGTTTGAGTATTGTACATGCAATAACCATTGTGATGTTTGGTGGTAAAAACCAAATACTTCATCCCTGCCTGCTTGGCCTTCTGAACCCATTGCCTGGCATCAAAATTTACCGGGTTAAAGGTCCCGGGAAGCTCATTGACATACCTGTTCAGGTAATCTTCTGAAGCACCTACCATACTATGGCTGATGACCATCCCAAGTTGAACATCCATGCTCCAGTGTATGAACATGCCGAAGCCCAGATCTGCAAACCACTGTTCTCTTTCTGGTTTGTTTAGGTTTAGTGCTTTTGTTTCCTGGGCTGGTAAGGGGGCGAAGCATAAGACTATTAGGACTGTAGCAAAAATAGCTCTTGGAAAGTCCGACAGGGATATACTTTTCTTCATCGTTTTATTTATGGTTGGTTCAATATCCTTTTTTCCACTCCTCCAAAAGTCATTTTTACCGGATTGATATAGCCATGCTGGTCGAAAGTCAGCCTGTCCATGCAAGTTTCCCTGTGGTGGGGATGCTCTGTATGCAATGGCCGGCGGTGATATACAATATAATGTTCATCCGTGTTGGGGATGGTAATGACAGAATGGTGCCCCGCACCTCTTGCTATGGTTGAATCCTGCTGCAGTATGGTTCCAATTCTTTTGAAGGGCCCGGTTGGAGAATCTCCGATCGCATAAGCGACCCGGTAATCCGGTCCTCCCCAGCCTCCTTCAGACCACATAAGATAGTACTTTTTATTTCGTTTTAAGACAAAGGGACCTTCCACATAGCTTTCAGGGGTGATCTCCTTGTAACGCTCTCCATCTTCAAACCGTTCAAGACTCAATAGGTCATCACTCAGCTTCACCACATTACAGTGACCCCATCCCCCGTAATACATGTAGTACTGCCCATCATCATCTTTAAACACAAATTGATCTATGGGCTGAGCATCGTTGTGAAATTCATTGATAAGGGGCTTCCCCAGAGCATCCACAAATGGACCTCCCGGATCCTCGGAAACAGCTACGCCGATCCCCCCGGGTTCTTCATTGCTCTGAATATCGTTTGCAGAGAAAAAGAGGTAATATTTGTCGTTGGCACCTATTATGGAGGGGGCCCATAGAGAATAGGCAGCCCATTTAATATCCTTGATGTCTAACACGTGGGAATGTTTCTTCCATTCGATTAAATCTTTGGAAGAAAAAGCATTAAAAAATGTCTGGATAAGATACTGTTTGTTAATTGCGTTCTCCCGGGCCGCCAGCTGTTTTGCTGACATTTCCGAGGATGTATCCGGGATTTCATAATGATCCGAGTAGGTTGGATAGATCCAATATTCCTCCCCAAATATGATCCCTTCAGGATCTGCATACCAGCCGGGAAAAATCGGATTCCCGGAATATGCTGAAGTCTCATCTGGCTTGCTCCCGGAGTTGCAGGAGGAAAGCACAATAATGAAAAGTATAATTGCCAGTGATTTGGTTTTCATAGTTATTTTTCTGGATTATTCTCCAAGCCAGGCACTCAGCAGGGCTGATTGGAGTAGAGTAGGATTGGCCTCTTGGATTATTTTCAGGCTTTTTATTTTTTCGACTGAGCCTTTGAATTGAAATTCTATTTTCAGTCCTGCCAGATCTAAATATTTTGCATAGTCAATTTCTTTAGTCGTGTAGACATATTCAAACAAATCTTTAAGTGAGCTTCCTGCCACCTGTTCACAGACTTGTTGAAATTCTGCATCAGTAAATCCCCTTTTTTCCTCTATGTAGTATTTCCGGTACAACTCTTTTAACACATCGTCCAGGGATTTATTATTTCCTGTGACGCTCCGGACTTCAAGATCCAGAAGCATCCCAATAATTGCCCCTTTATTGTAGACCGAAATGGATTTGTCAGGGCCCGAACCATGGTCTCCAAACGGACCTTCTTCCCAGGTATTATAGCTCGCCTGAGAAAGAGACTGGTAGTATCTTCCCGAATCATTTTCCAGGGTATTCAGTTCATTATTTAATTGCGAAAAAAAGGTCTCAGAGTCAATAAGACCAGCTCGTTTTAATATCTGGGTTTCGTAGTAAACTGTGATCCCTTCGCAAAGCCAGAGCAGGTTTGTTCTGCTCTCATTTTCATAGTCAAATGGGCCCAACTCAAAAGGCCTGATACGTTTCACGTTATAGTGATGGAAGTATTCGTGGGTAAGAAAACTCAGCATTCCACTCATTCCCTCGGGTGAGTTTAAGCGCTTGCCATCAAAACTTACGGTCGTATTATTCAGGTGTTCAATACCGCCAAAACCGGGACCAATGGCAATAAAGGTATATTGTTTGTACGGGACATCTCCGATGATGTCTACTGCGGCCTGAACAGCTCTTTTCAAATTATCCATAAACAGTACGCGGTCGAAATTACCAAGCTTGTATCCAATAAAGCGATGTTCTATACCCCTAACATTAAAAGAAGGGAGCTCCTCCAGATCACCGATAAGTATCGGGCAATCGTAAAGGATATCAAACTCTGCTGCAAAAAATTCTCCGGTATTTCCCTTAACAGATTCCAGCCCGGTTGCAATCCCCTCCCAATCCGGATCTTTTTTTATCTTCACCCGGACCGGGGTTTGCAGATAGCCATCCAAGTACAGGAAGGTATTTCCAGGTACCAGGTAGGCATGATCTTTATCCACATAACTGTTTGCTACAAATTTCCTCCTGGTCCTGATGGTATAGGTCACAAAGAAACTATTATTTCTAATGTCGCTGATGCTCCAGGTATGCTCATTAATCCTGTCAACAGGCAGGCTGTTTCCGTTTTCATCTTTAGCCATGAAATTTTCCAGATCCTTGGCATAATACATCATCTGGTAGTACCCGGGCATCCAGTTGGGCAACTTCAAATGGATCGTGTCCTGGTTAATATGGCTGATGCGGAGTTCCAGCTCGTAGCAATGACTCTCTGGTTGAGGGAAAGAAATTAGGTATTGGATTTGAGGTCCAGGTGACTGGGAAAAAGCCCTGTTTAAATGGGCGGATACTACTATGAATGACACGAGAAGCAGAAACGATGGAACGAATTGCTTATATCCTGCAGGCAGTCCTGATGTATTTTTAGACATTTATTTGCTGTTTTTACAATTGACTTTTAAGTTCAATTCTGGTTCCTTCTGGAAGATCAAATATTTCCATGGTTCCGCTGCTTATTTATGTTCCCGAGTGCCGGGGTTGTCTGGCACCCGACAATCGCAGGAGCTTCGTGTATAAGCTGGTCGTTCTCCAGGGCCGGCAGGCCCTGACTTTCATCTTCCTGCCCTGTTATTCCTTCTTACATTCCAGGTATGTCGCCTGCATTGGAAAGTCTTCGACCGGCTCCACAACACACCGTGTTATTATAAAACCTGCTTTTTTCGCAATTTCTGAGAGTTCATTACTGGTGTACCTCAGAGCAATAATATCTGATGCTTCTCCGTAATCAATGGTCCCCTCTCCTTCCCAGGCTGCTACAAGCAAGCGTCCGCCCGGCATCAAAAGTCTAAACCACTCGGCCATAGAAGCACCAACACCCTCTTTTTCCAGATGATGTAAAGCAAAGAAATTAAG
>Ga0180435_10007077_pt1 | contig 10721 bp, 12 predicted proteins | sample SS_ome_3_FD_132467 | JGI IMG/M metagenome (GOLD analysis project Ga0180435, IMG submission 132467) | Hypersaline lake sediment archaeal communities from the Salton Sea, California, USA - SS_3_S_1 metaG | ecosystem: Environmental > Aquatic > Non-marine Saline and Alkaline > Hypersaline >... | reverse complement strand
CCCGTGTGCGCCAGATTGTTGGCTCGATGCGCAACATCACGTCGGAAACGATTCCCCGTCTCATCCAGGATCTTTTCGAACACCTGGATGACGAGCTCTATGCTCTGGCAGACAAGTCTGCGAGTGATGCGCTGCAAACCCGCTATTTCGAGGCGATGCGCGAATTGCGCGTGTTGCGCGAGTCGATCGAAACGTCTTATTTCGATGCGAGGATGCGGCAATACGATGCATTCTGGCAGCATCATGCCGCTCCGGCTCGCCAGGCTGAAAGCGCAGAAGAATCTGAAATGTCCCTGGTGGAAGAGGCTGACCTGGAAGAGGACTTGGCGATCACCTCGATGATTTCCAAGGCCGAGAACCGCTTCCATCGTGAACTGTTTGCGCTGAACCAGCGTTTTGCGGCACTCCTGGGTGTGGCAGAAGTCAGCGACACGGCCAATCCGATTGGCCCGCGTTCCCTGGTGGAAGGGTTCGCCGAGGCGCTATCGCAGTGGAATGGCGAAACCTCGGTCAAGTTGCTGATCTACAAGATGTTCGACCGGTATGTCATGGCCTATGTGGGTGGCCTGTACGACGAAGTGAACGACCTTCTTGTGTCTGCGGATGTTTTGCCGAAATTGTTGCAGCGGGTGCGTCGTAACCCGGTTGCGCCCTCGGTCCAGCGTGCCCGTGATCCGCATCGTGATCCTGAAGATGTTTCCGCTGATGCGGGTTCGCAAGCCGGAGAGGAAGTGATGTCGGCGCTGATGTCCTTGCTCGCTGAAAGGCGCCATGCGATGCCAGCCTCTTTCAGTAGCCCATGGTCTTTTGCTGGTGCCAGCAACCCGGCCCTGCCGGAAGTGCGCACCGAAGACCTGCTCGGTGCACTGAGCCAGGAGCAGGAACACACGCTGCAGGCTGAGCCGCTCAGCTTGGAAGAAGTCCAAAGCATGCAGGCTGAGCTGCTGGGCAGCTTGGGCCGCAACCTGGAGATGGGTTCTCCCAACCAGCCGGCCAAGCGCCTTGATCGCAACGATCAGGATGTGCTGGATGTGATGGGGCTGCTGTTTGATTTCGTACTGGGAGACGACAACCTGCCAGAGGCCATGAAGGCCCTGCTTGGACGCTTGCAAATCCCTTTGCTCAAGGTGGCGCTGAGTGATCGAAGCTTCTTCAACAACACCCAGCATCCCGCCCGCGTGCTGTTGAACAACCTGGCTCGGGCCGGTATCGCCTGGAATGACGACGGCGACCGTTCCGCCAACAGCGCCTTCGGCCAGATTGAATCAGCGGTAACCCGGATATTGACTGATTTTGTTGACGACGTATCGATATTCGAGGCGGTCAATGAACAGTTCAACCAGTACCTGGAGCGCGAGCGCCGCACGGCCGAAGTGGCCGAGGAACGGGTTGGCCAGGTCAAGCGTGGTCAGGAACAGCTTGAGATGGCCCGCCAGCGGGTTGACCTGATCATCAAGGGCTATCGCAAGGATTGCCAGCCTCCGGAATGTGTCATTCCAGCACCGGTTTCCGCACTGTTGGAAGAGGGCTGGCGAGACGTATTGTTACTGGCCTACCTGCGCGAAGGTGAGGACAGTACTTCCTGGAACAACGCCTGCGAAGTGGTCGAGCAACTGATCTGGAGCGTGCAACCGAAAGTGGAACAGGCCGAGCGGCAGCAGTTGCTCAAGTCTATTCCCGAGTTGCTCAAGCGCGTGCGCGACGGCCTGGTGAATATTTCCTTCGACCAGCATCGCTCGGCGGTGTTGTTCAAGGAGTTGCAGAGCTGCCATATTGCGGCATTGCGCGGTGCCAGTGTCGAGCCCGTTGAGCAGGAAGAGACTCCGGCCGGCCCGTCGGCGACTGCGCAGATGGAAGAAGCGAAGCCCGAGGCGTCAGGGCCGGACGATGAGTTTGACCAGGCAGCCAGGGCGCTTCAGGTTGGTCAACTGCTCGAATGGCAAAATGACGATGGCGAAGAAGTGCGGGGCAAGTTGTCCTGGCGAAGTGAAGTCACCGAAATTTGCATTTTCGTCAATCGCAAAGGCATGAAGCTGGCAGAGATGAGTGTGCAGGACCTGGCGCAGTTGCTGCGTGACGATAAAGCCCGGGTAATCGAGGGAACCGACAAGCCGCTGATGGATCGCGCCCTGAATGCCATGTTGGAGGCTTTGCAAAAGACCGATCCAGCGCCTGCGCGCTGATAGGCGCAACGGGAATCGCTTACAATACTGGCGCCGTTCCGGGCAACCGGAACGGCGCTTTTTTATTCGCAGAAGGTAGGAAAAACAATGGCTGAAATCATGACGGACTCCGGACTCAAGTACGATGACCTGGCTGTTGGCGATGGTGCTGAAGCCCAGTCCGGGCAGACGGTGGTGGTGCACTACACCGGGTGGCTGACTGACGGCAGCAAGTTTGATTCCAGCGTCGATCGCAATGAGCCTTTCCAGTTTGGATTGGGGCGCGGCATGGTCATCCGTGGCTGGGATGAGGGTGTGCAGGGGATGAAGGTTGGTGGTAAACGCAAGCTGACCATCCCACCGCAGCTGGGGTATGGGGCTCAGGGCGCCGGTGGCGTTATTCCACCGAATGCGACCCTGGTGTTTGAAGTTGAACTGCTTGAGATTCGCTGATGGGGCATCCTGATCCGCAGCAGGTAGCTGCGCAGGTCGCGCAAGCCCTGGCAGAGGACGTTGGGACAGGTGACCTGACTGCTGCACTGGTGCCGGCTGATGGGGTTGCCCATGCCCGTGTCATCTCGCGCCAGAGTGCGGTACTGTGTGGACGGGCTTGGTTCGACGAAGTATTTCGCCAGGTGGATGCCGCGGTTGAGTTGACGTGGGCCTGTGAAGAAGGCGCGTTGTTGCGCGACGGAACGGAGGTGGTGCGTATGCACGGCCCCGCCAGGTCCTTGTTGACTGCAGAGCGCTGCGCGCTCAATTTTCTGCAGACCTTGTCCGGTACTGCCACGCGTGCAGCCCAGTACGTGCATGCGGTCGCAGGAACCGGGGCGCGGATTCTCGATACCCGGAAAACGGTGCCGGGTCTTCGCATGGCGCAGAAGTACGCAGTTACCTGCGGTGGTGCCTTCAATCACCGTATTGGCCTGTACGATGCCATCCTGATCAAGGAAAACCATATCGCCGCAGCCGGTTCGGTCAGTGCTGCCTTGCGGGCTGCGCAACAGGTTGCGGATGACGCTGGCGGGGTTGAGATCGAGATCGAGGTTGAAAACCTGGAACAGTTGAATGATGCCTTGTCGGGTGGTGCAAAGCGCGTGTTGCTGGACAATTTCAGCAATGAACTGCTAGTCCAGGCGGTCGATCTGAATGCGGGCAGGGCTCGCCTAGAAGCTTCTGGAGGGGTCAGCCTGGAAAGCATCCGCGCGATCGCGGAAACCGGGGTGGATGACATCTCGGTTGGCGATATCACCAAGGATCTGCGCGCAGTCGATTTTTCGATGCGCTTCCTCTAACCGATTGGTTCCCGCCCCCGCCGGCTTGCCTATGTTGCTGCCAGGCGGGAATGCGGGGGCAGGGGCGAGATTCAGGCCATTTCGTCCAGCAGCGTGCCGAGTGTTTCGTCTGCCGTTTTCAGCGTCTGCGCGTTGGCTTTTGCTGCCTGTTCATGTTGCCGCAGCTCCAGCAAGGAGCGGTTCAGATCGCCTTTACTGGTTTTGATCGGGTAGCGGGCAATGTCATCCGCAGCGCGTGCCACACCCTGCTGGCTTCGCGCCAGGCCCTGGATTGCGGTGCTGTAAATGGGCTTGATCATTGTCGTTTGCCGATAATTACCTGTTACCCCGTATTTTAGGGAAAACGACTTGTTTGGGAAGCATCGAAGATGGATTTCGTGATGAGGTTTCCTGAATTAAATCAATAACTTCCTTTTTGGGATGGGGCTTCCCGTCCGCACGTTTTCCGCCTGGCAGGACAGCCGCTTCGCCGGCGTGGTCGCGCGCATCCATCGCCGTGGTCTTTTCCTGCATCACCGTTCACCCATGCTTTCTCCGCATTGATTTTGTGCGGCCCCTCAAAAGCCGTTTGCAACCGGCTTCGAACGCTCGCGCTTCAGTTCATGAGCCTGGCAGGCGCTTTGCTGCTAGGTAAGTCCATCGAATGCGTTTTTCAGGCGGGAGATGTTGTTCTGTGAATGCGATACTGTGAGCCAAATCCGGTCGCTGAGCGGTACCAGGAACCTGGCTGCTGTCAGCAGGATTTTGTTGCTGTGGTAAACACGACCGATAATGGCTTTGGCCGGTCCAACAGACTGCCCATCCCGCTTTCTCCGTCAGACGCTTTGCGATGTGCTTTGTAGCGGGGCCGGGGAATTCAACTTTGAAAAGATATTAAGGATTAGCGAGTGATTATTGAAAAAGACTGCGTGGTTTCAGCCAACTTTGAGCTGTTCGATGGCGATGGCGTATTGGTCGATTCATCGGAGTCTGGTGGCCCGCTGACCTACCTGCACGGAGCCGACGAGCTACTGCCGGGGCTCGAAGTGGCGTTGGCTGGCCGTACCTTGGGAGACAAGCTGACGGTGAACTTAAAGCCTGACGAGGCCTTTGGGCAGCGTGAGGAGGCATTGGTGGATAAGGCGCCGAGGGCCAATTTTCCGGGTATCGACGACATTCAGCCTGGCATGCAGTTTCAGACCGAGATGGATGATGGCGCACCGATGGTTGTCACCGTGACCGACGTTGACGACGAATGGGTGACCGTCGATGGCAACCATGAACTGGCGGGAAAGCACTTGCGCTTTGAACTGGAGGTCATCGAAGTGCGCAAAGCCAATGAAGACGAAATCGCGCATGGCCATGCCCACGGCCCGGACGGATGTGAGCACTGACCCGGACCAACAATGCCCGAAGATTTGATTCGGGCGTGGCTGCGCTCAGGCCCGTGAGAAACGCTGTTCCAGGTAGCTGATGATGTCGTTGGATTCATACATCCAGCGGGTCTTGCCCTCTTCCTGGATGGCCAGGCAGGGCACTTTGTATTGCCCACCCCCATTTACCAGTTCGTCCTTGTGCACCGGGTTCCGTTTGGCATCTCGGGTTTCGATGTTGAGGCCGAGACGATGAATGGTGCGGCGGGTTTTGACACAGAATGGGCACAACTGAAACTCGTAGAGCGCCAGGTCCTTGGTCTGCTCATCCAGTGCCTGTTGCACTTCCGGCGGATGCTTGGGGCGTTTGGGGCGGGTGACCCAGTCAACGAACAGGATGATCTGCCCCAGCACGTAACGAATCGCTCCCATCATTGGTTCTTTCCCCCGCCCAGGCAGTCAGGCGATTGTGGCACTTCGCCGCCTTTGGCAAACCATTCTTCCGGCGTCAGGGTGTGCAGGGCGAGTGCGTGAATGGCGTCTTGTATGTCGCCAGCGAGCGATGAGTTGACTGCACGGTGGCGGCGGATCAACGGCTGCTGGTTGAACTTTTCAGTCACCAGGGTGACTTTGAAATGCGATTCTGACCCTTCCGGTACGTTATGGGTGTGGCTTTCGTCGATCACCTCGAGGTGCAAGGGAGAGAAATCCTCGGTCAGCTTTGCCGCTATTTTTTCCTGCATGCTCATGCGTTTATCTCCAGAAGTGCGGTTAAAATTCTCGACGCACGGGGAATCCGGTTCAACCCGGCTGGGAACCGGGTTACATGCCTTCCCAAAATTCCGAGTCCTTGGCCAGAAACTGGTCGAACGGAATGTAGTGCGAGCCGTCGCAGGAGAAGTTCAGGCCCACAATCCCGTTGAAGATATTCACTGAACCCGCCCTCAGGTAAATGGTCTCGTCGGCGAAACGCAGGTGCTTGAAAGTCTCGCAGATAGGCCGGATGCTCTGTTCCGGCACCACTGCTTCCTCCGGGTATGCGCGGTGGGGGAAGGCAAGGCAGATATCCGGGTCGACCAGTTCGTCAAATTCGATGACCTGGTAGCGGTAAGGATCATCCAGGGTCCACACGGTGGCCCGGCTGCTGGAGAAATGCAGTTTCAGGTGAAACACACCGTTCTCGGTCACCAGTTCCTCGACCACCGGCAGTATCAGGTCGATCTGTTCATCCATGCGGCTCTGGATGCGGTGCTGCTCGAACACGTGACTGCGTATGGCCGGGTCGCCCTTGATCTGGCGCCAGCGGGATGGGTCCTGGTAGATATCCTTGGTAATTGGCAGGGCGCGCAGGTCGAAGTCCGCACCCAGGTAGCCGATATGCTCGCCATCCCGGTATACCTTCTGGATGGCCGTTACCGAGGGGCGATTGGCTCGCAGGCTGATGTAGGCCTCCGAAAGATTCATGTCCTGGGTCGGGTCGAGCGAGGTGAAATAAGGCCTGGCAGCGCGATCCCTACCAAAATCCTCACCCAACAGGCCGTCGGTGGACGCGTTGGAGCTGATTTGTTTTGCCGCCAGATCCAGCGCATAGGCAAAAGTGACGTAAGGGATTTTTGCGATCGAGTCGAGAAGCCGGTCATCCAGCTTTTCCCGGTCTTCCCATGCCTTGCTGACCCGCGATGCCGCGCGCTGCATCGGGTCGATCAGCATGTTGTACAGATGCGCACGCTGGCGGCGAATCCGCTGCTGCAGGGGGGAGTCATCAATGCTCATCTTGAACTCTCTGGGCCGTTACCCGGCATGGGAAAGGGGGTGACGTTGGAGGTGCTGCCGTCCAATTCCAGAATCCTGTTTTCGCCCCGCTGCTGCACGCGATCGACACGGATAACCGCGTGCATCGGGATCTGCACGCTTTCCACGCCGGCGAACTCGTCCTTGAGCTTTTCCTCCGATGGATCGATGACCAACGAGGTGTGTTCGTGAAACAGCAGCCCGCGAATCTCCACGAAGCCGTACAGTTCGGCCTGTACAACCTGTTCAGCGTGCAACTGGTAGACCTTGCCGTTGTTGTGAAAAGCGATCCTGAATATCTGCATCTTGTGTGTTTGCCGTGATTTTGCGGCGGATTTTACGCCGCCTGAGCGGTTTGTGTCGGAAAAACTCGCGCATGCGCTATCATGCCCGGGAACAATAAAGTGAGAGTTCACATGGGTTTTTTCAAGGATCTCGAGTCATTCCAGAGTGGCCAGTCCGCTGGACTGGAAGATGCCATCGCTGCATTGCCGTGGAACGCAGACGGGCTGCTACCGGCGATCGCTCAACAGTACGACAGCGGCGAAGTGCTGATGATGGCCTGGATGAACGAAACCGCACTCCGCGAAACACTGCAGACCGGGCGCGTGTGCTATTTCTCGCGGTCGCGTCAGAGTCTGTGGCGCAAGGGCGAGTCTTCAGGGCAGACCCAGCAGCTGAAGGAACTGCGCCTGGACTGCGATGGTGACACTATCCTGGTAAAGGTCGATCAGACCGGCCCAGCCTGCCATACGGGGCGACGTGATTGCTTCTACAACAAGGTGGAGGGTGATCGGTTGGTGGTGGATCGTGAGCCGCTGATCGACCCGAAAGATCTCTATGCAAAATGAGACACTGAACATCCAGCCGATACCGGCCTTTGATGACAACTACATCTGGTTGCTATCACAAGAAGGGTATGACGGCTGTGTCGTGGTCGACCCGGGTGATGAAGAGCCGGTGATTGATGCCCTGCAGCAACGTGGCTTGAGACTGGATGCGATCCTCATCACTCACAAGCATGGCGATCACGTTGGCGGCATTGCCGGATTGCAGGCCCAATGGCCGGATGTCGAGGTATACGGCCCGGCAAACGAGCCCATCAAACGCCTCAAACACAAGCTGCGCGGAGGCGATATTGTCGAGTTGGAGGGGCTGGGTGTGAGTTTCGATGTGCTGGATGTGCCGGGGCATACCGAAGGGCATATCGCTTACACGGGTGAAGGGGCTCTATTCTGCGGAGACACCCTGTTTGCTTGTGGTTGTGGAAGGGTTTTCAGTGGCACCTTCGAGCAACTGAGCGATTCATTACAGGCCCTGGCAGAATTGCCTGCGGACACCCGTTGCTACTGCGCGCATGAATACACGCTGGACAACATCGGTTTTGCCAAGTGGGTCGAGCCGGAGAACATGGACCTGCTCACGCGTGAGCAACGGGCCAAAGAACTCCGTGCTGCTGGTCAACCTACCGTGCCTTCCATTCTGGGAGAAGAGATTCTCACCAATCCTTTTATGCGTACGGATGAACCTGCAGTGATTGCGGCGGCGGAAAAATGGGTTGGAGAGTCACTGAGCTCACCAACAGAGGTCTTTCACGCCCTGCGCACCTGGAAAGACCGCGCATACGATTGAGCGGCCTCAGGCTTCGCCGATCGCTCCTTTGTCCACCCCTTCAAACGCAAGCACACGGATATTGTCTTGTGGATGCTGTTGCTTGAGGGCGTCAGCGATATGTTGGGCGATGTTCTCAACGGTCGAATCGGTATCGATCAGGTAGCAGGCAGCTCGTGGCAGCTGCAGTTGGAATTGCCCCTGCTCGCTGGAGTAGCGGAACAGCATGTCACCGTTTTTTTCTTCGATCAGGTCTTCGCGGGTGCCGATGTAGATGTCCTGCCAGCGTTCGGCCCAGGCGGCTTCGAGTTCCGGGGCACGCAGGCCGTTGCGCAGAATCTGCAGGTTGGAACGGTGTCCATGCGCGATTCGCTGGCAGTTGCCGCAATGGTGCTTCAGGCCGTGGCTGTAGTGGTAATAAGCGCCTGAACTGGTTTCCGGCCACAAGTGAATATCGATACCGGCGACATTCGCCGGCATGTGCGGCATAAGCGTGGTGACGATGGCCTCGGACAGCGATTCAGTGGTGATCTCGTCGACGTCGACAAAGGTCACGGCATCTGCTGGCGACCTATGTCGGATGGTGTTGCCGTTTTGCAGCTGAAAGGCCAGGTCGAGCGGTTGTTCAACCGTCCCGTACGTCAGTCCGGCGTAACGACCGGGCACCAGCAGCTTGTGGTCGAAATGTTCGTCGATCAGTTGTTTGACCGATTTCTTCACATCGCCGAAATCCAGCACCATGCCCTGTTCGTCAAGACCGCCGCGCAGCACGATATCCACCTTCCAGCTTTCGCCGACCAGCCCGCGTGTGGCGTGCAGGTAGGAGAAATCGATGACGGTAAGTCGATTGACGAAAAGTTCAGGCATGCACTGAGGATAGGAAAAATGGAGCCACTGGGCGGAATTGAACCGCCGACCTACTGATTACGAATCAGTTGCTCTACCGACTGAGCTACAGTGGCTGCGAGGGCGGCAATTATAGGGAAGCAAGGGGCGGTCGACCAGCCCCGATAATTTTCAGCCGCGCGCTGCTGTCCAGGAGTAGGGTGCCGGGTCGACGATGGGGTGGCGTTCCAGTACCAGGTCGGCCATCAGGCGTGCCGATGCAACGCTGAGCACCACCCCGTTGCGGTATTGGCCGGTATTGACGTACAGTCCCTCGATCTCTGGATGCGCTGCGATGTAGGGAACACCGGCCGGCGAGCCGGGGCGCAGGCCGGCCCAATGCTTGACGACCGGATACTCCTTGAGCACGGGGAAGCGTTCGGTGGCGATGGCGTGCAGTTCGTCGTGTGCTTCTTTGGTTGTGCTTGTGTCGAACCCGACTTCTTCCATGGTGCTGCCGAACAATACGTGCCCATCGCGCCTGGGCACAATGTAGCGCTGTTCCTCGAGACAGATGCGTGTGATGGTGCCGGCGGGCGTGCGGAACAGCAGCATTTGCCCGCGCACCGGCCGGATTGCGGGTGGGGCAGGTAGATGGCCCAGCAGTTCGCCACTCCAGGATCCGGCACAAACGATGACCCGGTCAGCGGTAAAGTTTTTGTCTGCCGTACCGACACCTGTACAAGTGTCGTTTTCACAGTGTAACGCGGTGACCGGGCTGTCGGTATGCAGTTCCACGCCACGCCGCTGCAGGTCAGCGAGTAGTGCCTGTGCCATGCGCGGGTTGCGTACCTGGGCCACTTCGGGCATCCACAGGCCTGCCTGCGGTGGACGTGCAGCGGCCGGTTCGAGCTGCTGGAAGGTGTCGGCGTCGATCAGCTCAAGCGTTCGCTTGTGCTGGGCGGCCCATGCCTGTGCGGTGTCGATCTCTTCCGGGGCGACCATCAGCATGCCGCTGCGGGTGTACTGCGGATCGATGCCGGTATCCTGGTGCAGGGCCTCGCAGGTCTGGGCAAAATGGGCCTGGCTCCAGCTGGCGAGGTGAGTGATGCTATCGAGATAGCGCCACGGAAACAGTGGCGAGACGATGCCACCGCCGGCCCAGGTGGACTCGCGGCCGGTTTGCTGGCGCTCGATCAGGGTGACCTGTTGCCCGGCGGCGTGCAACTCGCGGGCGGTGAGCATGCCAATGATGCCGCCACCCACAATGATATAGCGATGAGACATGAGTTACTGCTTACTTAAATCTGGCGGAACCAAACGATTTTTTCAGCCGTTTATCGGCTGTTTCGCGCAGTCTATCATCTCCCCGTTCCGCGCACGGGTTACGGGGGCTATAAGGAAATCATGAAGAAAGCACGCAAATTCCAGGCACTGCGGAGAAGTCAGGCGGGTCTGACCCTGATCGAGATGATGGTGACTATGGCCGTTGCCATCGTGTTGATGTCGATCGGTATCCCGTTGTATCAGAGCATGGTGGCCAACAACCGGGCCGTGACCCAGTCGAATGCCTTTGTGAGCGCGTTGCAGACGGCGCGTGCCGAGGCGGTCAGTCGGATGGTCAACGTGGCCGTGTGCGCGAAAAAGATAAACGACGATGACGAGTGTAGCGGCACTACGGATTG
>Ga0180435_10007076_pt1 | contig 10722 bp, 8 predicted proteins | sample SS_ome_3_FD_132467 | JGI IMG/M metagenome (GOLD analysis project Ga0180435, IMG submission 132467) | Hypersaline lake sediment archaeal communities from the Salton Sea, California, USA - SS_3_S_1 metaG | ecosystem: Environmental > Aquatic > Non-marine Saline and Alkaline > Hypersaline > Sediment... | reverse complement strand
GCGGCACGGCCCGGTCCTGAGCTTCTTCGCACTCGGCCTTCGCATCATCGAACAGTACCCCAAACGACTATCCATCGCAAGGAGTCCACTTCATGCTGCTTGAAACTGGGGGCGGGTCAGGTAGGACTCGGGCGCTGACTTCCTGCTAAAGTGTGGTAGTATATGTGGTCGATACAGACCAATGGAAACTCGCGTGTTGGCCCTATGCACAGGTTACGGCTTACAATCGTTCTAATCATCGTCGCCCTGTTGCAGGTCACGGTCGCGCCGGCGTTGGAGGTGCGTCACGTCCGGCCCGACCTGCTCTTGCTGGTCGCGGTGTGTATCGCGGTGCGCGAGCCGCTGGGGGGGCGGTCGCGCTGGCACGCGTTCTGGACCGGATGGCTGGCCGGGCTGGCCGTCGATGTTTTCTCGGCCGGCTCGCCCCTGCCGTTCGGCTCGACGGCGCTCGTCTTCGGCCTCGTGGCGATAGGCATGAGCAAGCTGGGCGAGGAGCTGTTTCTCGAGAGCGCAATCGCGCAGATACTCGTGCTCGCGCCGGCGTGCCTGGCGGCGCATCTGGCGCTCGCCGTGGCTTTGCTCGCCTTCCGGGGCGGGCACGCGGGGGCGACGCTCGGACGCGGGTTCTGGACGGCGATGTATTCGGCGCTGGCGGGCCCGGTCGTGTTCGCCGTGCTAGGCCGGTTCGAACGGTTCCTGGGCATGCGGTCGCGGAGGAGCTTCGGGCGTGTATAACAACCGCATCCGGGCCTTGTTCTGCGCGACGGTCCTTGCGTTCTTCGCGGTCGAAGCGCGGCTCTTCTACCTCCAGGTCGTCCGCGGCGAACATTACAGGGACTACGCCGACCGTCAGCGGGTCGGTCTCCTGCCGAGCAACGCCGCGCGGGCGCGCATCCTGACGAGCGACGGCGTCGTCCTGGCCGAAGACCGGCTCGCCTTCGACGTCTCGGTCGTTATCGGCAAGCTGGACCCGCCGAGGGAACGCCGCCTGCGCGACCCGCTCCGGCGGCTCTTCTACGTGACGAAGGACGAGCGCCTGCTCCGGGTCGTCGGGACTGACTTCAGCGTTTGCCGCACGCAACTCGACGACGGCGGGGTTCGGGTCACCGTCGAGGCGTGGTCAAAGCTCGAGGTCGAGGTGCCGGACAGCCGTGGCGACCTGGCTTTGCACGACGTCGAACGCGACTCGGGCGAGTTCACGCTGCCCGGCCCGCTCGTGGACTCGGTGGACCGGCTCGCGCGGATGACGGGCGAGGACGGCGACGAATTGCTCAAGAGAGTTCTGGGCATTGCACTCGACGTGGCGCGCCTCAGGACGCCCGTCTCGGCCGCGGTCCGCGTCGTCGAGGACGTGGACTACGACGCGGTCGTCTCCGTCGTCGAGACGCGGCCCGAGGAATTTCGCGGGTTCGAGATAACGACCCGGTACGAGCGGTCGGCGCCCGCGGGCCCGCTTGCGCCGCACCTTGTGGGGTACGTCGGGACGTTCAACGAGGACGACGTGAAGGCGGCGATGGAGAAGTACCAGGGCTGGCCGGGCCGTGCGTATTTCATCAACCAGCGCATCGGCAAGGCGGGCGTCGAGAAGTCGATGGACGACCTCCTCCGCGACGAGTTCGGACTTAGGTGCATCGAGCGCGACAACATGGGCCGGCTCCAGGAAGTGCTCGCGGACGCGCCGCCCCAGCCCGGCCGCGATGTGGTGCTCACCATCGACTCGCGCCTTCAGAAACTCCTCGAGGATGCGATGAGCGGCTCCGTCGGCGCCGGCGTCTTCATCGACGTGAAGACCGGCGAGGTCCTCGCCATCGCGTCGAGCCCGGCCTATGACCCCGACCGCTTCCGCCGGGACTACGCCGAGCTCGCCGCGGACCCGGAAGCGCCGTTGTTCGACCGAGCGGTGGACGCGCGGCTCCCGCTGGGCTCGGTCTTCAAGATAGTCACGGCGCTGGCCGCGGTCGAGAAGAACTGCGTGCCGCCCGTTGTGGACTGTACCGGCTCGGTCGAATACGGCGGCCGCACGTTCCGTTGCAACAGCCGGTGGGGCCACGGGCCGATGGACCTCCGCGGCGCGATCAAGCACTCGTGCAACGTTTTCTTCTATAGGACGGCTATGCGGGCCGGCGACGAGGCCCTGATAGCGATGGCCCACCGCCTCGGCCTGGGCCGGGCGACGGGCATCCGCATGCCGCATGAATCGCCGGGCAACGTGCCGCTCACCGCACGGGGCGGCGCCCTCCTGAACCTGGCCATCGGGCAGGGCGACCTGACCGTGACGCCGCTCCAGGTCGCGCGGATGGTGGCCGCGGCGGCGAACGGCGGCGTCCTCGTCACGCCTGGCATCGTGCGCGAGCTTCGGCCGTTTGGAGGGGCCGGGCCGGCGGCCGAGATGCTGGCCGACGACCGCGAGCCGGTGCCGCTCGGCCTCCCGCAGGAAGGACTCGACGCCGTGCGAGCCGGGCTCTACAAAGCGGTGAACGAGTCCGGCGGCACGGGCGCCCGCGCGTTCGACGGGTTCGAGCGGGCGTTCGCGGTCTGTGGCAAGACGAGCACCGCCCAGAGGAAGGGCGTGCGCGACGGCGGTGTCGTGAGCGACAACGTCGGCTGGTTCGCCGGCTATGCTCCGCACGACAATCCGCGCGTCGCCTTCGCCATCGCCGTCGAGCACCTCGGGCCGGGCGAGGGCGGCGGCAGTCGCGCGGCGCCCGTCGCGCGCAAAGTCTTCGACAGCATCCCGCTCGAGCTGCTCGGCCTCGGGCCGGCGGGGCAGGGGGGCGGGCGATGAAGGTGTTCCGCCTCGCCAGACGCCTCGACTGGCCGGTCGTCGTCGCCGTGTTCGCGCTCGTGCTCTTCACGTGGCCGTACATGCGGAGCGCGTCGTACCGGTCCGGGCCGGAGGGGCGGGGCGAGTACACCTCGAGCCCCGAGAAGCAGGTTGTCTGGCTCGCAGTGAGCGTGGCCGTCGCGATCATGCTGTTGGTGCCGAGCTACCGCACGTTCTCCGAGTGGTCGCCGGCGCTCTACGCGGTCGGGCTGGCGCTGCTCGTCGTCGTTATGGTTTTCGGCCGGACGGTGAACGGGGCGCGGAGCTGGCTCGATCTGCCGGCCGGGGTGCGCTTCCAGCCGTCGGAGCTCGTCAAGATTACGACGGTGCTCGTGCTCGCCCACGTCCTGGGGTCCGAACGGAAGGCGCGGCGGATGGGGAGCGTGCTCGGGGCGCTCGCGCTGGCGGGTGTGCCGGCTCTGATGGTCGCGACTCAGCCGGACCTCGGCACGGCCTTGATGTTCGTGCCGGCGGCCGTCGCGATGGTCTTCGTCGCCGGCGCGCGGCTCAAGCACCTCGCCGTGGTCGGCGCGGTCGCGCTCGCCCTGCTCCCGGGCGCGTGGTTCGGGATGAGCGCGACACAGAGGAGCCGGGTCACGACCTGGCTCCAGCAGGGCCGGGAGCTGACGCGGGCCGAGCGGGTCGGCCGGTTCCACCACCTCATCCAGTCGAAGATCGCCATCGGGTCCGGCGGCGTCACGGGCCGGGGGTTGGGCCAGGGGACGCAGAACAAGCTCAACTACCTCGGGTTCCGGAACACCGATTTCATCTTCGCCGTGATCTGCGAGGAGGGCGGGCTGGTCGGTGCGAACGTCGTCATCGCGCTCTACATCCTGCTCGCCGCCACGGGCCTGGCCATCGCGCGCGGCTGTCGCGAGCCGGTCGGGCGGCTCATCGCGGTCGGCATGGTCACGCTCTTCGTCGCGCAGGGCTTCATCAACATCGGAATGACCGTCGGCCTTTTGCCGATCGTGGGCGTCACTCTGCCGTTCGTGAGCTACGGCGGCTCGTCGACGCTCTCGTACTTCATAGGCGTCTCGCTCCTCCTGAACGTGGGACTGCGGCGGCCGAGGATAACGTTCGCACGAGAGGAGCTCGGCGCCGTCGCGGCCGAGTACCGGAGGTGACCGTGGCCGACCCGAAGCTGTGCCGCCGATGTGGACGATGTTGCTGTCGCAAGATGGTCATCGGCGACGACGTCATCTGCCTGCCGCTTTTCTGCGAGTACTACGACGAGGAGACGCGGCTTTGCACGATCTACGAGCGGCGGCACGAACTCAATTCGCATTGCCTGACGGTCGAGGAGGGCATCGAACTCGGCGTGTTCCCGGCCGACTGCCCTTACGTCCGAGGCGTGCCTGGCTATCGCCCGCCGCGCGAATGCACGCCGGACGAGCTGGCACAGTACTTTGAGGACATGCCGGGCCTGGAAACCGAATGACTGTGAGGAACCCAGGAAGGCAGGAGAAAGGGAGCATGGGGGCGCGGGAGCATGTGGGCATGGGCGCAAGGGAGAAAGTGTGTACGGGTGATTGACCGTGCGGCTGGCTCGGCTTGTCCCACCTGCGTAGTCGGCGCAATCCGCGTCGATAATTCTTGTCTTCGTGGCGGCCCCGTCATGGTGAATAGGGCGCATTCCGACGTCCTTCACCGTGTTCTCATCTTGCGAGAAGGTCGAGCACGCGTCGCGCGCGCGCTTCCCACGTGAACTGTGCGGCGAACGAGCGTCCTGCCTCGCGCTGCCACGCCGGGGTTGCGAGCGCCTGCCGGACGTTCTCGACGAAACATATCGACGAGTGTTCGCGGCAGACGCGGACCAGTCCGGGGAGCCGGGCGGCCACGTCCCGCGCGGCCGGGATGTCCGTCGAGACCACGGGCAGGCCGGATGCGAGGTATTCGAGCAGTTTCATGGGCCACGTGCGCTTGTTGAAATCCATCCCGGGCGTGTGCGGCACGATCCCGGCGTCCCAGTGGGCGAGCCACGCCGGCAGTTCGTCCGGGCGCAGGGCGCCGGCCCAGTGCAGGTTGGCCGGTCCGCTCGGTTTGATGCCGTCCGCGGGGCCGGCGATTATCCACCGCCACCGGGGTGTTTCGGCCGCGGCGGCGCGGACCATCGCCCAGTCCGAACGTTCGGTCAACCTGCCGAGGAATCCGATCCTGTGCTCGCCCGCCCGCCGCTCGGGAATGCCGAGCCGGCCGTGCGGGTCGGTGAGGTTCCGTCCGGCGAAACGGGCGGCATCGACGCCCATGTGGATGATGGCCCCGGTCTCGGTTTCTGAACTCCGCGCGGCCGCCAGCTCCGGCGACGCAAAGACCACGGCTCGCGCTTTCGCGAGCAGTTTTCGTTCGCCCCGGGTGATACGGCGTCGGGCACGGCCGGACAGGTCCGGAGCGCTCCGGTGGTCGTCCGTGCACTCGTACACGTGGGAAACGGTCTCGCGTGCGCCGGCGAAGAGGTCGTGGAAGCGCCAGTCGTAGTGGCAGGCGATGACGGACTCGGCGTTTGACGCGGCCAGGAATTGCTCCACACGGGCAGAAGTGCGATGCGAGGCCCAGTAGCGGGCGAACTCCGGACGCGAGGCCGGAAGGCCGGGCAAGTGGCTCGCGCGCATCACGAAGAAGCCGTTCCGTTCGAGGTCGGCGACGACGTTCTGCCCGGCTCGTTTCCCACGTCCCAGCACGCGGCGGAAGGATTTCCCGGACCCTCCGCACTCGACATAGAGGACCTTGCGGCCGAGCCGCCAGAAGGCCTCGGCCATCGACCGGGCGAGCGAGCCGCATCCGCCCCATGCCGGCGGCGCCCCCACGACCACTATCCACGCTCCGCCCATGACCGGCCTCCGGTGTCGTGGCCGCAATTATCATCGCCCGTGGGGGCTACGGCAACAATTTTCTTGAATTGGGCGGGGTGTTCCGCTAACATTCAGCAGAGGTCCGGTTCACGCCGGCAGGCGACCGACTTTCGGCCTGCATATTGCCCACCGCGGCAAAAGGAGGGACCGATGAACGCTCAGGGTCCGGTTCTGGTTGGCGTCAAAGGCATGGTCGAGGGAGAGACCTACCCCTTGGAATACGGCAAGTCGGTTGTCATCGGTCGGAGCAGGGAGTGCGACATCTCGCTCCAGAAATGCCCGCGGTGGCGCGAGGCGGAGGAGGCCGGACAGTCGCTCGACGGGCTCTCGAAGACCGTCTCCCGCAAGCACGTCAAGATCAGCTACGTCAACGCGAACAGCATCGAGATAGAGGATCTCAGCTCGAACGGCACGTTCGTCGACGGCCATCGCATCGACCGGTTCGTCGTGTCCGATGCGAAACAGAAGGCCCACCAGATACAACTGGGCGCGGGCGAGATACTGCGGCTTGAATGGAGATAGTGTGGAACATTTCGCCTATCGGGACGACCAGCTCTTCTGCGGCGGCGTGCCCGTAGCCGACGTCGCTCTCCAGCATGGCACGCCGGCGTACATCTACAGCGCCGAAGCGATCCGCGAGAATTACAGGGCGCTGCGCGACGCCTTCGCCGCGGTCAACCCCCTCATCTGCTACGCCGTCAAGGCCAACTACAGTCTCGCCGTATGCAAAATCCTGCGCGATGAAGGTAGCGGCTTCGACGTGGTCTCCGGTGGCGAGCTTTTCCGCGCCCTCAAGACCGGGGCGGACCCGCAGACCATCGTCTACGCCGGGGTCGGCAAGACCCGCGGTGAGATCGAGAGCGCGCTCAAGAGCGGGATTCTGATGTTCAACGTCGAGTCCCGCGCGGAGCTCGATCGCATCAACGCCATCGCCGGCGAACTTGGCGTACAAGCGCAGGTGGCGCTCCGCCTGAACCCCGACGTCGACGCGAACACGCACCGGCACACGACCACGGGCACGAAGGAAACCAAGTTCGGCATCGACCTCAAATCCGCCGCCGGGCTGGCGGCCGTGCTGATGGAGACGAAGCACGCTCGGCTCGCCGGCGTGCACGTGCATCTCGGGTCGCCGATAAACACGACCGAGCCCTACACAAAGGCGCTCGGGCTCGTGGTCGGCTTCATCGAGTCGTGCCGCGAGATCGGCTCGGAGATCGAGTGGATCGACATCGGCGGCGGCTACGGCATAGAATACAAGGGCGGCGAGACGGTCGGACCGGAGGAATATGCGAAGGCCATAATCCCGTACATCGAGCGAAGCGGCTGTCGCGCGATCCTCGAACCCGGCCGCTACCTCGTCGGCAACGCCGGCGTCCTGGTCACGACGGTCCAGTACGTGAAGAACTCCGGCGGCAAGACGTTCGTGATCTGCGACGCGGCGATGAACGACCTGATTCGGCCGGCCCTTTACGACTCATTTCATCGCGTCTGGCCGGTCAGGTCGGCCGAGCCCGTCCCTTACGGCGCGGAGGCGCTCGACGCGCGGACCGGCGGCCGCGTGGTCGTGGACCTCGTCGGGCCGGTGTGCGAAAGCGGCGACTACCTCGCCCGCGGCCGCCCCCTGCCGCCCGTCCGCCAGGACGACCTGCTCGCGGTCTTCTCGGCCGGCGCGTACGGCTATTCGATGAGCTCAAATTATAACTCGCGCCCGAGGGCGTGCGAGGTTATGATTGAACGCGGCTCCGCCCGGGTCATCCGGCCGCGCGAGTCGTACGAAGACATGATCGCCCAGGAACAGTTCTAGCTGGAGGGGTAACCCGTGGTCAAGCTGATGAGCCGCAGATTGGTCGCACTCGCCGCCGTGTGCTCGCTCACGCTCGCGTCCGCCGCGTACGCCCAGGACGCCGACAAGGCCGCTCTGCTGCGCAAGCACTTCGAGACCGCAATCAAGGCGTTCCAGAACGACCAGTACGACGACGCGGCGAAGGAATTCGAGGAGGTGCTCAAGCTCAGCCCGAACTCCAACGATGCCCTCGAGCTCAGGGACCTCGCAGAGGTGCAGTTCTACATACGGGCGATGGAAAAGGGCTCGCCGAGCATGCGGGCCAACGTGTTCAAGCTCCTCGAACTCGCGGCTCAGGCAGAAAAGGCCCGGCTCACCGACTCCGACCGCATCGACAAGCTCATACAGGACCTCTCGGGGACCGGCGAAGAACGGGCATATATCTATATCGAACTCGCCGGCGCCGGCCGCCACGCGGTCGTGCCCCTGCTCAAGCGGCTCCAGGACACGCAAGCCATCGACTACGCCGACTACCACGTCTGGGCGACGCTCGCCCTGATACGCATCGGCGAGGAGGCCGTCCCGCCCCTCTGCACCGCCCTCCGAAGCGCGAGCGTGCCGGTACGCCAGGACATCTGCTTCATCCTGGGCCAGATAGGCGACCCGCGGGCCGCCCCCTACCTTCTGCACGCCGCCAAGAACGACCCCGAAGAGGCCGTCCAGGGGACCGCACAGGACGCCATCGCCAAGATACGCGAATACGCCGACGTACCCGATGTGCCGCCCCAGGTCGCCCTCTTCAACTACGCAAAACTCTACTACTACGACGACCCGTCCATCCGCCGCACAAGCCGCTACGGGCATGCCATCTGGAACTGGCTCGAGAACGAGGACCGGCCGACGATGGAGGTCGTGCCCGACTTCCTGTATGACGTCAGCATGGCAAAGCACGTGGCCACCGAGGCCCTGCTCGCCGCGCCCGACTACGAGCCGACGTTGCCGCTCCTCATCAGCGCCTACCGCAAGGAGATACTGCTCATCGAGCGCCGGCTCGAGGCCAGCGCGACCGACCCGAGCCGGGCACTTTCGGAGCGCGAAGAGCGCGACCTTCACGTCCGGTTGGCCAAGGACCGCAACGTCCTGCTCACGCTCCGCTCGGCGGGGGAAAAGCATTTCTACCGGGCACTCGGCCTTCAACTCAGGGACCGCGACCCGCAACTGGCCGAGGCGGTGATCGTTGACCTTGCGCTGGTGGCCAGCCCCGAACTTAACACCTATCCGGCCCTGCCGGACCTCGAGGCGCCCGTCCAGCCCGCCGTGATAACCGTCGTTCAGCCGCGGCCGCGAGCGATGCCGCCGGCCTCCAAGTCCGCGACGCCGGCGGCCGCCGACGAACCCGCCGCACGGACCAAGACCGTGGTCGACGCCACGCAGATTTTCGCCCGAAAGGTCGAGGAGGAGGCAACCCGTGTCGCGCGGCCCGGTGTCCGCAAGGAAGTCGCGCCCGCGGAGCGCGAGACGCTTAATTACCTCATCGCGGCCGCGCGCAGGCGCGCCGCAGCGCGCAAGGAGGCCGACGCCGCCGAACAGCAGGCCGCGAATGTCGTGACAGTGGCGCCTCTGCCGTCGCTCCAGAGCAATCCACTCGTGCTCGCTCTTCAAAGCACCGACAAAGGCGTACGGTACGGCGCCGCCGCCGCCCTCGTCCGCATCGCCCCGACAGACGACTTCGCCAGCGCCAGGAACGTCGTCGAGATTCTCGGTCAGGCCATCAGCGAAAAGGGCGTCTCGACGGTCCTGATAGTCACCCCCAACTCCCAGGCGGCCAACCGGCTTCGCGAAATTGCGCGGGCCGCCGGGCACATCCCGTACGCGGCCGCCTCGACGGATGCCGCGATGGCCGCCGCCCGGGCACTGCCGCCCAAGGACCTCGTCATCATCCAGGACACGATGATGGGGACGTTCGTCGAACTGCGTAAGGACCCGCTGATCGCGACCATCCCTTTCGTCGTCTTCACGGCCGAGGCCGACGCGAGCGGAACCAGGCGGGCCTTCGCGGACAAGGTCGCCGGAGTCATCTCGCTTGCCGGCTCGGTCGCCCAGGCCAGGGACACAATGACCGCCGCGGTCCTGGGCAGTCGCACGGCGCGTGAGGGCGAAGCGCTCGCCTTACGCCACGCGCACACCGCCGCCGCGGCAATCTACAGCATTTCACAGGGGACCTCCCCCTTCTCCCGGCATCTCGAACGCATCAAGGACCCGCTCATAAGCGCCCTCGACAGCGACGACATCAGCGTCCGTGTCACCGCCGCCGCTGCGCTCGGCAAGGCGAAGATCACCGCAATGTTGCCGCGGCTCGTCGACATCTGCGCCGACGCGAGCCGGCCACGGCCCGAGCGCCTGGCCTGCCTGATGGCGGTCGGCGACATGATAAAGTCCGCCGACGAGATTCCGCCGAGCGTCGTCGGCCTCGTGAAGCAGATACACGAGAACGGCGACCTCGAGTTCCGGTTGGTTGTCGCCGATTTCCTGGGCCGCGCCGCTCTGCCGCCCGCCGAGCTGGAGAAGATAATCACGCTTCAGGAGGCGAGCGAACCGCCGCCCGAAGCGCCAATGCCGGCCGAAGGGCCCGGGGCGGCGCCCGAGATGAGGCCCGAACCGGTGCCCGGTCTGGAGCTCGAGGTCGAGGCGCCCGCCGAAGAGTCCGCGGAGGATGAGTTCGACCGCGAATGGCAGGACGACGATGCCAACGGGTCCGTCGAAGAGGAACCGGCGGCCGTACCGGACGACGAGTGGGAACCCTCGCTGGAAGAGGATTCGGAGCTCACGCCGGATGACGAGTGGGAACCTGCTCCGGAGGACGACTCTGAGCCCGCCCCGGAAGAAGACGACCTGGAAGATTTCGAGTTCTAGGCCCGCGGGCGGACGCATTTCGCGCCAGGATTCACGGGGGAGGTGAACATGGCCACGCGCTTCAGCAACCCAGCCGGGTCCAGGACTCCGACTGCCGAAAGGTTCGGTGTTGCGGTGTCCCCGACACTCGTGCCCTCGCACTCTGAGCGACAATATTGCAATGAACACGGTGGCTGTTCCTAGTATCTTGGTGTCAAGTGAGAAGATATGATGGGAATCTCGAAACCGCTGCTAGTGCCTCATGACATTTGAATAACAGGATACAAGCCCTTGAGTTTGGTGCGAGCATCTTCCGTCGTGAACTGCCAGTCGACACCGCACTGTCGGTTGTTTCGGTTGTTGTCCCAGGC
>Ga0180435_10007075_pt1 | contig 10722 bp, 7 predicted proteins | sample SS_ome_3_FD_132467 | JGI IMG/M metagenome (GOLD analysis project Ga0180435, IMG submission 132467) | Hypersaline lake sediment archaeal communities from the Salton Sea, California, USA - SS_3_S_1 metaG | ecosystem: Environmental > Aquatic > Non-marine Saline and Alkaline > Hypersaline > Sediment... | reverse complement strand
CGTAGAAATTGTAATAGATGGTACTGCCCACCAGAAACACGGGAATGAAGGAGACAACGATGATCGCCACCGTCATGTTCAGCGTCAGCGAGCGATAATACGGTGATAGCGACTGTTTGGTTTTCGGCATGGAACCCGGTTTCCTCTTCGGAGATGAAGGTGCCCCTCCGATGAGCAAAAAATGTGCCACTCAGGATACACGATATCCGCTTATAACATATTGTTTATTCCATTTATTTTTATTATCAGAATTTTATCCGAAGATAAACCCACCGGCGTATGTCGGATTTCTTTACAGTGTGAAAAAATTGCCGACACGTATGGCGGGCAATTACTCTCTGAAGCGAATTGCCTTGATGCGTTTGGCAGGGAGGGTCACGCCGGATTGCCGATCGATAAAACCGGACGACATACACGGCACAAGCCAAAGGACCGCAGGACGGCATGCGCTCTGGAGCGATTTAAATTATGGGCCATATTACGGCGGCGGGCGATGGCCCCCTTCACATCAAAAAAGGCCGTCAGGCATCGCCTTGATAAACCGCGGTCTCGATTTTGAGATGGTATTTGTCGATTTTGGCATGCAGCGTCGGCCGGGACATCCCCAGTAATTTGGCGGCACGGGATCGATTGCCGTCGGTATACTGCAACGCTTCATGGATAAGGATGCGAGCAAAAAAATCCATGCAGCGATCATACAAGTTCTCGGTATTCTCCGCTTTGGCGGCATCGCGGAACCAGCGCCGGATATCGCTTTCCAGGCTGCCGCTTACCACCTGCGGATGATCGTCCTTGTTCGCCAGGGCCGCCGCAATATCGGGTGGACCGATGGGTGCACCGCGGTTGAAAATCAGTGTTTTTTGAAGGGTGTTGGCCAGTTCCCGGACGTTGCCGGGCCAGCGGCTGTTGGTTAAGGTGGCCAAGGCCCCCTCGGTGATACTCGGATTTTTGATCCCCAGCTCCGCTGCGAATCGATCCAGGAAATACGTGGTCAACAGTGGGATATCGGTAATCCGTTCCCGCAGCGGGGGCAGGCCGATGGTAATGACCTTGAGCCGATAATAGAGATCCTCACGAAACAGGGCCTGCGAGATGAGCGCCTCCAGGTCCCGGTTGGTGGCGGCAATAATCCGCACATCCACCGGAATGGTCTCCCGTCCGCCAAGACGTTCGATTTTTTTCTCCTGCAACAATCGTAGTATTTTGGTTTGAAGATTGACGGGCATATCGCCGATTTCATCAAGAAAGACCGTACCGCCGCCGGCCTGCTCAATCTTGCCCAAGCGGCGATGGGCCGCGCCGGTAAAAGCGCCTTTCTCGTACCCGAAAAGCTCGCTTTCCAGCAGGGTCTCGGGCAACGCCACGCAATTGATCACAAGGAAGGGTTTGTCCGCCCGCCGGCTGTGCTGATAAATCGCCCGCGCCACCAGCTCTTTGCCGGTGCCGGTTTCGCCGCGAATCAAAACAGTGGCATCCGTCGACGCCACGCGCCCGACCATTTTGAAAACCTGTTGCATGGCATCGCTGCGTCCGATGATGGCGTCACGGTCGGTTTTCGCAGCAGCGTCGCCCATGTTGACCGGCGAGCGCATAAACCTTCCGGTCTCAAGCGCCTGGTCGATGGTTTTCAGCATGGCCGGTATGTCGAAAGGCTTGAGGATATAATCAAACGCGCCCATCTTGGTGGCTTCAATAGCGGTTTCGGTGGTGCTGAAAGCGGTCATGATAATAACCGGCAGCTTGGGTTCAATCCTATGGATGGCCCGAAACGCTTCCAGTCCGTTCATTCCGGGAAGACGGACATCAAGCACCACCACGTCGGGCAGCACGGCGCCTACGATCTGTAGGCCCTCCTCACCGGAGGCCGCGCTTTGCACCTGATGGCCTTCTTCGATCAGTAGCTTGGCAAAACTTTTGCGCAGTTGATCGTCATCGTCGATGATGAGGATGTGACTCATCGGTTGACTCCTTTACCGGCAGTGTCACGATAAGGGTTGCCCCGCCGCCTTCGGTTTCGGCGATATCCAGCCACCCGTGATGCTCGTCGATGATCCGTTTGGCAATGCTCATCCCCAATCCGGTGCCTTCTTCTTTGGTCGTAAAAAAGGGATCGAACACTTTGGGGCGCAGCGCTTCGGGAATCCCGGGGCCGTTGTCACTCACGCGGATGACGGCCTCGCGCCCGACATTCGCCCCCCGGGAGACCACTTCTTCAATCCGAATGGTCCCCCCGCGCTCCATGGCTTCACAGGCATTGATCACGAGGTTCACCAGGACTTCTTTTAGTTGGTCCGGATCGGCATCCACCGCGGGAAGGGGGCTGCTGCGGATCACCTCGACATGGACATCATAGGATTTCAAGCGATGGGAGAGGAGTTGCAGCACCGTGTCCACCACGGCCGAGGGACTGATGCGTTGCATGACCAGCTTGGGCGGGCGGGAAAATTCCAAAAAATTTTGCACGATGGTGTCGATGTGGCGAATTTCCTCGGAAACGACATCGAAATCTTCCTGCTGGGCGTCGTTCAATTGAAGGCTGCGCTCGAGGGAGAACAGCCGCATTTTCACCGAGGTGAATGGGTTGCGGATGCTGTGCGCCATTCCGGCCGCCAGTTTGCCTACGACGGCCAGTTTTTTGGCCTGCAGCAGGTTTTCCCGGCTTTTCTCCAGCTCGGATTGGGTGGAATCCATATTTTCCAGCAGGTCGTAGACCCGGTGGCTGAGAATTTTGATGACGTTTTCCTTCTTCGTCACGACGTCTTCATGGGTGACGGCTTGAATCAATCGCCGGATCGGTCCCAGGATCTCTTTGACGACGATCATGGCCAGAAAAAGCGCCAGGATAAAATTCGCCAGAATCGCAACCACGGCGATCGTTCGAAGCTTTAGGGCCTCGGCGCGGCTTTCCTGCCGAGCTTCGATGATGTTACGCACATTGACGGTCTTGAACTTGTCGCACAGGTCGAGAATGGTAAAAAAGCGTTCGCGCACATCTTCGTGCAAAACGGCACCCGCGTCGGAACGGCCGCTTTTATAGAGTAAAATCACTTTGTCCCGGGACTGAACATATTGGCGGTATTCGTCGGCAATGCGGTTGATCGTGTCTTTTTGATCCGGCGAGGCGGCAAGCGACCGGGCGTCTTTCAATTTGCGGTTGAAGCGCTCCTGGTATTCCCGCAGCTGCCGCAGCCAGTCCGGATTGCCGTCCAGAAAGTAATAGGAAACGAACCCTTTCTGGTTGGCCAAAGCGATCTGCAGGTCTTCGGCGGTTTCCAACAGCACCATATTTTCGTCGGTGACGGTGGTGATGAGTCCTTCGATCCGGTAGGTATACCAGATCATCACTACGGCGCCCAGGAAGGTGATCAGGACCAGCGATGCCAGCATCAGGTAAATGCGCTTGCGCAGAACGATGCGGTTCCAAATGGGAATATTAAAGGGCATGGTCAGAAGGCCTAAATCGTGTCGTGATCGGCGCATGTCGCAATAGCCGGCAGGAGTGACGAGCGAACCGCCGCACTTGCGATCGATCCATCCCGGTATGCCATCGTCAACGCCGTCGGCGCACTCGGGTGGCACCCCCTTTTCGCCGGAAAACACATCGCAACCCGTTTCAACCAGCAAAGCACATGCCAAACCATAACCATAAATCCCGAAAACCGGCAAATGGCGGCCCGTGCCTTGGACTCAGCTGCGAATCATCATTAAAAAACCAAAAAGCACCGCATTAAGGTGTCAGATTTTTTTACAGTTGGCAAATTGAATTTAAGACGGCAGGCGTTTGTGAGGAGCGCTGAATGGCCAGATAAGGCGGTTTTTTTATTAACCAACGCCGGCAGCTCGCTGTCTGACCGAAAATCTGCCGTGGGTGATCGTCATCAACGAAACCCGATGAAAAACCCCAGCGTGATCAGCGTAGGGACCATGCTGGCGGCCAGCAGCATGAGGGGCGAAATACCGTTTTCAAAATAATTTTTCAAAATGCTCTGGCCGGCCGGGTTGGGCGCATTGGCGATAATGGTCAACCCTCCCCCGGCGACAGCCCCGGCCACCACGGCGTACTTGAGGCCATCGGTCAGATCCGGCACAAGGGTGCTCAAAAAGGTAATGGCGGCATTGTCGTTGAAAGCCGTAAGGCCCGCGGCAACCAGCATTAGCGGGATTTCCGAGAGCGCCCCCAAGACCGGGGCAATCCACCACCCCTGCACGCCCCCGTGAATCACCAAGCCCCCCAGGAAAAACCCGACCAGCAAGGGCGGCTTCAAATCGATGCGGTTCTGGAAAGGTGCGGTCACTTGCGAAAACCCCAGAAAGAACAAAAGACCGGGAACAAAAATAGCCGGATCGTGTGCGTTCAAGATGGTCCAGCCCATGAACATCACGTGGAAAACGATGACGATTACCGGTACGGGGTCATCGCGGCTATCCCACTCGGGATCGAGATAATCGGGGCGCTGATTCTCCGGCAGCAATACCGGAAACGTCCGGCGGAGATTTTGGCGCTTGATTTCTTCAAAACGCATATCGAATGCGTCCCGCGCCAGTTCGGGCGCAATCCCCCGGACCCGCATATGATTTTCATGCTTTTTACGAAGTTTTTTTTCAATCGTTCTTTTTAACGCGCTGTAGCGTTTTTCGATGACGTCGCGAATCCCCATCTCTTCACTCAGTTCGGCGCCTATCCCGTCGAATTCCGGCTCAAACTCAGTTCGTTGAATGAAGGTGCGCATGATGTCGTCTTTGAGGCTGACGACGGCAAAGGCCTCTTCCAGTTGAAACAGCTCGCGGCGAAAAATAAAATAGTACAGGCCGTTGGACGCCATTATCGCCAGCGCCGCTTTCCAGCCGAAATGGGTGAGCATGTAGATCGTGTCCCAATGCCACGGCTCGGATACCATGAGCACCGGCGGAGCGGCAAAATTCGACAGGGTCCCGCCGATCGAGATATTGACGAACAGGAGTCCGATCGTGGCGTATTTAATAGGTTTTCCAGGATTGAGGTCATAGAATTTGCGGGCCAGCAAGAGCGCACTGATGGTCATGGCGGCAGGCTCGGTTATCAGGGATCCGAGCAGCGGTCCGATGGTCAGGATCGTCATCCACCAGGCCCGAAGGGTTCCGCCCAGCAGTCCGGCAATATGCGCCATGGCAGATTCCGCAAGCTTCAGGATCGGACGTGTGGCCGCCAGGGTCATGATGACCACCACGAACATGGGTTCCGTAAAATTGACCCGCTGGGTAATGTAATAATGAAGGGTCGTCCAGTCGTAAAAAAAGAAAATGGCACCGGTGAGGGCCGCTGCCCACAGGCCGAAAACCACTTCGATCTCTCCCAGAAAATGGAACACTTCAGCACCGATGTGTACCGAATGGCGATCGACAAGGCCGTTTTCAATCCGCATCTGGTGCTCGTGCTCCCAGTGGTGAGCCACCTTCAAAAAACGGCTGGTCAGAAAGGTATGCAATATGGCAGCAAAAAAGAGGGCCGTTGCCGCCAGATTGAAGGGGTCTGTGTGAATACGGTTGAGGAGGATGGTGCCAAGTCCGTCGGCATGGTCATCATCATAACTGTCGAGACTTCTGGGAAATTCAAGCGTATCGATCGAAGAGGCGTGCCCGCTTCCGGCACCTAACACCGGGGATGCCATCAACACGAAAGCGATTGCCGCCCAAACAACATGTCCGCTGGACCATCTCAGCACGCCGGACTCTCCTTGCCGCTACGAATTGGAGATTGATCATACCAGGGATTTCTTCGCCGTCAAGGCCGCGCCCATGCAAGGGCCTGTTCATCGACATACCTGATCACCAAAAAACGCCAGCCGTGGTGGTCAATCCACGGCTGGCGTCACACCTTTAATACCGGCGGTCCGTCGATGCGAATTACTGTTGCCAGTAGGGGTTGATAATGTCTTCAAATATAGTCATAGCGGCCTCGGCCCCCATGCCGGTGGCCGTGACGATCTGCTTGTAGCCCCCCTCCACATCGCCGGCTGCGTATATCCCGGGAATATTGGTACGGTGTTTGGCATCGCGGGCGATATACCCCTCTTCGGTAAGTTCCAGCCCTATTTTACTGGCCAATTCCACCGCCGGTGTATAGCCAATGGAAAGGAAAACACCGTCCACCGGCATGGTCGCGGTTTCATTGGTCTGGTTATTGAAAAGTTCGACCGAGGTCACCCGCTCCTCCCCCAGAATATCCTTTATTTCCGTATTCCACATGACGGGGACACCGGTTTCCTTGAGATTTTTGACCAGGAACTCCTGCGCGCGCAAGGTGTCGCGTCGATGTACGAGGGTCACCGCGACCCCCATGTGGTGAAGGTGGAGCGCTTCGGTCACGGCACTGTTGCCGCCTCCCACCATGAGCACCTTTTTGTCACGGAAGAGCGGCCCGTCACAGGTGGCACAGTAGCTCACGCCCCGGCCACTCAGTCGTTTTTCGCCCGGCACACCGAGCATACGGTGGCTGGCACCTGTCGCCAGCAGAATGGTCTTGGTCATGAACTTGCGCCGTGTGGTTTGTACCTCGTGCGGTGTGCCCGGCTTAATGTCGATGACTTTTTCACCCTGGAAAATCTGCACGTATTCCAGCGCATGATTGACCATGATGTCCACCAGGGTCTTACCGCCCACCTGGGTAAAACCGGGGTAATTTTCGACAATGGGCGTCGTAGCGACTTGACCGCCGAGGGCATTGGCCTCCACCAAAGCGGTCTTGAGGCCGCTGCGCACGGCGTAGATCGCCGCGGTGATCCCGGCCGGCCCGCCCCCCACGATCGTAAGGTCGGTTTCCACCACCTCGGCATCCACATCGGGAATAAAAATGGTCTGGGGCTCGAGTTTCTGCAACGAGCTCATAAAGACTTCTTCGGCCTGGGCGCCCTGGCCGATCAGGGTTTCGTTGGCGTAGGCCACGGGAACACTCTGGGCCGCATACTGTTGAGCAATATCTGGGCGGCATTGGATATCGATGAGTTCAAGCGAAATCAGATCCGGCCGCGCCACCGCCGCCTTGGCCCCGTTGACCGCTTCCTGGGGGCAATAAGGGCAGGACGGGCTGATGAAAACTTTTACATGACGCGGCGCATCGATGCGTTCGAGAACCTTCAAAGACTGCTCGCTGGCATTACTGTTGCCCGAGCCCACCAGCAACAGCAGTTCCAGAAACGTCCGGGCCTCCTCACCCATCGGGGCACCAATCCAACGGATATTGTATTGATCAGGTGCAATCACCAGAGTTGGCGAAACCGTAACGTTATACTGGCGTGCCTTTTCATGACTCAAATCATATTCGTGCAGCGTAATCTTGTCCGTAAGCTCACGAAAGGCGCGAATGACCTGGCGGTTGGCCTGGGCGAAGACATCATCCCTTGATTTTTCAGTAAAAAGCAACAGCGGGATAGCATTTGGCATCTGGGCAAAAGTCGCGCGCAGTTGATTGAGAAAGGCTTGGCCGTCAGCCCGGTTCGGTGCTGAATTAGCTTCCATACCTGCCATTTCCATCATTGTCCATCCTCCTTCGTGGCATGGGGTCGATAGTAGACGATCGATGATTTTTTCAGGACCGTAAATGTCTGGTAAATGCCGGCCGCTCTGCCAACCGGATATAGACCGTAAATGATACGCAAAACAAAGGAACGTTACAAAAGCATCGTCAATCAACGGTTATTAAGACCCAAACCGCATGGGATCGGGTAACGGTCATATACCGCTGTATATAACCTATAACTATAGGGCGCTTACCGAAAATGGCAACAAACACGGAGCAGGTTTTGGTCGAGATTATGGTCGGTGGCCATCGGGATTCCAGCCGGGCGGATAAGATTTTATGGTGCGGCAACCGGGTTATCGCCGAGCAAATCCTTTAATAAATGCCAGGGGCAGTCAACCATCGAGAAGGCACAGGCCGGCGTATAAAACGGCAGCACGGTGAAAAGACGATTGTTGCGGCCTCAATTCTTGCCGGGTGCTTTGCACGCATAATGCCAAATGGCTTCCGCCAGCTGCAAATCCTCCGGTGTCGTAATTTTGATGTTCATGCGGCTTCCCGTAACAATCGTTACGCCCCCCCCCAGGCGCTCCACCAGCTGACTGTCATCCGTTCCCATAAAGCCCTCATCGCGCGCCCGGCGATGCGCGTCCCGGATGAGACCAAGCCGGAACCCCTGGGGCGTCTGGGCCATCCAGACCGCATCACGGGGCAGCGTTTGAACGATCCGTCCATCATCGCCCGTCTGCTTGAGTGTATCGCATGCCGCCACCGCCGTGAGGCAGGCACCATATGCCATCGCAGCTACCAGGCACTTGGACAGCACTTCCGTCGACACGAACGGCCGCACCCCATCGTGGATCAGGACCACGTCATCCGCCTGCCCGCGACTCGCCGCAAGCCCTAAAAAAACGCTTTCCTGGCGATCCCGCCCGCCCGCAATGATTTGCAATGTCGACGATGTGGACACCCCATCGGCAATCTGCTCACGACAAGAAACCATCTCGGTGGCCGCGACCACAAGAATGATTTCGTCAAAAAGGCCGCTTTGGGTAAAAACGCTGAGCGTTCGTTTTAGAATCGGCACGCCACCCAGCGGCAAATACGGTTTTCGGATCGATCCGCCCATCCGGAGACCCTGTCCGGCAGCGACAATGATGGCTGAACGCATACGGTTTCTTATTGAAAGGGAAAGGGGGTTATAATCTGCCGGGGCTATTTTAGGCCCGCAATAACCAGGTCAACGATCCATCCTGGTTGATTTAGCGTAAATAAAGAAGCTCTTTCGGCAACGGAACGCCTTTTCCCATGGTGTCTTCACCATAATTGACACCGGCCAGAATTTCGATGTCCTGGAGTGCCCTCACGTCCCCCTCGAAAACAACTTCCTTAATGTTTTCCTTGTTGATTTTCCCGCCCGCCCACTGGATATCCAGGACACTGCTGGCATCGAAGCGATCCTCTCCGATACACAATTCCACCTGTCCGCCAAAATGCTGAACGATTTTGGCAACCAGCAAGCTGGGTCGGCTATGAAAGCCAAGCTTCACGGGAATGCCGACGGTGATAGCGCCGCGTTCGATATTTTCATTGAGGATGTCGCGTGCCAATTGTTTCCCGGTGGTCAGAAAATGGCAGGCGTAGAAAAGGCCGTAATTGATCGTGCGGTCCAGAAGGTCTTCCGGCACGACCAGCTTGGAAAGCCGCTCCTGGACCTGCTGGTAGATGTTCTTGAAACTGGTCCGGTGCTGATGCCGTTCGTAAAAATGAAGCAGCCGTCCGATCATCTGCAAAAGATGAAAGACGACGGAGAAATAGCTGCGCAACTGCTTGAGTTTACGATTTCCGAATCGGTAGCCGCCTTGAATGACATAGGAATCAAAACTGGACTGCAGATTATGGACCAGCATCTCGAATTGTCGAATCTCGACCTCATTGACCTTGGTGGGTACAATCGCGGCAAGGGCATCAACGGGGTAAGGTTCATAAAACCCAAGCTGATCGAAATTCTGGGCAATACTCAGAAATTCACTGGCGATTTTGACGATATGTTTCTTTTGCAGATCTTTGTTCTCATCATCGATATCGTAGTCCAGCAAGTCGGTCGATGTGATACTGGGGAATTTGGTGGGGTCAAATCCTTTGGCCGGTGCCGGAATATCCAGGCGCGCGGCCTCGGCAATGATCGCCGGCGCCAGTTTGCAGAGACAGGCATTCAAAAAATCCAGTGTCCGTTCGCCCTGAATCTCAAATGCTTCGGAATCCGGAAGGTCGTAGTAAACCAGACGATTGGTGATGTGTTTCTGCGAGTAGGCGCCCAAACTGAGATGACGCGTCGTTGCCGTAAGCTCGCGGTAATAGTACCAGTCGTTATTATTTTTCGCTCCGTGGAAGTCGAGAAAATCTTCCATCAGCTGCGTCGTGCCGATCAATTTGGAATACAGCTTTTTGGTGAAAAAACTTCGGTCACCGTTAGATGCGATAATGTATTCGCAGCAGCGCAAATAGTCGTGTGAAAAAATGCGCACCTTTTCTCGAAACGATATGATGTGTTCTTGGGTATCTTCCATTCAACCACACTGCCAAGCGATTACGTTAATAGGGACTGCACGGTTTGCCACCGCCCAAACGGTTGGTGACAATCGGCATGCAGTAAAAGAAAAACCGGCTGGAGCAAACCGTAAGCCGAATTCTGTTCCCGTGGCGGGTTACCCCGCGACGGGCGACGATCATTCATCTTGGGCATCCGTTACCGAATACCTCATGCGACCTACCCGGGAGCTCGGGCGGGCCGCCCTCGAACGCTCCTCTATTTGGTCTTGCACCGGGTGGGGTTTGCCAAGCTTCCCCGGTCACCCGGGGAACTGGTGCGCTCTTACCACACCGTTTCACCCTTACCCCGCCGCAACAGCGGGGCGGTTTGCTTTCTGTTGCACTTTCCTTCACGTCACCGTGACTCCGTGTTACGGAGCACCCTGCCCTGTGGTGTTCGGACTTTCCTCCGGGAACACACTGTCCCAGCGATCGTCTGGTCGGCTCCAGCCGGTTGCCGCACACGCTATCCTTACAATATATAATATATCTCAGGAGTTATCCCAATACAGAATTCTATTACAGAAGGGGCACAATTTCAAGCTGTCAAACCGCTGCAGCTCATTGTAGGTCTGGGGAGGGATATTCATGTGGCAGCCCATACAGATTGAATTGCGCGCAGGGGCCAACGCCTT
>Ga0180435_10007071_pt1 | contig 10726 bp, 8 predicted proteins | sample SS_ome_3_FD_132467 | JGI IMG/M metagenome (GOLD analysis project Ga0180435, IMG submission 132467) | Hypersaline lake sediment archaeal communities from the Salton Sea, California, USA - SS_3_S_1 metaG | ecosystem: Environmental > Aquatic > Non-marine Saline and Alkaline > Hypersaline > Sediment... | reverse complement strand
AGATAAGCGCGCTGAACATTCCTGTTTTCTTCACTTGTCACACGGTGATGACGCCGCCAAGCGACAAGGCGTGGATGTTCCGCGAGCTTCTGGGCAAGGTCTCTGGTGTCGTAGCTCACAATGACGACACACGAAGGGCGCTTCGTCGCTGGAACCTTGCGGCGAAGAAGATCCGGGTCATCCCCCATGGAACGCCAGAGGGCTGCTCGCTGGGTGAGCGGCTGGAGTCCCGGAAAAAGGTCTTTCTGCCAGAGGACCCGAATACGGTCATCGCCATCTCCCTGGGTTTCATCTCACCGGGCAAGATGCAGCACGAGGCCGTTGACGCGATCTTGTTCCTCGTCAAAGAGGGCCTGCTCGACCCGGCGAAGTTCCTCTACATCATCGCTGGCTCACCGGGGCAGGGCGACGAGCAGAACATGGAGTACTGCCGGGAGTTGCATCGGAAGGTCGAGGCCGCACGGGCCTGGAACTTCATTCGCATCTACCCGACGTTCGTGCCCCGGGACCAGCTAGAGCACTGGTACGGGGCTGCGGACTTTGTCATCACCGGCTCTCACCCGACCTTCTACTCGGTGTCGGGGCGCTCACACCAGGAGATGGCCTACGGCATGGCGTCCATCTCTTCGCGTTCTCACCTTCTCAGTGATCTGAACGAAGAGCGCTCTCTCAAGTACGACTCTGTCGTGCAGCTACGGTCACACATTCTGGCCATGGTCAGAGACCCGAACCTGCGGCACCTGATGAGTCGACGCTGCAAGCAATTCGCAGAAGACACGTCGTGGACAAATGTTGCCAAAGCCCACGTCGATTTCTACAAGTCGGTGCTCAAAAAGGGCTGACGAGGGACGAAATGAAGATTATCTGCATCGGATTCTACGGTCATGGAAACGCGGGCGACGAGGCGATGGCTCGTGCGTTTGACGAATACCTGCGAGCGCCCTTCGAGAACGTCGACGTGCACTTCTCGACCGAGGTCACGCCGGACCACGCCGTTAAGATCGCAAAACAAAACCCGTTCTACAAAGAACGGGCTCTTAGAAGCGTCCACGATACAGAGTGCATGCGCGAGTACGATGTCGTGATCGTGGGTGGGGGCAACCTCCCGGCTACCTGGGGAATCTCTCAGGTGCTCAAGGCGCGTGAGAGCGGCAGGGCGCGATTCATCGCACGGCTGGGGACGTCTGCCAACGACGACTTCATCAGTGGTGGCGACAAGGCGGTGAACTTCGTCAAGTCGACGCTCAACCTCTTCGACTTCGTCAGCGTGCGTGACAGGTCGAGCTACGAAATCCTGTCCTCGATGGAACTCAACGCGCACATGGGCGCTGACCTTGCCATCAATTTCCCGATCGTCGAGTCGGGAGATCCGATTGGAACTCCCTACGCGGCCCTGGTTGTCCGCGAAGTCCGTGAAGACGATGTCGACCGGCAGGTTGGTGTTGCTCGCGCTGTCGTCGAGGCAGTCAAAAAAGAAATACCAAACATCATCGTCTTGCCCTTCTGTGAGAAAGACGAAAAGTTCGCCAGAAACGTGCTTGCGGCGAACAACGTCAAGGTCATGACCGACGCCTGGAGAGATCCAGGCCTTCTTCAGTGGGTCATCCGTGGGGCAGAGCACTTGACCAGCGTCGGAAGGCTCCACCCGCTGGTCTTCTCGGTCAATGCAAGGACGCCATGCTGCGCGGTGACGTACCCGTGGCTGACCGGCTATGACAAGATCAACGCCTTCATGCATCACTCTGGCCTGGGCCACCGCGTGGCCGACTGGGGCCTTCCGCCTGGCGAGATTGCCGAGGTCGTCTCTCACTCCATCCAGTCGCGTCTCGCAGATCGCGAGACGCTCATCGTCTACGGCGGTCATCTCAAGGGACTGATGCTCGAAAGCCTTTGTCCCATCTGGGAGGTCATGGGGGCCGAGCATGGCCTGGGCCTCGAACGAGGTCTTCGCAAGGGTCAGTTCGACGTCGTGGACTATGACGACTCCTACTACTACGGGGCTCGTGTCTACAAGGCGGGGCAAGAGTTCCGCATCTACCACCCGACTCGTGGCGACTGGCATGGCTGGGACACCATTCGGGACCTGGTCGTCGGCACCATGCAGCCCAAGACACTGATCGACGTCGGGTGTGGCCGAGGCTGGTTTATCAAGCGCATGCACGACTCAGGCATACAGGCCGAGGGCGTCGATATGTCGCATGCGGCCTGGAGCGACGCGGCCCCGGGGATGAAGGAGTTTATCAAGGTCGGAACGCTCAAAGACGTCGGTCACAGAACCTACGACGTACTGACGGGGTTCGATGTGATGGAGCACATCTACGAGGAGGACTTGCACGAGGCGATCAGGGTGATGAAGAACGCCGCAGGGCGCTTCATCGTTCTGAATATCTGCGCTGCCCCGGACAACGAGGACGAGCACGCCATTGCCAAGGGCAAGCCCGTTCCCGAGGACAAGGAGTGGCTTGCGGTCAGCGGCCACGTCAACGTCAGGCATCGCGGGTGGTGGAAACAGGTTTTGGAGGACGAGAACTGGGAGTTCGACGAGGACATGTGCGAGCAGTGGCGACAGAGCCCGTCGTTCAACTTCGACTCGTGGCAACAGCACAACCTGGTCATCCTCAGGCGTAAAAGCGCGTCATGATCGAACCCCTGCTGACCGTTGTCGTGGCGACATGTCGTCCTGACAAGCCTTTCCGGCATCACAAGGACTGGCACGTCCTCGACCGGATTATCGAGAACTGCAAGAAGCAGACGTTTCGTGACTTTGAACTCATCATCGTTGATCTTCTGTACGATTACAGAAGCTCGTGGCTCGGGGACCGTTGGCCCGACCTGGACTTCCCGGTCCTGCACCTCATCGACAAGTCGAGCGTCTTCCGCGAACTGAACCTGACGCGCATCTGCTGCGCGAAGAACACGGGGCTTCTCTACGCGCGGGGCAAGGCGGTCGTTTTCACAGATGACGGCCAGGACTGGTCCGAAAACGCTTTCGAGTGTCTCGCGCCATGGGCTCGCAATGGGGCAGGGGCGACCTGTCGTCTGCACAGGGACAGGGGCCGAGGCCCCATCGAGGTCGACTCGCGCTGGATGGCGCACAAGATCGAAGGGACGCTCCGGACAAAGGTCGTTCAGGCAGACGGCATCGGATACCTGGGCGGCACGCTCTCGATGGTCCCGCTCGAAAAGATGATCGAGTGCAATGGCTTCGACGAAATGTTCGACGGGTCGAGGCAGCTTGAAGACTCGGACATGGCCAGGAGGCTCGGGGCGGCAGGGCTCAAGATGGCCCTCGAAGGACACCCGACGGTCGTTGAGTACGCGCTGACGGAGTGCGATGGTCGAATCCACCGCATGAATGTCGAGGCGAAGTGTAACGGTGCATACATCTACCCGATCTGGAACGAGAACCCCAAGCGAATCCGGGCTAACGATCACGCTCTGACAGACGAGATGCTCGACACGTTCATGACCGGTGAGTGCGTGCGGCTCGACTCGGACAACCGCTGCATGGAGAGCCGGGACGAGTGCAAGGGAAGCTGGCATAGGCGCAGCCTGATGAACATCTACAAGGACCAGCGTCTTGTTTTCGACCTGGCCGAGATGCGAAAAAAGCGCTCGTGGTCGACGGTGCATACAGACCCTGTGCTGGTGGGAGATTTGTGACGTGTCTTACGAGTACAAAAAGAAGCGGAAGCCCCCTCCTGTCGTGACCCAGAAGCCTGCGAAGTGCGAGTGCTCCCAATGGGCCTACCACCCGGACCTTGGCCCGTGGCGCGACGGAGAACACCATCCGACGTGTAACGCAACGCACCCGAAGGCATGCACATGCTTCGCCTGTCGGGCGGATCGGGGTGAGTTGGTGGGGAAGGTGCTTGTTGGGAAGGCGGTCAAGCCATGAAGCTCACAGTCGTCATGCACACATGCCGAGAGGACAACTCGAATCTCCCGGCGCCAGTTCTCGAAATGATGATCGACTCGCTGAACCGCCAGGTCTACGACGGGGAGTTTGAACTCATCATTGTCGATCTTCTGTACGAAAGGCGGATTGGCGCTGTCCAGAACGTCGCTGTGCACAGCGAGGGCTACCCAGTCCTCCATATCCCGGACAAGCCGAGCCCGTTCAAGGACGAGAGCTTGCTCAGAATCGCGACGCCCAAGAACACCGGCGTCCTGTTCGCCCGTGGAACCCATGTCATCTTCACCGATGACTGCCAGGTTCTCCCAGAGGACGCGCTGGCTCGTGCGGCGCACTGGGCGCAGCGTGGGGCAGGATGCACCATGGCCTACGAAAAGAGGCTTTGGCGCCAAGGAAAAGACGATCACATCACGGGCGTCGATCAGCGCGGACCTTCGCTGGGCATCCCCGAGGGGAAGGGTCAGATCCAGCCGCCGAGGAACATCGGTTTCCTGGGCGGGACGATGTCGATGCTTCCGATCGAGGCGGTCCTCGACGTCAACGGCTTCGACGAGATGTTCGATGGCTCACGGCAACTCGAAGACGCCGACATGATCATCCGGCTCACCTCGCTCGGGCAGACCATGGCCTTCGACAACGGTCAGCGCATCATCGAGTACGAGTGCGGCAACTACGGCCCCGAGGTTTCGACCGAGCCGATCAAGTGTAACGGTGCCTACGCCCAGTACGTGTGGAGCCTGATCCGGACGAAGGCCAACACGATGAAGGGCGAAGTTCTGGCAGAGGCGATTCGCCGGATGCAGTGGGACAACTGCTTGAGGCTCGACAAGGACAAGCCCGGTATGTGCACGCCGCACATGAGCCCGTGTACGAAACTGGGGGATCAAGAGCTTCTGGAGCGAATCTACAACGACCAGAGGCTGACCTTCGATCTCAGGGAGATGCGGAAACGACTCTCGTGGGAGAACGCGCACGACTTTCTGATGGGGTAGGTTGGCGAGCGAAAACGTCGCCAGTGATGGTATAAGCGAAAGCCAACACCATCACGGATACAAGGGGCAAGGCACGATGAGAGTCTATATCGTTGGCGTGGACGGATACCTGGGCTGGTCACTGGCGTCGTATCTCGCGGCACATGGTCACGTCGTCGGGGGGATGGACAACCTTTCGCGTCGGAGCGAATGGGTTCCGGAGATGGGGTCGGACTCGATGATCCCCATCTCGTCGCCCTCCGGGAGACTGTCGGCCTTCAGGGTGAATTTTGGCAGTCAGCACTTCCCGGACGCCGAGACATACATCATGGACGCCAAGCGGTTCGACACGGTGAGCCGGGAGATCCAGGCCTTCGTCCCCGACTGCATCGTGAACCTGGCCCACATGCCCAGCGCCCCCTACTCGATGATCGACTTCGACCACTGCCTGTCGACCCACCTGAACAACATGCAGACGACACTGACGGTCCTCTGGGTCGTCAAGGAGTCGATGCCCCAGGTGCCGATCCTGACCATCGGAAGTGCTGGCGAATACGGAACGCCCAACGTGGAGATCGCGGAGGGGTTCTTCACGCTGGAGTACAAGGGGCGCTCGACGGTGATGCCGTTCCCGCGCATGATGCCCGCGTCCCTCTACCATGCAACAAAGTGCCACTCTTCGATCGATCTGGAGAGGGCGTGCGCGTGGTGGGATCTCAAGGTCACCGACATCATGCAGTCGGTTGTTTACGGGACGCGCCACGATCACATGGGCGACAACGTTCACCTGAAAACACGTTTCGACGTCGACGATGCATTCGGCACGGCGATAAACCGGTTCGTCGCTCAGGCCATCGTCGGCCACCCTCTGACTGTCTACGGAGCAGGGGCGCAGAAAAGGGGTTTCCTCCCCCTTCGTGACAGCATGGAGTGTATTCGCCTTCTGGTAGAAACTCCTCCTCAAGCTGGTCAGTACCGCGTGGTCAACCAGTACGACCAGATCTACACCATCAGCGAACTGGCAAGTGCGGTTCAGTCGGTTGGAGCGGAGCACTTCGGCCTCGACGTCGAGGTGGAGAATCTGGAGAACCCGCGCTACGAGGAGCCCGAGCACTACTACAATGTCGAGCGAAACCAGTTGCTCGCTCTGGGCTATGTGCCGAGAGGCGAACTCGAAAACGAGCTTCGGATGATGTTCGAGGACTTGCTTCCGTACAAGGGTCGCATCGAGAAGTTCAAGAGTGCGATTCTGCCGCGCATCACCTGGAAGAACGGGCGGGTCTGATGCAGTTCCTGGCTCATGGCATGTCGGTCATCGCCGGTTGGGATGGCACCGAAGACCTCTCTGCGCTTGCAGCCTTCGTCCGCAGCCTCGGTCGCCAGGACTGCGGACGTGACGAGTTCAACGTCGTCATTGCCGTGTCCGGGGACGCACTCGAAGACGACGCGCTCTACGGTGTTGCGGCGGTTTCGAGCGAGGTTGGTGCGACGCTGTGCTTCTCGGGCGGCTATTCGCCGGTCAGAGAGGCGAAGAAGTACGCGCCGAGCAATGTGACGGTCACGGTCCCGGCGGCTCGCGGGCTGCCGACAGACTTCCTTTCCAGGGGTCGAAAGAGCCTTCTCTATACGGGCTCCGAAATCACCTTCAAGGATGAGGTAAAATTCGAGTTGAAAGGCGAAGCGGTCGAGAGCAGCAAGTTCTGCTTTGTCATTCCAACGAGCATCCCTTCGCTTGCCCCTCGGATAAGCAATGCAGTGGCATCTGTCAGGGCCCAACACTACGAGCAGTCAAAGCTGGACGTTCTCATTGCGTACTCGTTCAACGAGATTTGCGGTGAAAAAGAACTACTGCCGCTGCTCAAGCTCTGCCGGGAAAATGGGATAGCGCTGCACTTCAACAAGCATGACCACCGCTGCTTCCCCCCGGCACTGGCTCGAAACGTTGGTGCGCGCCGTGCGTGCGACAGGACCGTCGTGTTCCTCGACGCTGACATGGTTCTGCACCCTCGTACGACGCAGTGGGCGAAGATTCTTCTGGCAGAAAAAAAGTGTGTCGTCTATGTCGAGCCTGCGATGATGGCGGGTGTCAGCCCAGTCGATAGAGTTTTCAAGGACTTTGACGTCGAGACATTTGCCAAGGCAGCGGCAAAGGGTGCATCGGCGCCTGGCACCGGGGCGGTTGTTTTCGTGCCTCAGTGGGTGCTCAAGGAGACGCACGGATACGACGAGAGATTCGTCGGCTACGGTTTTACGGACTGGGATTTTACCGGCAGGGTCAGGAAAGTGGGTGCTAAGGTTGTCAACCTGACGGAGGAAACCGGCATACGTGCGATGCATCAGCCGCATGGGTTTCGTGAGGCGACAAACCCGCAGAATCCAGAAAACGAAAAGTACTACAACGAAAACGGCAGCGGAAAACCCACCGTAAACCCCCATTCGTGGGGTGGGATTGTCGTCGGAGAGGGAGAAAGAGGGGGCCTGGATGGCTAGCGCAAAAGATCGGGTGTCCATTATCCTCACGCTTGGTTACGTTGACCAGGAGATCAACACAAGCCCGCACGGCGCTCTGCCTGGTGAGTGCAGAGACCCGGATGCCGGTGACGAAATCGACCATGCTGGCGCGATTCAGTCAGCAACGGCACCATGGGAGCTTGTCATCGTTGACAGGATGTGGCCCAGGCGGTGGGGTCGTGTTGCTGAGGTTTTTGGCAAGGACAACGAAAACGTTCGTTACATCCCGCCGAAGCCAAGTGAGATTCTCGACCTCGGCTACCGTGCTGTCAGTACCATGCGTAATGCTGGTGCCATCATGGCGACAGGCAACCTTTTCGCCTTCGTGGATGATTTCTGCAAACTAGAAGGCGCGACCGTTGACATGATGTGGCTCTTTCTCCAGGAAGAGAACCTGCTTCTGACGCCTGTCATCTTCCCGTCCATGGCAGACAAGGACGAGGTCTTCGGGGGACACAACGGCGGCGTCTATGCATGCACCAGAGACCACTTCATCAGGCTCTGCGGCTTCGATGAGCACTTCGATGGTGCCTACGGCGAAGAGGATACGGAGTTCGAGAACAGGCTCGACCAGCTTCTTTACCGCTACGGAGCGGTCATCGACGGGCCAAAGCAGCGGGTTCATCGTCCGGGCGCAGTCTTTCCCCGCACGCGGCACCACAACGGCGTTTTTGAGCAGGATACGACGCCTCCCTGGGAGATGGAGGGGGGCGATGACGAGCAGCAACGGACGCTCAAGACATACCTCCGCTGCAACCGAGCTTTGTTCATGCGTGTTTACGACGAGATGATTCGTCAGGGAGAGCGTATCCAGGCAAACAAGCCTTTCGAGCCTGGTTCACCTGAGCTTGATTCTCTTCGATTCGCTCCGTGTGTTGAGGGTTGTGGCATCTGTAACAGGCCCGACAGGGAACAGCAGATCGAGAGCTATGTTCGTTTCGCACCTGACCAGCGCATCGTTCAGAACATGAATGTCACGCTTGAGAAGCACAGCGACCGCAGCGGGTCTTTCGATCCATGGGGCGAGCCTGAGTTTGGCTACGTCGGACTGGCAAATCGGGAAGAGCAATGACGGATATCGAAAGCAGAGACGATTATGTCTGGCACAGGCGCATCATCGCAGGGCCGTCCCAGATGAAGGACCATACGTGGGACCGCTACGGCATGATGCAAGTGAGGTTCATGCGTCGTTATGGTCTGAGGCCAACGCACAAGCTCCTTGAGCTTGGCTGCGGAGCGCTTCGTGCCGGGGCACAGTTCATTCGCTTCCTGGAGCCGGGAAACTACTACGGCTACGACAAGGAGCAGAGCCTGATTGATGCTGGTGTCAAGCACGAGCTTCCTCGTGTGGGAGTGCAGGAGAAGAACCCCCATTTTTTCACGCCTGAAACAGTGCACGACCTCGAAGGTGTCCAGGTCGACTACGTCTGGTCAGTGGCCGTGTTCATTCATGCTGAACCAGAGGCTGTCAGGGAGCTTCTGGCCATGGCAGCAAGGCACCTCGTCGAGGATGGTTCGCTTTACGCGACATTCCATCCGAGCGGAAACGGCAAGATAAACCACGGCAGGCCGCTCGACAAGCACAACGCTTTTCGTCAGAGGGAGTTCTGGTCGATCGAATACCCGCAAGCGATGCTGGAGGAATGGGCAGCGTCCTCTGGTCTTGAAGCAAACTACATCGGCGCCTGGGGCCATGAGGCGAACAAGCAGAACCGACAGATGATGATGGAATTTATCAAGCGGCACTGAATGAGAGGGGATCGATAATGCTTGGTGGAGGTGATAAGTTCGTTTTCGTCGAGAACAGGGGCGCTGGAATCCGTCGTATTGTCGAGAGCAACGGCGCGATCAGGGGGACACTTTCTCACTGGAACAGGATCTGGAACGCTGTCTTGCCACAGGGGGTTGAGGGGGAAAGGCCCTTGATCCTTGACGCTGGTTGCGGCGAGCACGCATGGAGGTCAACTGATTACACTGTGGCCCGGTGCGACAACTGGCAGGGGTACAGGGACAGGGATCGCGGCGAGATAGATCCCGATATAAGGCTTTTCAACCTGAACAAGAACTGGCCATACAAAGATGATGAGTTCATGGGTGTCCTTGCCGTAGACGTCATTGAACACATGGAGAACATCTACCACTTTCTTCGAGAGGCCATGAGAATATCGAAGAGGTTTGTTATCGTCTCCACCCCTAACACAGAGAGCGAGTTCTCCAGAATTCTTTTCCGTCGGCACGGGTACTTGTGGGGGTTTATCCCCGAAGAGGTTCAGTATAGCCACCACCTGAGCCCTGTTTTTGAGTGGCAGATGCGGGTTGTCGAGAGGCGATCCGGGTGGAGACTCGATAAAATTGCATACGCAAACGCCCCATATCGCGTGCCTCGCTCATTTGGAAATATGCAGGGACTCCAGAACATCGAGCCCTCCAGAAAGGGAAGGATTTTTCGATTTGTCCGGCCAGGAGGGTGAGGTGCTTGGCGAAGGCATTTCAGTCGTCATCCCGACGAGCGGATCGAAGTACACCAGGCGGCTCTCTGCCTGCCTGAAGAGCGTGGAGGCCCAGTCCGTCCCAAGGCGATATATCACTGTCATTCTTGTCTGCCTTCAGGAACAGGGGGATAATTCTGACCTTGAACCACTGATCAAATTGGCGATGAAACACGACGCGACTGTTGTTTTTCGTCAGCACAGATACCCCCACTGGCCACCGTCACTCTCTCGCAACCTTGGTTATCGTCGCAGCCCAAACAAGTACTGGGTCAGCCTCGACGCGGACGCTGTCTTACACCCTCACACCTTCGAGGTTGCCATCGAGCACATGGAGTCGAATGGGGGAGCCGTCCGCGTGCCGACTCGGATGATGAGCCAAAGGGCAGGCGACCCTGTTTTCTCAAAGCTCAGCCCTGATGCGTTTGAAAAGAATTGCAAAAAGGGGAAACCGGCTTATGGACCAGGTTGCTGCATCATTGCGAAGGGCAGTGATGTTCATAGCATTCACGGCTGGGATGAGCAGTATGTGGGGTACGGTGCGGCAGACTGGGATTTCGTCAAAAGGCTAGAAATATCAGGCACACCCGTTGCGGACCTTGCCAAGGAAAAGGGTATCTGGTCGATGCATCAGGACCACGACAGGGTGGTAAAGCAACAGACAGTGGATGCAAATCGCAAGCTCTACCGAAAGCTCGATAGCGAAAAAGACGCCGAGAGAAACCCGAACACATGGGGTGCTCTGGCTGCAAGAGGACAGCCGCAAAAACCGCTTATCACAGCCGTTATTCCTGTCAGTAAGCCCAACATGTGGAAACGACTCGACCGGTGTTGCGCTT
>Ga0180435_10007069_pt1 | contig 10729 bp, 2 predicted proteins | sample SS_ome_3_FD_132467 | JGI IMG/M metagenome (GOLD analysis project Ga0180435, IMG submission 132467) | Hypersaline lake sediment archaeal communities from the Salton Sea, California, USA - SS_3_S_1 metaG | ecosystem: Environmental > Aquatic > Non-marine Saline and Alkaline > Hypersaline > Sediment... | reverse complement strand
TGCCGACACCTCAAAGCTTGAAAAACATTGTGGCTACAAGCCGCATACTGCGCTGGCCGATGGGCTTCAGCGTTTTGTTGACTGGTATTTAAATGAGTATAAAGAGGCATAAACATGAATTTGTCGGCGCTGAGTAAGAAACCCTATTTTTTCCTTGCACTGGCCCTGGTGCTTTATTTTCCTGCCTTTCTCATTAATTTAGGGGATCAGCCAATTATCGAGGATGAGGCCATCCGTTCGCTGGTAGCCTTCGAAATGTATAAGAGCGGCGATTATATCACACCTACCATCGGCGGGGAGGAATACCTCCGCAAACCTCCATTATACAACTGGTTTATTGCTGCATCATATGCTGTATTCGGGAACTATTCGGAAATGGCCATCCGCTTCCCGATGATCCTTTCACTGCTGTTCTTTTCATTCACCATATTCCTGGTGGTGAGAAGGGAATTCGGGACATGGCTTGCTGTTTTAAATGCCCTCATGTACCTGACCCTTGGGCGAATCATCATCTATGAGTCGCTGCACGGGCTGATCGACCTGGCATTCTCCTGGCTCACCTACCTGGTATTCATGCTGTCCTGGTCGTATTTCAGGAAAGGACAGTACCTGAAGCTCTTCATGGTGGCATACTTTTTTACGGCCCTGACCTGGATGATGAAAGGGCTTCCCAGCCTGGTATTCCTGGGGGTAGCACTACTGGTACTGTTTATATCTCAGAAGCGGTTCAGGATGCTCTTTAACTGGAGGCATTTTGCAGGTATCTTCCTTTTCCTGATCCTGGTTGGCGGGTATTACCTGGTATATTTCAGCATGAATGATGTAAGCCCGGAAGAGCTGTTCAGAACGCTCCTGGGTCAGACAACACGTCGCACCGTAGTGCGTTTCGGATGGTGGCAGACCGTTCAGCATATCTTTACCTTCCCGGCGGAGATGATCTATCATTTTTTACCCTGGACCCTGCTCCTGCTGGTATTTATCAAGAAAGGAAGCAGGAAAGCCATCTGGAGTCACCCATTTTTGAGATACAACATCCTGCTGCTGATCTTCAATATTATTCCCTATTGGACATCCCCTGAGGTACATCCCCGATACATTTTAATGCTGATCCCGCTCCTGCTGCTGCCCTTAAGCTGGTATCTAAAGGAAATAAAGCCGGCATACATACCAAAATTATGCTGGACAGCCGTTGCTTTACTGATGCTTCGCATCGTATTTGATTTTACCGTTCTGCCAACGCGGCAACTGAACTCCGACGAAGTTGTCAGCAAACGATCGGCGATCGAACTGGCGGAAAAAAGCAAAGGGAAAGAGTTATATTCCTATTGGAATGATGCCTTCGAACCTGATTTTTATTATATGACCAACTTCCTATCGTTCAGGTACCATTTCCATCTCGCTGCCGCGAGGGATGAGATCTTGTACAATATATCGGAAAAGAAGCCCGGGGCATGGTATTTTTCTGCCAATGCCCATATTGCAGGGGATTCCATCATACGCATAGGTACGGTGGACCAGCACCTCGACGACACTTCCCCCCTGCCGCTATTTGTCTTTTACACAGCGGACTGAAAATCCATCCTCCTTGGGATAGGTATAGGTTCCTACATTATCTACAGTTTTGTAGATTCCCTTGAAGCTTGCATAACCCTGATCATGCTCTGTAGCAGACCAGTAGTATGCACTTTCATTGATCTTACCAAAATATCCTGCTTTATCACGATAGCCGCTGAGTTGGGCATTGAAATTTGACTGACCGCCTTCTTTCAACTCCTTCCCGGCATAATGTGTGCCACCGTAATAATTCAGCAACGCCGACCATTCCTCATCGCTCGGCAGATGCCATCCTTCCGGGCATACCTCCATTGCTTCTTTCCAGGTATATAACCTGCCCCAATCTGCACAGTTCTCATCGTCAAGGTCATAGCACCACGACCCGGGGGTTGCAAAATTCAGGTTCTGTCCCATCCACCAGCTACCATCTCCCGATTCAAAAATTTTGTATTCCTGTCCGTCGCGCTCATCAACAAGCATATTGGGTTCAGGATCGGGTTTTGGTGTCACCTTTTTCTTCGGAGGAGGTGGCGGAGGTACCGGCTTGTGGGCAACCACCTGCTGTTTGGGAGGTTCCAGTGCCTTATGCTGGTTAATGGAGTCGATAACATGGGCTACCGCAGCAGCAACAGCTTCATTTTTCTCCTGCTCATACTTTTCGCGTTGCATGCAGTTATAATAGGCACATGCTGCAGCCAGCAAGAGGAGAATGACAATAAAAATGATCGTTTTTTTCATAATCCATTATTTTCAATTTATACTAAGTTACGATAAAAACGATCATTAAGTGCTATTTGTTTATTTAAACCTTGGTCTTGGCTGCCGGGATATCATCCAGTATTAGATGTAAGATGTACAGACCCGGGGCTGCTTTGCTTCTGTTACGGGAAAATGGGGCAGGACGTAAGCACTGTGATTTCCAATGGTAAAAGGAGGCTTATTGTACTCAGGCAGAAAATTTTCATGACAATATAGATTTAGTTTAACAATGCGCTAACAAAAAATTTTTCGATTGAGGCGTAAAAATAGGTCAACCACTATAGATACGGTAATATGGAGTAAGAATCAATATACTCCTGATTCTGCATACATGGCAGCATGTGCCGTGCATCATGTATTCCGGAGCAAAGACTAGGAAATCTTCTTTGATTGTCGTAACTTTGCACCCGCAAAATGGTCCAGTAGCTCAGCTGGATAGAGCAACAGCCTTCTAAGCTGTCGGTCCCAGGTTCGAATCCTGGCTGGATCACGAAAGATATACCCAGCACGAAGTGTTGGGTTTTTTGCATATTCAGGTCAGGATGAGAACCTGGTTCGAACCGAGCCCCGAATTTTCGGGGCGAGCTCACGAACCCGCCATCGGCGCGGTGAGTAATCCTGGCTGGATCACGAAAGAAAAGCCCCCACATAGTGGCGGGCTTTTTCATTGGAATCAAGCCAAAAGCTCGCTTTTGTGCTTGATTTGAAGGGAAAAGACCGAGTACGAGCAAAGCGAGTCGCGCTTTTCTTTTGTCCCCCCAATTTAGGGATCAGCGAGCGAAGCGAAGCTAATCCTACAGGTTTAAGCTCCAGGATCCAAGAACCAAGATCCGAAACAATTTCCAAAAACGAACCGAGCCCCCCGCAGCGCGAAGCCACATAACACCCAACACCTAAAACCTAACACCTTTCAGACAACTTTTCCCCTCTTTTGCTGTCTGCTAATTGTGCATCATTATAAATAATAATTCTATATAAACATTTCCATGGTTTTCACGTAAAATAATATTTCATTATTCTTAAATTTGATGCCCTTACTAAACAAAGCCACTAACATGAAATACCGACTGTTACTCCTTTTACTCTTCATTCCTAATTTGATCTTCGCGGAAGGATCCAATGAGATCTGGGTTAATTTCGGACCAAACCAGTCCATTCTCTACTTGTGTAGCGATATTATCGGGCACTGCGGTACCGGTGATCAGGAACGAAATAATTTCGCAGCATATGGCTGTGCTCCTGACGAACGCCTGTATTTTTTAGTAGCTAACTCCAGTGAGGTCGTTTACTTTGGTTTTGACGGATCCCAGCCGCCTTTTTCAGGCTATCATGTTGTATTTCAGATCAGGAATGCATTGAATGATGCGATTGTATGGGCTGAAACAGATGCCCCTACATCTGCGGGAACAGGTTTTATCAGCAATATTGCTGAAGCAAGGAATGGTCCAAACCAGGTTGTGGGCGCCGGCGGGTATGATGGTTTTGAGCTAAATGTGGCGCGTGGTACCTATTACGTAGAATTTCAAAGAGTGAATAACTCCTCAGGAAATCCTGACCCCGGCCAGTTTTACATGAATCTATTTGATATTACCGTATATGATACCGTAGCAGCTGAGGTACGTACAGGAAGATTGTACTCACAAAGCTGGCAGTTCTGGGATGCTGACCCCGGTTCGTTTTCATTCCAAAACAACTCTTCAACCTTTTATATTTATTCCAGCGACAGCATTATCACCAGCCTCACCTACGATGAATTGCACGGGCGTGCCTGGTCGATGTACTGCAACCAGTTCGGATGCCGTACCACCGGCGATTTTGTGATCGACCGTATGTCACTGTCCGGTCAACAGGTATTTGTCCCTGAATACCGCATTTTCGTGAACCCTCCCGATACTACAGTTTTTCCTCCTGCAACAACCTATGGGCAGATCGTCGCACCGGATCCCTGGGCAGAAGCCTTTTGTGATGGAACAAAGATCTTCCACATTACAGTGGATAAAGCGGGTAGCCTTGATATCCTTCTGGAGTTCGATCCGCCATTTGCTGACAGAAACCTGCAAACAAATGTGGTAAAAGGGACAAACCTCATACCCTGGGATGGCCTCGACGGCGTTGGGGCACCCGTTTATAACAATACCAATATTGACTTCACCCTTACATACCTTAATGGACTTACGAACCTCCCGCTATACGATATAGAAAACAATCCCAACGGCTTCAGTATTGAGCTATACGCCCCTGCAGGGCCAACACCCCTGGTTTACTGGGATGATACAAATATCCCGGGAGGAACAGCAAACTTCACCGGATGCGATGCCACACCTCCTTTACCGGGATGCCATCCCTTTGGTTACGGCGACCTCAATACTGTAAATACCTGGTGGTATTCTGCATCAACCAGTACAGCCCCGATAACTATTATTGAAGAACGTGGCCCGAGCACACTGGTATTCGATCAACCTCCCCAGGCCTATTGCGCCGGTGAGCAGGGTGTCTTCATATCTGTTGCCGAGGATTTCAATTCCGAAACATATGTATGGTCCTATACAGGGACAGGAGCCACCATAACACAGGCCGACCCGGCCGACTTTTTCGTCTGGGTGGATTTCGACCTGACTGCAACACCCGGTAGCATCCAGGTTTACGGAACCAATACGAATTGCGGAGACGGGCCTGTATCTTCACTGGTAGTTGACATTGCTCCCCTGCCCGGAGGAGAGATCACTATTGCAGGAAATGACACCATTTGCCTGGGTGAAACATTCTCGTTTTTTGGTAATGACACCCTGGGCGTTCCGATCAACAGCTGGCAATGGGACTTTGGCGACGGGAATACATCCAACTTACAGAATCCCACACATACCTATGCAACAACCTTCAGTGGTAATGTAGAATTGATCCTGGTTTCGAACCAGCTATGTACCGATACCGTATATTTCCCGGTAACGGTCCTGGATCCGACAATAGACTTTACATTTACTCCGAACCCTGACGCCTGTATCAGGGATACCGTCCGCTTTTTTGGTACGGGCGATGCCCCATTTACCGACTGGAACTGGGATTTCGGCGATGGCAATTTTGCAACCGGAAAAAACGTCTATCATGTTTACACAACTTCCGGACCATTTACTGTGAACCTGGATGTATGTAACAGGAACGTTTCCTACGACATTGAAATAATCCCTCAGGCAACTGCTGATGCAGGAATAATGGGATCTGTATGCGAGATACAACCTTATGATTTCGCAATGGCACCCACACCAGCCACCATTGCTGACGAAGACTACCTGGAATGGTTTAGCAGCGGTGCGGGCACCTTCAGTGACCCGAATGTCATACACCCTGTTTATACCCCTGCAGCAGGTGAGTTCGGTATTACTACCTTTACGCTGGTAGCCTATGGGCAAGCCCCATGCAGCAATGATACCTCTACGGTTACGCTGGAGATCTTCGACGGCCCCGAACCAGACTTCACCTATCTCCCCGTTGATTCCATCTGTGCGAGAGAATCCATTGACTTTTTCGGCACTTCAACCACGAGCATCACCAATTGGGTATGGGACTTTGACGACGGTACTTTTGGCACCGGACAGAACGCAACGCACCAGTTCGCCGCTGCAGGAACCTATGATGTAGAATTGACCGTAACCAACACAGACCTCTGCCAGAACACCGTAATTCGCCCGGTAGTGGTTAACCCTTTACCTGTTGCAGCCTACACTGTAGATCCCGCAATGGGCGTATGCTTTGGCGAAAGCTTCGATTTCTTTGGGTCAAGCTCCACGAATGTCCTGCGATGGTACTGGGATATGGGCGACGGCACGACCTTCAACACACAGAATGTGACGGATTATACCTATGCTGCCCCCGGAATCTATAATGTGAGTTTATATGTGTATAATGAGAATTCCTGCCGGGATACCCTCACACAGACGGTAGAGGTCTTCGACCTTCCGGTTTGCGACTTTACCATCCTGCCTTACGATACAGTTTGTGTTGGCGAACTCTTCACTTTTTCCGGAACAGGAACGCCAGATATCAACTCATGGGATTGGACTTTCGGAGATGGTAACACCGGTTCAGGACAGGTGATCAGCCACGTCTATGGCGGCATTGGAACCTACGATGTGATGCTGGTTGCTTCCAATGGCAATACCTGTACCGATACTACTATTCATACCGTGGAAGTGGTCGAGCCGGCCATCGATTTCACCTTTGTACCCTCGCCCAGTTGTGAAGGCTTTGTGGTGGACTTCACGGCCATTGGTCCCTATGACTTTGACAGCTATATCTGGGACTTTGGTGATGGTAACTCGGATGTGGGACGCAATGTAAGCCATACCTACCTTACATCCAACACCTATACTGTAACGCTCAGCTATTGCACCTCTCAGGCCCAGCAAGACATCCTGGTGAACCCGGCTCCGCTGGTGTTTGCCGGTTCGGATACGGCCTCCTGCGAGGATGTACCCTTTGATCTTTCGACCCTGACCTCCCCGCCTTTTGCCTCGGATTACACTTCCCTGCTGTGGACAGGTGGATTGGGCTCCTTTGATAACCCCACTACGCTGGCACCGACCTATACTCCTGCCCCGGGCGAGCTGGGCCCGGTCACCCTGACCCTGACGGCCACCGGTATCGCCCCCTGTAACCCTGCGAGCTCTTCGGTGACCATCGACGTGATCGAGGGCGCATACGCCTATGCAGGCTCCGACGAGGACCACTGCCAGGATGAAGTGTTTGACTTCAATAGCAGTGCCGACCCGCCTATCTGCTATAACCAGACGGTGATCCAATGGACCCACGATGGTGGCGGCGTGATCCCCGACCCGACCATTATGATACCCAGCTACATCCCGGCTCCCGGAGAGACCGGCGTGATCAACTTCACCTTTGTAGCCTACGGCCTGATTAACTGCGACTCGGTGGACTATATGCAGCTGACCATCCATCCGACCTATTTCCAAAGCTTTAACGATACCATCTGCTGGGGCGACTCCCTGCTGCTGCCCGGCGGCGGCTGGGCCACTTCAACAGGGACCTATCTGGATACCCTGCTTACAGTATGGAACTGCGACAGCGTGATCGAGACCAATGTGTATGAACGCCCGCAAATCGATGCCGACTTTACCATTGCCCCCAGCGATACGGCTTGTCTGGAAGACGATGTATTCTTTACACGCACCGGAACAGCTACACTGACGGGCTGGATGTGGGACTTCGGCGATGGCAACACCTCTACCGACCTGAACCCTACACACGCCTACATTACACCCGGCTTGTACGATGTGATGTTCTCCTTTGTAGATATTCACGGTTGCCGTGATACCGTGATCCACCAGGTATTTGTTTTTGCCCATCCCAATGTGGACTTTACCACAAGCGCAAGCTCGGCCTGCCTGAACTCGGGCATCGACTTTTTCGGTCAGAGCAGCGATGTGATCGTGTTGTGGGAGTGGGACTTTGGCGACGGTGCCACGGGCACGGGCCAGAACACCACGCATACCTACACCACCTATGGTGCGATGCCGGTAACCCTGAGGGTGACGGCCGACAACGGCTGCGTAAGCTCGCTGACCAAGCTGATCTTTGTGGCGGCTCCGCCTACGGCCGACTTCACCTGGAATGTCTATTCCTGCGACTCCATGCAGTTCACCGACCTTTCGACGGCTCCCCCGGGCTTCTTTTTGGTGGAGTGGGACTGGGACTTTGGCGACGGCAGCACCTCTGATTTGCAAAACCCCGGGCACCAGTATGCCACCGGCGGGCTGTATGATGTCAAGCTGGTGGTGTATGCCGACTCGATGGGCATCATCTGCCCCGACTCGATCACCTACCAGGTGCAGGTACCCGAAAAGCCAACGGTATATTTTACATGGAACCCCGAGCCCACCTGCCTGGGCGATGTGACCAGCTTCTTCGGTACCTCGGGTGCGGTGATCCAGCAGTGGTACTGGGACTTTGGCGACGGCAACTTTGCCTATGAGCAGAACCCCCAGCACACCTACACCTCAGCCGGCACCTACGATGTGATGCTATTTGTAAGCGATGCGCTGGGCTGCACCGACAGCACCCTACGCGCGGTGACGGTGGTGGATGTGCCGGATGTACAGATCGCGGTCAACCCCAACCCAAGCTGCCAGGGCGAGCCCACCCAGTTTACGGGCAGCTCCTCTTCGGTGGTCAGCACCTGGCTGTGGGACTTTGGCGACGGCAGCACCTCGATCCAGCAAAACCCCACCCATGTATATGCAGCATCGGGTACCTACCAGGTGACCCTGTGGGTGGGCGACACCAACGATTGTTTTAACCGCGCCACGGCAGTGGTGACGGTCAACCCCATGCCCATGGCGGCCTTTAGCGTCTCGGATGCGGGCTGTGCGGGCGACTCGGTTTATTTTTACAACCAGAGCGTCTCGCCCAACGGGCAGATCATCTGGTGGGAATGGGACTTTGGCGATGGCACGGTGGTGACCATCAACGCCCCTGACGACCCGGACATCGCGCATGTATATGCTACGGGCGGCACCTACGATGTGATCCTTACGGTACTGGATGCGGACTCCTGCCGGGCCAGCACGCTGCGCCAGGTGAGCATCGCTTCATCGCCCATAGCCGATTTTAACTATGAGGACAACTGCCAGGGGGCCCCGGTGGTGTTTACCGACCTGTCCACGCCCAACGGCGGCTCGCCGCTGGTAAGCTGGCAGTGGGACTTCGGCGACCCGGCCTCGGGTGGCCAGAACACCTCCACCCTGCAGAACCCCACCCACCTGTTCACCTCTTCGGGCACCTTCGATGTGCTGCTGGTGGCCACCAACGTGGAGGGCTGCTCCGACACGGTGGTCTTGCCGGTCGATGTGAGCGCCCCGCCCATGGTGAGCTTCAGCACGGACCCGGACTCGGCCTGTGTGGATACCGAGATCGCCTTTACGGGCACGGCCTCGGGCAATGTGAGCTGGCAGTGGGACTTTGGCGACGGAGGCACCTCGGTGCTGCAGAACCCCACCTACGTATATGCGGCTGCGGGCACCTACACGGTGAGCGTGACGGTAACCGATGCCGATGGCTGCGTAGGGACCTACCAGGATTTGGTAACGGTGAACCCGCTGCCGGTGGCCAGCTTTGTGGCCTCGGATCTGCCCTGCTCGGGCAGCTACGTGGACTTCACCGACCTGTCTTCCCCGATGAATGCCTACATCACCGAGTGGCAGTGGGTGTTCGGTGATGGCACGGACACGACGATACTGGCGCCCGGACCGGGCGATGTGAGCCACCTGTACGACAGCCCGGGCATCTACAACGTACAACTGTATATTGTAAACTCCAATGGCTGTGAGGACTCCACCGCCTTTATGCTGGAGGTGATCCAGGGCCCGGAGGCAGCCTTCAGCTATGCGGGCGAGCCCTGCCAGGGCGGCACCATCGAGTTTACGGATCAATCGCTGGCCTTTGGCTCGGTGATCCAGGGCTGGAGCTGGAACTTCGGCGACCCGTCTTCAGGGGCCAACAACACCTCCTCCCTGCAGAACCCCACTCATACCTATGACCAGGCTGGCACCTATTATGTGAGCCTGACGGTGACCTCCTCCACCGGCTGCACCAATACGATGGTGGACACCGTGGTGATCGATCCCCCGCCCCCGATGTACTGGTACACCGATCCGGACACCAGCTGCTATGGCGATCAGACCTACTTCTTTACCGATGCCGACTCGACCAACCTGGCCGAGGTGGTGAGCTACCTGTGGGACTTTGGCGACCCGGCCTCCGGGGCGCAGAACACCTCCACCGAGCAAAACCCCACGCACCGCTTCAGCGCTGCGGGCACCTATATGGTCTCCCTGAGCATCACCAACATCAACGGCTGTGAGAACATGCTCCTGCGCCCCATAACGGTACACCAACCGCCGGTGGCCGACTTCTCCTACGAGCAGGCCTGTCTGGGCGACTCCACCCTGTTCAGCGATGAGAGCGTGGCGGCCGCATCCAACATCGTGAGCTGGCAGTGGGACTTTGGCGACGGCGGCACCTCCACTCAGCAAAATCCCTATCACAGCTTTGCGGCCCTGGGCACCTACAACGTACAGCTGATCGCCTCCGATGAGCGGGGCTGCTCGGATACCATCGTGCAGACCCTGGAGGTGTACTATGCACCCGTATCGCAGTTTACCTACCACCAGGCCTGCGACCCCCCGGGCATGATCTACTTTACCGACTCCTCCTTTGTCCAGAGCGGGGCCCCGCCCATCACATCCTGGCTGTGGGAGATCGAGCCGGGCTACTTCTCCTCGGAGATCAACCCGACCTACACCTTTGATGTGTTCGACACCTGTTATGTGGTGAGCCTGACGGTAACCGATGACAACGGCTGTACCAACACCTATTACGACTCGGTTTGCGTAAGCCAGCCCCT
>Ga0180435_10007068_pt1 | contig 10730 bp, 8 predicted proteins | sample SS_ome_3_FD_132467 | JGI IMG/M metagenome (GOLD analysis project Ga0180435, IMG submission 132467) | Hypersaline lake sediment archaeal communities from the Salton Sea, California, USA - SS_3_S_1 metaG | ecosystem: Environmental > Aquatic > Non-marine Saline and Alkaline > Hypersaline > Sediment... | reverse complement strand
TGTACCGGTCCAGGTCACACTTGTGGAACCGATGCGCAGCAGGCTTGGCAGGTTATTGCTCAGTCCCGCAGGACGGCTGCAGGGATCAAAAACCGAGACATCTGATTGCAACTCATCAATCACGCGTTCGAGTTGTACACCGCCGAAGTCCGTGGCTTCCAGGGTGATCGTGGGCAGCACCGCGTTGTTAACCTGACTGACGCCGTTATAGGTTACAACCGGTGGTAACTGGTCATAAACCGTGACCTGCTGATCAAAGCGCTTGGTTGCGGAGATCGCTTCCCAACCCGTGGCATCATCAACCAGGCCCAGAATGTAGATCTCTGCCGCCTTTTCTCCAGCTGCCCGGACCCCGACCTGCAGCTTTTCTATCATCCATTTTCCGGCCTTCTTAAAGATGCCAACCTGCTTAGCCGCTTCATCAGCGTTGCCCGCTGCTGCTGCAGGGGCGCTTTTTGCAGCCTTGAACTTGCTGTAAGCCATGAAATACATAGCGGTCGGGAGCGCGATATCCAGGCCGATATCAACAACGGTATCCGCGCGCCATTCGATGTTATGCCGTCCCGCGGGCAAACTGACGTCATTCAGCGCCTGGGCGACACCCTGAATCTCACCATCATCGTTAAAAACCACTTCTCCGTTACGACCCGTGTAAGCAGGTCGCAGTATCGAATTGTGAATTGATACACCAACTTCCGTATTGAAGTGAAAAACCTGTGGTGTGCCCAATGGCCCCCAATCGGACGGAAACGGACTGAGCGGGTTTGGAATGCCGTAAATCGTGGAGTACAACGCCTCACCCTGAGGCAATTCAAAATCATAGGTACATTGATCGCCGGAGGTGGGCAAAAATGATCGATCGGACGGTTCAATAGAGGAGGCAGGGAAGCCCTTCAAAGCTAAGCCGGTGTCATAGGCGATCGTTTCTCCCGCAAAAGCGGTAAAGGGTTCAGGGATCAGAGCCGTCAGCGTGCCACCAAGGTGAGCGCCGCCTATGACTGCCAAGGCCGTTTCGAGATCGTTTTCTTCGTCAATATCAGCGTCAGCCGCATGAGCCAAGGGCACTGCCAGCAGAAGCCCCCACAAACCAGTTATCAGGCCCAGTTTTTCAAGGTGTCTATACACGGTTATCGCTTCTCCATTTTTATTCACAAGATCCCGCCGCCATCGACCTGGCGAGCAAAACCTGTATGTCTCTTCCATATAGACGATAAAACCGTGATTAACTGCTAACGACACCAACGGATCCTTGCCCAAAGGGAACTGACCCCTCTATCAACAAAGTTAAAGCGGTGTCACTTTTCATTCAGTCTACGGCGCTGTTATCAACATGATTGGCCTTCAGCAGGTCTTTTTGACGCGAATCTTGGCTCAACAGAAAATCAACAACTTGTAGCTACACTGCGATCAGGCTCTGAGCGCCACAGAGTATGTGGTGATGCTCTTCGATGTGGAGAACAAAGCCCCGCTTGATAGGCAAGCGTGCAACTCTTTGTCAATAGTTCCGAGCCTGAAGGTGTGCCGTATCTGACGTGGTCACAGCAACAGTGATCGCCATGATCGTAACTGGCAATTTATACAGGGGCCCTAAAAAGGTGCAAGGCACATCTCAAGAGTTAGATTGATTGCGCACAGATAGGGAAAAACTCGACAGAGCTTGACGGTGCAACGCTCAAGGTGCTTCTTAACCTATTTACGCTTAATTGAGTGCAAGCAACGTGCACTCAATCAATTCAATTACCAACGCCTTAAGATATCATTCTGAGATTCTGAAGAATTACAGACAACACCGAACACATCGCCTAAACCAATTGCGTTTGAGAATCAACGGAAGCTACTAACAAAATGGACAAGAACATAACTGAGCTGCTTCTGGAGTGGCAAAGTGGCAAGGAGGACATCGAAGCAGATCTTTGGAGAATGATGCATCTCGAGTTAAGACAGTTAGCTGCGCACTATATGCGGGGACAACCTGCTGGACATGTTCTACAGGCAACAGCGCTCGTAAACGAAGCGTTCCTGAAACTTGTCGATGTAGAATTTAGAGGCTCATCCAAGGGTGCCTTCATGGCGTTGGCAGCAAAAGCCATGAGAAGCATCCTTGTAGACCAAGCCAGAGCTCAGAATCGGGCTAAAAGAGGTGGAGGTTTAGTTCAGGTCACACTATCCGACGTGCATGATGATACGCCCAAACCTGAAGATATTCTTATCGTCGACGAGGAAATTGGGAAACTCGCAAAAATCGATGAACGGATGGCGAATATTGTCGAGATGAAAGTCTTTGGTGGTCTCACGTACGATGAGATCGCTACGCTTTTGTCGCTGTCATCAGCGACTGTCAGAGCTGACATGAAATTTGGTTTAGCCTGGCTGAAAAGGGAGATGGGTTAGCAGAGCACGTTCTTCGTCGTCAACGCCGAGTTGCTCCCGGCGATTACGCGTTTAGAGTGGTTTGATTAGGTGCCTGAAAGTCAGATCCAATGATCAGCTGAACAGGCTTATGACCACTCCGGGTCCAGATCCGGCCCTATATTTCTCGGCGTTAGCTCTTCCCGGCCGGTGTAAATCTTCTCGGGATCCAGATCTTCGCCAATGTTGACGGGCGGCACAGTATGCATTTCCAATGGCACTTCTTCCGGGTCGATATCCGGGCCCAGATTGATACCCCGCACTTCGGATCTGTTTACTGATGGAACGACTGTCTTGGTTGGCACCGCAGGGGTAAATGCCATCCGTGGCGGTTTTTCAATTGGCCCGGACGGTCTTATAGCGGTGCGGCTAGTTGACTGTGGTTGTTCAGGCAGAGCGGCTTTAATCTGCATGCGGGCTTTATCGACTGGAGCGGATTGCACGATCCCCTCCTTAGAGCTTGTAGCCTGCATCATCGCCAAACTGACCCCAATTCCGATGGCTATCAGAGTGAGGACAACTGACCTGAATTTCTTCATCATCGTCTGCTCCGACAGCCTTTCTTACTGTTCGGTTAGGATAATTCGCGTAATAAAACATCTATCGTTGTGCTTACGGGCATCATCCAAAAACACGCGGACCGGCGCATTTGTTGCGTATGCAATTTGAGCGGTTTCAAATTTCCTCCAGCCTATGTTAGAGGGATTGAAATCGCCGCTACAGCTCGCGGTAACCCAGCCTGTATTCCCGCAATCGATACCTTCCGGGCTGTCGTATAACCGAACCATGCAATATCCGAAATTCTCGTCATCGACCAGCACCCTGCGGACATTGCTCGTAACGTCGCCCATGGCCGCTTCAGCGAGCATTGGGAACGCCATAAAACCCCAAACGGCTAATACCTGGAAGTACCGGTTGTATTGCTTCATCATTGCTGTTTCTCCTTTCAATTGACGCTTCTTTGCACAGCTCATTGGATAAGACGTCACTTGGTTGAGAAAGTGCTAACGATAATTGCGGCTGGCCGGAATCGAGACAATGGGTTGGTCACTCTCCCTTGGCAATGGCATTCCGACAACTTATTCACACTGGGTTGGAGCATTCCCGAGCACCATGCTAAAACCTTCAACCGAACCATTTACCTGCCAACAAACTTCGATTCTGGGTCCATCAAGCACTAGCTTTTCAACGTCAACGGTATTTTCAAAAGGTCCGTGACGGAAAAGTGTCGCTATATTTGATGTTCTGCCGCGATTAGAAAAACCCAACGCCGCGTTCGGCAAAATCACCTTGTAGGCGGGACTTACCCACCCCTGCAGTCTTGGTGCCTCGGCCCCTCGAGCAGAGTGAGAAACTACCCCAGAGGGCGAAAGATTCTGAACCAATAGCGTCTCCTCATCAGCTGTAGCTGCAAAGAAGTACCCTTGTTTTTGCACTTGCCAATCTTCATGAAAATGGAACCATTGCGTGTAGGTATGCTCTCCAGACCCCTCGAGCAGATCTATGACAACAAGCCAGCGGTTTGGTTTTGAGACAATTACGCGACGCTGCTCAACATCGAACTTGTCATGTTTAACAAAGGCATGAACATACGGCAAAGGGATTTTGTCATCCGCGTCAAGGATCCCAGGCTGAACGTAATTTTCAGTTCGGTTTCGGAAATCTCTACCATCTATTTCGACAGTATTATGGGCTCGCGTGCTCTTTATATATTCTCGCCATTTGTCACTATCGTATGCATATTTACCCGCGTCAGTGATAATCAGACGCCCCTGATCAAACCACTCGAACGTGAAATTATCAGCATGTGAATGACCATAGCTGTGCGAAATCTGGTTTTTTGGGCGTTCATCACCTGCCCAGAAGGCTAACGACCAGGGTCGAGTCGTCCCCTCACACGCACTCCCCCCTTTTAGCAGTGCATAACCAGATTCGTAAAACACCTTCCCAGACAATTGTATACAGGGTGCGCCTCCCAAAGCTTTGCCTGGGCGCCGCTCTGTATCTCCAAACATGATTCTACTGTTGTCAGGGTGAACAAGATAAGACAGGTTGGCGCGCGCCTGTTCGACCCGACGCTGGAATTGAGGAGACAATCTAAACCATCCGGTTTTTAGAATGGCATCAAGCCTTGCCAGGCTGAAGAAGTGATAATCTGGAGCGTGTTCCCTGTGCAGTCCTTCGAGATTAAATTGTCCGGCGATTACCTGCTCAAACACCCGATCAATGTACTCAAAGTCTGACGCGCAACGGCGCAATAATGGCAACGTTTTACAGATCGCAGCAAGACCGACCAGTTGAAAGTAAGCATGGTTCCCTGCCGCAAGCTTTCCCGGATCTGCCAACTCCTCTGCGTGCAGCACAGCAACTCTGATGAGTCGCTCCAACGCCTCTGCATCAAGTAAATCGTTCCTCAAATGTGCGTCGATGAGATAAGCGAGTGTCACCGCACGGAGCCCCGTGCTCATATCATCCCATTTCATTTCATTGGGACGACGCAATTCAATGTTGTACTCGATCCAGTCGAGCATCAGATGCGTGGGCACAGAAAGCCAGTCCGTGTTGTCTGTCTCTGAATGGCTTTGTATGAACGCAGCCGCAGGATAGAACGCATTTATCTGAAACAGCCAGTTACTGTCACCCTTCGGATTTGAACCCCAATCCACCTGATGCATCACATCAAGGGTTGGGTTATCACGGACTTTCCACCCTGTTTGACTCACTGCTTGAGCCTTTACCTGAGGGGAGCGCGTTAAGCGATGAAGGTAGTAATCTGTCGGGGGCTGCAGCCTGTGCCATTGCTTCAGACTGAGAATGAACTCGGGGGCAGAAGCCTTTTTCTCCAGCTCTGACTCCAGCTCTTTCGTATCGAACAAATCATGGAGTTCCCGATCAGAGAGATCACGACTACAACTTAGGCCAGCCAATAGAGCCAGACAGACAAACAGGATTGGCTGAATCTTGGTCCAACACCGCCGCATAAACAGGTCCAAAAAAAACAAACCGTACCATCCTAATTGATCTTCCAGTACCATAAATACTTCAACCTGACCCGCCTGAAAGCGACACAAACAAGTAGATGACAAGAATAAAAACGTTATGTGTTTTCGGCACGCGCCCCGAAGCAATAAAAATGGCTCCGGTTGCTAAAGCTTTAGAAACTGACGACCGCATAGAAGCCGCAGTCTGTGTTACTGCACAGCATAGAGAAATGCTTGATCAAGTATTGGAGCTTTTTTCAATTTCACCGCGGTACGACCTGGACATTATGCGTCCCGGGCAAACGCTCCCTCAAATAACGAGTGCAATCCTTTCGGGTATGAGCAACGTCTTAGAGGACTACTCGCCTGATATTATCCTTGTTCATGGCGATACAGCGACGACCTTTGCATCAACCCTCGCGGCCTATTACAGCAAAACACCCACGGCACACGTAGAGGCGGGGTTGCGTACAGGAAACCTTTACTCACCCTGGCCAGAAGAAGCCAACCGAAAGTTGACTGGCGCACTATCTGAATTGCACTTCGCTCCAACCTCAAGCGCACAACAGAACCTGCTCAATGAAGGCGTTAATCCAGACTCTATCTTTGTTACCGGCAATACTGTAATCGACGCGCTTGTTCAGGTAGACGAAAAAATCCGCACCGACGCCTCCATGCGCGAGAGCTTCTCTCAAGAATTCGATTTTATTCGTTCAGATGCTCGACTGGTTCTGATAACCGGGCATCGTCGAGAAAGCTTTGGAGGAGGATTCGAACGGATTTGCAGTGCTATAGCGTACGCAGCACAAAAATATCCTGACGCTGATTTTGTATACCCCGTCCACCTCAACCCCAACGTTCAGGAGCCAGTCACAAGGTTATTGTCGGGAATACCGAATATACACTTAATAGAACCGTTGGATTATCTGCCGTTCGTATATTTAATGGGGCGATCTCATCTGATCTTAACGGATTCGGGAGGCATTCAAGAAGAAGCACCCTCCCTGGGCAAACCTGTTTTAGTCATGCGTGATACGACGGAACGGCCAGAAGCGATTGACGCCGGAACTGTGAGACTGGTTGGCACTGAAACAGACACAATCACCCGGAATATCGACGAGTTGATGCTGAATCCTGAAACCTACAAAGCGATGAGCGTCGCACATAATCCGTACGGTGACGGAAACGCATGCGCTCGCATTGTTAATCCATTAGTCGATTTTTGCGTACAAAAACGACATACGAGTTAAGGCATACAAATCGATGAGACAATTTAAAAAAGTATGCGTCGTCGGACTCGGGTACATAGGCTTACCCACCGCGGCTGTCCTGGCATCACGTAAAATAGAAGTCATCGGCATCGATATCGATAGCACCGTAATCGATACCATCAATAATGGTGAGGTGCATATTGTTGAGCCGGACCTGGACATAGTCGTAAATGCAGCAGTAACTCAGGGCTATCTGCGTGCAAGCTTAGCGGCCGAACCCGCTGACGCGTTTCTGATTGCCGTCCCAACTCCTTTCAAAGAAGATCACGAACCAGACCTTGCGTTCGTCGAAGCTGCTTCAAGAGCGATAGCACCCGTTCTGAAGGCGGGCAACCTTGTTATCTTGGAATCTACGTCACCGGTTGGCACTACAGAGAAAATGGCTGCCTGGCTGAGCGAAGAACGCCCGGACCTTAAATTTCCGCACGAACACGAAGAAGGGGCTGACATCAACATCGCTCACTGCCCTGAACGCGTACTACCGGGTCATGTACTCATCGAACTCATCCAGAACGATCGAGTCATCGGCGGTCTCACACCCGAATGCTCCGATGCGGCTAAGGATCTGTATAAAACGTTCGTTGAGGCTGAGATGTTAACAACCAGCGCGCGCACTGCGGAGATGTGTAAGCTGGTAGAAAACAGCTTCCGTGACGTTAACATCGCCTTCGCTAACGAACTGTCTGTAATTTGTGATAAGTCCGATATCAACGTGTGGGAGCTTATACAGCTTGCCAATCACCACCCGCGTGTCAACATTTTGCAACCCGGAACCGGTGTCGGCGGGCATTGTATTGCTGTTGACCCCTGGTTTATTGTCAGCCAGGCAAAACAAGACGCGAAGCTCATCCATACCGCCAGGCTTGTAAACGATTTCAAGCCAACTTTTGTTGCAGACAAAATCTATGCCATGGCAGAAAAACACGGCACTAAAAAAGTCAGCTGTCTGGGTTTATCTTTTAAACCTGATATCGACGACTTACGAGAAAGTCCTGCGTTAGAAGTTGTGCGCATCTTAGCTGAAAAAGAGCTAGAGCTGACGCTCGTAGAACCCAACATTGAAACACTCCCCGCTGAGTTTTCGGAGCACCAACTGGCTCGAGTAGAAGACGCACTCCAGGATAAGAATCAGGTTATTGCAATCCTTGTTGCCCATCGAGAATTTAAAGAAAGTTCTGAACTGGGGAGTCGCAAGGATATACTTGATTTTTGCGGCGTCGGGTTGTAACAAATACCTCTGAAACCCCTAAATTTCTGCACAACAGGCTGCTGAATCATCCAGTTAACCTGTCGACCGAAACAGAAACCTGAAGAGCGGAAAACTGATCAAACTGGCTTGATATTTACTCATTCGCCTTGTCAAAGCCCAGCACACCGGCATTCAACCCGGGGCCGAATTAGCTACTTAGCGTGAGCATTTCTGACTATAATCTCATCCTCAGACGTCACTTTTAACTTAGATCTATACACACAACTGACTGATGGTCCAACCGCATGAAAGTTCTCCACGTATACCGTACATTTTTCCCGGACACCCAAGGAGGATTAGAAGAGACCATCCGGCAGATATGTGTTAACACGCAAGAATTAGGTTTTGAAAGCCGTGTGTTTACCTTCAGTACTGATCCAAATCCCAGGGTTATAGAGATCGATGGAGTATCGGTTCATCGAGTGCAGGAAAGCTTTGAATTCGCCTCGTGCAACGTTTCGATTTCCGCATTCAGTGAATACGAAAAACAAGTCGCTTGGGCGGATCTTGTTAACATTCATTTCCCGTGGCCGTTTGCCGATGTGCTGCATCTGGCAACTAAAATCCGCAAACCAACGGTTGTTACCTATCATTCGGATATCGTTAGACAGAAGTTACTTCTCAGCTTGTACCGCCCGCTCATGATGAAATTCCTGAGGACGGTTGATAAGATTGTCTGCACGTCCCCGAACTATTTCGCCACCAGCAACGTATTATCAAATTTTCAGGAAAAAACCGAGATCATCCCAATTGGTATTGAGGAATCTTCTTATCCAATACCAACTGCCCAACAGGAGGCAAACGTTGTTTCCAAGTGGGGAAAAGATTATTTCCTGTTTGTCGGTGTATTTCGCTACTACAAAGGGTTACACCTTTTGTTAGACGCAGCAAAGGACGCACCCTACCCGGTCATTATCGTAGGATCGGGACCCATTGAAGCAGACCTCAAATCTCAGGCTAGAGCCCTCGGCCTGGATAATGTTGTTTTTACGGGACGAGTGAGTGAGGCTGATAAAGTCGCTCTTTTCAAAAATTGTAAAGCCGTCGTATTCCCTTCCTATCTAAGAACAGAAGCGTTTGGCGTAACGCTTCTCGAAGGCGCAATGTTCAGTAAGCCCCTCATATCTACCGAAATCGGTTCAGGCACCAGCCATGTCTGCATTCACGAGTTAAACGGTCTGGTAGTACCGCCAGGCCAAGCCCGCTTTCTTCGAAAAGCTATGGATCAGATCTACCATCGGCCAGATCTCGTAAAGTTAATGGGCCGACGAAGTCGCGAACGCTACGAAAAATTGTTTACGGGCAAACTAATGGGCATGCGCTATGCAGAGCTGTACAACAACCTGCTCAACCGAACAGATGAAAACCTATCCGATAATAAGCCAGCTGTCTCCCAGAATTAAGTGGCGAATATTGCTGTAGATGCAAGACCGCTCAGCCAACCTATTGCTGGCATTGCACGATACACATACGAAATATTGAGTCGGCTGACAAGTCATCAAAAACACAATTGGTTTCTCTATTCGAACGCACCAATAAAACAAAAATTCGAGAATTCGACCGTACGTATTGCGCCAGAACTGTTTCGAAACTCCTTAATATGTTCACAGTTCATGTTCCCATATTGGGCTCAAAAAGACTCAATAGAGTCCTTTTGGGCGCCCAGACATCACCTCCCCATTCTGCTGAGATCACCATCGGTTTTGAGTATTCACGACTTAGCCTGGAAGATCGTACCTGACACAATGCCTTCCCCAAGACGCCTTCAAGAGTCCCTGTTGATGCCTAGATCAATTGCTAAAGCTTCTAAGGTCGCGCCCGTTTCGTTCGCCACCAAACAACAGATCGAAGAGCATTGGCCACAACCAGCAAACAAAATGGAGGTGGTCACACCGGGGTGCATGACTTTCAATACTGCCAGCGAAAAACCACACTCACGGCCATACATCTTGATTGTCGGAACGATAGAACCACGGAAAAACCACTATCTGGCCCTGAAAGCCTTTCGGCACATAGCCGCGGAGATCGATCACGATTTGATAATTGCAGGCCGAATGGGTTGGGGAAATATTGACCTTTCCTCAGCCATAAGTTCAAACGGGCTGCAAAAACGCGTGAAGGTTGTTTACGATCCAGAGGACAACATCCTTGCAAGCTACTATGAGCACGCAGACTACCTTCTATCCCCTTCAATATACGAAGGGTTCGACCTGCCCGTTCTCGAAGCAATGACACATGGAACCCCAGTTCTTGCTTCAGACACTCAAATTCATCGAGAAGTAGCGGGCCCGGCAGCTCGCTATTTTTCGCCAGACGAACCCGCGTTAACAGAAACACTCGCGACAGCGCTTAGCGACGCAAACATCAGAACTTCTATTGCAAAACATTGTCGACCACAAGCCGAACACTACAGCTGGGATCGATCCAGTCTGCAAATCCTGGAACTACTGGAAGAGATCAGCGCCTAGGCATGCCTAAACGAATTGTATACGTTGCGACTCACGCATGGCGCTCACCTGTAAGAGTTGGATCACATCACCTGGCTCGAGCTATGTCTCGCCACAATCAAGTCCTCTATCTAAGTCACCCGATCTCAATAAGAAGTATTTTTTCTCGCGCAGACAATCAACTTGGGATTCGCCTTAAGCTATGGAAAGACGGGGTTGTAGACGTACCAGGGGAGCAGAATCTCACTGAAGCAAACTGGATAATGCCTTTCGCGCCGAGTCCAAAATGGCGGGGTAACTCTTCAACACTTCACTCAATATGTTGGAGATGGTGCTTTCCAAAGCCGAAAAAAGTCTTTGAACGCTATGGTTT
>Ga0180435_10007067_pt1 | contig 10730 bp, 8 predicted proteins | sample SS_ome_3_FD_132467 | JGI IMG/M metagenome (GOLD analysis project Ga0180435, IMG submission 132467) | Hypersaline lake sediment archaeal communities from the Salton Sea, California, USA - SS_3_S_1 metaG | ecosystem: Environmental > Aquatic > Non-marine Saline and Alkaline > Hypersaline > Sediment... | reverse complement strand
GGGATCAGTTGAACAGGTGAAACGGCGGACGACGAGGCGGCCGCAGATGTGGTCGGCGTGGACGGTGGACTGGAACCGCCAAGCCGCAAGCGGCGGACCACGTACCAGCGGTTCTTCCTCGCTGTTGCCATCGCCAACTGCTTCCCCGCGGTGTCCAACGGCGATAAGCGTCGCTCCCTGCTCCGCTCTTCGAACTTCGCAGGACAGACCGTGACGTGTCCCCTTCTACAAAGCTCAGGGCAAGCAAGCGGCGGTCCGCCAGAGGCGGACCGCACTCGATATTACAACTTTGCTGTCGCGGCATTTCGACTTGGCTCATTATAAGCCGCCGGCGGTTATCGGGAACGGCGGCGGCGTTTCAGGAACGGAATGGCCGCGGTCAGCAGGATCATGGTGGCCGGCTCGGGGGTCATCACTACGTTGTCGAGGCTGCCAGTGTCACTGCCACTGACGAATTCGCCGCGGATCTGGAGGTCGGTGATGTTTGCAAGGACCTGCTTCATTTGCGTCTCGCTGGGGGCCGCCTGGCCGATGAGCCACCCGGACTCTGTCAGGTTGATACTGTAAGGCGTCCAGCCAGTGCCCGGATGCGGCGTCTCTCGGGTAAGTGAAAGCCCGCCTCCAGTAAGGTGGATCTCAACGTTGTTAAACTGGCTGTTGAGGGAACTTTGGCGCAAGTCGTAGGACAGAGTATCACCATATGCGTTCAAATGGTTGCCCCTGAACTTGGCGGGTGCCTTCCAGTACCACGTACCGCCCTGTACGTTATCGTCGGCTGAAACGTATCCGCCCGGGTTCCCGCCGGTACTGTGCCAGTCGGGGGTCACCGAGGCGCCCTGGGCATCGCCTGTGACAGTCCATCCTTCATCGCCGGTGTCAAAGGTGCTTTGGACGATCGCGGCGCCGGCGGATCCGCTCCACGGACCGGACAGCATCGCCAACAGCATGGCGCCGGCGACATAATACAGTGATCTGAGTTTCATGATTCTCTCCATATAATTTGAGATAGCGATAAAGCCATGGCTGACGTTACAAGAGCCAGGCAACCTGAACAGAACATTTGCGGCCTGACGGGAAGTGCGGTGAGCCGGCCCGCCACGAACGCGGCGAACCTCGCCCTAACCCAACAAGATCAACAAATCCGCGACTCCTCCAGACACACGCGGATCTACAACGGAACGATTGTACCGTACTATACCAATTTGACCAAGATAAAAATGGGATTTCGGTGAGAAAACACGGGCAATCGCGTCTGAATCTTGTTTTGCAAATGAGATTCAGATGCGATTGCCATGGGGTAAGCCGCGGTCTAGTTTCCGATCTCGACCCAGCGTTTCTCGGCTGCGGATTGGAGTACCGCGTCGCAGACTTTCTGTGTTTCGAGCGCCTCGGCGAAGGTCGGGCTGCACGGGTTGCCCGCGTCCATCGCTGTCAGGAAGTCGGCGATCTGGTGTACGAAGCTGTGCTCGTATCCGATCTGCAGACCGGGCACCCACCACTTGTCCATGTACGGGTGCTCGCCGTCGGTGACGTGTATCGACCGCCATCCGCGGACCCTGCCCTCGTCGCGATGTTCGAAGTATTCAAGTCGGCCGAGGTCGTGGAGGTCCCAGCGGATCGAGGCGTCCTGCCCGTTGATTTCGAAGGTGTACAGGGCCTTGTGGCCGCGGGCGTAGCGGGTCGACTCGAAGTTGCCCAGCGACCCGTTGTCGAAGCGGCAGAAGAAGGTGCATGCGTCGTCGATACCGACTGATTGGGTCTGCCCGGTCTCCGCGTGGAGACGCTCCTTGATGAAAGTTTCGGTCATCGCGTTTACCGAGGCGATCGCCCCGTTATGCCACAGCGCCGTGTCGATGCAGTGCGCCAGCAGGTCGCCGGTGACTCCCGAGCCGGCGGCGGCTGCGTCGAGGCGCCACGTTCCGTCGCCGCCCTGGGGCACTTCGGCGGAGATCGTCCAGTCCTGCAGGAAGTTTGCGCGGTAGTGGAAGATTTTTCCGAGTCGTCCCTCGTCGATGAGATTCTTGGCCAGCGTGACCGCCGGGAGTCGCCGGTAGTTGAACGAGACGAGGTTGGCCACTCCGGCGGCTTCGACGGCTTCGACCATTTCTTGTCCCTGTTCGGCGTTCATCGCCAGGGGTTTTTCGCAGACGATTGCCTTGCCCGCGTTTGCGGCCGCTATGGCGATTTCGGCGTGCATGTTGTTGGGCACGCAGATATCCACCACGTCGACGTTTTCGTCTTCGATGACCTTTTTCCAGTCGGTCGTGTGTGACTGGAATCCCCATTGTTCGGCGAATGCCTTTGCCTGTTCTTCGACGAGTCCGCAGATCACGCGGAGTTCGGGTTTGTACGGCAGGGGGAAGAAGTGTGAGACTTTGCTGTAAGCGTTTGAGTGGGTCCGGCCCATGAAACCGTAACCGATCATTCCGACGTTCAGGGGTTTCATCTTCGTAATCCTTTCAATTTGTTGCGGGACATTGCGCTTTCCGGCGTGGTGTTATTCCTGCCATCCGTGCGCGTCGCGGACGTCCAGCATCGCGGCCAGGATATCGTTCCACGTCTGCGGCTGCATCATCGTTTCGTTTGGGAACATGCATCCGTCCCAGCAGATATGCCTGAAGCGTTTGCTGAGTTCTCCGTCGGGGTTTCGCAGCCAGAATCCCGCGTACTTGGTGATATCGAGTTTTCCGCCGGGATCGTTTGGCAGGCAGTGTCTCCCGGTCTTGTCGTGTGATCCGGAGCCTTTAACTGTGGCGTCGTTCTGGGCGATATGCAGGTCGTTGGTCCAGGGTTGCAGGGCTCCGCAGAGTTGGCGATAGGCCGCGTCGAACGTTTCGGTGTCGCTCCAGTCGAAGTCCTCGTCGAGCATGGCGTCCTCGGGCGCGTTGTACCCGAGCATGTAGAGCAGTGTATGTGCCATGTCGGCCTGGAACCCGAGCGCCTCGGGGCGGTTGACCATCGCCAGCAGTTCAGTCATTCGCTTCCAACTGTGCATTCCGCCCCAGCATATCTCGCCCTCGGCGGTGAGCTGCTCGCCGTATTCGGCGGCGATATCGCACGCCTGGCGGAACGTTTCGGCTATCCGGGCCTGGTTGCCTTCGGGGTCCTCGGACCACGAACCGGGATCGACGGCCGAGTCGATACGAACCGAACCGTTCGGTCTGACGCCGAGGTCGCGGAGTTGTTTGGCGATCCGGCAGCCCTTGCGGACCTGTTCGAGGAACTTCAGCCGCTCGGTATTTGCGCCCATCGCCGACCCTCCGCCGGTGGGCTCCCAGACCGGCGCGACCACCGAACCGATCTCGAGGTTTCGCTGGCGCACCATATCGGCCAGTTTCGCCAGTTCGTCGTCTGAAGCGTCGATATCCACGTGCGGGGCGAACAGGAACAGGTCGACCCCGTCGAACTTGACGCCGTCGACTTCCGCGGCGCACGTCAGGTCCAGCATGGTTTCGAGTTCGATGATCGGTTCGCCTCCGTCTGAGCCTTTTCCGACGACTCCCGGCCAGGCCGCATTGTGAAGTTTGGGATAGTTATTTGAATGATCTGACATGGTTCGTCCTTTCGTTACCGCATTGGGTGGAGGTTCAGCCGATTTCCGGCATGTTGTCGTGCGCGTCGGGACCGAAGTGTTTGAGCATCACGATCGGGTCGGCGTCGCTTGGATTGGTGATCGTAACGCCTTCGGCGGCGGCCGCGGCGGACACGAAGAACTCGTCGTTGGTCAGTTGCCCGTATCGGATCAGCGCCGGCGTTTCGATGTTCCAGGCGCCCATCGTCCCGTGTCCCTGCATCAGGATCATTCCGTACGGTCCGCCGTCTTTTATCGTGACGCTGGCGCCTGGAAGGACGGTAAGCTCCTTGGCGCTGAAGTCCCTGGACATGTAGGTGATCCATCGTTCTTCGAATCCTTCGGCCTGCATTTCCTCGAGCGGTCGAACGGGGATCGGGGGGCAGAAGTGCTTTGCTCGGAAATTCGGATCGGTGTTCTGTTCCCAGTCGATTACATCGACGAGGTAGTCGAAATTTCCCTTCTGGTCCTCGGGCGTATCCTTCCAGAGGAGTTCTTCGGGTATGACCTTGTCGCCGGCGACGGACTGGTACATGGCGAAGACGTCGGAGGCCTTCTGCGGTTCGTAGGTGCACAGGCTGCCCGGGGCGTGCAGCACTCCGGGCGGGAGGTTCCATCCCGTTCCCGGCCAGAGGCGATAGGCGGCGGACAGGTCGGTTATGTGATTGTCTCCGTCGGTGAACTTCGCCAGCACGTCGCGGACCTGTTCCCTGGTGACGCCGGGTTGGAGTCCGAAGAACGTGTATGGGAAGTCCCCGCCGTGGTTGTTGGCCTGTGGCGGGAAGTAGTACGCTTCGGGTTTTCCCGCGGCGTCGACGTTTGCGGCGAATTCGTCGTTGTGATGGATGTGCAGCGGGAGGGCGCCCTGGTTGTCGAAGAATTTCGAGTACATCGGCCAGCGCTTGCAGGCGTTCCAGAGCTTGTCGCCCAGAATCGCTCCTTTCAGTTCTTCGACGGCGTCGCGGAGCAGGACCGTTTCACCCTCGACGACGATATGGCTGAGCCCTTCGTTGACGCTGGTGTCCGGACCGTTGTCCGCCGGCGTGGTTGACGCGAACCATCGCTCGTCGATCCCGCCTCGATGCCCGCCTAGGGCGAAGTAGTCGTCGGGGTGCAGTTTTATCCGGCGTCCGGGCACGCAGAAGACGCGCGGGACCCACGTCGGTGTCAAACGGACGATACCCTTGCCCTGGTCCAGGGCCCGTTGAGCGGTTTCTCTTGCACTCATTTGTCTTCGATCTCCGATGGGTGTTAGTTGTTTCCTGGTTTTTCCAGCGTTCTGATTTCGATTTTCCTGATGACCATCTGCATGCCCTTGAAACCGTTGCCCGGGTGGATTTGAACGCCTATGCGTCCTTTGGCGAGCGTGTCGTCCGTACAGTTTCCCGTTCGTTTTCCGTTTAACCACAGCGTCAGATCGTCGCCCATGGCGCGGATGCGGGCGGAGTTCCACCCGTCGCGGTTTTCGAGCGATTCGTCGAGATTCCTGGTGATGAACATTTTGCCCGGGCAATAGAGCGTCCCGCTGAACGCCACCGGGCGCTTGTACTTCAGCACGTCGTACTGGTATCCCTTCTTACCGTTGTGGCGGAACCAGAAACCGCTGTTTGCCGGCCAGACCACGCGGTAAGTGACCCGCAGCTCGAAGTTGTCGTATTCGGCGTCGGTCCAGATATCCCCGCCCTTTCCGGTAGTCTGGGTTCCGACGAGGCAGTTGTCCTCGACCTTGAAGATCGCCTTGCCCGTCGTTCGCCATCCGGACAGGTCCTTCCCGTTGAAGAGCGACTTCCAGCTACCGGCGGAAACGGCGTCGGGCTTGATGCCTCTGAGCGACTTGACTATCCAGTTGGCCTGGTTGGCCACGGTCCGGTTCCTTGACTTCTTCAGGCTGGTGGCGATTTTTCTGGCCAGTTGGCTCGACGAGCCCATGATCGCCCGCGCCACGCCGAGCCTGGCGAATTCGACTTCGGCCTGGAATTCTTTTTTGGTCATGTAAGGCTCGATAACTTTCAGCGCTCCCGGGTCGGCGACTGAACCGAGGCCCGCGAGAATAAGCTTGTTGTCGGCGGGCCCTTTTGCGAGTTTTGTCAGTTCGCTGTAGCTTGCCAGGGTCTGCTCGACGGTGCAGTCTTCAAGCCCGAGTATTCTCACGCATCCCCGCATTGCAAGTACGCGGTGCTTGGCGTTTGTCGTGGTCTTCAGAACGTTCATCAGCGGCGCCAGGGCCCTTGCGGTGGGCCAGTTTGAAAGGGCGTTTACCGCGGCGTCCCGCACTTGGACGCTGGTGTCCTTCAGCGCCGGTTCGACGGCTGCAAAGGCCTTCTTTCCTCCCAGGTTTCCCAGCACTCGGAGCAGCGAGCACTTTGCGGTGCTGCCGCTCGCGGTCTTGAGCGCCGCCAGCGTCGCATCGCCTCGCGCTTCGGCGTTGGGTATTTTCCTGGCCACCTGTACGATCGCGAGTTCGGCGGCCGCTCCGGATGAATCGTCGGCGGGCTGGATTGCAAGCGGAATGAGAGTATCGAGGTCCGCCGGTCGGGCGATCCAACCCAGCGCCTTCAGCGCCGCCACGCGCACTCGAGCGTCGGGACCTTTGGCCTGGGCGGCAAGGTCGCTCACGGCGTCGGTTGCTTTTCGCGTGACGAGCGCTTCGATGAGTTTTGGTTTGGCCTCCGCGGGAGCGGTTTTCATCTTCGCTACTATGGTGGCGTTGACCTCGTCGCCTTTGAGGTCGTGGAGGCTGTTGACCGCCGCCTGCTGCTCGGAGGCGCTCTTGGCGCCAATTGCGATATCGCACAGCAGCTTGGCGCTGTCCGCGTTACCGATCTTACCGATGGTCCTGATTGCGGCCAGGCGGACAGCGGGTTTGTCGCTGGAGGCGGCTTTGACGATCGAAGGCAGGACCGCCGGATCGCCCCGATCGCCGAGCGCTTCGATAAGCAGAGCCTGCTGATCGGGCGGTAGCTTGTCCAGCCCGGCTGCGAGGCGGACGCCCACGTCCTTGCCTTTGAGCTTTCCGACGTTCGAGATAGCTGCCGCCCGCATCGCCGCATCCTTGCCCGATATCGCCGCAACCGCCTGGGAAAGCGCATCCTCTCCTCCGCTGGCGAGCAGTCCGACGAACGCTCCCAATCGCACGTGTGCGGGCCATTTGTCCGCTTGCAGTTCCTTGCAGATAGCGGCTGCTTCGTCCCGTTTTCCGGATTTTGCGAGCTGTTCGGCCGCGGTCAGGGAGGCCTCGGCGACGATTACCTGCAGGGGCTTGTCGGCGCTTCGTCGGAAGGCGGCGAGGGCCTTGGCCGCCCTGGACGTTCCGATGCGTCCGAGGGCTGCGGCCGCTGCGCCGGCGACCTCGGTATCCTTGTCTTTGAGCAGGGCGGTCAGCGCGTCGATGGACTCGGCGTCCCTTCGGAACCCGATCGAGATCAGGAGGCCCACCCTGGTTGGTCCGCTGGTCTTGTCCAGCGCGGCGCGGAGGGCCTGGGAGGCTTTCGGCGACGACATCGGTTCCAGCGCCACCCTGGCCATGTGCGACAGTTTTTTGTCCGTGAGCAGTTTCGCCAGCGCGTCGATGCAGGCGTCCGTGCCGATAATCTGAAGTTCCCGGCAGGCCAGGTCCTTTTCGGCCCGGGGCGCCTTGCCTTTGAGCACCTCGATGAGCTGCTTTTCGCGATCTGCTTTTTTTCCGGTGTCTGCGGCGCCGGCGACTCCGGCGAAGATAACCGCCGCCAGGCAGAATACGGTGACGGCTTGTACGTGTCGCATCTTACGATTCATTGGTTTTACTCCGGTTGGGCGATTGAACTGTTGAGAAGATAACACCGCGTATCGGCGGGTCCGCGGTTTCTACAGCCGCCACGGATACCGATACGCCCGCGATCGCAGTCGGTTTGCCTCCTCGTCGCCGGGGAACTCTTCTTTGACCGGGTCCCATTTCACGGGGCGTCCTAGTCTCACGCAGATGTTGGACACGTGGCAGGCGGTGATCGATCGGTGGGCGCCTTCGGCCGGCGCGACCGGCTGCTTGCGCGACTTGACGCAGTTCAGGAATTCGCGCACGTGGTTGTTCTGCGGGTATCCGCCTTTGAATCTCCGTTCGGCCATCAGCGATTTCGGGTAGACCTCGAACTGTCCTGAATCTCCGGTCTCGACCCATCCTTCGGAGCCTTCGAGCCTCACCGGACACGAGCCGAACCGCAGTCCCTTTCGTATGATCAGTTTCACGCCGCTGGCGTAGGTGGCCTGTATGTCGCCTCGATCGTTGGTTGTTTCGTAGTGTATTGGCGACGTGTCGTCGGCGTCGAGGGCCCACTGGCAGATATCGACGGTGTGGCTGCCCCATTCGCAGATCGACCCTCCGGAGAAATCTCCGTGCGCCAACCAGAATTGACGCGAATGGTACTTGGAATTGTAAGGCCGCCACATTGCCGGTCCCAACCACCCGTTCCAGTCCATCACTTCGCGGGCGGGTTCGGCTTGGGGGGGAAGGACGGTGAAGTACACGCCCGAATTCGAACGGTGCTTTTCGGCGTGGACCGCTTTCATTTCGCCGAGCTTGCCCGAGCGGGCCAGGTTCGCCGCCCACACGAAGTTCCCGACGCTTCGCCGCTGCGTACCGCACTGGAAAATCCTCGAGAACCGTTTCATCGTGTCGGACACGGCGCGGGATTCGGCGATCGTCACGCTCATTGGCTTCTCGCAGTACATGTCCTTTCCCGCCCTTGCCGATTCAATCGCAACCATCGAGTGGTTGTTGTCGCCTGTGGTGATCAGGACCGCGTCGATATCGCTCCGCGCCAGCAGTTCGCGGATGTCGATGTAGGTCTTGCAATCCTTGTTCTTGTATCTGCTGTCGACGGCGTCCTTACCGGCCTGGCGGCTTCTGCCCTTGACGTCGCATACCGCCAGCATCTGAACGTCGGAGTTGTTCAGGAAGGCGCCCATGTCGCTTCTTCCCCGCCCGCCATATCCGATAGTGCCCATTCCGATCCGGTCGCTGGGCGCTGTGGCGCCGTCGGCGCCGAGGGCTGATGATGGAATTATCGCCGGCAGGACCGCGGCGCTTCCGGCGGCCGCGAGCGTGGTCTTGAGGAACCGGCGACGATTGAGTTTCCGTATCTCCTGGTTCATTTATCTCGTCCCTTGCATGAATGTTTATACGACAATCTTCCAACAGTTGCGCCAGCGGCCGCAACCGGTCCATAACTCGCTGAGTTTACCCCAAACAAGGCTCCGGTGGAATAATTTCTTTTGCGGTTTTACAGTAATGTCCGATGTCTCCGACGCGGTGGTCAGCGTCTTTTTCACGGCGGTTTGCCCTGATGGCGCTCTTGCCAACTCCCCTTGCGATAAAGTAACATGCCCCGCGTTACAAGCAAGGGAGCAACCATGAACGAAGAACGACGCGGTATCGCCGGAGGCGGAAACTGGATTATCGATCGCCTTTACATCTGCGATCGCTGGCCCCGGGAAGAAACGCTGTCGAACATTCTCGCCGAAGAGCGCGGTACGGGAGGCGCCCCGTACAACTGCCTGCTCGATATCGCCAAATTCGGACCCGGCGCCGGGGGTGAACCTATACCGCTGGAGGGCGTCGGGCTTATCGGTGACGATTCCAACGGGCGGTTCATCCAGTCCGACTGCGCCGCTCACGGGATCGACACGTCGGCGCTGATCGTCAGCGAAGATGCGCCGACGTCGTACACCAACGTTATGGTCGTACGGGACACCGGGCGTAGAACGTTCTTCCACAACCGCGGGGCAAACGCCCTGTTCGGTCCCGAGCACGTTCCGGTCGACCGGATCGAGGCGCGCCTGGTGCATTTCGGATACCTCCTGCTGCTCGATCGCATGGACGAGGCTGACGGGGAGTTCGGTACTTCCGCCGCCAGGGTGCTCAAGCAATTCCAGGACGCCGGGATCGCCACAAGCATCGACGTGGTCAGCGAGGACAGCGATCGCTTTCCCGAGATCGTAAAACCGGCGCTGAAGTACACCGACTATGCGATCCTCAACGAGTTTGAAGCCGGGAAGACGACCGGACACGAAATAAAGCCCGACGGAAAAGTTGACATTGAAGCGCTCAGGGCCTCCGCGAAGGATCTGCTGAATCTGGGCGTTGGTCGCCTGGTCTGCGTTCACATGCCCGAGGGCGGGTACGTTCTGACGGCCGGCGGTCAGGAAGACTGGCAGCCTTCGCTGCAATTGCCCCAAGGCTATATAAAGGGCGCCGCCGGGGCGGGAGACGCGTTCTGCGCGGGGATGCTGTTTGGTATCCACGAAGGCTGGGAGACGGGAGAATCTCTCCGCCTGGCCGTGTGCGCCGCCGCAATGAGCCTGTCCCATCCAGGCTGCACCGAAGCCTGCACAAACCTCGCCGACACGCTCGCCCTGGCCGAAAAATACCCCTTCCAACCGGCGGTTGTGTAACGCCGGCGCCGCGTCTTCTTCAAGGCAGCGGACAGAGGCGAAAACCGTCGCTCGGCGACAAGTGAAAGCCCCGATGTTCTTCGGGATAAACTTCGGGAACTCGCCGCGGTCCAGAACGGTCCGTCGCGGATTACGGCTGGAATCCGGTGTTTCCGTTGCGCTTGCCAGTTGCCAAGCCGTTATCACCTGCCGGTCATCAGCGTCCATTTGCGGCTGCATGCGCCGAGTCCCACTCGGGACGATTTGGACATGATGAGCTTGTGGTGTCCGGGGCTGAAGAACCAGCATCGAATCGCTCGTGGTCCGATCGACATGCCCGCTGCTATGCATTCACCGCTGGACCTGGCGCCCTGTCTGGCGGCGCGGTCCCATGGCGTTTTCTTGCCCGCCACGGGCGACTGGTGTGAGAAGAACTTTTGCTTCGACATGTCTGTCGAGTGATCCCTTGCCGCGGCAGAAAGTTTCAGGTCGATTCGCATCGGGTGCAGGCCCAGCAGCATTCGGACCACGTTGAGATGCACGAACCCGTGCCATTCCTCAAAGTCCATCCGGCTGAACTGTTTCAGATCGGTCTCGATCGATTTTCTGCCGGTCTCGGGCATGTACGCACACATCAGCGCGATCAGCTTCTCCTGCTGAGTTAGTGTCGTCGCCAGGCCTTCGGCGGTGGATTCGGCGCCGAGGATGGTCCTGCTCCGGGCGCCGATGGAGTCGAGGGCAAGTATCTCTTGTC
>Ga0180435_10007064_pt1 | contig 10734 bp, 7 predicted proteins | sample SS_ome_3_FD_132467 | JGI IMG/M metagenome (GOLD analysis project Ga0180435, IMG submission 132467) | Hypersaline lake sediment archaeal communities from the Salton Sea, California, USA - SS_3_S_1 metaG | ecosystem: Environmental > Aquatic > Non-marine Saline and Alkaline > Hypersaline > Sediment... | reverse complement strand
CGACGGGGTCGACCTGCAGGTGCACGCCGGGCAGAGCTGGGCGATCCAGGGACCCTCGGGCTCGGGGAAGAGCACCCTGTTGCACCTGCTGGCCGGCCTCGACCGCCCCACCTCTGGCGGTGTTTGGTGGGGGGCCACGGCCGTCCACGAGCTCGCCCCGGAGGCGGCGGCTCGGGCCCGCGCCGGGCGCGTTGGTCTCGTGTTCCAGCAGCATCACCTGCTCGCCGACCTGAGCGCCCTCGAGAACGTCACCCTGCCCGGACGCGTCCACGGCCGGCCGGATCGCGCACGGGGCCTCGCCCTGCTCGAGAGCGTCGACTTGGTGGGGCGCGCCCATGCCCTGCCGCGCACGCTCTCCGGCGGTGAACGCCTGCGGGTCGCGGTCGCTCGTGCGCTCTACGGTTCGCCGCGTGTCGTGCTGGCGGACGAGCCGACGGGCAGCCTGGACCGGGCGAGCGCCGACACCGTGGTGGAGGTGCTGCTGCGCGCGGCGGGGGCGGACGGCGCGGCCGTCGTTCTGGTCACCCACGACGAGCGCGTGGCGGCGCGGGCCGATCGGCGGGCCTGGCTCGACGAGGGGCGGCTCACGGGCGACCACCGAACCAGCGACGCCACCACACCGGGCGGGTGACGGTCGCTCGTCCCCCGTCCGCCGCGGGGGGCATCACGGTGTCGCCATCCACCGCCGGCTCGCGCGCCACGCGCGCGACGAGCCAGTGTTGGAAGCGCGGACGCAGCTTCTGGAACACCACGACGCCGGCGATCAGACCCAGGAGGGCGAGGTACATCACCGTGTCGGAGACGAACACCACCTCGCCGAACCAGGCGCTGGCGAGGAGCCACGGGAAGCGCGCGATCATGGCGGTCAGCCACAGGGTGCGCAGCCGCACCCGCGAGAGCCCGGCCGCGATCACCGCCACGTCGATGTTGAGCACGAAGAAGATCACGCCCCACAACACGACGCTCCGGATGCCGACGAGCGCCTCCCACTCGTTCCACGCCTTCGGGCTGACGATGCGCAGCAGCAGCGGTCGGCCGATCCGTCGGGACAGGTTGAGGGCCACGAACGCCCCGAGTGCCAGGCCGACGATGCCGTACAGGACGGCGGGAACCGTGCCGAACGCGGCGCCGCCCAACGCGCCGACCAGGGGCGTGGGGATGACGGGCACCAGGGCCGTCACGACGAACGACAGGACGTAGTAGAGCGGTGCGAACCACCCCGCGTCGTTGATGAAGTTGGTCATCGCCTCGGTCATGTGCCCGTCGGCATACTACGCTTCACCCATGACCCTCTCGTGGGATGCCGGCCACCCGCCCATCACCCGTCGTTCACCGTCACGACCCAGGAGCGGGGCGTGCTGACGCCGTGGGCGCTGCGCGCCGACCTGCGCCGCCGGCCCTGGGGCGGTGACCGCCTCGCCGGTCGCTGGGCGCGCGGTGAGGCCGACGTCGAGCCCGGCTCCGAGCCCGTCGGCGAGGCCTGGCTGGCGGGCCCGTGGACCCGCGTGGCGGCGGGACCCGACGCGGGGCGCGACCTGGCCGCCCTGGCGGCGGAGCATGGCTCGGCGCTGCTCGGCGCGGTGCCCTGGAGCCGGTACGGGGCGCGCTTCCCGCTGCTCGTCAAACTGCTCGACGCCGCGGAGCCGCTCTCGCTGCAGGTCCACCCCGACGACGCGTACGCCCTGCGGTTCGAGTCCGCCAGCGGCCACCTCGGGAAGACGGAAGCGTGGTGGGTCCTGGCCGCCGATCCGGGCGCCCAGGTCACCTGGGGCTTCGCGCACGAGGTGACGACCCGCGAGGTCGAGCGGGCAGCCGAGGGCGGCCATTGGGCGCCCTTGCTGCGCCAACTGCCGGTCGTGGCGGGCGACGTGATCGTCAACCCGGCGGGAACGGTGCACGCCCTGGGAGCAGGGCTGCTGGTCTACGAGGTGCAGCAGGCCTCCGACCTGACCTACCGCCTGTACGACCACGGCCGCCTGGGGGCGGACGGTCGCCCACGCGAGCTCCATCTGGACCGGGCGCTGGCGGTCGCGCGCCTGACGCCGGGCCCCGCGCCGGCGCCGACAGCCGTCGCGCGGGCGGCGGGACGCGTCGAGCTCGCCCGCACGGACGCCTTCGTGCTCGAGGCCGTCGACCCGCGAGCGGAGGGCGTTGCTGCGAGCGGGGTGGCCTGGGAGGTCGGCACGACCTCCTTCGAGTTGCTGACGGACCTGGGCGACGGCGGTTCGGCCGGCGTGGGCACGCTGCGCTGGGACGGTGGCGAGACCCGCATGGCGGCGGGCTCGTCGTGGCTCCTGCCCGCCGGGCTGGGTCCCGTCACAGTGCGCGGCCCCTCGCGCTGCGCCCGCTGCTGGGTGCCGCATCCGCCGGGGGCACCGTGATGCCGGCCTGAGCGTCAGGCCTGCGTCGGCGCCCGCGCGCCCTCGCCGGTGGTCGCCGGCGGCGGCGGTAGGTCCTCGAGGGTCTCGACGTCGAGCATGTGGCGCACGACCTCGTCGAAGTCGCGCACCGTGTGGATCGTCAGGTCGGCGAGGATCGCGTCCGGCACGTCCTCGAGGTTCGCCTCGTTGGCGTGCGGCAGGATCACCCGCGTGATGCCGGCCTGGTGCGCGGCCAGGAGCTTCTCCTTCACGCCACCGATCGCCAGCACACGGCCGCGCAGGGTGATCTCGCCGGTCATCGCGACGTCGCCGCGCACGGGGCGCCCGGTGAGCGCCGAGACCACGGCCGTCGCCATCGCGATGCCGGCCGACGGCCCGTCCTTGGGGGTGCCCCCCTCCAGCACGTGGACGTGCAGATCGCGGCTCTCGTGGAAGTCGGCGGGCAGTCCGAACTCCCCGGCGTGGTGGCGGAGGTAGGCGATCGCGGCCTGCGCGCTCTCCTTCATGACGTCGCCCAGCTGGCCCGTCAGCGCGACCTTGCCCTTGCCCGGTAGTGCCACCGCCTCGATGTCGAGCGTGACGCCCCCGACCGAGGTCCAGGCGAGTCCGTGGGCCAGGCCCACCTGCGGCTGCTTCTCGGCGCGCTCCTCGTGGAACGGGGGAACCCCGAGGAGGACGCGTGCGACGTCGGCGTCGACGGCCTTCTCGCCCGCCCAGGGCGTCTCGATGTACGCCTTGGCCTCCTTGCGGGCGACCTTGGCGAGCAACCGGTCGAGCTGCCGCACCCCGGCCTCGCGCGTGTAGTCGGTGACGATGAGGCGGACGGCGTCGTCGGCGACCGCCAGGGAGCCCTCGAGGCCATGCTCCTCGATCTGCCGCGGGATGCGGTAGCGGCGAGCGATCGCCAGTTTCTCGTCGAGCGTGTAGCCGGCGATCTGGATGACCTCCATGCGGTCGAGAAGCGCCCGCGGGATGTTCGACAGGCTGTTGGCCGTGGTGACGAACATGACCTTGGACAGGTCGTAGGGGATCTCGAGGTAGTGGTCCGTGAAGGTGTCGTTCTGTTCCGGATCGAGCACCTCGAGCAGGGCGGAGGAGGGGTCGCCGCGGAAGTCCGAGGTCATCTTGTCCACCTCGTCGAGCAGGAACACCGGGTTGATCTTGCCGGCGGTCTTCATGCCCTGCAGGATCCGTCCGGGGAGCGACCCGATGTAGGTCCGGCGGTGGCCGCGGATCTCGGCCTCGTCGCGCACACCACCGAGGCTCATGCGGACGAAGGAGCGGTTCATGCTGCGCGCGATCGACTTGCCGAGCGACGTCTTGCCGACCCCGGGCGGCCCGACGAGGCACAGGATGGGCGCCTTGGTGCCCTTCACCTCGCGCTGCTTGGTCAACTGCCGGACCGCGAGGAACTCGAGGATGCGCGCCTTCGGCTCCTCGAGGGCATGGTGATCGGCCTCGAGGATCTCCGACGTGTGCGCGATGTCGAGCACCTCGTCGTCGGCCTCCGACCACGGGAGCTCCAGGAGCACGTCGAGGTAGGTGCGGACGACGGTCGCCTCCGGTGACCCCGCCGCCATCTTCTCGAGCCGGTCGATCTCCTTGAGGACCCGCTCCTTCGCGTGTTCGGGCAGGGCCTTGGCCTCGAGGCGCTCGCGCAGCTCCGCGGCCTCGGAGGCCTCGTCGCCGCCCAGCTCCTTCTGGATCGCCTTCATTTGCTCGCGCAGGTAGTACTCGCGCTGGTTCGCGTCCATCTGCTGCTTGACGCGGGCGCTGATCTGCTTCTCGGTGTCGAAGCGCTCGAGGTCACGGCTGAGGAACGCGAGCACCTTCTCGAGCCGCGCGAGGGCATCGCGCTCCTCGAGGACGGCCTGCTTGTCCGCGACCTCCCAGGTCGCGTACTTCGCCACGACGTCCGCCAGCGGGCCGGCTTCCTTGAGACCCTTGAGGTTCTCGAGGTGGAAGGAGTCGAGACGCAGGTGCTTGTTCTGCTGGGCGTAGTCGCTGAACGCGCTCTTCACCTGATCGGCCAGCGCACCGACGCGCGGGTCCCCCTTGTCCGGGCCGATCTCGGCGATCGTCGTGACCTGCGCGCGAAGCGTCGGCCCCGGCAGGTAGGCGTCGACCCGTGCCCGCTCGCGACCCTCGACCAGGACCTGAAGCGTGTCGTCCGGGAGGCGGATCACCTGCTTGATCACGCACAGCGTGCCGACCTGGTACAGGTCGTCGCCGCTGGGGTCGTCGATGCGCGGCTCGCGTTGCACGACGAGGAGGACGCGGTTGTCGGCGGCCTGCGCCTCCTCGAGCGCGCGTTTCGATTTCGGGCGGCCGACGTCGACGTTCTCCAGGGTGCGCGGCAACACCACCTGGGTACGCAGGGCGATGACGGGCAGTTCGCGATCCATGCCCCATCCAACACCGTCAGGGCGCCGTCGTCGGTAACGCGGCTGACCTCGTGAGATCCGTCCTGGACGGATTTGGTAAGCGAGCTTACGGGGACACGGCGATGGCCCGCCGTGGCGTCCGGGTCACAGGGGGAGCGGTTCGCCGAGCAGCGCGTGACGGGCGTCGGCGCCCGCCGCCACGACGCGGTCGGCCAGCGCCTGGCGCGCCGGCGCCTCACCGTGGACGGGAACGACGACGCGCGCGCCGCTCGCGCGCCACCAGCCGTCGAGCACCTCCGCGTCGGCGTGGGCCGAGAAGCCCTGGACGGTAGCGATCTCCGCCGCGACCTTCAGGGACTCGCCAAGCACGCGGACCCGGTCGGCACCATCGACGATTTGCCGGCCCAGGGTCCCCTCGCCCTGGTACCCCACGAAGACGAGGGCGTTGCGCGGCTCCTCGAGGTGGAAGGCGAGGTGCTGCAGCATGCGGCCGCCCGTCAGCATCCCGGCGCCGGCGACGATCACGACGCCGCGGGCACCGCGCAGGTCGCGCGCCGTGCCGCCGCCGCGCGAGACCTCGAGCCGCGCGGGGTGGAAGGGGTCGTCGCCATGCGCGAGCCGGTCGGCGATCGCGGACCGCAGGGTCTGCGGGTAGCGCCGGTACAACTCGGTCATGCGCTCGCCCATCGGCGCGTCGAGCACCACCCGCGCGATCGGAATGGCATGCGCTGCCTCCAGCGTCTGCAGCGTGTTGAGCACGGCCTGGGTCCGCTCGAGAGCGAAGGTCGGGATCAACACGTTGCCGCCGCGCCCGAGCGTTCGGCGGACGACCTCGGCGAACGCGTCCGCGGTCGCGTCCCAACTGCGGTGTCGGGCGTTGGCGTAGGTCGTCTCGACCAGCAGGGCGTCCGTGCGGGGTGGCGGCTCCGGCGGGGGGTGCAGGGGACCGTCCGCGTCGCCGAGGTCGCCCGAGAGCAGGACCCGCCCGCCGGACCCGTCCAGCGTGAGCCAGGCGGCGCCGAGCACGTGCCCGGCTCGTCCCAGCGTGCCGTGGACCCCGCGGCTGACGGTGAAGCGCCGGTGGAAGGGGACCGCCCGCCCGCGGGCGAGAACGGCCTCGAGATCGTTCTCGGAGTACGGCGGCGCCGCCGCAACGCCGGCCCTGCCGGCACGACGCGCGCGACGGCGGGCGCGGGCGCGGTCCTCGGCTTGGATGCGGGCCGCGTCGCGCAGGACGACCTCGGCGACCGCCAGCGTGGCGGCGGTGGCGAACACGGGGCCGCGGAACCCGTCCGCCCACAGGCGCGGGAGGCGGCCGACGTGGTCGAGGTGCCCGTGGGTCAGCACGACCGCATCGATCGATCGTGGGTCGAAGGGCCACGGCGCCCGGTTGGCCGCCTCCTCGTCGGGGCCCTGGAAGAGGCCCGCGTCCACGAGAACGTGGGCGCCGTCGGTCGTGAGCAGGTGGGCGCTGCCCGTCACACCCTCGCAGGCTCCGGCGCTGCACAGCGACCAGCCGCTGACGACCGGGTGCGCGTCCCGGCGGGTCACGCCGGGCCCCACAGAAGTCGATGGTCCACGATGCGCGGCCGCAGGACGCCGGTCTCGCGCAGCGCCTGCAGGTGGGCCTGGACGGTGGTGTGGTTGAGGTGCCAGCGCGCCAGGTCGACGTCGGGGATCGCCAGGGTCGCCGCCACCCGAGCCAGGATCTCGGCCGCGTCGGCGGCGCCGGCGGTGGCCGCGTCCGCCACGCTCCGCCGCACCCGCTCCAGGGCCGTGACCGTCGCCTGCGCCAGAACCGCCGGCGCGTCCGGCTCGCCGTGCCCGGGTACGGCGACCCGCGCCCGCCGCTCGCCCACCCAGGCGGCCGAAGCGAGCTGAGCCGCCGCATCGTGGCCGAACGGGAGTGGGTAGCGATCGAGGACGGCGGGGCCGAAGACGGCGTCGGCGACGATCAGCACGTCGTCGACCTCGAAGGCCAGTTGCCGGTGCGCGTGGCCGGACACGTCGTGCACCGCGAGGCCGAAGCCCTCGATGCGGGCAGGTCCGGGGGAGAGCAGAGCGTCGACCGGCGACGGCTCGGCCATGAGCCAGGGGCGGCGCATCTCCGGCGGCGGCGAGGCGCCGTGCGCGAGGTAGATCGGCTGCAGGACGGGCGCGCGCATCAGCTCCGCCTCGATGGACGGGGCATGGACGGGCACGCGCCAGCGCCGCAGCAGCGTGGCATGGCCGCCGAAGTGATCGGCGTGCGCGTGGCTCGTCAGGATTGCGCACGGGGCGACGCCCAGGGCGTCGAGCGCGCGCCGCACGCGCTTCCCGCCATCCTTGCCCTGGCCGCTGTCGATCACGAGGGCGCGTCCGCCGTCGATCACCAGGACGACGTTCACGGGCCCTGGCAGCAGATGGACGCGCTCGGAGAGCTGCACCGGCGGGGCATTCGCCATACGCGAGGCTACGCCGACCGCGCGCCCGGGGGTTCGCCGGCGGCGCGTTCGAGGCGAGCGAGGTAGAAGCCGTCGAGGCCCTCGTCACTCGGCAGCAGCCACGCACCGAGGGGCGCGGGCAGGGTCGGCAGCGGCACGCTCGCAGCGACCGCGCGCCACGCGCGGTGCTCGGCGAGGAACGCCGCGACCACGTCGGGCCCTTCCTCGAGCCCGAGGGCGCAGACCGCGTACACCAACGCGCCGCCGGGCCTGACCCGCTCGGCGACCGACGCGAGCATCGCACGCTGGCGCGCCGCGGCCCGCTGGGCATCGTCCAGCGTCCAGCGCAGCTTGATCTCGGGGTGGCCGCGCAGGGTGCCGGTCCCGGTGCAGGGGGCGTCGAGCAGCGCGGCGTCGACGGTCGGGACGCCAACCATGGGGCCGGTGGCGTCGACGACGTGGTGGTGCGCGCTCAGCCCCAGGCGGGCGAGGTTGCGACGCCCCACGTCGCTCCGGCGAGCGTCGATCTCGACGGCCTCGACGGCGGCGCCGGCCGCGGCCAACTGCGCGGCCTTGACGCCGTGACCCGATCCGACGTCGAGCACCCGCTTGCCGGCGACGTCGCCGAGCGCGCTCACCACGGCGGCCGAGCTCGGGTTCTGCGGCTGGACGGCGCCGTTGCGGAACGCGGCGAGCGTGCCCAGGGGTCGGCCGGGCCGCACGGCCCAGGAGTCGAACAGGGGACCGGGACGCGCCTCGGCACCCTCGCCCCGGAGCAGCTCGAGCGCGTCTTCACGGTACACGGTCACCCACAGCGGCTCGGGTTGCAGCATCGCGCGCGCGGCAGCGGCCGCGTGTGGACCGAGGCCCGCCTCGAGGTGCGCCCACAACGGTGGGGTCAGGCCGACACCGGCCGGCGGACCGCCGGCGTCGGCGAGATCGACGCGGCGAAGCACGGCGTTCACCAGCCCCGTCAGCCGCGCGGGGGCTCCCGGGAGCCGCTTGACCTCCTCGACCCACGCGTGGACCGCAGCATGGGCGGGCGTGCCGCGGACCAGGCGCTCGAAGGCGCCCGCACGCAGCGCGTCGAGCACCACGGCGGGTAGCGCCGCCGCGTCCGCGAGGCGGGCACCTAGCACCGCGTCGAGGGCCGGCAACCAGCGCAGCGTGCCGTAGGCGACGTCGGTGATCATCGCCCGGTCCGGCCCCGGTTCGACGCCCTGCAGCGCCTGCGCCAGGGCGGCGCTGGCCGCCGCGTCGCGGCGCTGGACCGCGTCGAGCACGTGCAGGACCTGAGCGCGGCTCGAACCCGCCGCGGCGCGGCTCGAACCCGCCGCGGCGCGGCTCGAACCCGCCGCGGCGCGGCTCGAACCCGCCGCGGCGCGGCTCGACGGGACCTTGGGGCGGGTCACGCCTCGTGGAGCGGGGCGTCGGCCTCGGGTTCCGCGGCGTCGGGCTCGGCGTCGGTCGACCCGCCCCCCGCGTCCTCCCGCGCGACCGCGTGGACGTCGAAGCGCATGGCGGTGCGCTCCTCGTCGTGCAACTCGAGCTTGACGAAGCCGGGCGCCACCACGAGGTCGAGCGCGTCCTGCTCGAGGTAGGAGCGCGCGATCGCGAGCGACTTGACGGCCTGGTTGACGGCGTGCGGGCCGATCGCCTGCATCTCGACCACGCCATCGAGGCGCAGGAGCGCAGCGATCGCCCCGGCCACGGCGTTGGGTCGGGACTGCGCGGACACACGCAGGGTGGGCATGCGGACCTCCGAGCTAGGGGGAAGAAGGCGGCGAAGTCGTCGGCCAGGACGGAGCAGAGTGCTTCGGCGGTCGGTTGACACCCAGGATAGCACCCCGTATACTCCGCGGCGATGATCGCGTCGTCCACCACCCACGTCGCCGCCCTGCGGCTACCCACGGAGGGGTAACGGGATCACCGTTCGCGGTCGACCACGTGGACCCCGTCACGGTCATGGACCTGGCGGGGTCTTTTCGTTCACGGTCGGCGCGAACCGCCGCCGGAGCCAGCCGCAAGGCGGCAGCGGCGCACGGGAGGGCATCATGAGACGAGGTATCGGGTGAACGGAGCTGCTGCGGTGCTCAAGGCGCTCGAACGGCAGGGCGTCACCACGGTGTTCGGTCACCCTGGCGGCGCGATCATGCCGATCTACGACGCCCTCTACGACTCGCCGATCCAGCACGTCCTGGTGCGGCACGAGCAGGCCGGCGCCCACGCCGCGGACGCCTACTACCGGGCGAGCGGCCGCGTCGGCGTGTGCTTCGCCACCTCGGGTCCCGGCGCCACCAACCTGGTCACCGGCCTGGCGACCGCGTACATGGACTCGTCCGCCGTGGTCGCCGTGACCGGCAACGTCCCGCTCTCGCTCATCGGCACCGACGCGTTCCAGGAGGCTGACGTCACCGGCGTCACGCTGCCCGTCACGAAGCACAATTACCTGGTGAAGGACGTCCGCGACCTGCCGCGCGTTCTCGCCGAGGCCTTCCACATCGCCCGCAGTGGTCGCCCCGGGCCCGTCCTCGTCGACGTGCCGAAAGACATCCAACAGGCGGCCTTCGAGGGCGATTTCGACGTCGAGATCGACCTTCCGGGCTACCGCCCGACCGTCATCGGCAACGCGCGACAGATCCGGCGCGCGGCCGAGGCGATCGAGGCAGCCGAGCGGCCCGTTCTGATGGTGGGCGGCGGCGCCCAGGTGGCGGCCGAGGAGGTCGAGGCCTTCACGCGCCTGACGGGGATCCCCGTCATCACCACGCTCATGGGTATCGGCGCCTACCCGGGCGGCGCGCCCCAGTCGCTCGGCATGCCGGGCATGCACGGCACGGTGACCGCCAACCGCGCGATCAGCCACTGCGATCTCATCGTCGGTGCCGGTCTGCGCTTCGACGACCGCGTGACCGGCAAGCTCAGCCGCTTCGCGCCGAACGCCACGATCGTGCACATCGACATCGACCCGGCCGAGATCTCGAAGCTGGTCAAGGCGCACGTCCCCGTGGTCGGCGACCTGCGCGACGTCCTGCCGCGCCTCACGGAGCTGCTTGGGCCGCTCGACCTCGGCGACTGGTGGGCGCAGCTCGACGCCTGGAAGGCGAGCTACCCCGAGCGCTACAAGACCGACAAGCCGCTGGTGTCGCAGGAGGTCATCGCACTGCTCGCGCGCGAGACCGGCGGCGACTGCGTGGTCACGACCGAGGTCGGCCAGCACCAGATGTTCGCGGCCCGGCTGTTCCCGACGAACCGCCCGCGCACGTGGATCAGCTCCGGCGGCCTGGGCACGATGGGCTTCGGGCTCCCCGCGGCGATCGGCGCGGCCTTCGCGCGGCCGGGGGAGACCGTCGTCTGCGTCGCCGGCGACGGCAGCATCCAGATGAACATCCAGGAGCTGGCGACCGTCTACAAACACCAGTTGCCGATCGTCATCGCGATCACCAACAACGGCATGCTCGGGATGGTGCGGCAGTGGCAGGAGATGTTCCACGCGCAGCGCTACTCCGAGGTGTACCTGGCGGACTCGAACCCGGACTTCGCCAAGCT
>Ga0180435_10007062_pt1 | contig 10734 bp, 9 predicted proteins | sample SS_ome_3_FD_132467 | JGI IMG/M metagenome (GOLD analysis project Ga0180435, IMG submission 132467) | Hypersaline lake sediment archaeal communities from the Salton Sea, California, USA - SS_3_S_1 metaG | ecosystem: Environmental > Aquatic > Non-marine Saline and Alkaline > Hypersaline > Sediment... | reverse complement strand
TCGGCCGTTGCCGCCGTAACCGATCAACGATACTTGGGCATGGCTCGCGCTGGGGAGCCTTCCGTAGAACCCGTAGACAATTCGCAGAGTGTAGGTCGCGTCCTTCTTGGCCGGCAACATCGTGTACGCCATGAGACAAGCGCCCATGGGTTGGTAGTGCCAGTTTTTGCTGAGTTGTACGGGGATTCCCGTGGGTCGACCGTTTTCATCACAGAGAATGGGACACAATCCCGTGATGTTTGCCGGCGGACGCAAATCCAATAGAAATGGAATCGCTGTCTTCGATCCCGAGCCCTTTACATGGATTTCGAAATCATCGTAGTGGCGGATGTCCGTATAGCCAGTCTTCCAACTCCGGATTGGGCGATTGGCGGCAGCAACGAGACAGTTCTTGGTCTCATCAAAACGACAGGGGACAGGTTGATTGCTTGCGCCAGTCACCGTGATGTGGTCACAGGGGATGTGCTCGGTGGCAGAAATGGCGCTCGTCAACGAAACTCTCTGCCGTTCTCCCTGCTTCCAGGAGTCGACCTTCTTTTCATTCTTCCACCTTCCCAATTCACTTGTCAGGCCCAAACGCAGAACGGCGTTATCAAGCGGAGAAGCGAGAGACAAATCTAAGTTCAACGTCAGGCTATCGGGCCAGGCAACCAGATCGAGCGTCGCATCGCAGGCGAGTTTTTCACTCTTGGCATTCCGAAAGTCGAGACCAAGAAAGTCGTAATGTTGAACGAATCGTCCCGATTCCCAAAGGCGAATGTGCGAGAGATGTTTGACGCCGCTCTCTTGGCTAGCTCGACAGGTTAAGGCTCGGTAGACCGTGCCGTCCACCTCGACTTCAATCAGTAGTTCCGCCGGTGGGAGTTGGTTCAGTTTTTCGGCTTTGTGCACAAGTGCCCGTTCGTAGCTTGCGGGGTTGTCGATCCGTCCGAAGCCAACCTTGCGAAAGTCGGCAATGTCCAACGAGAGGCCATAGTTATTGGTCTCGATACAGAAGACATCCGCACTGTCGTCATTGGCATTTTTCCGCCAACCGTTCGGCCAGCAGCTAAAGGTGTACTGCGCGATCGCCAGTTCCGAGAGGCTGGAAACAAGACAAATTGTCAACGGTAAACAAAATGATCGTATGGTCGTCATCGGTGTGTTTCTTGGTGCAATTCGTTGGGGTGCGGCATCGGCTTTCGTCGCATGTTAATGCCATTGGCTTGCGGTTTGCAATCGCCCGCCAGCGTAACCTCTCCCCCGTCCGCCTGTTGAGTAGTTGTCTGTGGGTGTCTATAATCGACACATCGTGTTGGAATTCAGTTCTTTTTGCCAAGAAACGGTGTACGTCTCAGCACAGGGCGGCAGGGCCGCCAACCAAATGCGAGCCACCGCTCGGTTGTCTTCGGTAAGATTGCCGAAAAGTTTTTGATCTTTCATGTTTGTAATACAGGGGGATGGATATGGCCGAAGAACGAAAAGGCACGCGAGTTACGTTTCTCGATCAAACGGGCGCCAAGTCGGTGGAGGCGGTCATCGCCGACACCGTGACGGTGCAGCGCATTCTGCCGAACATCATTACCAAAATGAGTTTGCCGGTAACGGGGCCAGACGGACAGCCCATGAGCTACAGTCTCGACCACAAAGAGGGTGGCAAACGACTCACCGAGGAACAAACGCTGATCGCCGCGCAAGTCAACGACGGTGATCACTTGATCGTCTACCCAGAAATCGTCGCAGGGCGGTGAAGTTCTGCCGGCGCTCGTGCTTTGTCGGTGCAATGCAAACGAGCGGATGTGTCGCAAACGATGAACCTCTCGCTTGCCGGCAGAGTTCGTCAGCATCTTTTGTGCGGTTCAGGGTAAGGAACAAGTCATGCGTGAGTCCCCGCGAACTCGTCGGCTGCGTAGCGATCACAAATCACTGGAAACACTTGTTTCGCAAAGTACGATATTCGAATTCACCGCACATGGCTCTCCACCGGAGAGCTACGAGGTGCGGTTTTTGGGCAAGGGGCTTCAGCGACCAAACCCATATCAGTCGCCGACGGACCAGGACATTCACAAAGTGCGGATCCGGCTCGGCGCATCCTATCCTCGCGTGATGCCGGAAATGCAATGGCTTACGCCCTTTTACCATCCCAATGTCTCTGCCGCTGGCATGGTGTGTTTAGGCGGTTACGGAACGTATTGGGTGCCGAGCCTCAATCTCGACGAGTTGTGTGAGATGCTCTGGGACATGATCCGTTACGCCAACTTCGACATCACGAGCCCTTATAACCGCGACGCGGCCGATTGGGCGAAGGACCAGCGCAGAGGCAGTTTCCCACTTGATCGGCGTTCCATTCGTGACAAGATCGCACCAGCGCCAATGTCGCCTCCACTCAAGTCGACCATTCCCGAGGTGTTGATCCTCAATGGCGACGAGGACATTGCCGAGGCGCAGCCGGTCGAGCAAGACGATTCGGACGTGCTGTTCATCGAATGATTGGGGTCCGGGCGTGATTCGACCGGTCGATAAACCGATTCCCGCAGGTGACGGGGCGGAAACGTCCTCCCGGCTGGGAAAAGCACACCTCGACGCGCCCACGATCTACGTATTTGACGACGTACTTCGAGAGATGGTCACCTATTCGGAACAGGATCTACACCGGGAGACGGGCGGCTTCCTGATGGGTGGGTTACACCGTGACCAACGTATTTTTGTCGAGGTCCGCGGGTTTCTGCCCGCCACGAAGACGATGTCACGAGCTGCCTCGCTCACGTTCACACACGATACGTGGGAAGACATTAACCGCCGCGCGAGTACCGAATACCCGAACGACGTCATGTTGGGTTGGCATCACACGCACCCCGGGCTGGGGGTCTTCTTGTCGGCCCACGACCTCTTTATCCACAGGCACTTTTTTTCGCAGCCGTGGCAGATCGCGATGGTGGTTGATCCGTGCAGCCATCAGTTCGGTTTTTTTCAGTGGTGGCGTGGCAAGGTTGTTGATTGTGGGTTCGTGTGGGTCCGGCGGTAACCGATGCGTGTTTAGGACGGAGGAATTCCGATGGGTGACGAAGTACTGCGAATCGACGAGGACGACCGTTACTCGCGGTTACGCCTGATCGCCTGGTGGGACCAGGAGAAACTTGCCGCCGCACGCATTCTCGTGGTTGGCGCCGGAGCTCTGGGCAACGAGGTGCTCAAGAATCTGGCGATGTTGGGCGTGGGTCACATTCATATCGTCGACTTCGACGAAATAGAGGAGTCGAACCTGACTCGGAGTGTTTTGTTCCGTTCCCGCGACCGTGGCCGTGCGAAGGCGGAGGTCGCCGCCGACACGTTGAGCGACATCAACCCAGATGTTCATGTCCAAGCGATTTGTGGCAACGTCATTACGGACATCGGTTTGGGTCTGTTTGCCGCCGCGGATGTGGTGATCGGTTGCTTGGACAACCGCGAGGCTCGACTGTGGGTGAATCGATCTTGCTGGAAGGTCGGCACGCCCTGGATCGACGGTGGCATTCAGGAAATCAGCGGTGTGGCAAAGGTTTTCGTGCCTCCTGATAGTGCGTGTTACGAATGCGCGATGACGGAAAACGACTACCGGCTGATCAACCTCCGCTATTCGTGCCCGCTGTTGAAGCAGGAAGATCTGCTGGCTGGAAAGGTCCCCACGGCACCCACAATCGCCTCGATCGTCGGCGGCCTGCAAACGCAGGAAGCGCTCAAGCTGATTCACGGGATGGAAGTCGCCGCCGGCAGCGCGATGGTCTTCAATGGCGTGGTAAATAGTTTCTACAACACACGGTTTCAACGCAAAGACGACTGCCTCAGCCACGACACCTGGCCGACGCCGGAGGCGACGCCGCTCCGTGCTACTGCAAACACAGCGGCGGAACTGATTGCAACGGCTTCCGCGTTGTTCCCCGACGGCGGACCGTTGACGATCCGCCTCGAACGCGATTTGATCGTCTCGATCGACTGCGCCGCCTGTGGGGCAAGCCGGCGCGTGATGCAACCGAGGCAACTCGTCAGCACGCGGGAATTGGTTTGCCAGGCGTGCGGCGAGTTGGCCCGCCCGAGGCAAGACCATGCCATTGAAGAGAATTCCCCACTGGCGGAGGAAAAACTCACCGACCTTGGCATCCCCCCGTACGATATCGTGCGGGTCTCCTCCCCCCACGAGGAGCGAGTATTCCTGTTGGAGGGTGATGGGCAGAGCGTCCTTAGTGTTCATAGCACGTAGCGGTGGTACCTGTGACTAACTCCGACATCCAATTCGGCGAAGTTCAAGAGGCGCCGCCGGAGCGCCGCCGGCGGCCAGACCGTGACCGCCATTTTGCGGTGGTCGCGTGCGGCTCGCTGCGCCTCGGCGATCTGCCCATTTTCGTTGATATGGATGTCATGGCGGACATGGAGGCCCACGCACTAACGAATACCAACGTCGAATTGGGGGGCGTTCTGCTCGGCGGACAGTACGTCGATGAAGACGGAGAGCCCTTTGTCGTTGTTAGCGATAGCCTGCGCGCCACCCATTACGAGAGCAGCAAGGGGCACTTCAAGTTCACCCACGACACGTGGTCTGAGATCAGTCGTCGGCGGGAGGAATTCGCCGACGACTTGCTGATCGTCGGTTGGTACCACACCCATCCTGATTGGGGCGTCTTCCTCTCGGGTATGGATCGTTTCATTTGTGATCACTTTTTCAATCGGCCGCTTGACGTGGCGTTGGTTATCGACCCGATCCGCGACGACCGCGGCTGGTTCTATTGGCAACGCAGTGGAGATGAGCGGTTGCCTCGTAGCGGCGGTTTCCACGTTACCGCGTCTCGATTCCGCGACCGCGAACTCCGTCGATTCGTCGCCCAGTTTCAGGATGATCAAACCATGCGATCAGATAGGTTGGACAGGGGGGCTGTCGAAAATGCCTCCCTGGTGCGGTCCGAGGTTGTGCACACGATGCGACTACAGTTTTCCTGGGTCGCGGCGGCGGTCATGTTGCTGCTCGTTATGCAAGGGCTTCTGGGATTTGTCGTGGCGTGGCGACTGATGGACACGCCGGCGACGCCCGAGGCTCCCCCAACGGCAGAACATGACGCCCTCGACAAACTGTACGCGCAACAAACTCAGCAATTTGCGGCGTTGGAGGAGAAGCTCCGCCACGAACTCGAGTTGAAGCAGCGGGAAGCTCAGATCCAATCGCAACGCGAATCACTTGACCGGTTGCTGGGGCACGTTGTCGTCGACGAAGAGGGCCAGGTCAACGTTGACGGATTGATCGAAGAAAATCAGGAATTGCATCAGGAAAACACGCGCCTCAACGAATCCGAGTTTCTGCATGCTGAGTTGCGCAAAAACTACCAATCACTCTCCCAGCAATACGAGGAAACTCGGCAGCGACTCAAAGAAATCGAGAAAGCTGACGAAGAACTGACAGGCCGCAATTCTCAACTGCGGCAGCAACTTGAAGAGATGACTCAGTCGCGCGATCGCGCCGTGGCCGACGCGAACGAAAAGCAGGAGGAAATTGATCGACTTTCGTCGGGTAAAGATGGGCAGACGCCGTCCGACACGGGGCGAGGGATTGTCTTTTGGATCATCGTCGTCGCCATAGCGGTGATCGTGGGGGTGGCCGCCGCCGTGGTCGGCTGGATTCTGATGAAACGAAAACCGGCCGTCGCAGACGCCGACAAGGACAACGATTAAACGAGGAGAATCAACGTGCTGAGCGACGATCAAAAACAACGGCTCACCGCGGAACACGAGGTCATGCAGGATCTGGCCCGGCGGAGCAGCATCCTGCAATTCGAAACAGAAAGCGATCCGCCGGAGCGTTACGAAATCACGTTCCGCGGGCGCGGCATCAGCCGCGCCGCCACCTACCGCACCGACGTGGAATACCTCGATGTTCACCGCTGCGAGATCCTGCTGAAGTATGGCTACCCCGAACGGCCTCCCCAGGTGCGCTGGCTGACGCCTATCTTCCATCCCAACATCTCGTTTAGCGGGCGAATCGATCTGAAGAAGTGCGGGTTGGTCTGGGAGGAAGATATGACGCTCGACGTCGTCTGCGAGCGACTGTGGGATCTATGCCGCGGCGCGTGGATCGATCTGCCTACAGCGGACAACTACTCTGCCAAGTCGTGGTACGAACAGCAGCGGGACGTGACGCTCCCGGTCGACGCTCGTACGTTGTTCGATCAGGGCGGGCCATCGCCGTCGAACGTGTTTCGTTACCAGCATGGCGACGCGCCAACTACGGCCAACGATGACGTTTTGTACATCGGCGAAGATACGCCAGTTCCGCCGCCACCCGTGCGGCCCACCCGTCGCCGCCAGCAGAATGGCGACGATGTGTTTTACATTGGCGATGACTGAGGCCGCGGAGTGCCAGCAAAAAGGGACGGGACGTGGAGTTCATCTTCTTCTTCTTCTTCGGTGTGATCGTCTTCATCATCGTTTCGGTCGTTCAGGCACAACGATCGGCGGTTTTGAACGCGGCGTACGGGCAATTTGCCCGAATCCGCCGGGGAAACTTCACCCCGGGCGGTTGGTTGAGTCAGCCCAGCCAACCCACCGTGCGTTTCCATCACGCCGACGCCTCCGTTACTGTCGATATCCACTCGACCGGGTAACTGGCAGCTTGGACGATGGCATCGAGTTCGTGAAAACGTCGGAATTGGCAGAGCCACCTGAAGCCGTGTGTCAAATCTGCGGCGAAACGATCACCTCTGATCTCGTCATCTGTCGCAAGTGTAAGACGCCCCACCATCGCGACTGCTGGGACTACTATGGCGCATGTTCGACCTATGGCTGCGGAGAAAAGCGCTACCGGCTCCCCGGTTCCCGAAGACCTGTCCGTCCCCCTCACCGCTGGAAAGGCGCTCCTCCCAGCCGTGGTTGAATCCGATAATTACGCCGTCTATCAAAACGCGGCTCGCAGTTTTGTGCGGCCTTGTACGAGCCCGAGGCCACTTAAGAGTTTCGGCGGCACCACGTTACGCATTTATCGATCCCATTCCTTCAGCTTCCCCACAACTTGGCGAACGTCATTTCGGCGTTTCTCAAACACGGCAAGCATGGCGAGGATTGCCAAGCCCAGCAGGATTCCGAAAACCCACCAAGGGGCGCTGTGTTCGACGCGGTTGGCGGCCAAGCGAACCAGGTCGACCACGGCAAGGAAGAGGAACGTCGTACCGAGATAGAGGAAGGCTCGCACTCGCAGCGCCATGCCGGCGAAAACGCCGCAGAGCGCCAGCCCCGCCATCACGATAGGTGGCCAGAAGCTGGCAAAACCTTCCAGTAGAATCTGACCTGCACTGCTGACGTAGATCAACGATACGGCGGCATAGCGAATGGTGGTCCGCTGGAGGTCGGTCAGCCGATCGCGGTTGAGGTGTGTCGCAACAAGCACGGACAACGCTGGCGGGATAACCCAAAACTGCGGGCGGTCGAAGATCGTGATATCCGACTGATGCATCAACGCCAGCAAAGCCGCGTTGCCTGCCACCGCTGCGGCTGTCCGGTACACGAACGACTTTCGCCACATGCTCAACATGACATAGAGCAAGCCGATGACAAACAACACAAACGCGTAGTTCGTTTGCGAAGACAGGATCCAGAATCCGATTGCCGGCAACAGGGGCAGAAATGCACCCGTGCGACGGAACGGTTCGGCCAGCACCTTGATGCCTGAACGATCGAGCAGTTCGCTCGCTCCCGCGCCAAAGAAGGCGATGCCCATCACGACGAAGGGCCAGTAGTCCCTGAAGACGCCGCCAAACAGCACGGGCATCGTCAGCCAGACATGTAGGAACAGCAACGCGCCGATCGCCTCGGCTGTGTAGACATACCCGGTGCGACCGCGATCGGAGAGATTCAACGGGTCGCGGCCGCGCATCAACGCCAATGACAAGAGCGTGCAAATCAACCCCACCAGCGCCAGGGCGACGACGCCGATAGGCCATGCTTCGTCGAGGCACGTCGGCAGTGCACGATTCGGATCAAACCAATATCCCTCCATCGCCAATACTGCCAACAGCGAACCAATCGCCAGAACGCCGGCGACAATCGTCGCCCAAACTGCGGCAAGTCGCCAGGCATTCGTATTGGGCAGCAGCCTCGGCGGCGCGATCCCGTACAGGGCCGCCGCACCTGCCAGGCAGACCATCAGGCGAACGCAGCGCGGCAGCAGCGACGCCCAAGCGTAGTCGATCGGCATGAGTCCCCAACCGAGGACGATCAACGCCGCGACGGCTAATAGCAAGGTCGTCAGGTGGAACCCATGTCGTTGGTCACGATGAGCCGCAAGCCCAATGCCGAGGGTCGCCAAGCTGATCGCTACGGCAAGCCAAAGTCGTGTCGTCATCGGTTCGAAATTGAGAGCGCCAAAGAAAGCAATGGCCGCTACGAGCGTTGTCAGAACCAGGTTGACGGCAGGCATCCACAAGTTGGTGTTTGCAACCAACGACCGCAGTTCGGGCATGGACAACCGATCCCCCCAGCGAATCAGCGGATTCCGTGCGGCCCAGATCGAACCGGTCAACAGTACATAGGACGCCGCCGTGGTTGCCAGTCCGAGCCACCACGTGTGGCCGTTCAGGTTGAACCGGTCGAAGACGACGACCGCGATTGTCAGTCCTAGGCAATAAAGGCTGCCCGCCGTATGACCCGCTCGGCGATCCCAGAGTGAACCCGTCAGCAATACTGCGATTGTTCCAATCGCAAACCACGTTCCTGGGCCGTCGCCATCGATCTGCCCCTTTAGCCCGATCGCGTTCGGGGAGGGGCCAAACACGGCCAATGCCACCGTGACCATTATGCCTATCAACGTCAAAACCGCCGCCACGTGATGCGTAGGCGGCAATTCGGGGCGGGGATCAAAAAAAGTCTGACGGCGTTTTTGCCACCAAATTTCGATGCCGAGCAACGCGATTCCCATTGCCGCGACGGCGACAAAGTTCGCTAGAACCAAATCGATCCACGCCTGAACCGCTTGCGGATCCCACGATGGAATCGATTGACTTGTGAAGACAAATGTCGTTGCCAGTGCCGCCATCGCCGTGGCGCCGTATGCAAAACGATAACTGCGGCCGCGCAGGGATAGCGTGGCGAAAACCAGTACGACCCAGGCTGTCACGCTGGCCGACCACCATGGCTTGGACGGGTCGGCGAGCAAAATCCAGTGGCCACGGATCGCCAACGCTACAACGGCGATGCCGACGAGCGTGGCCCAAACGACCGCGCGATCCACCGAAGGCGATCCGAGCCACTGGCCGCCCTGCTTGCATCGATCCCACCTCAAGTAGCAGGCGGCCCCCGCGGCGATTGTGGACGCGGTCAACCACGCGAAAGCGAGGACGTGGAATGTCAGCCAAGTGTCTGTCGCGTTGTGAGGATGCGTTGCCGCCGCCGAGATCGTGAGGAACGTCACTCCGAAGTAGCCGAACAAATGTTCGGCCGCGCCCTTCCAGCGATTTCGCCAGTACCAACCGGTCGTCACTGCTGCGAGCATTGCAGCCAACAACCCGCCAATGCTGCCTAGTACGTTGGTTGTCAAAGGTAGGTTGGCCGGTAGTATGGCAATGTTGAGAGCCGCCCAAGCCGCGATGATCCCGACGGTAGCGATTGTTGCCCCAATCTGAAGGATCAGCGGTAATCGTCTCGGCATTGTCGCGGAATGCAGATCGACAGATTTGGCGGCCGGCTGAATCGCCCACCTCCGGTACGTCAACCAAAGCAACGAAAACCCGCCTAGCGTCAGGGATTGGTAGAGCAGCAATCTGGCCAATGCGGTCATCGCATCGAGCTTCGTCGTCACCCAGATCGGCATCACGAAGAAGAGCGCGACAGCCACACCGGTCAATAGCGAACTTGCCAAGGCAAAGTAATCAGACCGATCACGAATCGCATACCCAACGAGCACAGCCGCCAGGCCTGCAATCGGCACGCCATAAGAGATGGCAGGGCCAATCCGTGCGAAGATCGACTCGCTCATCGGCGCCGATACTGAGCCGCCGGTGCAGCCGACTATCAGATGCCAGATCGTCAACGCGGAAATCGGCACAGCGGAGAACATCAGCCCCAACGCGCCCAATGCGTGCGGGTCGACCCGTGGTTGGTCGCTGCCAACGAAGAGGCCGAACCGCTTTGTAAGCTTGGCGACGCGCCGACGATTCCAGACGAGCAATCCCGTGAAAGTCGCAAAGATGGCTAAGGTCCAGCGCAGGGCGTCTGCACTGGCGCCAACCAACTCAAACGAACTGGCGATCAAGAGTGGCGCCACGGCCACCGTCGCCAATATGCCGATAACGGCGGCCGTCGATCGGCGAACGTGGAGAATCGCGGCCAAAGCGGCGAGAACGAGGACCAACAGACGCCATCCCGTCGATCCATGTGCGTCGCTCGAGACGACGCCAAGCTGTTTCCAGACGACGGCCAAAAACGTACCTGCGCCCAGGGCGGCGAGCATCGCCACCGCGCCCACGGTCAACCAAACCAAGGTCGACCGATTACGAAAATAGACACCCGTCAGCCAGGCCGTGGCGGCGGCTCCCAAAGATACAATCACGAACAGCAACGTCGATACTCCCGGGGGAATCGTCGCGGTGACGTGGGGTCCTGCGTCGTAGCCGCCCAAAACACTTGGCGTCAGTCCGGCGATAACGGTTGCGGCCATCGTAAACACAACCGCGCCCATCACGAGTCGGTCAACGGCTGGCCAGCGAGCCGTCATCAAATGGTGGGCGGCTGGTCGGCGCTGCG
>Ga0180435_10007060_pt1 | contig 10735 bp, 10 predicted proteins | sample SS_ome_3_FD_132467 | JGI IMG/M metagenome (GOLD analysis project Ga0180435, IMG submission 132467) | Hypersaline lake sediment archaeal communities from the Salton Sea, California, USA - SS_3_S_1 metaG | ecosystem: Environmental > Aquatic > Non-marine Saline and Alkaline > Hypersaline >... | reverse complement strand
GAACTGGGCGGTCTTGAGGTCCGCGCCGATCGTCTGCCGGTCGTACCGATCGAGCCCCCTACGCCAGTCGCGGACAGGTTCGCGGCCCCCTTCACCGGCGCAAAACGCGACCCGGAGGATGGGTTCCCGGCGCATCCGTCAACGCGCCGTAGAGTGCCAAAAATGATACATCGTGTGTTCGCGGCTGGAAGCCAGCGGGCCATGAGTCCTGGTGCGTTGCATGCCTCGATCGTCCCGCAGCGAGCCCATGCTGCGAGCGGATGCCTCGGCCGATGCCGTGCGGTGCCAGGCCGATCGGCGCCATCGCCGGTCGATCGGCGCACGCTACGCCGTCTTCACGACGACGCGAGGAACACCCGTGGGCGGCTCAGGCACCGGGGCCCCCACTCCGCGTACCCTGACCCCACCATGCCCACCCGCGGATCCCGCAAGGCCGCCCGCCTCCTGAACCTCGCCGCGCACCTCGCCGCCGGCCCCCGCACCGCCGCCGACCTCGCCCGGCAACTCGGCGTCAGCCACCGCACCCTGCAACGCGATCTCGAGGAACTCCCCGAACTCGGGCACGCCATCGAACGCCGCGGCCGCGGCTACCACCTCGCCAGCCCCGGCGCCACGCTCGACTTCGTCGAGGCTCTCGCCGTCCACACCGCCACCCGACTGCTCGTCCACCACACCCGCATCAACGAACGCGGCTACCGCACCGCCCTCACCAAGCTCGCGCTGCAACTCCCCGAACCCGCCCCCTGCAGGCCAGCATCGCCGACATCCAGACGCTCTCCAGCAAGAGTAGTCGCACCCTCAACCATGTCGCCCGGGTTTGCTTCGAAGGCCGCGGCCGGAGTCTCAACGACCGCGCGCGACACGGGCCGACCCGGGCCCAACGGCGGCCACCGATGGGCGAAGCTCGAGGTCCGCGCCGGCGCACGGCTGGTCTTCAGTCCACCTCGATCGCCCAGAAGTCCTCGTTGTGCCCGCCGGGATACGGGTGGAAGCACCGCACCCGATCTGCCACTGCCACGTACCTAGGCGTCTGCCACAGCACGAGCGAGATCGCCTCCTCGTGCGCGATGCGCTGGAGATCGTCCCCCAACGAGCGCTGGGCATCCGGGTCCAAGGTTCGCTGTAGGCGGCCGTAGGTGTCGACGAACGTGTCGGCCGCCGAGCCACGCCAGTTCATCGAGTTCGCTGGCCGGCCGGGGTGGTGGGGCCAGAGGTCGGTCTCGACGGTCATCTCGACGCCGCCGTGGCCATGCCCGTGTAGGGCACCAAGGGTGCCCTCCTTCTGGCGCGGCTGGTACTCGCGCTGCCAGTCGAGCTCGGCCACCTCGCGGACGCGGATGCCGACCGCCGTCAGGTAGGGCACCAGCGCCCGAGCGAGCACGCCGCGGTCGGGTGTGGTGCTCCAGTGCACGTCGATCTCGAACCCTTCACCCCAACCCGCCTCTGCCAACAGCGCCCGAGCCAGGGAGGGATCGAACGCGTAGGGACGCAGGCGCGGGTTCACGTTCGGCGGGTTCACGAGCGTGAGCAGACGCGCCCCCGCGCCCGCGGTGTGCTCCACCAACAGGGTGTCCACGTCGACGGCGTGGAGTAGTGCACGTCGCACGCGGACGTCGCTAAGTGCCGGATGCGCCGCCTGGTTGATGTCGAACGACATGCGGCTCGTGTCCGGCGCGGACACGACGCGGACACCCGGTAGGTCGCGAGCGGTGCCGATCAGCTCCGCGGGCAGCGGCGCGATGTCGACCTGGCTGCGCGCCAGCGCGTCCAGCACGTCGGCCGCATCGGGGATCACCACGAGGGCCAACTGATTGAACCGTGGGCGGGGGCGTCCGAACGGGTCGCGGAACCCCTCGTGGACGCGCAACAGCAGGCGGTCGCCGGGAACATGCGCCTCGAATGCGAACGGACCAGCGCCGACAGGGCACATGCGCGTTCGCTCAAGGTCCCACGGCGGGCCACCACGGTAGGCGCTCGGAGCCACGACGTAACCATCAGCGCGGAGCAGACGCGCGGGAAGGATCGCCAGCGGCTCGTACGTGTGCAGCCGCACCGTGCGGGGACCCGTGACGTCCACGCGCTCGATCGGCGCCGTGTGGAAGTACCTGCCGCTCGGGAAGTCGGGATGGAGAACCCTCACGAACGAGAAGCGGACGGCCTCGGCATCGAGAGGCGTGCCGTCGTGGAACGTCAGGCCCGCCCGGACCTCGATCTCCCACACGTGGTCATCAACGGCGTCGATCCGCTCCGCCAGGTACGGCTGGTACCCGACGCTGCCGGTCGCGCCGTCGAAGTTGAACGCGAGCGCCCCGAACACGGCCAGCGTGGCCGTGTGATCGGTCCATCCGCTCACCTGTGCCGGCTCCAGCGTCGTCACGTCCTGGCCTACGACGTAGCGAAGCGTCCGACTTCCGCTCGGGCGGTCCATCTCGTCAGATCCCGACGAGGCGCGCCAGGTTGCCGCCAAGCACGGCGTTGCCCTCGGCTTCGGTGTGGTCGCGCAGGAGTTCACGGTACATGGCGAGGCGCGTGTGCATGTAGAAGAACGGCATGTCGCTGCCGAAGAGCACGCGATCCGTCCCCACGGCGCGGATCGCGCCCTCAATGGCACGCTCATGCACCGCGCTCCCGATCATGTGGACGTTGGAACACGCCCGCGCCACCTCGACCGACGCTCGGTCGAGGGGTGGGAAGAACGCCCCGCCGATGTGGATCAGGATGAACGTCGTGTCCGGGAACGCCTCGGCGAGGCGCTGGAGGCGGTACGGATGGGTGTTCTCCGGGAAGTCGCCACCGATGTGGAACGCGAGGGGCCGGCCGTACGAGGCGGCCAACTCGACGTACGGCCAAGCGAGTTCCGGATCGTCGATGACGTAGTCGTCCTGGGCACCGTTGAACTTAAGGCCCGCGAACTCGTAGGTCTCGAAACTACGCGCGATCTGATCGCGTGCCCGCCGGTCACCCAGGCGGGGGTTGCACCAACCGAACGGGATGAAGCGGTCGGGGTGCCGCTTGGCGGCCGCGTGGACCGCCTCGAGCTCCGGCTCGATGTTGCGGTCATACATCGGCTTGAGCCAGATCAGCGCACGGTCGACACCCGCGCGATCCATGTGGCGGAGCAGCTCGTCCGCCGTCATCGCGAGAGGATCATGTTTGGCCGAGGAGATGTGGCAATCGGCGTCGATGATCACGCGGCTCCTCCTTCGGGCGTGACCCGTCCGTCCGTGGGCAGGGCGATGATCGCGTCGACCTCCACCAGCAGGCCCGGGAGCAGCGGCGTGCAGATCACCTTGCGGGCGGGCGGGTCACGATCGAACCACTCGGCGTAGAGCGCATTCAGTTCGGGGTAGCGGTCCAGGTCGTCGACGTAGACGGTAATCTTGAGCGTCTGCTCGAGATCGGTCCCCGCCGCGCGGGCGACCTCCCGAAGGTTGCTCATCGCCTGGCGGAACTGCGCGGCGAACGTCGGTCCCACGGGGCTGCCCGTGACGGGGTCCAACCCCGCCTGACCGCCCACGTACAGCACTTCGCCATGCGCCACGGCGTGCGACAAGGGCAGGTCGGGTCGCGCCGCCCGTTCGGCGTTGACCACGCGACGGGCACGCGTCACTGGAGCGCGACGAGCCGGATCGGCAGCGAGTCCGCGCGCCGGATCTTGGCGGGCAGCGCGATGGCCGTGAAGCGGCTGCCTTCGATCTGCTCGAGGTTGGTGATGTACTCGACGAGCAGGACACCCTTCGAGAAGAGCGCGGTGTGGTTGGGAAAGTCTCCGCTTTGTGCTCCCTGACGCAGGTCTTCCATCTCGGCCTCGACGCCGAAAACCGTCATGCCCTGCTCGACCAGCCACTCGATGGCGTCGGTGCGGAAGAACGGCGCCTTCTTCTCGGCGTCGGTCTCGTACACCGTGTCGCAGAAGACCATGTCACCCCGCCGCATGCCGGCCTTGGCAGCAGCTTGCTGCACGTCCTCCTTGGTGACCCAAGCGCTGGCGGGTACATGCTGCAGGTCGAGGAGTACGGCGTCACCGATCAGCTGTTCGACCGGGATCTCGGCCACGTCGGCACCGCGCAGGCCCCAGTGGTAGGGCGTCTCGAGGTGGGTGCCGATGTGGCTGGCGATCGTGATCGTGTGCATCGGGAAGTTCTCGTCGGCCTTGGTGACCGGGTACCCGGGGAAGACCGTCGGGTAATCGCTCAGTGGGACGCGCTCGACGCGCACCAGCCGGGCACCTTCGCTCGGTTCGACGGTGTGCGAGAGGTCGATGATGCGGTTCCAGTTCATGCGTGAACTCCTTCTTCGGCGACGATGGCGCGCGCCCGGGCCATCTCTTCGGCGGACAGCGGGACGGCCGTCGCCGCCACGTAGGTGTCGAGTCGGCTGGGCTTCGAGGCACCGGGGATGGCGCAGGAGACGTTGGGGTGATCGAGGATGAAGGCGATCGACGATTGGGCCATCGTGCGATCGGACCGCTCCAGGAGCCGCAGGCGCTCCGTGATACGCACCTTGCGCTGGAAGTCGTCCCGCGCGGGACCGGCGTTCCAGCGCTTGCGAACCCAGTCGGTGAAGGTCTGGCCGGTGTGCATCGTGCCCGTGAGGATGCCCTTCTCGAGCGGGCGGCGAACGACGGCGCCGATGTCGTTTTCGGCGCAGTACGGCAGTATGGTGGTCTCGATCTCGGGTCGCAGGACGTTGTAGTCGAACTGACAGGTCGCGCAGTCGCTGTCGCGGTTGAACGCCTCGAGGACCCGGAGGTCGTTGGTCGACGCGCCGAAGTGTCTGATCAAGCCACGCCTCTTCAAGCGGGCGAACCCCTCGAGGAACACGTCGACACGCTCGAGGTCCTCGAGGTGGCACTGGTACAGGTCGATGTGGTCCGTCCCGAGCCGAAACAGGCTCGCCTCGCAGCAGAGTTCGACGTGCTCCGGCACCGCGAAGGACAGCGGATGCCCGACCTCGGACGCGTACTTCCCCACCTTGGTGGCGACGAACACGTCGTCACGGCGCGACCCGAGCGCGCGGCCCAGCCAGCCCTCGGTGCCATACGAGTCCGCCGTGTCGAAGTAGTTCATGCCGAGCTCGAGGGCGTGTGCCACCGTGTCGGCAAACGACCTCTCCTCCTCTGCGCTCCAGGCCTCGACGTGGGTCCCGCACCCGAGCCCCAACTCGGTCACCTGCCAGTCGGTCTTGCCGAGCCTACGCGTGCGCATGCGACGCCACCTTTCGCATCGATGCCGGCGTGAAGACTTCGACGACGTCCGTCTGGTCCCAGGCGGCCTTGGGCCCACCGGCGATGGCGTACAGCCGGCCACCATAGGCCACGGTGGCGAGCCCGTGCCGCGGTGTCGGCAGCGGAGGCGCGATCCACCATGAGTTGGTCGCCGGGTCGAAGGCCTCCACCTCGGCGTAGGTAAGGCGGTTGGGGCTGTCGAGGACCTCGCCGCCGGCGACGAAGAGCTTGCCATCCAGGACCGCGCCGTAACCGGCGCCGCGTGGCGTCGGGAGTGGCGCGCGTGTCGCCCACTGGCACGAGCCTGGGTCGAAAACCTCGTGCACGCCGGTGTTCACCTGCCCGATCATGAAGGTGGCCTCGGGATCCAGTGGGTCGGGCCAGCGGCCTCCCACGGCGTGGATGCGGCCGCCGAGCACGCCGATGGCGTGATGTTCGCGGAAGCTCGGCATCCCCGGGAGGAAGGACCAGCGGTCGGCATCGACGTCGTAGACCAGCATGACGCCGGGGTTCGGCCCCTGCCCGCCCATGGCGTAGATGCGTCGTCCGATGGCCACCGCGGCATGCCCGAGGCGGCCGACGGGCATGTCGGCGATGCGCTCGTACGTGTCGGCGAGGGGATCGTAACGGTAGCAGGCGGCGCGCGGCGCGAACGACCAGTTCGTGGTCCGCATCATCTCCGGCACCGTGTCTCCCTGGACGTGGTTGGTGGCGGAGAGCGACCCGCCGACGATGTAGATGGAGTCGCCGACGGGCACCGCCATCGTGTGATCGAGGGGGATGGGCAGGGGGGCGAGCGTCGTCCACCGGTCGGCGGTCGGGTCGTAGACGTCCACGGTGTCGACGGTCGCGCCTCGGTGGACGCCGCCGAACACGTAGATGTGCTCGTCGAAGGCGCAGGCGGTCACCTCACTGCGCGCGAGCGGGATCGCGGAGACACGTTCCCAGGCCCCTTCGATGCGGGGCAGCTTCTCTCGGTCATCGGCGTGGCTCATGGTCCACTCCCTTCATCGGCATCATGGGGCATCGTCAGTCGTCCAGCGTCACGTCGAGGAAGTCACGCAGCCAGTCCCCGAGGAGGTTGAACGCGAGAACGGTCACCGTGATCGCCATGCCAGGGAAGACGGGGTACCACATCGTGAGCAACAACACGTCACGCGCATCGGCGAGCATGTTGCCCCAGGTAGGGATGTTGGGCGGGACGCCCACGCCGAAGAAGCTGAGGGCGGACTCGTAGAAGATGGCGGTCGAGAGCGAGAAGCTGGCGACCACGAGCACGGGGCCGATGGCGTTGGGCAGCACGTGGCGCAGCATGATGCGCCCAGTTCGAACGCCCAGCGCGCGGGCCGCCTGGAAGTATTCCATCTCCTTGATGCGCAGCGCCTCGGCTCGCGCCACACGCGCGTAGTAAGCCCACTGGACGATCGCGATGACGATGATCAGCTCGGTGAGGCCGGTTCCGAGAAGGGCCATCGCGAACAGCCCGATGAACATCGTGGGAAACGCCATCTGAAGATCGACCAGCCGCATGATCGCGACGTCGGTCCAACCACCGAAGTACCCGGCGATGATCCCGAGGGTGACGCCGAGGAGCCCACCGAGGAAGACTGATGAGATGCCGACGAAGAGGCTGATGCGGGCACCGGCAACGAGTCGGCTGAGGATGTCGCGCCCAACCCCGTCGGTTCCAAGGGGGAACTGCAGTTCGCCGCCGGCGAAGGCGGGCGGCAAGAAGCGCGATCGCAGGTGCTGTTGGTCCGGATCGTGCAACGCGAAGACTTCGCCGAAGAGGGCTACGGCAACGAGCAGGAGGATGATGACGACGCTGATGAGCGCGACCTTGGAACGCACCATCGATCGCCAGGCACGGGTCCAGTTCCCCGCCCGCTGCCGCGGCGCCACCACCGAGTCGTCGAGGCGCTCGCTCATGCCGCTCATCGACTGACCCTCGGGTCGATCACACCGTACAGGATGTCGGCGGCGAGGTTCATCACGACGGCAAGTACGGCCGTCATCGCGATCGTCCCGGACACGAGCGGGATGTCCAGCTGGCGCACCGCGTTGAGCATGAGCTGCCCGAATCCGGGCCAGTTGTAGATGGTCTCGACGATCATCGACCCGCTCATGACGGTCGCGAACTGCATGGCGCCCACGGTGACGAAGGGGATGAGGGCGTTGCGGAGGGCGTGGCGGAAGAGAACCCGGCGCGGTGCCAGGCCCTTGCCTCGGGCCGTACGGACGTAATCGAGTCCCAGTACGTCAAGGATCGAGCTGCGCATGATCCTGGTGAGGTACGCGGTCGGCCACAGCGACAAGGTCACGACAGGCAGCACCATGTGGCGCCAGGTACCGGTGCCCGAGGCCGGCACCCAGTCGAGCGCTAGGGAGAAGATGACGATGAACATGATCGCCACCCAGAAGATGGGCGCTGCTTGGCCGAAGAGCGCGAAGGTCCGAGCGAGATAGTCGCCCCAGCGGTTGCGTTGGGCGGCACTGATCATGCCCAAGACCACGGCTAGCGTGGTCGCCAGCAGCAGCGCTGGGATGGCGAGCTGAACGGAGTTCCCGAGCCGTTCGAGCATGAGGGGGCCGACGGGACGCCGATAGCGGTTCGATATCCCGAAATCGCCTGTCGCCGCTCGTATGAGATAGCTGCCGTACTGCACATAGAGCGGTCGGTCCAGGCCCAGCTGCACGCGCATTTTCTCGATGGTCTCCGCGTCCGCCTCGGGGCCGATGATGCTGATGACGGGATCGCCGAGAACGAAGGTCAGAAAAAAGGCCGCCGTCACCGCCATGAACATCACGAAGAGACCCTGGAGGAGACGGCGCACGATGAAGGCGGTCACGCAACACCCTTCTCGCGGTCACGGGGCCGCGACGACGTGCGGGGTTTCGGCGAGGCGGGCATGCTGCACCCTCCCGCCACCGGCGGGGGTGTGGGCACGGTGAAGTCTTCCACCGTGCCCACGGTACTCAGGTCACGCTACCCGCGTAGGCGCCTCACTCGCGGACGCGGATCGTCCAGAAGTCCTCGTTGTGCCCACCCGGGTACGGGATGAAGTGCTCGATGCGGTCGGACACGGCCATGAAGCGCGGCATCTGCCAGAACGTCACGCCCAGGGCCTGGTCGTACCAGAGTTCCTGCAATGCGTAGTTCAGTTCCAGTTGGCGCTCAGGATTCACAGCTGCCTGCAGTTGCGTGTACAGCTCCACGAAGCGGTCGGCCTCGGGCCCTTCCCAGTTGGTCGAATTGGTCGTCCGGTCCGGGTGGTACGTCCACAAGTCGGTCTCCGGGGTCATCTCGACGCCGCCGTGGCCATGGCCGTGCAACGCAGAGAGCGTGCCCTCGGTCTGGCGCGGGATGTACACGGAACCCCAGTCGAGTTCACGGACCTCACCAACGCGAATGCCTACGGCCTCGAGGTAGGGCACCATGGCCTCGGCGACCGTGCCAACCTCGGCAGGGACGCTCCAGTCGATGTTGATCTCGAACCCGTCTGCCCAACCGGCCTCTGCGAGCAGCTCGCGCGCCTTGTCCGGATCAAAGGGGTACGGTTCCAGGTCGGGGTGGTGGTTCGGTGTGTTGACATGCGTGGGGAGCCGCACACCGTACCCGTTCGTGAGCGCCATGCGAAGCTCTTCGATGTTGATGGCGTAGTTGATCGCCTGACGAACGCGCTTGTCCTTCAGGGCCTCGTGCGCATTCTGGTTGATCATGAACGCGAGGCGCGTCGTGTTCGGCCCAGCGACGACGCGCACGCCGGGTGCGTCCTCGACGACGGAGATCAAGTCGCTGGGAATCGGCGCGATGTCGACGTTGCCCTGGAGCACTTCGGTGAGGAGCGTCGACGTTTCAGGGATGACGCGTAACACGAGGCGATCGAAGTTCGGTCGCTCGTACCCACGTGGGTCGACGAAGTCGTCGTTCACGTCCAGGATGAGGCGGTCGTCGGGACGGTGCTCGACGAACTCGAACGGGCCAGCTCCGACGGGCAACCAGGCGGTCTCAGAGGTGCGATCCCAAGGCGGCGTGTCCGCATAGTGGCCGGGCTCGACGATGTACCCATCGGCGCGAAGCAACCGCGCATGGAGGATCGCGATCGGCTTGCTCGTGTGGATGTGGGCGGTGTACTCGTCGATCACCTCGACGCGGTCAATGGGAGCGTTGTGCATGAAACGCCCGCTCGGGAAGTCGGGATGGCGGACCCGCTCCAGCGAGAACTTGACCGCCTCGGCGTTGAGAGGCGCGCCGTTTTGGAAGGTCATGCCCTCGTGCAATTCGACCAGCCAGGTGAGGTCATCGATGGGTTCGAGCCGCTTCGCGAGGTACGGATAGTAGCCGACCTCGCCGGTCATGCCGTCGAAATTGAAGGTCAGGCTGCCGAACACGGCAAGGGCGGCCGTATGGTCCATCCAGCCGCTGACCTGGGTCGGCTCCATCGTGGTGACGTCGTGGGGGGTCGCGTACACGACCTCGACCAGTCCCTGTGCGCTCGCCATCGTTGCGAGCAGGCAACCTGCCAGGATCGTGGCGAGCTTTCTGCCGAATGTCGGTGCCTTCATGTCACTCCTTCGATCGCGTCCTGCGCGAGATTCCTTCATGGATCTCTACGTGGCGAGCCGGCTCACCCAGACCCACCGTCACCCTTCGAGGTCGGCGGCCTCACCCCCCTCCCGATTGGCGGCTGCTGCCGCGAACGAGGGCCGGGTTGCCCTGTGGTTCATGGGACGACGTCCTGCCAGGAGCCCGTAGCCGCGGCGTTCACCAGCGCCTCCAGGACCCGCTGGTTCTGAACCCCGTCGCGGAAGTCGGGCCGGGCGTTCTCGCCGGTGACGACGGAGCGCACGAAGTCGTGGATCTCGATCATCTTGACCTCGTGGAAACCGACGCCGATGCCGGGGATCGGCCAGAAGTGGCGGCCGTAGGGATGGTCGGGTCCGACGACGACCCGCTCGAACCCCGACGTGCCGGAACTGCCGCGGCTGATCCACAACTCGTTCATGCGCTCGTAGTCGAACCACAGCGAACCGCCCTCGCAGTTCACCTCGAAGCCGAGATAGTTCTTGCGGCCGGGTGCGAAGCGGGTGGCCTGGATCGTGCCGACCGCACCGTTGGCGAACTCGAGCAGGCTCATGACTTCGTCGTCGACGTCGACCGGGACGCGCCCGTCGCCGCTCGCCGCGGGACGCTCCTTCACCCAGGTGCGCATGAGGCCCTGCACGCGCGCGATGTCGCCGAGCAGGAACTGCGCGAAGTCGATGACGTGCGAGGTGATGTCGCCGAGGGTGCCCGTGCCCGCCACGTCGCTGCGCAGCCGCCAGTTGCTGGGGATCTCGGGGTCGGCCAGCCAGTCCTGCAGGTACACGCCGCGGAAGGCGTAGGGCCGCCCGAACGCGCCGCTCGCCAGCAGCTGCTGGGCGTGGAGCACGGCGGGGGTTCGGCGGTAGTTGAAGCACAGCATGTTCCGCACGCCGGCACGCTCGACGGCCACCGCCATCGCCTCG
>Ga0180435_10007059_pt1 | contig 10737 bp, 6 predicted proteins | sample SS_ome_3_FD_132467 | JGI IMG/M metagenome (GOLD analysis project Ga0180435, IMG submission 132467) | Hypersaline lake sediment archaeal communities from the Salton Sea, California, USA - SS_3_S_1 metaG | ecosystem: Environmental > Aquatic > Non-marine Saline and Alkaline > Hypersaline > Sediment... | reverse complement strand
TCCCACGCCCTCATCAATCTGCTTTTCTTCCTGCTCGGCTGGCATTTGGTGATGTAAATATCCTTTCCCCAACCCAAATTTTGCTGCTCCCTTTCCTGCACATAAAAAGCCCCCTGCATAAGTTTGAGTTTCTCAGTCAACAAAAAAACCTTATTTCTTCATCTTCGACCAGGTATCGCGCAGCGAAACTGTGCGGTTGAACACCAACGCATCCGGCTTCGAATCGCCGGAATCCAGGCAGAAATATCCCTGGCGGATGAACTGGAATCGGTCATCCAGCGTGGCTTCGGCCAGGCCGGGTTCCACCATGCAGCCTGTCAGCACTTCCAGCGATTCAGGGTTCAGGTGGGCAGTGAAATCCTTGCCCTCTGGCGCCTTGTTGGGGTTCTCCACCAGGAACAACTTGTCATACAGACGCACTTCTGCTTCCAGCCCGTGCACTGCAGAAACCCAGTGCAGCGTGCCCTTCACCTTCCGCCCGTCTGGTGACGTCCCGCCGCGTGACTCAGGGTCATACGTGCAGTGCAGTTCCACTACATTGTCGTCTTCGTCCTTGATCACGTCATTGCAGGTGATATAATACGCGCCCATCAGGCGCACTTCCTTGCCGGGGGCCAGGCGGAAGAACTTGCGTACCGGCTCTTCCATGAAATCCGTCTCTTCAATGTAGATCTCGCGCGAGAACGGCACCTTGCGTACCTGGTTGCGTTCCTTGTCGTGCGGGAAATCCTGCACTTCAAATTCCTCGGTCTGCCCTTCAGGATAATTGGTGATCACCACCTTCAACGGGCGCATCACAGCCATCACCCGCGGGGCCGTGTCATTCAGCTCATCGCGAATCGTATGTTCCAGCAGGGCCATATCGATCACGCTGTTGTTCTTTGCCACACCCACGCGCTCGGCAAACTTGCGGATCGACGAAGGTGTATAACCGCGCCGGCGAATCCCCGAAATGGTCACCATACGGGGGTCATCCCAGCCGCGCACATGTCCGTCCTGCACCAGCTTGATGAATTTGCGCTTGCTCATCACCGTGTAGTTCAGGTTCAGGCGCGCAAATTCGATCTGCTGCGGATGATACACCTCGAGCTCATCCAGGAACCAGTCATACAGCGGACGGTGGTCTTCGAACTCCAATGTACAGATCGAATGTGTGATGCCCTCAATGGAATCTTCGATCCCGTGGGCGAAGTCATACATCGGGTAAATGCACCATTTGTCACCCGTGTTGTGATGTGACTCGTGCACAATGCGGTAAATGATCGGATCGCGCAGGTTCATATTCGGCGATGCCATATCAATCTTGGCGCGCAGGGTGCGTGCTCCATCGGGGAACTCCCCGGCGCGCATGCGCTCAAAGAGATCAAGATTCTCTTCAACTGAGCGGTCGCGGTAAGGACTGTTCTTGCCCGGCTCGGTGAGTGTGCCGCGGTACTCGCGCATTTCTTCCGCGCTCAAGTCACAAACAAAAGCCTTGCCCTTCTGGATCAGCTGGACTGCATACTGGTACATCTGCTCGAAATAATCCGAGGCGTAGTAGAGACGATCCTCCCAGTCAAAACCCAGCCAGCGAATATCATCCTGGATGGAGGTCACGTATTCCTCGTCCTCTTTGCTAGGGTTGGTATCGTCAAAACGCAGATTGCACAACCCGCCGTATTCCAGCGCGATGCCGAAATTCAGGCAGATCGACTTTGCGTGACCAATGTGCAGATAGCCATTCGGCTCCGGCGGAAAACGGGTATGCACCCGCCCGTCATACTTGCCGCTTTCGTTATCTGCGTCAATGATCGTGCGAATGAAATCTCGCGGAACAAAGTCCTTTGATTCAGATGTTTCTTTTGCAGCCATGATTCATTCTCCCTGTGCCGCTGACAGATTTGTAGGTCAGGGCTTAAGCCTTGATTATACAATGTATCGGTCTAACAGGGAACACTTAAAACACGAGATGTCCGGGGAACAGTCTAATACTCTGGTGTTTCCATCGCTGGCACCAGCAACTCCACGGTCAAACCCGGTGCGTCCGATGAATTATAGACACTCAAACTTCCCCCAACGGTCTGCAGGATCGAAACTACCATAGGAATGCCCAGCCCAAACCCCGCTTCTTCTTCCATCGGCATCCCTTCAAGTTGTTTATATGGCTCCACCAGTGCCGCACGCTGTTCCACAGAAAGATGCAGCCCATCATCGATCACCTTAACACTGACCTGTTCATCATCAATTTTGCTGATCACTATTTTCATCTTCGGATCATGCGCCGGATGGAATTTCTTACTGTTCTCAAACAACTCCATCAAGATCAATTCAAAGGTCAGTTTCGAGAAGATCATACTGTGATTATGTGCCGCAGCTGCCACCCTCACAACCGCAGGTTGAATTTTCAATTCCTTGCTGATCTCACTGGCAACTGCCGCAACTTGCACCAGCTTCAAGCTCTCCCCTCTGGGTGCCGCCGAAGAAGCCCGTAAATAATTGAGGATATCCTCCACATCGCTGCGCAGACGCGTCGCACTCGCCAGCGCCAACTGCGACATTTCTTTCATTTTCTCAAACGGCATTTCTTCCACCGAAGAATTCATCAGTTCCAGCAAACCATACACCCCATTTAACGGCGTGTTCAATTTATGAGAGATCAAATAATGGAATTTCTTAAAATCCTGATCCGCGTTCATCGCAGCACTCACATTGCGCAGGCTGACCACCAGGATTGGATCATTCTCGGGTCCAGGGAAAACATCCACCTCAAGCCAAAAAGCACGGTTTTTGGTGCTCTCCGGGATCATCAGGTAACGAGTCTGTTTTGAGGGTTCCCGCCAGTTATCCCACAAATAATCAGGATATCGGGTAAACTGTTTCTCTGTGATCTCAAGGAAATTAGCCTGATTTGAGAGTTCTTTGTCTCGCGTCAAGCCCAAGTAACTTCGCGCCTGCGGATTGGCATATAGAATAATCTCCTGTTGATCCAGTAACAAGTATCCTTCGCCCGCTTGCTCCACCGCCCATTTAAACTGTGCACGTTCTTTCTGCAGTGATTTATAGCGATTTAAACGCACGATCGTTTTTACGCGCGCTAATAATTCCAGCATATCTACAGGTTTGGAAATAAAATCATCTGCCCCGGCTTCGATTCCCTGCAAGCGGGAAGCGCGATCATCCAGGGCAGTTACCAAAACTATCGGCACTTCCCGCAGATCAGGATGCGCACGCAGCATGCGGCACACCTCAAATCCATCGCGTTCCGGCATCATCACATCCAGCAGGATCAGGTCTGGCTGCAGAGAAACCGCCTCATCATAAGCAGCTATGCCGTCTTCAGCGAAATGCACATCCATATTTTGATCAGCAAGCAGAACTTCCATCGCATGCCGATTAGTAGGGTTATCATCCGCTACCAATATAAGAGGAGATCTTGAAAAATCCATCATGCCAACCTGCCCATTTCCCTTTTTTCACTGAACCGCATCTGTCAACCAAACAATGCATACGATCATAAACAGTGCATTAATAATGCCAGAAAATACAATTATTTTCTAATCAAATTCTAACAGCTTTCCAACCATCCGCCTTAAAAATCCTGTAAAAGTCGATCCTAAAGAAGGATCCGGCTAGAGAGATTATGCCTCCTGTGGCTGCCATCTGCCTGCCACGCGCAACCCAACACCAATAACGACTGACAAGATGAATACACCAAGATATTCAACAAAAGGTATCCATGTAATTTGATGGATATTCTGCAGCCCGAAAAGGAATTGATAGACCAAAACAACTGCTGCCAGATATGTGATCAGAATCCCCCACCGCCAGCCTTTTGACAAACGCAGCCCATGGATCTGTGTGAGCACAAAGATCCCGCCAAAGCCAAAAGCAAACATTCCCCAAAGATCATTCCCTTGCATCACAGCAACCAATGCCCCATGGATCATTACCAATGACTCTTGTACCAATTTCCACCAGCGGTTGATATGAATGCGTGTGAAGAAAAGGCTGCCCTGCAAGATCAGCAAGAACATATAGAAGAACCCGATCAAATGACCACTGGTGCTGACCATCGGATGAAACCAGAAGGTATAGATCAATGCCCAGGAAAAGAAATACCCATGGTATTTGCGCGCCCATTGCATCACCTGCTTGCGGATGGGCACCTTCTTGCCCCAGAACAAACCGCGCTGTTTGTTTTCCATCAACAGCACCCACACCAACAGCACGATCACCGAACCCTGCGAGGTCCAGACCGCCATGTCCTGCGCAAGGCCGTCATACCATAGATGTGTCTGGAGGAAATGTATCAGCACGAATACTGAATTCCATCCCAGCGCCCATTTGTTCCATCGATTTAAAGATGTACTGTATCGCAGCTTATCCTTTTGGGCACGCGCAATGAAATACCAAAAGCCCACCTGGTGGATGATATACAATCCCCAGGATGTAAAGCGAGACCAGAATGTTGGCACCGGCAAACGCCACTCATACCAGGCAGCGCCTGTATCAGGCAGCAGTTCGATCGTCTCCAAACGCTCGCCCAAAGCCCATATCAATACAACCACAACTGCGCTAAAAAAAATACCGCCCCATAAAGAGCGCACATCCTCACGTTCGTTTACCGTCACATCCTTCAATTCGGTCATTCAATCAATCCTTTCTGTGTTGAGCAAAGAGGTTTGATATTGATTATAAAACGGATGGGCTTCTCCCATACAGGAAGAAGCCCATCCAATCTTAGGTAACAATTCGTTAGATAAAGAAATCCACTGCCTTGCCCAGCGAATATTCCAGCGCCGAGCGGATGATCTCCGCATAGGTGGGATGCGCGTGAATGATCTCAGCCACATCATGAATATCCGTCTTCAACGCGATCATGTTGGCCAACTCCTGCATGATCTCCGAGACGCCATGCCCCAGGGCCTGGGCAGCCACCACACGGTTGTCGCGGATCCACAGCTTGATGAAACCCTCCGTGAAGTCTTCAATGCCAGCACGTAGATTCTTGTCAAAAGGCACCTTCACAACCTGAACGCCGTCCAGGTCTTCCGGCACTGTGCCCACACCCACGATCTCTGGCAGGCTGTAGATCACTGCCGGGATGACTTCGTAGTCCATCTCGCGCAGTTCCTCGCCGGGTTTGGCCATGATGTTTTCGGCGGCCACGATGCCCTGCTGGATGCCCACATGCGCCAGGATCGACTTGCCGGTGGCATCACCGATCGCCCAGATACCCGGTATATTCGTCTGCTGGTAATCATTCACATTCACACCGCGGCGGGTGTAATCGATGCCCAACGCCTGGTAAGTCTCTTCATGCACCACAGCCACGCGGCCGATGGCGATCAGCGTCATGCTGCACTCAACCTTGACCTCCTCACCTGTCTTCTGGTTCTCGGCTGTCACAACGCCATCTTTCACAGATTGCACCTTGTGTGAGGTTAAAATACGTACCCCATTGGCTTCCATCAATGCCGTGATCTCTGCAGAAATATCCTCATCCATGCCAGCCAGCACGCGGTCCAAGAACTCGATCACCGTCACCTCGCTGCCCAGATTGGAGAAAATGGTCGCAAACTCGAGCCCGATCACCCCGCCGCCCACAATGGTCAGCTTCTCAGGGCGTTTATCGATCGAGATCAGGCGATTGCTGCTCACCACCGAAGGATCATTCTTATCCACGAATCCTGGAATGAGCGGCTTGGAGCCAGTGGCGATCAGAATGTTTTCTGTTTCCAGTTCTTCTTCCTCGCCCGTATAATGCATCACCTCGCCGTCATCATCCAGCTTGCCGGCCAGCACACGCACCTTGCCCGGCGCAACGATCTGTGCTTCCCCCTGGAACAAGTCGATCTTGTGGTGTAGAAGCAAGTCTGTCACCGCCTGGCGGGTATTCACCACCACCTGGTTGCGACGCGCTGCCACACGAGCAAAATTGATCTGAAAATCCGAAACGTCGATACCATACTTCTCACTGTCTGCGACATCGCGCGCGATCTTCGCCGATTCGATCATCGCTTTGCTGGGCGTGCAGCCCCAGTTGGTGCAAATTCCCCCAATATAATCCCGCTCCACCAACGCCACCCGTCCCCCAAGCTGGGCAATCCGCACTGCTGCGCTGTGTCCCGAAGGACCGCCGCCAATCACTACTGCTGTATATTTTTCCATTTTCTTTCTCCTGAAATGTCAAAAATCAATAATGGCATACCACCATATATGATAATTATTATCCTATATAGAATATTATACAACATTAATGGGGTGATTGGCTAGGGGATTCGTCGGCCTTTATTGGTCCGAATGCAGCAGTGCATGCAAGTCGCTGGAAGAAATGTGCCCGCCATCATTGCGCGGCTGCCGCACCTGCTCAGCAATCACCAGGTTGCGGATTTGAAGATCGCCGGAACGCGACTGGAACAGATCAACAATATGTAAGATACTGTCTTGGCGCGCCGAGATCTCAAAATAGAGATCATATTCTTCCCACGTGGTTGAATCTACAACAATATCGCGTTTACCCAGCAGATGGTTTTCATGGAACGTGGTGAACGCCATTGAAAGCGCATGTTCGCCATCCAGCACCCGGGCCTCAAAGCTGACCCGCAGCCGACGCTTGCCCCTCGCCTGGGGTGCGCCCGCATAATAATCAAATTCTCTGCCATCCACAATATATTTCCGCAGTTGCAGCTGGCAAACGCCCTTCTTGCCCATGCGGTCAATGATCAACACCTTGTTATTGAAGAAGTGGCAGTTATTCTTATGCCCCACAGCCACCACATCAAAGCCTTCAATGCCTTGTGTGCCGTCGTAAATGATCTGCTCATCAACAGTCTGCACCAGGTAATACTTGGTCTCAGCAAGTGACGCTTCCATTAATTCAAAGCGTCGCTTGAAATCCTGTTCTCTGGCACCCAGGCGCAGCGTATCACTGCGCGAACGCTCTGCCTGTATGCGCAGTGAATCCAGCTGGGATTTCATCGTTTTTCGATCGCCCATTACGCGGTCTATGATGGCGATAAAAGTCCCCGCTGCCAAACCAGATACCAGACTGATGAGTATATTTGCGTTATCCACCGTATTGCACCTTTTATTCCACCATCTGTCTGCAACTTTACTAATAGTTAATTTTACCACTGCTTTGATAAAAACACATTAAATTAAACCCAATATACAGGGATATAAAATTATATTCCCCCCACAGGTACGGTTATCCCCTGCAAACTACTTTCCTGAAACTGGTCAGAAGTCTAAGTAAAGATACGTCTGCTGACTGATGTAAAAACGAGCACAAATTGATACATTAGTACCATCAAAAAATGTGTCTGCGAATTAATGGAAAAGCACAATTAAACAAAGGGAAGGTTCTTTACACGATCTTGATATTTCCCAAAGAATACCTTAACAAACGCTCAGTATAATTTTTCTTGGGCTGGCTTGAAACTTCCACCATCGTAGAACGTATACAGTAATGCAAGAGGCAAAGAACAGGAAATTAATTTCACTAATCATTTTGTCAACCGGGATAAAAACCGCTATACTTGGAGTATAACCTTGCAGCTTAAAACAAGGCATCAACCATCCGCCCCATCCCAATCACATAATGGCCGCATTCCGCTCGCCTTGACCAGCCAAAACCACCCTTCAAGCTGTGTTCTTCTGTCGTCGTGAGGCCCGGTACCCGGCTATGAAAAAACGTCTCACCGCACTTCAATTCCCTGCCTGGACTGTCGTGCCAGCATTTCTGCTGGTATGTCTGCTTGCCTTTGGCCTGCTTGCGCCGCGGCTTGGATTTTATTGGGACGACTGGGCCAAGACCGCTGTCAACGTACTGCATGGCTTCTCCGGCTACCAGGAATACTACGCCGTTGACCGTCCTCTTTCTGGTTGGACGCACATCCTCTTTGTTTCCCTCATCGGCAACCACCGCGTTGCCTGGCAATTCCTTAATCTCATCCTGCGCTGTGCTGCCGGAGCCAGCATGTGGTGGTTTTTCTGCCGCCTGTGGCCTCAGGCCCGCCGTCAGGTAACCCTGGCCGCCCTGCTCTTCCTCGTCTACCCCGTCTTCACCCAGCAATCCATCGCAGTCACCTTCCACCAGCAGTGGTTGCAATACAGCCTCTATTTCCTCTCGCTGGGTGCGATGCTGGCTGCCGTGCGCAGCCCAACCCCCAAACGCTACTGGGGATTCACAATCATCTCCCTGCTTCTCACCGCCGTTCAACTCACTGTCACCGAATATTTTGTCGGCGTCCTTCTCCTGCAGCCCTTCATCATCTGGATCGCAGAAGGCGAACAGCACACCGCAAGGAAATCCCGCCTGCTCGGCGCGCTCAAGCACTACGGGCCTTATCTCGTTGCTGTTGCCGGATATGTGATCTACCGTATGTTCCTCATGCCTTTGCCAGTAGAAGACCCCTATCAGGCCAGCACCATCTTTGCTTTCTTCGAGACCCCTCTCCAAACCGCCCTCGAATGGAGCAGGATCATCCTCTCGGACACCCTCAATGTGGTCATCGGAAGCTGGTCAACCGTCTTTGGACTGGGACTGTCAGAAAGCATCCCCCCTTTCACTGCCTTTTCCTGGGGCGCAAGCATCCTGTGCATCTTTACACTCATCTTCTTCCTCTGGAAACTGGATATCCCCGAGCTGAAACCGGATGATGAGACCCACTGGGAAAGCCAGGCCACCATCATCGGTCTGGCCGCCGTGCTGCTGGGATGCTTCCCCGCCTGGGCCATTGGCCGTCAGGTGATCGGCGATTTTCATGCCAACCGCTACGCCCTGCCCGGCATGTTTGGCGCAGCCCTCATCATCGTCGCCTTCCTCACCTGGATCAGCCGCAGTTGGCGCCAGGTTGCCGTTTTGCTTTCCGTCATGGTTGGCATGAGTGTTGGTTTTCACCTGCGCATGGGGAATGACTTCCGCTGGGTATGGGAAGAACAACGCGACCTCTACTGGCAACTCTCCTGGCGCGCACCTTCGCTGGAACCTGGCACCGCCATTTTCTTCGAGAACGAACCCTTTCCTGACCAGGGGCTCTTCTCCACCTCTGCCGCTCTGAATCTCCTGTATCCGCAGGAGACCTCCCCCGAGGAGCCAGTCGCCCACTGGGCATACACCCTCAACCCACGCTACACCGAACGCCAGCCCAACCCTGATGGGTATGACCTCAATGCCGCCTTCCGCTCCTTCTATTTTGAGGGCAGTACCAATGAGACCATCTTCCTGCATTTTGACCCGCAGCGCAGCAACTGCTGGTGGCTGCTTGGGCCTGAGGACAGTGCCAACCCCTATCTCTCCGACCTGGAGAAGACCTGGCTGTCCCTCACCAATTATGACCAGATCGGTCCCGCTGCGCCGGGCGATACCGGCCCATCCCTCGCTCTCTTCGGTCCCCAGCCAGAACAAGACTGGTGCTACCTGTACCAGAAAGCCGACCTTGCCGCCCAATTAGAAGACTGGCAGCAGGCCGCCAACCTCGGAGACCAGGCCATACAGACCGGATATGCACCAGACGCACGTTCCTCCAACGTCCCGCGTGAATGGCTGCCTTTCATTGAAGCATATGCCCTTACCGACCAGTGGGACACCGCCGCTGACCTGACCCTTACCGCCAGCCAGCAAGATCCCAAATATGGTGGCATGCTCTGCAACCTGTGGAGTGATCTGTACCCGGAAACGGAAACCGGCCAGTCCGCCCGACAACAGGTCTTCGAAACCCTCGGCTGCGGTGGTTAATTTTTCTCCCATCAACAATCAAAACCTTCCCGTACAAGAACACGCTACATTCCTCCCCCACTCGCTGGGAGAGGTTAAGTGAGGTCATTTTTCATCCGCTTGCGGTGAAACATTACTCCGATTCAATATCATTCCTTCCCTAAATTATTTATAATAGAATCACTGTGCAAAAGGAGGCACGATGAAACTTACACACTTCACCGACCCCAAACAATTCCAGGATACGATCACCCCCGTGCTGGGGAAAAACGAAATCCTGCATAACCTCATCATCGGCATTTCCGCACGCCTGGTCGATCTGCCCGACGTGCACACGGATCCTGCCTATATGGCTGTCGTCACCGACGCGGACGAGCTGTACCTTGCCGCCCTGATGACCCCGCCGCGTGACCTCATCTTTGCAGCAGTCGATGAACCGCAGGAAGAGCAAGTGCGCCTCATCGTAACTGACCTGGTGAAAAACAACTGGCTGGTGCCTGGCGTCAACGGCGCTCTAGCTAGCGCAGAACTGTTCGCCCGCACCTGGGAAGACACAACCGGCCAGACCAGCCACCTGGAAATGGCCATGCGCTTGTTTGACCTGCGCGAAGTCATCCAGCCCCGCCCGGCCACGGGTAAACTCCGCCTGGCCGAGATGCGTGATCTGGACCTCCTGGTAGATTGGCTCATGAATTTCGAAGCAGAAGCCGTTCCGGACAGCAAGGCACGCACATCAATTGTCAGGAAGCTAACTGCCCATCGCATTGAAGAAGGCGATGTCTTCCTCTGGACAGATATCGAACCAGTGTCCATGTCCGTCGTCGTGCGCAAAACCGCCCGCGGCGCAGTGGTGGGCGGCGTCTACACCCCGCCGGAACTGCGCGGACGGGGCTATGCCTCTTCCTGTGTTGCCGGGCTCAGCCAGGCCCAGCTCGACAAGGGAAAGCAATACTGTGCCCTCTTCACCGACCTGGCCAACCCCACATCCAACCACATCTACCAGGCGATCGGCTATAAACCCATCTGCGATTTCAAGC
>Ga0180435_10007058_pt1 | contig 10738 bp, 10 predicted proteins | sample SS_ome_3_FD_132467 | JGI IMG/M metagenome (GOLD analysis project Ga0180435, IMG submission 132467) | Hypersaline lake sediment archaeal communities from the Salton Sea, California, USA - SS_3_S_1 metaG | ecosystem: Environmental > Aquatic > Non-marine Saline and Alkaline > Hypersaline >... | reverse complement strand
CTCAGGGTAGCCGGGAAGGATTGAATGCCATGAACCTCAGGTTGCAGTGGTTGCCCCGGTCAAATGAATCCTTCCTGTTTGCTAAAGCGGAAGTAGGTTATCAGATCAATCATAAGACACCGATGGAGGCTTATGGCATGGCATTCGAAGGGGGCTGGTCATTTGGAAATACCAATTGGAGGCCGGCTGTGAGTTACCGTTATTCAAAACTTACCGGTGATGATCCGGCAACAGAAACCATCGAACGTTGGGATTTTCTGTATTCAGGAGATGATGTATTCACATGGGTTCAGGGATTGCTAATGAAAAACATCCTGTTTAACACCAATTTGGAGGTCAATAAGTTCCAGCTTCAGCTATTTCCAAAGGGCTGGAGAATAACCACACAATATTTATTCTTCATGGCTAACCAGCTTAATACAGTTCCATCCCCTCCAATCGGGACCTTTGCAAGTGAACAGATTGCCCAGGAGTTGTTATTGGTAGCCGAAAGATATGTTTCCAGGAATATATACCTGCGATTTGTGTTCAGCTCATTATGGCCGGGTGAAGGAATTGCTGATGTCCTGCCTGAACCAACATCAAAGCCATGGATGGAATACCAGGCAATGTTTAGATTTAGTTTTTAGCCGAAACAACAAATCTGAAAGATTGAATAAACTAAATATTTTAAACTACCATTGTAACAAACCTAATATGCTGGTATGAATACAACATTTTTATTACTTGTCATTTTAGTATCCTTGTTTTCGTTAAAAGCACAGAAATTTCGAATAAATTACCAGATTTATAATGATTTGTTGAAACAAAGGGAATTGGCATTGAGATGATATCCGCTGCTTTCAATGGATATATTTTTAATGGGAACGGCTTTTGGTGCTTGAAAAGCCGTTTGGGAACAATCGGTCAGAATCATTCTGAACAGAACGAAAATCAGAATATCATTTACATGGCTGGCAAACATTCCATTTATTCGCGCGGAATCAACATCCTTTCCCTTCATGCCCTGATGTTTTTATTCTTTCTGTCTCTCAGCAACACATCCTTCAGCCAGATGACAGATGGCGTTTCGATCAAGCCTCCAGGAGAGTGCCCGCAGGAAGATGTGGGTGACTTTCTCAGGGGTGACCGGCCCAGAAAAAAACCGCCACGTAAATCTATGATTCTTGCATTGCCGAATGTTTCGTATAATCCGGTGAACGGTTTGATGATAGGGGTAACAGGTTCGACGGCTTTTTATATCGGAAACAGTGAAACAACCCGGGTTTCTTCCATCGGATTCAATGCCGCCTACACTACTAAAAAGCAATTTCTTTTTTTGGCAAAATCCAATATTTTTTCACAGGATAATACCTTTTTCCTGCAGGGTGACTGGCGTTTTCTGATTTATAATGCCTACACCTGGGGATTGGGTACAAATGCGCCCGATTCAATTGTATCTGACAATATATTTGTATGGCAGGGAGCCCAAGTTGGGGACATTAACGACGGCTTCCCCATGGACTATAATTATCTAAAATTCCACGAGGTTTTAAATTATGAAATTGCGGATAACCAATATGCCGGGATTGGGTATCATCTGGACCATTTTTACAATATCAAAGACAATGCACTTCAACTTGATCAACAACCTTATCAGTTAACACCGCATTACCTGCACTCCACGCTTAATGGACTTGATACCGCAAAGTATACCTTGTCCGGTATAAGCCTGAGCTATGTATATGATTCACGGGATAACCAGATCAATCCCTACAAGGGATATTATGTGAATGTGAATTATCGCGTTAATCCGGTATTCCTGGGAAGCAGTGTTAATTCTTCAACCCTGTGGCTGGAATTCAGAACTTATGTCCGTGTTTCAAAAACAGTACCTCGTCATATAGTGGGATTTTGGTTATTCAGTCATTTGCAGGTGAGTGGCCGGCAGCCCTATATGACATTGATGGCATTGGGGGAGGATCAAAAAGCCCGGTCGGGCCGGGGGTACGTTGCAGGCAGGTACCGGGGCGAGAATATGGTTTATGGAGAGGTGGAATACCGGTTCCCCATTACGCAGTGTTCCAAAATCCTGGGAGGTGTTATTTTCCTGAATGCGACCACCTTATCAAACGATGCCCGCAATATATCGGTATTCGATTACGTGAGACCCGGTGTTGGTTTCGGATTGCGGCTGATGATCAACAAGTATTTCCGGACCAATATCAACCTTGATTTCGGTTGGGGATACAAGTCAAAGGGCTTTTACCTTTCAGGGACTGAGACCTTTTGAATTGTTCAGGAATTCCTTTCAACGCCAAACATGTCTATAATTCCCAACCAAATCCTGTATGAAAAATATAATCTGATTTTGCGGCATCTTCCACTGGTTGATTATCGAAGTTCAGGGAAAAGCCGAGTTTTAGGTAAAAGTCATCGATAAAGGGCAAATCATACTTGACATCTATATCTATGTCCGAGCGCCATCTATTAGATTCTGTAATACTGGGATAAACCAGAAACTTGGCTAGCAGATCAATATCACCCACATCAAACAAATTCAATTCACTACCCAAAAAAGCTTCCATACTGTTCCGGTCTGAAACATCACCGGAGAAATTTTCCTTGTTATAGTTAAGCCCTGCCCCAATACTCCAGTAATGCCTGTTTGTGTGGATCAGATACTTGCCAAAACCAAGATTCGCAGTACTTCTTAAATCGAGTCTTTGTTCGGTATTTGAAAGAAAACTCGCCAATCCTATCAGGTACCAGTCTTTTGGAAGAAAAAACCTGTAACTTATCTTTCCATCTGTTCTTTCAATTGCTTCTGCGTTGTCTTGAGCAGAATTTAATGTATTATAAGAAGCTTGCAGGTTCCATCGTCTTGCAAGGTAGCCAGCGGTACTTCGCATGGATACCTGTCGCAGATTATTGGCTTTTGCCATGTCAAATCCAATATCGATCGATACGTATAGCTTGCTCCAGAAACCCTGGTCAATATCATCCAGTAACACGATTTCCTCCAGTTCCACAATAGTTTCCTGGTCGTTATCATCGATAATTTTCACCTTTCTGGGCTCCACTGTATTAATGTTGCCAAAATATCTTCTCCCATCACTCAGGGTAATGAGAAAATAAGTCTTGCAATAGATCTCCTTTATACCATCTAACTCTATTGCGAAATCTTTGTCACTGTATGGAGTCTCTATCATTAGTACTCCTCGTTGCATGGATTTAACTTCACCTACAACATAATTACCATTGGTAAAGATCAGTGAGTCTGGTTCCGAACCAAACAAACTTGCTGCAGTGAATGCCAGCGATAAAATGAATATAAATTTCCTCATAAATGGGTTTAGGTTTCCTATATCCCTCAAAATCAAATTTTAACCAAGTTTCAAAGAAAATAAATAAAAAACTCTTTGTCAAATGTGATGTGGAGTCGTCTCTATTAACGGGGGCAGTGTTATTCGCTCCGCTCATGAGCTCGCCCTTCGGGCTCGGTGGTCTCTCCGCCTGCGCGGATCGCGAGTACCATTTTGGGGATGCTTTACTAACAGAAACCCTTACTCGCTTTGCTCGTTACGTCTTTTTTATTCCCTGTCGCTTATAAATGCAAACATTTACCGCTCCATGAAATAAAAAAGCCGACGAAGAAATTCGCCGGGTTCCTGGTAGTAGACAAGGTGATTGAAATATCTAACCTGGAACTTTCTGAAGATATTTTGGAAATACTCAATTCTATAAACACTGATTGACCTCATTTTAACTATTCTTACCTTTAATTACTTATCCCCCAAATGGATTTAAAAGCAGAAATACTGCCATCTTCTCCTAGACTGTCTCCCTATATTGAGCATTATAAACTAATCACAGGGACTATTCAAGGACGGTTTAAGGTTGTGCCTTTTTGCAACCAGGAGCTATACTTCCATATAAATTCCGGGAACTACTGCTTATCGTCTCCGGGTCGTTATGATATCCAAGATCCAGTCATTCATTTAGGAGGTCTGCATGAAGTAGATCAAGTTATATATTCCATCATTCCGGATGATAAATTGATCAAAAGCTTTGTAGTTGTTTTTAAGCCCAATGGTATTCAAAAGTTATTCAGGCTTTCCAACAATGAGATTCAAACCTATGCTATTTACGGAAATGATCTTTTTAAATCGGATGCATACATCATCCTGGAGCAGTTGCGGAGTGCCTCAAATGCCTGGGAGATGAAGGGCAGGCTCGACAAATTCATGGCAGGGTTTATTAACGAAAATTTTAATGATCCACTTATGCAGTCCATGATAGGATATATCAGAGAGAATAGTGCAATACTTGATGTGAATAAGCTTGCTGAAAGATTTCATATTACTCCGCGAACCCTTCAGCGCAGGTTTAAAAATGAATTTGGTATCTCTCCAAAAAACTACATGCAGTTAATCAGAATAAATGCAGCCGTTTCAATGATCTCCTCCGGAAATTATAATTTATTGACTGATCTTGCATATTATTCAGGATATTATGACCAATCACATTTTATTCGTGATGTGAAAAAGATCTGTGGTACACAACCCGGAATTATGAAAAAAAACAAGTCTGTATTAAGTTGTGCGAACATCAATTTTACGCGATTAAAATAACATTGTCGCGTTTTTACTATTTCAGAAAGTTTATAGGAAATATCTTACTGATTCTTTTGAAAACTAAATCAGAAACACAATGAAAAAAAAATACTACAGTGCTTTTTTTGCAGGCATACTCATTTCAAGCTGTGCCTATTCTCAGCAAATATCTGACGATATAGCTTCAAATGAAATCTCAGAAGCAAACCTCCAAAAGCATGTTGAATACCTGGCCAGCGACAAACTCGAAGGAAGAGGTACTGGAAGCGAAGGTTACCGACTAGCTGAAATTTATGTAGAATCCATTTTCCAAAACGCCAATTTGTTAAAAATCTGTACTGGTGAAAATGGCAATCAAAATTATTCTCAACACGTAATTATGGAAAGAGTTATTCTAGAGGAAAAAACAAAAGCTATAATTACCAGGACGGGTTATCAAAAAGCATATGGTTACGGCGACAATCTCATCCTCGCTCATTTTGGGAAATTAAACAACGAAACTTTAAAAGGAGAGGTTATTTCTGTTGGAGATGGTATCCATGAGCCGCAATTAAATATTGATGATTACAAAAACGAATCCATAATAAACAAATGGGTTCTTATGAATGAAAGCATATCAAATGAAATACTGGAAAAATTACCTGTGTCGCTTAAGAGGACTTACAGAGATGTGTATACATCTTTGATGGCCCGGACTGAAGAGGCGAGGAAAAAGGGAGCAATAGGTGTCATAGTAGCGCCTTCAGAACAGGGTATGAAATACTGGAAAATAAGGGAACAGGCATTTAGAGAATATTATTCTTTACCCGTCCATAGAGGTCCTTATAGAAGTGCAGAAATACCAATTGTACTTATCGACACGACAATATTTAAGGAATTGGATATGGAGAATTCAAAAAGTTTTTTTGAGCTTAAAAAGTATATAAAAAAAGAAAAAACAATAGCTGCGAATAATGTTATTGGAATGGTGAAAGGTACCAATAATAATGACAACTATATTATTGTTGGAGCACACCTTGATCACCTGGGGAAAAAGGATGGCAAAATTTACAATGGAGCCGACGACAATGCCAGTGGGGTAGCTGGTATACTTGAACTGGCAAAATCAATTTCAGAAAACCCTTGTGAAAATAATGTCGTGTTTGTTGCATTTGCTGCTGAAGAAATTGGATCTCTGGGATCCTGCTATTTCATAAATAATCTTCCTTTCGACATTAAAAACATAAAAGCAATGCTAAACTTTGATATGATAGGACGATCAGATGGAGATACCAAAGAACTTGCAATAATTTCTATGAATTTTGAAAGCGACAGATTAGCAGCAATAATTAAGAATTGTCAGACCGAAGGTGAAACTGTAGACTGGGCATATATGGAAACATTCAACAGGATACATTCAGGAGACCATTTCCCATTTGTTCTAATGAATATCCCCGGAATCTGGTTGTTTAGTGGCTTACATTCTGACTATCATCAAACCTCCGATGATTCTGAACGAATAGATTATGAATTCCTTTACAACAACACAAAATTTGCTGAAAAGCTTTTAAGAAAGCTTGATGAACGACGACCATCCAACTAGTTTCCTTTTGTCGCGTTTTTACAATTATATGATTTCATCTTGATCTAAATTGCCCTTTCAAATATTAAATCATGAATATCCAAAGGCAGTTTTATAACACGTTGAAGCTCGTAATCTTTTTTGCTATCCTGGCACAAACAAGCTACGTCTTCGCTCAAATCCCTTCCTTCACACGTATTGATACAGGTTCACTTTCCAACGATAATATCCGGGGACGAGGATTGTATGTTGTAGACTATAACCTTGATGGTTTGCTCGATCTGTATGTGGGCAATTCCACTGGTGTGGGAGGACTGAATCGCCCTAACCTCCTTTTCACAAACAAAGGTGAGGGATACTTCAAACTGTATGAAGACGGTCTGCTTTCCTCCAAAATTTACAAACACAATTCAGGGAGCAATTGGGGTGATCTGGATAATGACGGAGATCCAGATCTTTACAATGATGGCCAGATCTTTTTGAATGATGGTACAGGAAAGTTCGTTAAAGGCCAACAGGTTACAGAACGAAATGAAGTAAATGCCATTTGGATTGATTTGAATAATGACAGCTACCTGGACCTGCTTACCAATGTATACTTTGGAGCTAACTATGCCTATTTAAGCCAGGGAGATGGAACATTCCTGGAAACTGAAGCTGGTGATTTTGCAAAGAAGGGTGTTGGTGCCAGCCAGTCATTTTCTATGGCCGATATTGACAATGATGGTGATATGGATGTTTTGGAAGCAAATATCTGTTTTGCAGGAGCCTGTGACACACTCATCCCGAATACCATGTATATTAACAATGAAGGGAATTTAATGGCACTAGGTGCGGAATATGCCCTTGTTAGCGAGGCGATGGAAACACCGGGCAGCAGTTGGGGCGACTATGATAATGACGGGGATATGGATGTATATGTGCTTAGTTTCCAGGACAGGGGAGATGTTTTGTATCGGAACGATGGGAACTACATGTTTACTCCCATAGTTCTTGATCCTGAACACACAGGAAACAAATGGCCTTACAACTCTTCCTGGGGAGATTTAAACAACGATGGCTTCCTTGATCTTTTTGTGAGTATTATTCCGGATGGTAATGTTGTGCATAAAGAGTGTACATGGTTCAATAACATGCTTTATCTCAACAAAGGAGACGGAACCTTTTTAAGATTGCCCTATGGAGACATCATCAACGATGGCGGGGAACCCCATGTAATGAACGACTTTGACAATGACGGGGACCTGGATATCATCATCGGGCATGGAAACATAAATCCTTATATCAAGAACATATTTGTATATCTGAATGAAGGAAACAAAAATCACTGGCTGAATATTTCCTGCGAAGGAACACGTTCAAACAGGTCAGCCATCGGTGCCAGGGTTAGGGTAAAAGCTATCATTGAGGGTGAGACTGTTTGGATGACCAGGGAGATCAGCCAGGAAAACGGGGTGCATGCCTGTAACGGGCCCAGACTGCATTTCGGTTTAGGGGATGCAGAAAAGGCCGATAGTGTAATCATTAGATGGCCTTCAGGAATCCTGGATGTTTATACCGATATCCAGGCCAATTCCTTCTATAAAGCAGTTGAGGAAGTTAGATTAAGCAGAGATAAACGGATTCAAAAGTAATAATCAATCTGTGTAAAATCTTATTTGGACAAATTGTTAATCATCGCCAGTAACATTTTTGAAAGTTCTTCCCCTTGCCCGTAGAATGCTAAAAAATCTTCTTAAGCTAATAAGTCTTCTTCAAAGATAATCTCAAAAAGTGCAATACATTCGAATACGGAGCTCCTTGAAACTGTGAAGAAGTTCTTCCGATCAGGTTTGGAAAAACGGCCTGAACCTTCAGCAATGTTTAAGACTATGCTTAATGACGCACGATTTAGCTGGTCGGCTGTTGCACGATCTAACTTAGGGTTTTTTAGAAATCTCCGGGTAGCAGGATAAAAGGCTTTGGCTTTCTGATAGACGATCAGTTTTTTCGAAATCAAACATGGGAAATTGAGTTAAGAGTTTTCAATAAGTATCTATACTCTTAATGTGATGAGGGGAGATAAAATCGGTTAAGAGTGATATATCTAGCCTTGATTTGCTAAAGGATCTGCAGCAAGTAATCGAAAATATCAACTTTGAAAAATAAATTAAGGGATTAATTCATTGATGCTGATTCAATATATTCCTTCGGACTAATACCCACTTTTTTCTTGAATAATCGGGAAAAGTACTAAGGGTATTCAAAACCCAGACTGTAGGCTGTCTCAGAGATAGAGGCATTGGGTGCAAGTAACAAATTCTTTGCTTCTTCTATCAAATACAGGTTGATTTGATCGATTGCCGTCTTTCCAGTTTCTGCTCGTATACTATCACTCATATACCGATGGCTCACTTCCAATTGATTGGCTAGCCATTCTACAGTAGGAATACCTTTATCAATTTGTTGCCCACTTTCAAAATACCCGTCTAAGACCTCCTTAAATCTGGTCATCAAATTCTTGTTGATCTGTGTTCTGTTCAGGAACTGACGTTTGTAGAAGCGGTCGGCATATTTTAAAAGTGTATCAAGATGAGCAATGATGATTTCCTTGCTAAACTCATCCTGATTATTCTGATACTCCGTTTCAATATTTCGGAAAATAGTCTTTATGGTTTGCTCTTCCTTAGGTGAAAGGTGCAATGCTTCATTTACATTGTAGTTGAAGAAATTGTAGTTTTTGATCCGCTTTCGAATATCCAGTCCATGAATAAAATCTTCATGGAAAGCGATAAACCAGGATTCAGAACTTACCACAATATCCTTTACAGCGTATGTCTGATCAGGTGCTGAGAACAACATGGTTCCTGTACTGGAATCGTACTTTGTCCTTCCATATACTATCTCACCTGAAACAATGTTCTTAGGACTGATGATATAAAACTGGTTTGTATAACTTATTTCTTTGTTTGAAGAGACACAATTTTCAATTTCGTCACCACTTAATTTCTTTTTGCCAATACTAAACAGAGGATTCTCAGGCTCAGGCAGGCCCTGAGCCTGGTTAAACTCCGAAATACTTTTAAAGTTGACAGTATTCATTAGGACAAATTTAAATATTCCACTTTACACCTGTTTCTTTTTCAGACTGATTCCACAACTTTTCAGCGACAGCTTTATCCTTAGCGTGTGATTCAAGTTTATGTTCCCCAACCGGACCGGTCCAAAAGTTTCGTCCTGTAGGTCCATAAAAACCTTTCTGATCTAGTTCTTCTTCTGTAGCACACATCAATTCAGGGTAGGCTCCTTTCTCTGCTGATTGTGTCAATGGGGACAACTTCATCAGACCAAATATAATCCTCATCATTAAACTGCCACTTGTTTTGATAAGGGATGTTCTTGAAGAACCAGGATGACAAGCATAGGCTTTAACATCCGTTTTACCGGCTTTACTCAATCTGTCCTGCAATTCATAAATTGTCATGATCTGTGCCAGTTTGCTCTGGCTATAGGCAGTATTGGCGTTGTAACCCTTATCCCAATTCAAATCGTCAGAATTGATGGTTTTAATTCCCATATCATAACCCATACTGCCTACCGTTACGATACGTCCTTTAGATTTTCCAATAAGCGGATACAGCAAAGCTTGCAGGGTAAAATGACCGAAGTAATTCACTCCCATCTGACTTTCCCAGCCATCTACTGTGAACTTTTGCGTTGGTACTTGTGCAATAGCTCCGTTACAAATCAATGCATCGATACGTTCTACCTTTTCAAGAACGTTCTCTGCTGCTGCTTTTACAGAAGATTGATCACCTAAGTCCACGGTGATATAAGATAAATCAGCCTTATTACCAAGCTCTTTCTTTATAGCTGCGATGGCATCCACTGATTTTTTTGGGTTACGGTTCAGCATCACTACTTTTGCATCTTTGGATGCAAGAATCTTAGCTGCTTCAAAGCCTGTACCGCTGGTAGCACCTGTAATTAAGTAAGTTTTACCTTTAAGAGATCCGATGCGCTCAGGTGTCCAGCCCTTTTTTCCAAATTGATTTACTGTACTCATAATTCATTTCTTTAATTTTCGTATTTAAATTATTATGGTACAAAGTTCGGTCATGAAAGATGTTTAGCACTTAAACAATTTTGTATAAGAAGTATACATTTTCGCAGGTAGCTAATGTGCTTTTTGGGTGTGGGCTAAATGTCCGCCAATCGTCATGGATATGAATAACAGAAGATATATAAACTCGAATGTTAATAATTCATACCTGAGAAAATCACAGCATAAAAGGGATACAGGGGTAACAAATAAAAAACTCCCCACCAAAAATGGTGAGGAGTCCTCTTTAGTAGACAAGGTGATTGAACCTTTAGCTCGGCGAAGCCAAATATCTAACCTGGAATTATTGAAAGATTTGGATGAAGTGATTGATTTTATAAGACATAAACAACTCTCATTCAAGGCTCCACAACAATCAATGACATAAAATCACTTAAAAGTCAACAAAAATTCTTGCATATCGCTCTTCGAGTAATTGCGAATAAGATTCTTTCATTTCGTGCGAAAGGAAAGAGTTATTTATCCAGTGGATAGCCTTTG
>Ga0180435_10007057_pt1 | contig 10738 bp, 21 predicted proteins | sample SS_ome_3_FD_132467 | JGI IMG/M metagenome (GOLD analysis project Ga0180435, IMG submission 132467) | Hypersaline lake sediment archaeal communities from the Salton Sea, California, USA - SS_3_S_1 metaG | ecosystem: Environmental > Aquatic > Non-marine Saline and Alkaline > Hypersaline >... | reverse complement strand
ATGAGCTGAATGATCGATCATGATAGGTAGATGGTAGAAAGAAAAAACCCCGGGGAGAATAAATTTTCATGTCCGGGGTGTGAGTGTAAAATCATGTATGTTTCTTATGCTTTCAAATTCGCTCTAGGTTCTCAATCTTCTCTCCAATTAATCATTGGGATCCGAGTTTCTTCTATAATATATGCATCTTCTTCTATTCTTTGATATTAAGATTCATAACGTAGATAAAATCAATTAAGTTTTCTGAATATGATAAGAGCTTAAATACAACTTGAAATGACGTATAGTGAGATGTATAATAAAAAAAGTGTGTTGTGGATTAGGAAATTCTATATTTCCCTTGCATCCACAGGCATTTTCCTATATAATATTTAATGTTGGTCTTTGACTGCGATGAAGTGGGAGGTTGCTGACACACCCGGCCGCTTTGCCATGGCGAGTGTGTGGGAAATTCTCACGGAGAACTGTCTATCTCAAGTAGGCGAAAAGGAGGGAAAATAATGGCAAAACAAAAAATTCGTATTCGTTTAAAAGCTTATGATCACAGAATCCTTGATCAATCTGCTGAAAAGATCGTAGAAACAGCTAAACGTTCTGGTGCTAATGTTTCTGGTCCAATCCCATTACCAACAGAAAAGTCTGTTTACACGATTCTTCGTGCGGTACACAAATACAAAGATTCTCGTGAGCAGTTCGAAATGCGTACGCACAAGCGTCTAATCGACATCGTTAACCCAACTCCACAAACAGTTGATGCGTTAATGCGTTTAGACTTGCCATCAGGCGTAGACATCGAAATCAAACTTTAATTTAAATAGAAGATTAATTTTTTAGGAGGTGTGACTCATGGCCAAAGGAATCTTAGGAAGAAAAATTGGTATGACGCAAGTATTCGCTGAGAACGGTGATTTAATTCCTGTAACAGTAATTGAAGCTACTCCAAACGTAGTTCTTCAAGTGAAAACTAACGAAACTGACGGTTATGAAGCTATTCAAATCGGTTTTGAAGACAAGCGTGAGAAGTTAGCTAACAAGCCTGAAAAAGGTCATGTTGCAAAAGCGGATACTGCACCTAAGCGCTTCATTCGCGAAGTTCGCGGTGCGAACGTATCTGAGTACGAAGTTGGTCAAGAAGTCAAAGTTGATATTTTCTCTGCAGGAGATATCGTAGATGTAACTGGAGTATCAAAAGGTAAAGGATTCCAAGGTGCGATTAAGCGTCACGGACAATCTCGCGGACCTATGTCTCACGGTTCTCGTTATCATCGTCGCCCTGGTTCAATGGGACCTGTTGCTCCAAACCGTGTATTCAAATCTAAAGCATTACCTGGTCGTATGGGTGGAGAGCGCGTAACAGTTCAAAACCTTGAGATCGTAAAAGTTGATGTAGAACGCAACTTACTTTTAGTGAAAGGTAACGTACCTGGACCTAAAAAAGCGTTAATCGAAGTTAAAGCTGCTGTAAAAGCTAACTAATTTTTCTAAGAAAGGAGGAAAACATAATGCCAAAAGTTGCATTATATAACCAAAACGGATCTACAGTTGGAGAAATCGAATTAAACGATTCTGTTTTTGGTATCGAACCTAATAAGCACGTATTATTCGAAGCTGTAGTTATGCAAAGAGCTTCCTTACGTCAAGGAACTCACAAAGTTAAAAATCGTTCTGAAGTAAGTGGCGGAGGTCGCAAACCTTGGCGTCAAAAAGGTACTGGTCGTGCACGTCACGGATCAATCCGTTCACCTCAATGGCGTGGAGGCGGAACTGTATTTGGTCCAACACCTCGCAGCTACGCTTACAAATTACCTAAAAAAGTACGCCGTTTAGCAGTGAAATCTGCTTTATCTACGAAAGTACTTGAAAACAACATTGTTGTATTAGAGGACTTAACTTTAGAAGCTCCAAAAACAAAAGAAATGGTTAGCATCTTAAAAGGCCTTTCAGTAGAAAAGAAAGCTCTTATCGTAACAGCTGACCTTAACGAAGCAGTTGCTTTATCTGCGCGCAACATCCCTGGTGTTGAAGTAGTAACAGCTGCTGGCATCAATGTTTTAGATGTACTTAACCATGATAAGCTAGTGATCACTAAAGCTGCGGTGGAAAAAGTAGAGGAGGTGCTTGCATAATGAAAGATCCTCGTGATATTATTAAGCGCCCCGTAATCACTGAACGTTCTATGGATTTAGTAGCTGAAAAGAAATACACGTTTGAAGTTGATGTTAAAGCTAACAAAACTGAAGTTAAAGATGCTGTAGAGCAAATCTTCGGTGTAAAAGTAGAAAAAGTTAACATCATGAACTACAAAGGTAAATTCAAGCGCGTTGGACGTTTCAGCGGTTTAACAAATCGTCGTAAAAAAGCAGTTGTTAAGTTAACAGCTGATAGCAAAGAAATCGAATTGTTCGAAGCTTAATTCTTAAAAGTGAAGGAGGGAAACTAAGATGGCGATTAAAAAGTACAAACCAACTACTAACGGTCGTCGTGGTATGACAGTATCTGATTTCGCTGAAATCACAACTGACAAACCAGAAAAGTCATTGCTTGCGCCGTTAAACAAGAAAGCTGGTCGTAACAACCAAGGTAAATTAACTGTTCGTCATCAAGGCGGCGGTCATAAGCGCCAATATCGTATTATTGACTTCAAGCGCAATAAAGACGGTATACCAGGACGCGTTGCTACAATCGAGTACGATCCAAACCGTTCTGCAAACATTGCATTAATTAACTACGTTGATGGTGAAAAACGTTACATCATCGCTCCTAAAGGTTTACAAGTAGGTATGGAAGTTATGTCTGGTCCTGAAGCAGACATTAAAGTAGGTAACGCTCTTCCACTTGCTAACATTCCAGTAGGTACGGTAATCCATAACATTGAGCTTAAGCCTGGTAAGGGTGGACAGTTAGTTCGTTCTGCAGGTACTTCTGCTCAAGTACTTGGTAAAGAAGGTAAATACGTATTAGTACGTTTAACTTCTGGTGAAGTTCGTATGATCTTAGCAGCTTGCCGTGCAACTGTAGGTCAAGTAGGTAACGAGCAACACGAACTTATCAACATTGGTAAAGCAGGTCGTTCTCGCTGGTTAGGTAAACGCCCTACAGTTCGTGGATCTGTTATGAACCCTAACGACCATCCACATGGTGGTGGTGAAGGACGTGCTCCTATCGGACGTAAGTCACCTATGACTCCATGGGGTAAACCAACTCTTGGTTACAAAACTCGTAAGAAGAAAAACAAATCTGATAAATTTATCGTACGTCGTCGTAAAAAATAACGGGGTTGTCCTACGGTTCGCTAGAACCGTAGCGCAATCACGAAGGGAGGTAACATTATGGCTCGCAGCTTAAAAAAAGGACCATTCTGCGATGAGCATTTAATGAAAAAGATTGAGAAGCTAAACGAAACGGATAGCAAGCAAGTTGTTAAAACTTGGTCTCGTCGTTCAACAATTTTCCCATCTTTTATTGGTCATACAATTGCGGTATATGATGGACGTAAACACGTTCCTGTATATGTAACAGAAGATATGGTTGGTCATAAGTTAGGCGAATTCGCACCAACTCGTACTTACAAAGGTCACGCAAGTGATGACAAAAAAACAAGACGTTAATGAGAGGAGGCCTTTAAATGCAAGCTAAAGCTGTTGCTAGAACAGTACGAATTGCTCCTCGTAAAGCTCGTTTAGTCATTGACTTAATTCGAGGAAAGCAAGTAGGTGAAGCAGTAGCAATTCTTCGTCACACTCCAAAAGCTGCTTCTCCAATTATCGAGAAAGTATTAAAATCTGCAGTTGCAAACGCAGAGCATAACTATGAAATGGACGCTAACAACTTAGTTGTAGCAGAAGCATATGTAAACGAAGGACCAACGTTAAAACGTTTCCGTCCACGTGCAATGGGTCGTGCTAGCCAAATCAACAAACGTACGAGCCACATCACAATCGTTGTATCAGAAAAAAAGGAGGGATAATCAGTGGGTCAAAAGGTAAATCCAGTCGGTCTTCGAATCGGGGTTATTCGTGATTGGGAATCTAAATGGTATGCTGACAAGGACTATGCAGATCTTCTTCATGAAGACCTTAAAATTCGTGAATACATCAGCAAACGTTTAAGCGACGCTTCTGTATCTAAAGTAGAAATCGAGCGTGCTGCTAACCGTGTAAACATTACGATCCACACTGCGAAGCCAGGTATGGTAATTGGTAAAGGTGGTACGGAAGTTGAAGCACTTCGTAAATCTTTAAACCAATTAACTGGCAAACGTGTACACATCAACATTTTAGAAATCAAGAAAGCAGATTTAGATGCAACATTAGTTGCTGAAAATATTGCTCGTCAATTAGAAAACCGTGCATCTTTCCGCCGCGTTCAAAAGCAAGCTATTCAACGTGCTATGCGTGCTGGTGCGAAAGGTATCAAAACAATGGTATCTGGTCGTTTAGGTGGAGCTGACATCGCTCGTGCTGAGCATTACAGCGAAGGTACTGTACCTCTTCACACTTTACGTGCTGACATCGACTACGGTACTGCTGAAGCAGATACTACTTACGGAAAATTAGGAATTAAAGTTTGGATCTATCGTGGTGAGGTTCTTCCTACAAAGAAGAAAAATGAGGAAGGAGGAAAATAATTATGTTAATGCCGAAACGCGTTAAGTATCGTCGTCAACATCGCGCAAGCCTTCAAGGTCGCGCTAAAGGCGGTACTGAAGTACATTTTGGTGAATACGGTATCCAGGCTCTTGAGCCTGCATGGATTACTAACCGTCAAATCGAGGCAGCTCGTATTGCGATGACTCGTTACATGAAACGTGGCGGTAAAGTATGGATCAAAATTTTCCCTGACAAACCATACACTGCAAAACCTCTAGAAGTCCGCATGGGTTCCGGTAAAGGTGCTCCAGAAGGATGGGTAGCAGTTGTAAAACCTGGTAAAGTTATGTTCGAAATCGCGGGCGTATCTGAAGAAGTAGCACGTGAAGCTTTACGTCTAGCGTCTCATAAGTTACCAATCAAAACTAAGTTCGTAAAACGTGAAGAAATTGGTGGTGAATCGAATGAAAGCTAATGAAATCCGTGATCTAACCACTGCCGAAATTGAACAAAAAGTTAAGTCTTTAAAAGAAGAGTTGTTTAACTTACGCTTCCAATTAGCGACAGGACAACTTGAAAACACTGCTCGTATCCGTGAAGTACGTAAGGCTATCGCTCGTATGAAGACTGTTATTCGTGAAAGAGAGATCGCTGCTCAAAACTAATATAGAGAGAGGAGGTTTACGGAATGAGTGAACGTAACAACCGCAAAGTTTACACAGGTCGTGTTGTTTCTGACAAAATGGATAAGACGATCACTGTTCTTGTTGAAACCTATAAAAAGCATCCATTATACGGTAAGCGCGTAAAGTACTCTAAAAAGTTCAAAGCGCATGACGAAATGAACCAAGCAAAAGTTGGCGACATCGTACGTATCATGGAAACTCGCCCACTTTCAGCTACTAAACGTTTCCGCTTAGTGGAAATCGTAGAAGAAGCTATTATTATCTAATTTAGTTCGGATTAAACAATTCCGAAGGGAGGTACTCGAACATGATTCAACAAGAATCTCGTTTAAAAGTTGCAGACAACTCTGGTGCACGTGAACTATTAACAATTAAAGTTCTTGGCGGATCTGGTCGTAAAACTGCTAATATCGGTGATATCATTGTAGGTACGGTTAAACAAGCAACACCAGGAGGCGTTGTTAAAAAAGGTGACGTTGTAAAAGCCGTTATCGTACGTACTAAGCGTGGTGTTCGCCGTGCAGATGGTTCTTACATCCGTTTCGACGAAAACGCATGTGTAATTATCCGTGATGACAAGAGCCCTCGTGGAACTCGTATTTTCGGACCAGTTGCTCGTGAATTACGTGATAACAACTTTATGAAAATTGTTTCTTTAGCTCCAGAAGTTCTTTAATATATGAAAAGCCTTGCTAAGGAGGTGCGATAAGGATGCATGTAAAAAAAGGTGACAAGGTAATGGTTATCTCTGGTAAGGATAAAGGTAAACAAGGTGTGATCCTTGAAGCTTATCATAAAAAAGACCGTGTACTTGTTGAAGGTGTGAACATTGTGAAAAAGCACTCTAAGCCTTCTCAAGTAAACCCTCAAGGTGGAATCATCAGCCAAGAGGCGCCTATCCATGTATCAAATGTAATGCCGTTAGATCCTAAGACAGGTGAGCCTACACGCGTTGGTTTCCAAGTGGTTGACGGCAAAAAGGTACGTGTTGCAAAAAAATCTGGTGAAATTTTAGATAAATAGTAGTTAAGGAAGGGAGGTCTATCACATGAACCGCCTAAAAGAAAAGTTCAATAAAGAAATTACACCTGCTCTAATGGGCAAGTTTAACTATAAATCAGTGATGCAAGTTCCTAAGCTTGAAAAAATCGTAATCAACATGGGTGTGGGTGACGCTGTTCAAAACTCAAAAGCACTTGATAACGCTGTTGAGGAATTAACGCTGATCTCAGGTCAAAAACCAATGGTTACTCGTGCGAAAAAATCTATCGCAGGCTTCCGTCTTCGTGAAGGTATGCCAATCGGTTGTAAAGTAACTCTTCGTGGTGAGCGCATGTATGAGTTCCTTGATAAATTAATCTCTGTTTCTTTACCACGTGTACGTGACTTCCGTGGAATTTCTAAAAAGTCTTTCGACGGCCGCGGAAACTACACTCTTGGTGTTAAAGAGCAATTAATCTTCCCAGAGATTGATTACGATAAAGTTAACAAAGTTCGTGGTATGGACATTGTTATCGTTACAACTGCAAACACTGATGAAGAAGCTCGTGAGTTATTAACTCAGTTCGGCATGCCATTCCAAAAATAATCGCTATTAAAGAGGGAGGCGAAAACGTGGCTAAAAAATCAATGATTGCGAAGCAAAAGCGCACGCAAAAGTTTAAAGTACGTGAGTACACACGTTGTGAGCGTTGCGGACGTCCACATTCTGTAATCCGTAAATTTAAACTTTGCCGTATTTGTTTCCGTGAACTTGCATATAAAGGTCAAATCCCAGGCGTTAAAAAAGCTAGTTGGTAATACCCAAGATAGGGAAGGAGGTTATTTTAATGGTTATGACAGATCCAATTGCAGATATGCTTACTCGCATTCGTAATGCGAACATGGTGCGTCATGAGAAACTGGAAGTTCCTGCTTCCAAAATCAAACGTGAAGTTGCTGAAATTTTAAAGCGTGAAGGTTTCATTCGTGACGTTGAATTCATCGAGGACAACAAACAAGGTATCTTACGTATTTTCTTAAAATACGGTCCAAATAACGAGCGTGTTATTACTGGTCTTAAACGTATTAGTAAACCAGGTCTTCGCGTTTACGCTAAAGCTGACGAAGTACCACGCGTACTTAACGGTTTAGGTATTGCGATCGTTTCTACTTCTCAAGGCGTTTTAACTGACAAAGAAGCTCGTGCGAAGCAAACTGGTGGAGAAGTATTAGCATACGTTTGGTAATCAATTGATAACGAATGGAGGTGTAATATATGTCTCGTGTAGGTAAGAAACCATTAGAAATTCCTGCAGGCGTTACAGTTACAATGAACGGAAATACTGTAACTGTAAAAGGACCTAAAGGTGAATTAACTCGTACGTTCCATCCTGACATGGAAATCAAAGTTGAAGAAAACGTATTAACAGTTAACCGTCCAACTGACAACAAGGAGCACCGTGCTCTTCACGGTACAACTCGTAGTCTTTTAGGAAACATGGTTGAGGGTGTATCAAAAGGTTATGAAAGAGGTTTAGAATTAATCGGTGTCGGTTACCGTGCTTCTAAATCTGGTAAGAAACTTGTACTTAACGTAGGTTACTCTCACCCAGTTGAGATCGAGCCTGAAGAAGGAATCGAAATCGATGTACCTTCTCAAACAAAAGTTGTTGTTAAAGGTACGAACAAAGAGCGCGTTGGAGCTGTTGCTGCCAACATCCGTGCGGTACGTCCACCTGAGCCATACAAAGGTAAAGGTATCCGTTACGAAGGCGAATATGTACGTCGTAAAGAAGGTAAAACTGCTAAGTAATGTCGCTTAGACGTTTAGAAAGGAGTGACGTAGATGATTACAAAACCAAGCAAAAATGCGGTTCGTAAAAAACGTCATGCGCGTGTACGTTCTAAGTTATTTGGAACAGCTACTCGTCCACGTTTAAATGTATACCGTTCTAACAAGCACATTTACGCTCAACTTATCGATGATGTAAATCATGCAACAATCGCTAGTGCGTCTACATTAGATAAAGAGATCGGTTTAGAAGCTACTGGTAATGTAGAAGCTGCTACTAAGGTTGGAGAGCTTGTTGCGAAACGTGCGTTAGAAAAAGGTGTTTCTAATGTAGTATTTGACCGCGGTGGTTACTTATATCATGGTCGTGTTAAAGCATTAGCAGACGCTGCTCGTGAAGCTGGACTTAAATTCTAATTGAAAAAGGAGGGACAGAGAATATGCGTCGCATTGATCCAAGCAAACTTGAACTTGAAGAACGTGTTGTTACCGTTAACCGCGTTGCAAAAGTAGTAAAAGGTGGTCGTCGTTTCCGTTTTGCTGCTCTTGTAGTTGTAGGTGATAAGAACGGTCATGTAGGTTTCGGTACTGGTAAAGCTCAAGAGGTACCGGATGCAATTCGCAAAGCAATCGAAGATGCGAAGAAAAACTTAGTTGAAGTACCTATGGTTGGTACGACAATTCCACACGAAGTAATCGGTCACTTCGGTGCAGGAGAAATCTTAATTAAACCTGCTTCTGAAGGTACAGGGGTTATCGCTGGAGGTCCTGTTCGTGCGGTATTAGAGTTAGCAGGAGTTCAAGATATCTTATCTAAATCATTAGGTTCTAACACTCCTATTAACATGATCCGTGCTACTATCGATGGCTTAAAGCAACTTAAGAGAGCTGAAGATGTAGCTAAACTTCGTGGAAAATCAGTAGAGGAACTGTTAGGATAAGGAGGGAAATACTATGGCGAAAAAATTAGCAATTACCCTCACTCGCAGCGTAATTGGTCGCCCTGAAGACCAACGTGTAACAGTTAAAACTCTTGGTTTACGCAAATTAAATCAAACTGTTGTTCATGACGACAATCCTGCGATTCGCGGTATGATCAATAAAGTTGCTCACTTAGTGAAAGTTGACGAACAATAATCGAATCTTTATAGCTTAAGGAGGTGTCCCGAGGATGAAACTTCATGAATTGCAACCAGCAGAAGGTTCACGTAAGAAACGTAACCGAGTTGGACGTGGTATTGGTTCTGGTAACGGTAAAACAGCTGGTCGTGGCCAAAAAGGTCAAAACTCTCGTTCTGGTGGCGGCGTACGCCCAGGTTTTGAAGGTGGTCAAACTCCTTTATTCCGTCGTTTACCGAAGCGTGGTTTCACAAACATCAACCGTAAAGAGTACGCAATAGTGAACTTAACAAAACTTAACCGTTTTGAAGATGGAACAGAGGTAACTCCAGAGCTTCTTTTAGAAACTGGTGTTGTAAGCAAGCTTAACGCTGGAATCAAGATTTTAGGAGACGGTAAGTTAGAGAAGAAGTTAACTGTTAAAGCTAATAAATTCTCTTCCTCTGCTAAAGAAGCAATTGAAGCTGCTGGCGGTACTGCTGAGGTGATCTAATGTTTAAGACAATCTCCAATTTTATGCGCGTGGGTGATATAAGAAATAAAATCCTATTCACCCTTTTAATGCTGATTGTGTTCCGCATTGGAACGTTCATTCCTGTGCCAAGCGTAAATACAGATGTGTTAAAGGCACAGGATGAACTTAACGTATTCGGTGTGCTAAATGTATTCGGTGGTGGAGCATTGCAGAACTTCTCAATCTTCGCCATGGGTATCATGCCGTACATTACGGCTTCGATCATCATCCAATTATTGCAAATGGATGTCGTTCCGAAGTTTACGGAATGGTCTAAGCAAGGTGAAGTTGGACGTCGAAAGTTAGCACAGTTTACTCGTTATTTCACAATTGTTTTAGGATTCATTCAAGCACTCGGAATGTCATATGGTTTTAATAACCTATCTGGTGGGCTTTTAATTGTGAATCCAAGTGTCGGAACCTATTTATTAATTGCCCTAGTACTAACAGCAGGTACAGCTTTTTTAATGTGGTTAGGCGAGCAAATTACAGCTAAAGGGGTCGGAAACGGTATTTCAATTCTCATCTTTGCTGGTATCGTATCAGCAATACCTACTACCGTTAATCAAGTGTATGCGCAACAATTTGGAGATGTAGGCGATCAGCTTTTCATTCGAATTGTTACGGTATTACTTTTACTTTTAGTTGTTGTTGCAATCGTTGTTGGTGTTATCTTCATTCAACAGGCATTGCGCAAAATTCCGATCCAATACGCGAAGCGTTTGGCGGGACGTAACCCTGTTGGTGGTCATTCAACACATTTACCACTAAAAGTTAACTCTGCAGGGGTAATTCCTGTTATCTTTGCGGTTTCATTTATTATTACCCCGACTACTATTGCATCGTTCTTTGGTCCAAATGATGTTACGGATTGGATTCAAAACACATTTGATTATACGAAACCTGTTGGTATGATCATCTACGTAGCGTTAATTATCGCCTTCACTTATTTCTATACATTTGTTCAAGTGAATCCTGAACAAATGGCGGAAAACTTGAAGAAGCAAGGTGGCTATATACCGGGTATCAGACCAGGAAAGAATACGCAAGAGTATGT
>Ga0180435_10007054_pt1 | contig 10739 bp, 8 predicted proteins | sample SS_ome_3_FD_132467 | JGI IMG/M metagenome (GOLD analysis project Ga0180435, IMG submission 132467) | Hypersaline lake sediment archaeal communities from the Salton Sea, California, USA - SS_3_S_1 metaG | ecosystem: Environmental > Aquatic > Non-marine Saline and Alkaline > Hypersaline > Sediment... | reverse complement strand
TGGGCGGCATTGGCCCAGGGGCCGGGAACCGCCTTCAGCTACCAGGGGAGCCTGAGCCGCGGAGACGACCCGGTGGAGGATATTTGCACCTTTGGGTTTGATCTATACGATGCCGCTACCGGTGGCACTCGGATTGGCGCGACCCAAACGGTGACGGATGTGACGGTCAGCGAGGGACTGTTCACGGTTGAACTTGATTTTGGAACGGAGGTCTTTACCGGCCCGCCGCGCTATCTGGAAATCGGGGTGCAGTGCAGCGGCGCCGGCAGTCCGACTACGCTCAGCCCGCGCCAGCCCCTGTACCCCACGCCCTACGCCTTGTATGCTGCCCAGGCCGGGCGCGTGGAGTGGGGCGATGTCATCAGCAAACCCACCGGGCTGCCGGTCAGTGGCTCTGCGCCACCGATGACGGCGGCACCACCTACACCGCCGGAGCGGGCATCACTATTGTCGGCGGCATCATCAGCAGCACCCTGACCGCCGGGGCGGGCATCACCCTTACCAATGATGTCATCAGCAGCACGGTGCCGCACCCGGCCAATGTGGTGTGGGTGGCCAAAAGCGGCGGCGATTTTACTGGCGTCCAGGCCGCGCTGAACAGCATCACCGACGCCGCCGACGGCAACCGCTACGTGGTTAAGATTGCCCCCGGCGTTTACACCGGGCGGGTGACGATGAAGCCCTACGTGGACATCGAGGGGTCCGGCGAACTGACCACAAAGCTCACCACCGGCGGCAGCGGCAGCCGCACCACCGGCACGGTGGTGCGGGCCAACAATGCCGAACTGCGTTTTCTGACGGTGGAGAACACCGGCGGGGATGTGTACGCCATCGCCATCTACAGCAACGCCGCCACGCCCCGCCTGACCCACGTAACCGCCACCGCTTCGGGCGGTATCTACAGATTCGGCGTGTACAACACCAACTACTCCTCGCCCACGATGACAGGCGTGACCGCCACGGCTGCGGGCGGTACCTCCAACTACGGCGTGTACACCTCCGTGTCCTCCTACCCCACCATCCGCAACTCGGCCTTGAGTGGCAGCACCTATAGCCTCGGTGGCGACGGCGGGGCAAAGGTAGCCGCCTCTATGCTGGATGGTACGGTTGCCAGCGGCCACACCTGTTTTCAAAACTATAATGCCAGCTTCGCTCCGGTAACGTGCCCGTAACGGCCGGGGAGGATCAACCTATGCGAAAAATCTGTTTCATGCTGTTGCTGCTCGGTCTGGTGCTGGCGGTTGCTCCCGTGGCGGCGCAAGGGCCGGATTATCACCTTGACAGATACACCGTCGCCGGGGGCAGCGGGCCGCTAAGCGGCGGCGATTATTCGCAGGGCGGCACCACCGGACAGGCCGAGGCCAACCCGACCGCGCTCGGCAGCGCCGGCTACAGCCTGCAAGCCGGCTTCTGGGCGGCGTTCGGCCGGGGCGGCCCGATGACGCTCTACCTGCCGGTCATCACCAAAGAGTACAACACCGCTCCGGATTTAATCATCACCAACCTGACTGCCACCACCAACCGCATCAACCTCACCCTGCGCAACCAGGGTAATGGCCCGGTAACCGACGCCTTTTGGGTGGATGTTTACGTTGATCCGGCTGAGACGCCCACAATAAATCAGCCGTGGCCTACCATTGCCCCGGCCGGGGCGGCGTGGGGTGTGACCGCTATTATTCCGGCGGGCGGCACGCTGGATTTGAGTACCGGCGGTGATTATTACATCCCGCAGTACAGCAGCGACAGCTTCCCGGCGGACGCCAATGTGTACGGCTACGTCGATTTGGTCAACTTTTCCACCCGGTACGGCAACGTGTGGGAAAGTCACGAGGGGAACAACGTGTTTGGTCCGGCGCTGTCTGCGGGCGGGGGCGAGGTCACAACGATTGAGCCGGGAGACCCACCTCCGGTCCGGGGGGATTTGCCGGTTCGGGCGGAGTAATCGCCTCGACCGCGAGCGTGAGTCATCGCCAGAAGACAAAAAACACCGGTTCAAGGCCGGTGTTTTTTTGTGGAAAATCTGGCCGGTTGACGGTCGTCCGCCGGGTCTTTACCCTGATCACGCCCCCCCATTGAGTTGGGGCAGGCTCCCACCCGTCCCGCCGCAAAACCTGCCTACCGACCGGGCAAGCCCGCCGATATCGGCTCGTCATCCCGGCTGCCGACTGTTACCGTCTCATTGTCCGTCGCAGAGACTACCGGCCCAATCCGGTTGTTGCCTTCATCGCTTTCCCGTACCGCCCCGAAACCAGTGTCGTAATTCACCGAATCCACATAGCCGTACACCGGTACCCCGACCGGAAAACTGGCGCTGCTGTACTGCGGGACGTAGTAGGTATCGCCCACGGTCAGCGTCAGCAAGCCGTCCGCCGGAATACCGCCGGTCACCCCCCACGTAGCGCCCGCCGGGGCCAGGCTGTCCCACGGCTGGTTCAGCCCCGGCGGTTGGTCGGGGTTGAAGTAAACATCCACCCAGAAACTATCGGTCACGGCGGTGTTGCCCTGATTTTTCAGCGTCACGGTGATACTGCTGCCACTGGCCCTCAGCTCGGTGATGACCAGATCCGGAGCCGTGGTGTACTCCTTGACGATAATGGGCAGGTAGGTGGGGATGAAATCCTTGCCAAACAGGGCAAACTCGGTCAGATGCTTGATGGACACGGTCAGCCGGTTGTTGACCGTGTCCCGCGTCACAAGGGTGATGCCGTCGCTGCGCCACTCACTGCCGGCCCAGTAAAACAAGGCCAGGCTTTTTTCGCCCTGCGGAATGTTAACCACATCGGCGTCGCTGTACTCAATGGTCATGGTGAGCGGCGGTGTAAAAACATAACTTGCCTGCAAGATATGATCCAGGTAGGCATCCAGGGTAAAATTCAATCCGGTCGACACAAAGCCCTGCGGTGGCTCGCTGATATTATCCAGTTCGTTGTAAACCAGGGTTAACTTGTCGGTAGCCACGCCCACCGGAATTTGCACCGTCACGGTGATGGCGCCGCTGAGGCCGGTGTGGGGAATGACGATGGTTTCGCCGGTACTGTCGCCGGGGGTGGTGGAGCCGCTGCCATTACCATTGACCACCGTTACCGTTACGGTGGCGGTGTCGGTCAGCCCGCCGCTGTCGCGGGCGGTGTAGGTGAAGGTTTCAGTGCCGGTGAAGGCGGCGGTGGGGGTGTAATCCACCCACAGATTGTTGGCGTTGATGGCCACCGTGCCGCCCTGCGAACCGGCTCCCACCGCGCTCACGGTCAGGCTGCTGCTGTCGGTCACGCCATCAGCCGGGTCGCTGTCGTTGAGCAGCACCGGAATAGTGACTGGCTGGGTCGCCAGCACCGACAGGTCGCCGTTGTCATCGCGGCGCACCATCAGGCTGTCGTCCACCGCCACCGGCGCATCGTTGACCGGATTAACCGTCACGGTGATGGTGGCGGTGTCGGTCAACGCGCCATCGCTGACGGTGTAGGTGAAAACGTCGCTGCCGTGGAAATTGAGCGTGGGGGTGTACACCATCTGCGTGGCGCCACTGATGACCGCCGTGCCGTTGACCGGGCGGCCAACCAGCGTCACGGTCAGGTTGTCGCCGTTGGGGTCGCTGTCGTTGGTCAGCGGGCTGATGGTCAGCGGGATGTCCTCGCTGGTGCTTTTATTGGGATCATCAACCGCACTCGGAGCGATGTTCTGTACCGGTAGCCCGGCGCTGCCGCTGTTGTTGGCCGGGTTGCTGTCGATGTCGGTGGTGGTAATGGTGGCGGTGTTGGTAAAAATGCCCGCCGCCAGAGGTTCGGTCAGCGTGCCGGTCAGGGTGATGACGCCCCCAGCGTCGGGGGCGAGGTCTGCCACCTGCCACCCAAAGTTGGGGGCTGTGCCGGTTGGGGTGATGACCACCCCGCTGCTGATGACTCTGACGTTGGTCACACTGACCGGCAGACTGTCGGTGATGACCACGTTGGTGGCGAGCAGACTGCCTGCGTTGGAAAAGGTGAGGGTGTAGGTAATACTGTCGCCCGGTTTGGCCGAGGTGGGTGACACGCTTTTGCTGATGGTCACATCCGGCACGCAATCATCGTTGCGCCACACCTGCGAAACGTAGCCGGAACCGTTACTGCCGTTGAGGAGGATGTCCAGGCGGCCGTCGTTGTCGTAATCGCCCCAGGCGGCGCCGCCGCGACTCACACTTGGCAGTCCGGCGTTGATGTCGGTGAAGGTGTCGTCACCGTTGTTGCGCCACACCTGCGAAACCTCGCCGCCGGAACTGCTCTGTCCGGTCAGTAGAATGTCGAGATCGCCGTCGTTGTCGTAGTCGCCCCAGGCCACGCTGCTGAGGTACACCCCGGTCAGCCCGGCGTTGATGTCGGTGAAGGCACCGTTATCGTTACGGTAGATTTTGGCAATGGGGATGTAGGGGATGTAGTTGCCATCCCAGCCAGTGAGGAGGATATCCAGGTCGCCATCGTTGTCATAATCGCCCCAGGCTACACTGCTGGCAACTACCCCGGTCAGCCCGGCGTTGATGTCGGTGAAGGCACCGTTATCGTTACGGTAGATTTCGGCAATGGTGATGTGGTTGTCAGCCCAGCCGGTGAGGAGGATATCCAGGTCGCCGTCGTTGTCGTAATCGCCCCAGGCGACACTGCTGTATCGCACCCCGGTCAGCCCGGCGCCGATGTCGGTGAAGGTCCCGTTATCGTTGCGGTAGATTTCAGCAATGGGGATGTCGTTGCCATCCCAGCCAGTGAGCAGGATATCCAGGTCGCCATCATTATCATAATCACCCCAGGCCACGCTGCTGAGGTACACCCCAGTCAGCCCGGCGTTGATGTTGGTGAAACTGCCGTTACCGTTGTTGCGCCACACCTGCGAAACGTAGCCGGAACCGGTACTGCCGGTGAGGAGGATATCCAGGTCGCCGTCGTTGTCGGTGTCGCCCCAGATCGCACCGCCGTAGTCCACCCCGGTCAGCCCGGCGTTGATGTTGGTGAAGCTGCCGTCGCCGTTGTTGCGCCACACCTGGGAAACGTAGCCGGAACCGGTACTGCCGGTGAGGAGGATGTCCAGATCACCGTCGTTATCATAGTCCCCCCAGGCTACATTACCGCCGTTTACTCCGGTTAGCCCGGCGTTGATGTTGGTGAAGCCGCCCACGCAGCGATTGGTCACCTCGCCGGCGGTGAACTGCCACTGGGTTGGCGTAAGCGGGTGCGTGCCGTTGATGTCGGTGGTGCGGGTGGTAGCAATGGCGTAAACCAGCTCGCCGGGGAAGAAGTTGCGGGTGGGGTCCACCATGACCACGTTGCCGTTGACGCTGTGGGTTTGGGTGATGAGGCCGCGCATCATCGAATGGACGGCTATCGTTTGGCTGGTGACGGTGGCGGCGTCGATGTCCGCGCTGTAGGTGAGTACCACGCTGCTGTTCAGCGGGGCGGCTACGGTGTTGGTGATCGGCTGGTGGGCGGTGAGGATCGGCCCCTGGGCCAGAGCGGGCCGGGGTAATATCGCCAGTATGGCAGAGATAATGATCAGCAACGGTGAAACCCATCTCAGACGGGCCATCCGGTTGGGGGCACGCTGGCGCAGGCCTTGCCGGGGGGATAACCAGGACAGGATCAAAGGGGATGCTTTCATCGCAAATATTCCTTACTACATGATCAGAGTGAAGCACCAGGGGTCAGCGTGCTTTTATTCTGATTTTTTGAAACTCGGGCGATCAGGGGGAACATCATTTTTTAGGGAATTGTTCCCCGCAGAAATGATTAAGAACTGTGCCTTTCTAATTATAATTTATTTTATGATTAATTCAGTAAACTTTACGTAAAGATGCCAAAAAATCCCTAAATATTGTTTTTCTTGGCCTTTTCAACCCGCTTCCCCATTTTCCCCAACAGCACTGATCAACCGGCTCAGGTCGAAGTCGTAGATTTGGGGCGGGCGGCGAGCATCCACATCCAGGGCGCCGATGTAGCCCAGGGTGGTCTTGAGATCGGTGTGCCCCAAATTCTGGCGGATGGCCTCGACCCGAACCCCGGCCTGGTAAAGTCGGCGGGCGTAGGTGCGGCGCAAATCGTGCGGCTTGACCGCCCGCAGTTGGCCATCGATCATTACCGGATAATCGGCCAGAATATATTGAATGGCCCGCACGCTGAGCCGGCCGGGGCGGAGGCGTTGGTTGCCTTTGTAGAACCCGCGGACGACCGGCCCCGCCTCAATCCCGGCTCTTGCCAGCCAGCTATCAGCCACGGCCAGCACCCACTCCAGCGCCCCGTAGGGAATGAGCCGCTCCTTGCAGCCTTTGCCCCGGCGGACGTGGAGGGCCAGCTCGCCGCCCAGCCGCTGCCGCAAATCAGCCACGGTCAGGGCGGACAACTCCGCCTCCCGAATGCCGGTCGATAACATCAAGGCGATGACTACCGTATCCCGCAGACCGGCCAGGCTCTCGACGCCGGGGGCGGCCAGGAGGGCGTTGGCCTGGGGCCGGGTCAGACGGAGGTGGTCCTGATCAGGCCGGTCCTGGCGGATCACGGTCTGGACCGGGGCGGTCTGGGGGGCGACGGCGTGCTGGAGGCGGGTGATAATTTCATCGACCATCGCTTTGCGGTCGGCGGGGCCAAGGGGGGTACCGTCCGGAAAGGTGCGGGGGGCCAGGTTGAAGAAAAGGTCCCGCACCCGGAGCAGAGTTTGGTAGCGGGCCCGGATGGTGGAGAGGTGAGCCGAGACGGTAGCGGGAGCAAGCCCCCGGGCCAGGAGGTCATCGCGGTAGGCGGCCAGGGTCGGTTGGTACCATGACAGTTGGCGCTCATTGAGCCAGCGGACAAATTTTGACAGGCGATAGCGGCTGTCTTTATTGTTCACCGCGGCGTTGAGCAGGATGTCATTGCCTGCGATTATGGGGGTGATTGGGCCGGTCATGGCGCCTCCTTTTTAGTTGCGTATACGACCAATTCTACGCAATAATATTGCCCCAAAACGCCACTTTTGGCCAGTCAACTGGATGGTTTTTGAGCGGTTTTCGTCTGAAGCTTTTTGTTTGCCCTGTTGACCAGCACGCAGGTTATCGTATAATGTTTGTAGACAGGTTCAAAGCCTCAAGATAATCCGAGGCAGGAGATTTGAGATGGCTCTTCAACTGGAAATACCGGATGATGTGGTTCAAGCCATTCGGCTGCCAACCGCAGAGCAACCACAGCAGTTACTGCTTGAGTTGGCGGTGGCGTTGTACGCTCGCCGGGCCTTATCTTTTAGCAAGGCCCGGAAACTGGCCCAAATAAGCAAGTATGAGTTTGGCCTTCTTTTGGGCCGGCGGGGTATTCCGCGCCATTACGATCTGGAAGATTTGGCTGATGATGTAGCCTATGCCCATCGTTAGTACCCCCCCAATGTGATTGTAGGCCTTGCGGCAGGAGGCTGCCTTTTCTATTGATGCCAATCTGTTTGATAGGCTGCTGACTGAAGCTGGTCAAGGGTAAGACTTTGCCATTCCCCTCTGAATTTGTTGTCTCTTGGTTAATACGATAGTCTGAAGCCATATAAATACCCGTTTTCAGAGCCGGCAATCATATGTTTACCACTCTCGGAAACGGCAACATCACGCACGGAGTGACTGACATGTTGTTGTTGCAAAACCGAACCGGCGTCACCGAAGATATGGATGCCCCCGGAGCGCGTCCCCACCGCCACGCGCTGCCCGGCAGCGCTGAAAGCCAGGTTGCTGATACTGCCTTCGACATAACGCCGCCACAATAGCCGCCCAGCCTGGTCATAAATTCGCAAATGGGCTTCTTTCTCCCCGGCGCCAACCAGCAGTCGGGTGCCGTCCATACTCAACATAGTCGCCCACACAGTATCAGCCAATTGTTCCTGCCATAACAGCCGGCCCTGCCGATCGAGCCAGTAGATGTAACCGGCGCCATCCCCGGCAGCCACAGTTTCACCATCCGCCGACACGGTCACAGAAAACACATCGCCTCTGGCCCGATATTCAGCCAGTATTCCCCCGTTCTTAGCAAATAACCGGATATATTTATCGGCAGCGCCCGTCGCTATCACCTGCCCATCAGCTGACAACGCGGTGCTCCACACCCAGGCATAGGGCCCGAAGCCGGATATTTTTTGCTCCCACAGCCGGTTACCCTGCCCGTCGAATATAATGAGCTTTTTACCACTGGTGCCTATGGCCACGGTTTGCCCATCCGCCGAGAGCGCCAGCCCCCATACAGATTCGCCCAATACAGCTTGCCAGCGCAAATTTCCATCATTCGTCAAGCAAAATAAACCGCGGCCGGTCAAATCCCAGGGCCGGGTGCTGCCGGTACCGGCTACGATGGTTTGCCCATCCGCGCTGATAGCGGTACGCCAGACCTGATTGCCGATTTGGTGCTGCCAGCGCAGTTCCCCTCGGTTATCCAGACAAATGACGCGCTTGTCGAGTGTGCCGGCTATCAACGTCTCGCCATCAGCCGAGATACTGACGGCAGCGATACCGCTTCCGGCGTTGTATTGCCAAACATCAATCGGGTCGGATTTAGATTGCGTTTGTTCCGGTGCGGGCCGGGATACAACCTCCTCGGCAATGGCGAATAACTCAATCCAATTGGTAAAGGGGAGGTCACGGTAGCTGTACCGAACCGCCCGGTTCACTTCCTGCAAGAGCCTGTCCTGATAGGCGGTAAAATTCTCTGCCTGACGTTCTGCCACTAACCGGGCCAGAGCTGCCAGATAGCCCAGCGGTGGACGATGGGTGCCGTTTTCGTAGCGGGTGATGGTGGGCCGGCTGACTCCGAAAAAATCGGCGGCCTGGCGTTGGGAAGAGAAAAGCAGCGAGCGCAAATCTCCGACAAATACGGCTAAATCGTTTTGGAACGGGGGTGGTTGTTTCATCAATAATCAACCCAGTGATTAGTATGGTTCCGGTACGAACATGTACGGTACCGCGTGGTAATTTAAAGGCAAGTTAACTGATGTTGTTTCGGTCCGAACATCGCCATTAAGAACAATCAGGACCGTAGACAATTCGCGAATTGGTTAGACGGATTAAAAACGTTTAACTGAGGGTTCCCTCATCTCAGCGGTCCTCCTGACTCTTCAGAAAGGAGGCCCCGAGATGTTAAAGAAACGCATCATTGCCGTTGTCACTGGTCTGGCGCTGCTGGCGATTGTGGGCGGCTCGTCCGGCATTATGGGCGACTGGCTGGGAATGTCCGTGACACCCCCGGCGCACGCCTGTAATGACCCATCTGCTGGCGGCGGCGGTTGCTAAACCGGTAAGCTTTACTCAGACCTCCGGGACATTCCGGAGGTCTATCCTGTATCCTCAGACCGGACAAAATGGTATTTTTCAAGCAGGGCGTGCAGTTTCCGCCCTAATTCAGGGCGGTGATGTTGCTGCAGCCGTTGTTCCACCTCACCCAGCCGGGCGATGGTTCTGGCCCGGTGACCCCGAGCCAGTTCATATTCAAGCAGGGCCGTCAGACTCTGGATTTCCCCATACTGATGGTTCAACCGGCGGCGGGTGGTCAGCGATTGTTCCAGATAGCGGCGGGCTTCAGCCCACTTTTGTTGATCCAGACAGGCCAGCCCTAGGTTTTGCCAGACCCGGCCCAATTCGTTTTGGTTTGAATAGTGCCGGTGAATTTCTTCAGCCCGGCGGCCATATTCCTCTGCTTTTTCCGGTTCGCCGTTTAGCCGGTAAGCCACTCCCAGATTCATCAATATTTTTCCGGTTACTGTGACTTCGCCGGTCCGGGTAGCATATTCCAGGGCCTGGTTCAGATAAACAAGCGCCTGCTCAGGCTGCTCCCTTTGGCTATGCAGCACTCCCAGATTCATCAAGCCGTACATTAAACCGTGCTGGTCCCCCATCGCCTGCCAGAGGGCGCAGGCCCGTTCGATGTGGGGCTGCGCCTGGTCCCACTTTCCCTGAAAAAAATAGAGACTGCCCAGATGACTTTCGGTGTGGGCCAGGCCGTGTTGATGGTCAAGCTGGGCAAAGATGTCCAGGGCGTGGCAGCACAGCACCTCGGCCCGGTGCCAGTGACCGCGCTCCACAAAATAGAAGCCCAGATTGGTGCAGGCCCGGGCCTCATTGAACCGGTCGCCGATTTGGCGGGCCAGGCGGATAACCCGGCGATAGGCCGCCACCGACTCCGGAAAGCGGCTTTGCCGGTAGAGAAAGCGGGCAGTCAAGCCCAGCAGGTTGGTATGTTTGTCCGGGGCCGCCAGTTGCCCGGCGGCAGCCACGGCCTGTTTGAGGATGGTGTCCCACTGGTCCCAATAGCCGCGGCGCTCCATCCAGGGGGCCAGGGTCAGAATCAACTCATACACCGCGGGCCAGGCCGGCGCGCCCAACTCCAGAGCAAAGCCGATGGCCCGCAGCAGCGGATCCCGCTCCCGGTCCATAGCGGCCACGTCAGACTGATGCTCCGGCAGCCAGCGTTGCCAGTAGCGGAGGTTGGTCAGAATGCCCTGTTGAAAAAAGTCGTGGCGGCGGCGGGTATCGCTCAGGTTGAGGCTTGCCACTGGATCGCCTCATTTAAAAGGAAGGTCTCGGTCAGGCGGTGAATACTGTAGCGCCGTTCGGCCGGAGTGCCGCCGATTTGCAGCAGCGACAGTTGGGCCAGTTGCTGCAAAGCCGGCTGGAGGTCATCCGGCTCAAGCCCGGTTAGTTCCAGCAGTTGGGGGCCGGCGCCGCCCTGGGCCAGCGGCATCAACAGCAGCAGTTGTTGGGCCGCGGCCGTCAACATACGCCAGGC
>Ga0180435_10007053_pt1 | contig 10739 bp, 8 predicted proteins | sample SS_ome_3_FD_132467 | JGI IMG/M metagenome (GOLD analysis project Ga0180435, IMG submission 132467) | Hypersaline lake sediment archaeal communities from the Salton Sea, California, USA - SS_3_S_1 metaG | ecosystem: Environmental > Aquatic > Non-marine Saline and Alkaline > Hypersaline > Sediment... | reverse complement strand
TGCCCTCGCGGGTCTTGAACGTCGTGCCGGCGTACTTGGCGAAGATCACCAGATCGCCCGCGACGGGACCCACAACGGTGCCGTCCTCGTCCTCTACCTCGACCTCGGGGCCGACTGCCAGGACCGTGCCCTGCTGGGGCTTCTCTTTGGCGGTGTCGGGGAGAACCAGTTGCCCGCCGGCGAAGGTCATATCCTCTTCGTCGTTGGGCTCCACAATGACGCGATCACCAAGGGGTCGAATCTTCACGCTCATACCATACCTCCGATTAGGATACTGGGTCTGCAACGTTAGCACTCTAGTGGTTTGAGTGCTAAATCCAAAACAAATGATAACACGCTTGGGTACGTGTGTCAAGCACTCGGAGGGGGTGAGTGCTAGTTTATAATGGTGTTCTAATGAACCGGACAGGGACCGGCAACTGGGTCTCGAGGGTCAATGGCCGATGGTGGCGGCTGCAAAGCCTGGCGGGAGAGCAGCGATCTGGTGGAGCCATGCGCGATAGCGGGATAGGTCGAAGGGGGGCGTGCCCAGTAGATAGTGGTTGCCACCGGCGGCGCCATCGCAGTGCCACTCCATCAGGAAAAGGCGCCGATCACTGCGCGAGATGGGCACCCGACCTAACGCACAGTTGGCGTTGGCATCACTGGTGAAGGCCCCCTCCAGGAGCGTCTCGTTGGTATCGGCGTCCCACAGTCTGTACTCGCCGGCGAAGTCCCGGTTGCTGTCGTTGCCCGCGACGAGACGCGCGTGCCAGTCCTGGGGCTCGTCCACCATCAAGCACAGCGGCTGCTGGACCCGCTGGACGTAGTAGTAGGCGAGCTTCCTGCCGAAGTAGTAGTCCACGATGGCGTCCGAGAACTGGGGCCATCCGTCGATCAGATTCCACCAGATCACGCCCGTACGTCGCCACTTCCCCAACCGTGTCATCTCAATGAAGTACTTCTTAGCCTCCGCCTGTGAGATCTGCGAGGCCAGGATAAAGGCCTCAAGGCTGTCGGGCTCGGTGCCGAAGAGCTCGCGGATTTGGTCAGCCATCAGCTTGACGCGGAACCTGCGGTCGTCGTTTTCCATGGCTGGCGCGGTGCTGTGGGTTAGCCACTGGGTATTGTCCCACCAGGGCCACAGGTGGTCGTCGTCGATGAAGCGGCGGATGGATGACAGGTTCGGGCACCCGTGATACCCGATCTCGCTGACGAAGTGGGCCGTGTGCTGGGTGTAGAAGGGGCTCTTGAAGTAGTCGCGTGGCCCCCAGAGGTGTTGCTCCGGGCGCAGCTCTCGCTTCCCCCCGGACGCCGGCGAGATGTATGGTGAGCTGGGCAGGTAGGGGCGGAAGGGATCGGCCTGGTGCACGGCCTGCGGCAGCGTCTCGCGGGTGATACGATTCAGCGCCGGGTCCTCGAAGAGCATGTCACACTCGTTGTCCCCACACCAGAGCGCGATGCAGGGATGTGTGCGGAACTTGCGGACGACGGTGACGGCTTCCTCCCGGATGGCAGTGAGGAAAGCTGGGTCCTGCGGGTGCCTGGCGCAGGCCATTGAGAAGTCCTGCCAGACTAGCATACCGTGGCGGTCACAGGCATCGTAGAAGGCCGTGTCCTCATAGACGTTGCCACCCCAACAGCGGATGATGTTGCATCCAAGGTCGGCTGCCATCTCCAGGATCCTGGGTATGCGTTCGGCATCGCGGCTATGGAAGACGTCTGCGGGGACCCAGTTGGTGCCCTTGCAGAGGATGGGGGTGTCGTTGACTCTGAAGAGGAACTCACCTGGGTGCTCTGGGCTGGTGATCTCGGTGCGCGCCAGCTCCAGGGTCCGTATGCCGAACCTTGTCTCTCGCCGGGCAAGGACCTCGTCGCCGCAGGTGAGCTCGACGGTCGCCTCGTAGAGGTTCGCGGTCCCGTAGCCGTTGGGCCACCAGAGCTGCGGGTCGGGCACACTGAACGTTACCGTGCCGGCCTTGAAGCGGACAGGATGACAGGTGTCAAAGGTCGAGCTTCCGCAGTGACCGTGCACGCGAAGCCCAAGGTCCAGCATATGTGCCGGGTCCGTCGAGACCTCGAAGTAGAGGTCCAGCACAGCTGTGCCGGCTCCGGCGGACCGGGTGATGAAGTACAGGTCGTCGATCTCGTCAGGGTCGTGCACCACCAGGGCCACAGGGCGCCAGAGGCCGGCGGAGAGCGCCCGGGGCATGATGTCCCACCCGTAGCTGTGGGCCGCTTTGCGGATCCAGAGTCTGTCCTCACCGAACCCCCAAGTGGCCATCGATGGGTCGAAGGGGCGGCGCAGCGCCTCGAGTACCGGAGAGGCAAGCCGCACCGTGAGTGTGTTGGGCCCGTCGCGGTTGAGCCGACCGGTGACATCCAGTCTGTGCTCGATGAGCGCGTTCTCGGATGCGCCGACCTCCTCGCCATTGAGCCAGTAGGTGGCCAGGCAGTCGACGCCCTCGAATACCAGCTCTACGTTCCGGTCCCGACCCAGTGCTGCGTTCGGTGTCTCGAAGGTGCGCGTGTACCACCACTCGTGGCGTTCCAAGTCCCTGAGTAGGTGGATGTTGTCGCCGACCAGCGGGTCAGCGATCCGCCCAGCCCGCACGAGGTCCAGCTCGACGTTGCCTGGAACGCGGGCGCGTATCGCAACCTCAGTGAGGGCCGCGAGGCCGCCGGGATGCCGAACGGGACTCTCCATCTCGGGGAAGCCATACAGCAGCCAATCACCATCCAGTGATATGCGTTTCACATCAGTCTCCCGTGTGGCAATCGTCTACACCGTGAAGATGGTCACAACGACTGGCGCAGCCGTGTCATTGAATGGGTTGCTGACCCGTGTGCCCCACCGCCACTCACTGATTGCCACGTCACGTCGCTCGCCCGTGACGATGTCCATCCAGTTGGCTGTGATCGGCGCTTCGCCGGGGAGCGGCTGGCCCCGCTCGGCTCTGGGACAAGGGACCGCCGTGAGGTCGATGACGGCATCGCCGCCGTCCGGCAGGTAGACCAGATAGGCATTGCCTACATCGGCGAGGCAGTAGCCGCTCTCTACAAGCACGTTGGCCGGGTGCATCTCGTTGAACGGGAGGCGCGCCAGTAGCTCGCTCAACATACGGTATCGGCGCCATCCCTCCGGCTCAGGCTCGAACTTGATGAGGTCCCACGATGTGTTGGAGTAGTAGTAGCACGGATAGGCGCCCGCCGCATAGAGCGCGTAGGTCCACTTGAGGATGTCCAACCACGGTGCCGTCGTGCGACTTCGGTACGTCTTGAGGTCCTCCGCGCCGAACTCGTAGCCGTACTCGATGTTGAGATAGGGTTTGCCCGACACCTGTTGCTTGCGGATCGCCTCGCGATTGTAGTTGCCGATGTCGGCCGTGTGGACCTGGTCCGACACAAAGTCGCAGGCCGCGTCTGCCTCGGAGATACGACCTGCGCTCCCAGCCGCGGAGTCGTGCACGGTCACTACGTGGCCATAGGCATCGGACTGGCGGATCAGCGCGATCCGACCCAACGTGTAGGCGTGGCTGCCGGTCTCTGCCAGCAGGTTGTAGCTCTCCTTGCCCACGTCCCAGATGACGTTGCCGAAGGCCTGATAGCGCGCGACGACGTAGCTCCAGTAGGCGTCGTCCTCCGGCGTGCCCCGACCGGGCCAGTTGACGTGTTTGTTCTGCACCTGGATCATCAAGTGGGCGACAATGCCACGACGGTGGAGCTGGTGCATCATCCCGTCGTAGTCCTTGAAGAAGTCCACGTTGAGCTGGGTGTGGTCGGGCGCATCGTTGGTCCCGCTGAAGGCGTAGTGGTCGGGTGGGCCATAGATGGTATCCGGCTCGACGATGCCCTCGAAGCGCGAGGTGTCTGCGGAGAATCCGGTGTGGGCGTAGACATTCGTGACCACCGCGTTGAAGCCGCGGTCAGCGATCAGCTGGACGTGTCTATCACACTGGGCGGGATCCCGCTGATGGTAGGCGAAGAGCCAGTCGCACTCGAACCCCAGGTACACGAAGGGCGTGCCGTCCTGCCAGGCAAAGCGGAGGGGATTGGCTGGGTCGATGCCGACCACGCCCCGGCTCCGCGTTCTCTCCTTGGGTGTGACGGTGATCGGCTCGAGCCAGATACCGTCGAGCGACGGATCCTTGGAGACGGTTCGACCTCGCCATTGACCCTCCAGAGTGGGACTGAAGCGGATCACGTACTCATCGCTGCCGTTGTAGAAGCCAGGGAGATGCTCGATCTTCGCCCCAGAGGCGTGCTCGAAGGTGGCTCCCACCGCCACACGGAACGGATTGTCGTGTCGGGCTTGCGTGTGCAACGCGAAGTCGTAGATGCCGTATAGCGGAACCTTGACCATGTCTCCTCCTGGTAGGTGGGCTATTTCAGGAAGGCCGCAACGAGGTCGCGAGCTCTCTCCTGGTACTTTGGCGACTGGACATCCAGCCACTCCGTGGCTTCTAGCAGAGGGCGGAACCACGTGTACTGGCGGCGGATGAAGTCGTGCGTGTCGATCTTGATGCGGGCTGCTACCTCCTCGAGGCTTTCCTCAGCCTCGAAGTAGGGCCGGAACTGGATGTAGCCCAGGCCTGACATCGCCGGCAGGCGCCAGTCGTAGCCAAGGTTGACCAGGCCACGGACCTCGGCCTCAAGCCCCGCCTCCATCATCCTGTCAATACGGGCATCGACGCGAGCGTGTAGGGCGGCCCGGTCCATCGTCAATCCCAGGCTCAGTACGCGATAGGGTGGGGAGATCCTCCGGCGGAGCGCCGAGAAGGGCTTCCCGGACTTGAGCGTTACCTCGAGTGCGCGGATGACGCGGCGCAGGTTGCGACGGTCGATGAAGGCCTCAGCGTCGGGGTCGAGGTCCATCAGCTGCTGCCAGAGACCTTCCGGGTCAGTCTTGGCCTGTCGCTCGAGTTTCTCTCTAAGGACTGCGTCCGGCGGGACGTTGGGGACCTGCCATCCTTCGACCAGGGCCCGTACGTATTGCCCAGTGCCTCCCACTACCATTGGGAGCTTGCCCCTGCCGGCGATGTCGTCGATGGCTTCCCGTGCCAGGCGCAGGAACCCCGCGAGCCCAACGGTTTCGTCCGGGTCGACGAAGTCGATGAGATGGTGTGGGGCAGCGGCTCGCTCGTCCGCCGTCGGCTTGGCTGTGCCGATGTCCATCAGCTGGTAGAACTGCCGCGAGTCAGCGGAGATAATCTCGCCACTGAACTGTTGCGCAAGGAAGATGCCCAGGGCTGTCTTGCCTGCGGCGGTTGGTCCTACTATGGTGATGATGGGGGTCAGGCACCCGGTGTCCGGAGAAGTATCGGTTTCCACAGGGCGATTCTAGCTACGGTGCTGGGGATCACAAGTGATGAGTCACGAGTCATGGCAGAAGGGTACGGGTCGTCGGTGAGGAATGCGACTTGCCAGGACGGCTGTAATCGACTACCATCGACTGTAGCAGTGTACCCTGCATCGTATGCAAACGCCCTGAGGTGCATAATGGCCGACAAAGATGACGGACCCAAGGTAGTCCAGACGAACTACTCGCAACGTGACGACCGGTGGCAACGCATCATGCTCGGCGAGAGCAGCACCTCGATTGGCGCAAACGGCTGTCTTCTGTGCTCGATTGCCTCGGGTATGGCTGATGCGGGTGTGACCATCCAGGGGCTACCCCCGGATCCGCCGCGGCTCAACCGGTGGCTGTCTCGCAACAACGGCTACGTGGCACCACGCAGCCGCACGCGCGAGCGGAATCTCTTCGTCTTCGATTCGCTGGATCCTATTGGCGTGGAGCTGGTTGAGTACACTGACGCACGGAAGCGCGCTGCGCCGCTGGACGAACTCGAGGAGGCTCTGCAACAGGATGACACGTTCGTGGCCCTCCACGTGGACTTCACGCCCGGCGGCTCCTCACAGCAGCACTGGGTGCGCGCGGTTGAGTGGTATGAGCACGACATCAAGGTGATGGATCCGTGGATCACGGGGCCTGAGCAGACCGCCTACCTGATGACTCGATATGCACTGCCGTCGTGGGATGATCCAACCCGCGCGATCTTCCGCATCGCCATCTACAGAGCTGTCGGGCTGGAGGCAACGTACCCCGCACCCAGCGTCGCGCCTCGCTCCATAGTGCAGGACGAGCTCTACACGTACCGGGCGTAGCGAAATAGCCATCCTGGATGCTCAACGTGCGGCCCGTGCTGACCAGGGCTGCACGTGGCTGTTTGAATGTGCACCTGGGGCGAACCGACCTGTGCGTCAGTGATCCTCGGACTCTGCCTCTGTTCCGCCTAGTGTTTCCACAGTGGACAGCCCCCCACAATCTCCGCCAACGTAGTCCTCAGTGAGTCCGAGCGGGAGGCGACCTATCATCGGCGCCACGGGAGCTCGCTGGATGGGTTCTACCAGGGAAGGCTCTCAGACGGAGAAGTCTGCGCAAGGGGACAGCTTGGTCCCTGAGCAGACCACTCTCCGGCGGATCGCTGGCCTGTGGGCGCTCGCCGCGCTGCCGATGGCGGCACTGGCGTGGATCGTCACGCCGGCGCTGATCCCGCTGATCCGGCAGCCGCCAGCCGTAAGAGGTCCATTGGCTCGCCCTGGAGGTCGGGGTAGAGGGTTATCCGCTGCAGGCGCCCGCTGCCGTCCATCGCCACGGCGACGAAGGATAGGTGCCAAACTGGGTCGTCACCAGCCGGATGACTGCCCAAGTAGGCACGGGCGACGGCCTCCATACGGGATGCCTTGCGGAGTGTGAGGCTCTGTTCTGGCGATGTCGCCGTGCTGGTGCGCCGGGTCCGTACCTCGACAAAGTAGACGTCGTCCCCTCTCCCGGCGATCAAGTCCACCTCGCCGATGGGACAGCGCCAGTTGCGGTCGATCACGGTGTAGCCGTTGGCGGCAAGCGCCTTCGCTGCCAGTTCCTCCCCCGTTCTGCCGAGCCCCGCGCGTCCCTTTGCCATCGTGTCGGCATGCTAGGCCAACCCCCACACCGGTCAAGCGGCTCGGCGCGGTCTTGATGGCAAGACCGGCTGTGCTATCATCCTGAACCGTCGCCCGACTCCCCATCCGAGGTCGCTAGGTACCCGTCCATGGACCGTTGGTTCGAGGTTTTCAAGTGGCTCATCGCTATCGGCGTTGTCCTCCTGGTTGGCGTGGGAGTCTCTGCGTGGGTGCTGGACCCGCCGGTGAGCGAGCCCGTGATCGTGACGCCGACGTTGCCACCGCTGCCGCCGTCGGCCACTCCGACGCCGACTGTCATGCCCGATCCCACCGAATCGCAGGTCCCGCCGACGTGGACGCCGACGCCGGTGGCCACCCAGACGCCTGTGCCGTCGCCGACGCCAACTGAGACACCACTTCCCACGGAGACACCGACGCCGCCGGCTTTGGTTCTGCCATCGGGGACCCGGCTTCCCGAGGTCTCTGGCACGCCCGTTGTCACGTCTCCGATTCCCCAGCCCCTGCCCATGCCGCTTGTGGAGCAGCCGGAGGGGACCGTGAACGTGCTCTTGCTGGGGATGGACCGGGTGGAAGGGGAGGGAGCGGCCCGCACGGATGTGATGGTGATCGCCTCGATTTTCCCAGATGTGCCTGCGGTGAGCCTGCTGTCGATTCCTCGCGACTATTACGCCTGGATACCCGCATGGGGATTGGACAAGATCAACACGGCTTATACCAGAGCGAGCAAGGTGGCCTACCCCGGCGGCGGGCCCGCCCTGACGATGGATACGGCTGAGTACAACTTCGGTGTGCCCATCCACTTCTACGCACTGGTCGACTTCACCAGCTATCGCACCATCGTCGATGCCGTCGGCGGTGTCGATGTGGTCGTCGAGTGCCCTTTTCACGACACCTATCCGGATCTGGAGTCGGAGACGGGGCAGACCGATATCGACCTTGAGCCGGGCTTGCACCACCTGGATGGCAAGTTCGCGTTGTGGTACGTGCGTTCGCGGTGGAGTACGTCTGACTTCGACCGCCACCGGCGGCAGCAGCAGGTGCTGGTGGCGATCTTCCGGCGGGCCCGCAGTGCGGAGATGCTGTTGCGGGTGCCCGAGCTCTGGTCGACCTATCAGCAGAGCGTGGAGACCGATCTAGGGCTGCGCGAGATTCTCAGCCTGGCGCCGGTGGCTGCCCGTCTGGACGACCGCGACGTGCACAGCACCTTCATACGGGGCACTGACGTGATCACGGCGTGGACGGCGCCCAACGGTGGCTATGTGCTGGTGCCGAACCTGGAGGCCGTGCAGAACCTGGTGTCGACCGCGATGCAGCCGCTCTCGACGAGCAGGGCCGCTCAGCGGAGCTATCGCGCGGTGGTATCCAACGGGAGTTGGTCGCCGGAGTTCGGCCAGGTGGCCGCCTATCGCCTGGGGCTGGAGGGGTTGGAGGTGACGTCGATTGAGACCATCGCCCGGGAGGCTCGCACGCGACTGATCGACTTCACGACAACGCCGAAGGGATCGCCGGTGAATCGTCTAATCTCCCTCTATCGGCTGCAGGGTGGCGATGTGACCCGCACGCCGACCGAGGGGAGTCCTGTTGACTTCCAGGTGGTACTGGGCGCGAACTATGATCCCTGTCGGGGCACCGGGACCGCCTACTGGAGGCCTACACCGGTGCCGACGCTGCCCTCTCCGTAGGGGGCCGGCCTCGACGAAGTCGAGGCCGGCCTGCGGGAGACTACGGTGAGGTGATGACGCCGCCGCAGCGGTTGAAGTTCGCCAGGTGCTCGGTCTCGTTGGTGGCGAAGAGGTGGCTGCCGTCCTCTTTGCTGCAGTCCACCATGAAGAAGAAGAACTCCGTCTCTGCAGGCTGAGCGGCGGCCTGGATGGCACTCAGGCCAGGGCTGGCGATGGGTGCCGGGGGCAGGCCCAGGTTGCGGTAGGTGTTGTAGGGTGACGCGATCTCCAGGTCATCGAAGAGCAGGAAGCGCTTCCACCACGAGGCTGCGTCGTCCTGGTAGCCCAGGGCATACTGCACTGTGGGACACGCGGAGAGAAACCAGCCATCGCGCACCCGGTTGTGATAGACGCCGGCGATGATCGGGCGCTCCGCGTCCACCACGGCTTCGCGCTCGACGATGGAGGCCAAGGTGATGCCCTCGTGCAGCGTCAAGCCGTGCTGGGCGAAGCCCGCCTCGATCTCCGGCGTGACCTGCCCGGCGAAGTCTGCCAGCATACGGTCGATGAGGTCCGTCGCGCTCGCGTCCAGCGGCAGCCGGTAGGTATCGGGGAAGAGATAGCCCTCAAGGGTCGCCGTCAGCGGAATCTGAGCCAGGAAGCCGTGCTCCTGCACCAGGGTCGTGCCGCGCCACCCGGTTCGCGCCATTTGGAGGAACTCTTCAGGCGGGATGTCGATCTGTCCGGCTACTATCTCGGCGACCTCCTCCAAGCGCTTGCCCTCGGGGATCGTGACCTGTTGTTCGGGTGCCCTTGCCGTTTGCAGGGCCTGCGCGATCTCGGGGATGGTCATCGCCTCGCTGAGCTGATACGTGCCCGCCTGGATGCCGGCATCGAGCTTCTTGTACTGCACGTAGCGCCGGAAGAGCTCGGTGTCCGAGATCAGGTGGTGCGCCTTCAGATTGCCGGCGATGGTGTCGACGCTCTGGCCGGGGTCAACGGTGAAGGTCACCGGTGAGGTGTCGCTGCCTGCCGGCGTGTCCAGGGCCTCGCGGTTGGTCTCGACGTAGGTTTCCAGATAGAGCGTCTCCAACTCGCACGCCAGCAAGAACAGGACGGCGAGCAGGCATAGGGTCAGTTTGTGCCAACGCTTCATACGGGTGATCATCCTTCCTGTGCGTTCAGATAGCCCTGCAGGATCACGGCGGCCGCCGCCGCGTCGATTCGGCCTTTGTCTTTGGGGCGCCCTCGGAGTCCAAGCAGTTCCCTCGCCTCAGCGGACGAGAGGCGCTCATCCCATAGCGCGACGGGCATCGAGATTGCCTCCGACAGCGCCGTCGTGTAGTCGCGTACCCAGGCCGCTTGCTTCCCCTCGGTCCCATCCATGTTCAGGGGGAGTCCCGCCACTACCGCGCCCACGGCGTGATGATCGATCAGAGTCTGGATGTGGGCGAAATCGCCCACGCGGGAGCCGCGCCGAAAGGTCTCCAGCGGGCGTGCCAGCATGCCCAGTGTGTCGCTGATGGCGACGCCTATGCGGCGGTCGCCCAGATCGAGCGCTAGCGTGCGCATCGGACCCTCGGACTGAGCCTCAGATGGGTGGACCCCATGTGGAACATACGCAATCACCCGGCGCCGGGCGTCGAGACGTGAGTCGCCCTCAGGGCGACATCCGTCCCGGCACGATCTCGACCTTAGTGTTCAGGTCTACGAATGGCAGATAGGGGAACCAGGAGGGAGAGACGGTGATCTCCGGTGGACCGGAGAGCGGGAAACGCTCGCTGAGTTTCGCGGCCGCTTCGTCGATGGGCGTGCCCGCCAGCAGTTCAATGACCTCGTTCGCGTCGACCCTGGCGGTCGCGTACCCGTGGGCGGTGAGGAAGAAGGTGAACAGGCCTGGGCCGATCTCCTCCTCAGCGGCCTCGCCGTACTCGAATCGCGCATCGGTGAGGGTGTAGCCCACGGGCAGCTGCGCGACCAACTGATGGTACGCCACGGCCTGCGCATCACGTGCCTCGACCGCGTGACCCGTGATCAGCAGGCGCAGGGACAGGCCGAGCACATCAGTCTGTTCACCTGTCAAGTGGGTATAGCCCACCTTGGGCGCGGACTGAACGACCAGCGTCTGCCGCGGGA
>Ga0180435_10007051_pt1 | contig 10740 bp, 11 predicted proteins | sample SS_ome_3_FD_132467 | JGI IMG/M metagenome (GOLD analysis project Ga0180435, IMG submission 132467) | Hypersaline lake sediment archaeal communities from the Salton Sea, California, USA - SS_3_S_1 metaG | ecosystem: Environmental > Aquatic > Non-marine Saline and Alkaline > Hypersaline >... | reverse complement strand
GTGCCATCAGGCAGGGTAATAACAGGGTTATTATGTGACATGATATCTCCAGTGGCGATCACTACTAAAGACCGCTTGTTTAGCTATATGTGGGGTGCATCCGGGGATGCTGAAAAACTGGTAGGCACGAGTGGATTACTCAGGACTCCTGTCCTTCGCCGTTACGTCGCCTATCCTGGCTCCGCCCTACGGGCCAGCCTTTGGCTGTTCAAATTCGATCCCATCGAATTTGCCGGGCCGCCTATAAAACAGGCGTTATAAATCGTTCCATACGATTTTATTCGAACCAATTATCGATAGTGGTTCTCATCCACTCACACCTTCCGGTGAAACTGGTAGGCACGAGTGGATTCGAACCACCGACCTCTTCCATGTCAAGGAAGCGCTCTAACCAACTGAGCTACGCGCCTGTAATTAAGTAAATTTTCGTCTGACGGTAGTCGGTGGAACCGACCTCTTCCCCATGTCTACTTTCATGGAAGGAAGCGCTCTAACCAACTGAGCTACGCGCCTGTAATTAAGTAAAATTTTCATCTGACGGTAGTCGGTGGAACCGACCTCTTCCCCATGTCTACTTTCATGGAAGGAAGCGCTCTAACCAACCGAGCTGCGCGCCTGTTTAAGGTCGCGAACAGTATCAAAATATGACACTTTACTCAAGAGGCTTTTTTATCAAAACGAAATATATTAGAAAAATTAAACGTAGATTTACACAGCAAAAACCTTACAATAATCTTGTTTATTTATTATATGTAATTAAACGTACACATTTCCATACTAAGCATTTGATTAAAAAAGGACATTTAGATATGAACAACAACATAGCACTTACCGCTTCTGCGGCACTTCTTTCAGGACTATTTATGATTTCAGGCTGCAGCAGCGATGATGGCGGCGGCGGTGGTACCGCAGCAGTTCCTGCCAACGCGACTGTTATCGACGATACTAACGCTGAACAGATAATTGGAGCCATGGCCTCATCGTTAAGCTCCCTTGACCAGGCTTTAGCTGTAGAAGCTACTCCGGCAATGGGATTAGATGCCGCGATTGACCACATCAAACCGTTGATAAAGAACAGGTTGAAAAATTCAGGAATCGATCTAGCTACTGGCGCATCATTTAATGAAGTTGAAGAATGTCTTTATGGCGGAACGATTACTGCTTCGGGTGATGAGACGGATGATTATCCAAATTACTCAGAAACCGTCACTGCCACCTTCACTAATTGCAGCATGTTCGACGGCATGGTTATTAACGGTACGGTATCGGGCACCTTTACCGAAAATCAAGACACCTCTGCCTATACTGACAGCGTTACCGGTTCGCTAAGCATTACTATCACAGCAGAGCCTGACACAATCAAAACAAGTTTCAACGGGCTAAACTTTCAGGAATCCGGCAATTATTATGAAGGCACCTTCACCACTACCAAATCAACTTTTGCACTTAGCATTGAAGTCAATGGCACCACGCAATTTGCCTTCCTGTCTGAGTTAAAAGCCAACATTGTTGAAAGTAATGGCACCTCTTGTCCTGAAAGCGGTCATATCCTGGTTACCGGGGGTAACGGTACAACAGCAGAAGGCATCTACAATGGTGATGGCATGACCATGACAATCAAAGCCAATGGTGACACTGTTAATGACAGCTATGATTGCAGATACCTATAAGCATAAACTAAAAAAATCATGTCATTCTAACGGGGCGAAAGCCCCGTTATTTTTTTATGAAAAAAATAATCACACTACCCGCCATATTACTGTGTCATTCGGCGATAGCTGACGCAGAAACGCGATTAAGCGCTTCACCATCATTGCTGTACTTTGATTACACTGAATACAGTACCACTGACCAGATACTGAACAACGAGACCGGATGGCTACCGGGCCTGCAAGCCAGGCTGGCACACGCATTAACATCTAACTGGTCAGTCGAAATCAATACATCATATTACCTGGGCAGCGTGGATTATGACGGGCAAACCCAGGCAGGAGCGCCACATACGACGGATACCGACACCCGGCTGTTTCGACTCGGCGCACGACTGGACAGGCTCGTCTACAAAGACATTCGCCTTTTCGCCAGTGTACAAAGCCAGCAATGGCAACGTGATATCAATGACAACAACGATGTCAGCGGTATCGATGAAACCTACGAATGGCTGGAGTATTCCGTGGGCCTTAATACTTATTTCACCATCACTGAAAAAGACAAAATAAAACTTGAAGCAAGTTATCTGCTAACAAGAGATGCAACCGTTTATGTCGATCTATCCAGAGTCAGCCTTGGTACGACGACACTTGACCTTGGGGATGGTACTGGCGCACGCCTGGACCTCGACTGGCGCCACCAGTATAACAACGACATTAACTTTGGCATTGGCCTGTCTTTCGAAGGCTGGGAGTTTGGTCGCAGCAATACCAGGCAAACAGACAACAGTTCGACTATCATCTTTGTCACAGAACCCAGAAGCGAAACGATAAATACAGTACTGAAATTTAATATCGAATATATGTTTTAATTATACGATCACCCGGCCTGTATTTAATATCGACTCAACAGCAGTATAGGAATATGTCTTCGCCTCCTAGAGCAAGTAACAAAAGACGCACCAAAACCCTCTCTGCGTATCTCAGCTTATGGATCGTTTCACTAGGCGCGCTCATCTTCATCGCTGTATTAAGTGCAAACTATTTCCTGTCTCGATTACTGCTCGAAGACTATGTCAGCGAACTCGCCCAGTCGGCGACAACATCGACGGTCAAGAAGATAGAAACAAAGCTCGATATCGTCTCCACCAGCGCGGAAGCACTGGCGTCCGTAGTCTCCAATACCGACATTTCCAAACAACTGCTGCACCAGACGATCAAGGCCCTGCTCCACTCTAACGGCCACATCTTCGGTATGACCGTAGCACTTGAGCCAAACACACTGCTTGAAGATACGGCTGACTTCGCGCCTTACTATTACAGGAAAGATGACAGCATCGCATTCTCTGATCTTGCCGATAAAGATTATCAATACCAGACCTGGCCATGGTATACAGAACCGAGACGGCTGAAAGCATCCATCTGGTCGGAACCGTATCTCGATGAAGGCGGCGGTGATGTCACCATGACGACCTACTCGACCCCCATATATATAGACAAGCACATAGACAGCAAGCGCGATAGCGACGATGCAAAAATATTGGCAGGCATCGCTACGGCTGACATCGAACTGCAGTGGCTGGATGAGGTTGTGCAGAATATAAATGTCGTCGACAGCGGCTTTGGCTTCATCGTCTCCAGGAACGATATCATCATCGCCCACCCCGACACATCACTCAACATGAAACCGCTGGTCGACATGGTTGGCGGTAAAGTTAATCCACGCAACTGGCAGAAGTACATCGACAGCAAGACGACCAACCAGAGCACCTATATCTATGCGCCCTGTCGCCACACGGCGGGGAACTGCTATATCGCGATCAAATCACTGGGCAATACCGGCTGGAAAGTTTTCATCGTGATCCCCGAACAGGAACTGGTCGGCGACATCAATTCACTTACCATCAAGATATCGATCATCGCCGTACTCGGCCTGCTGTTTCTGTTGATCGTCGTGGTGTTGATAACACGCCACCTGACCAGGCCACTGAGTGAGCTGGCCTCCGCCACAAAAGATATCGGTGCAGGCAACCTTGAAGCAGCGCTGCCGGCAGCCAGCCGTGTAGACGAGATAGGTATACTGACCGATGACTTCAGCCAGATGCGTGATTCGTTAATAAATTATATCGATGAAGTCCGGCAGGCGACGGCAAGGCAACAGAAACTGGAAAGTGAAATCGAGATCGCCAAGGATATCCAGATGTCGATGTTGCCGGGCGCGGGCAACGTGTTCATCGAACACACACAGCACCAGTTATTCGCTTACCTGCGAGCAGCCCGTGCCGTTGGCGGCGACCTGTATTACTTCCAGAAGACAGGATCGGTACTGCATTTCATCATCGGTGATGTATCAGACAAGGGCGTTCCCGCATCCCTGTTCATGGCGAAGACGGTTACTCTTTATACCCGCGCGCTGAAGGATGAATTATCGCCCGGTCAGACCTTTAGCATGATGAATGACATACTGGCGCAGAACAACGATGCATGTATGTTCGTCACTGCTTTATGCGGCAATATCGATCTTGATACCGGCAACATAGTGATGGCAAATGCTGGTCACATGGATCCGGTCATTAAGCATGCTGAAATAACCACGGAGCATGAGATAAAAGGCGCGACGGCCCTTGGCCTCATGGAAAGCGTAGAGTATCCGGACATTTCATTCACCCTGGATAGCGATACCACCATCATCATGTATACAGATGGTATTTCGGAAGCTCATGATATCAATAGTGAACAATATGGCGAACAGAAACTCATCGAACTGATAGCCTCAACCGATGTCAGCAACATCCAGCAGACCGGCACCCGGCTCATAGAGAGTGTCGACAGATTTTCGCAGGGCACCGAACAGTTCGATGACATAACACTGATGATCATCCGTTATGAATAGTACTGACAAGGGAAACCGGTCAATCACCGTTAGAAATAGCCTCGCGGACTGTGACAAGTTGTTTGCCTTTTTAGACCAGCTGGCTGACAGCCTCGGTCTAACTGAAGACATCTATAACGACCTCAAACTGGCCATCGATGAAACCTTCGTAAATATCGTCAGCTATGCCTTCGATGAAGACAGCTCGCATGATATCGCCATGAAAATTCATCACACCGATCATCGCATCGATATCACTTTTATCGATAACGGTATCGCTTTCGACCCGTTAAACGACAGCCACAAGACCATGGATCAGGATAACCTTGACAAGGGAGGCATGGGCATACACATCATCCGCTCGATAACCGATGAGCAGAGCTATGAAAGAATTGACCAACGTAATGTATTTAGGCTGACAAAGCACTATACTTAACAGAATAATAATATTAATTGCAGCCTTGAGAGCAGAAACAAGACGGGCACATACGGGGAGACGACAATGTCATTGAGCATCACTATCACACCTGAATCAGATCATGGTAAACGTATTTCGATAGCTGGCAGCCTCGACAGCAATACTGCACCTCAGCTACAGCAGAGTATCGATGCAGAGATCAACGAGACTGTTAATCCAACTGTAATCGACTTTAAAGAGCTCGACTTCTTGAGTAGTGCCGGCCTCAGGGTCATCTTCAAAACCAAGAAGATCATGGATAACAGCGGTGGTCGATTCCTGCTGGTAAACCTGCAGCCTCAGATCAAGAAAGTTTTCGAGATTATTAAAGCGCTCGATGGCATGCATGTATTCAAGGACCAGGATGAGATGGATGAATACCTTGCCGCGATGCAGAACAAGGTTAAAGAAGGCGAATAGTCGCGTTTATATTAACTATTCGCACCTATGGATGACTATTAAGACTTAACAGCCGGGTTTCAACCGTCTTATTTCAGTCGTCTTCCTGTGCTTTGCGGATATCATCGAACACGGAATAGACATCACTCTCCCAGCGGCGAAACAGGATTTTATCCTTGTCATCGTCGATCATCTCAGCATAGATCATCGGGTTCGCGGTAATCAGCACCGTATCCCCTTCCTCGGCAAAGATTGATACCTGCGGCGGCATATACGCTGCCAACACCGGGTATTTATCGACCAGGTACTGGATCTCTTTCGATTTCCCGACAAAAACGACCCGGTACTTATCGGTCTCATAACCCATGCCTGTAAGTCCAATATCGATACGCTGAACACGCGTGATCGCATATCCATGCTCCCTGATAGAAGTCTGCAGTGTCAGCATCGCCTCCGGGAAATCCTGCTGCGTCCTCACCATGATCAGATCACCTGCCATCACTGGCACCGATGAAACTGACAGGCTTAACAGCAAAGCTACCAGCAGACATCTAACAGGTTTCATCATAATGTCGCATCCTCCAGCAGACCGTTGTACACCTCATACATCTGGTCACAGGCCTCTTTGAGCTCATCATTGTTAAACAGTGTACTCAAGCGCCTGGGATTGATGGTACTGAGTGTCACCTTGCCATCTTTTTCCACCACCGTTACCCGGCACGGCAGAAACATACCGACGCGTGGATCGATAGACAGCGCATCGAAGAGGAAACCGAAGTTACAGAAATGAAGCATGACCTGCTTCTTGTTTTCCTTGCCCTCTTCAACCAGGCCGCTATCGAGATAATCGGTTCGGATCAGGGTGAAATTCTGGTCGGTGATGGCCTGCTTCAGGTTCTCGATCGTCTCTTCCATATCGTATGGTGACTCGAGCATGATGACGGGGGGTTCATCTGCGTGGCCATTCAAGGCTTTTTCCAGACTGGTCGCGTCTTTTTCGAACGAGCGGATGTAAGCGACCACGTCATCGATATCGGACTCACTGAGACCGGCGGCCAGCATAGCGATCATCGGGGTACCTTCACGACCATTGGCGATGGTGTCACGGATCATTACATCGCTCGCCGAAGCCAGGAAGCCGCTGTTGTTTAAAGCCGGTGCGATGATCGGCAGGTCACGTTTGCGCGACTGGGTCACCCCGGTACCTCTACCGCCGCGCCCCTCTTCGCCATGGCATTGTGAGCAGCGTTCAGCAAACAGCTTTGCACCCTTCTTCACATCACCCTCGATCGGCGTCATATCTTCCTTGATCGCAGGTTGATCAGTCCAGCCACGGATATGCTTCACCACAGCAGCAATCTGGGCATCGCTCAAGCTTTGAAATGCAGGCATAATCCTGCCCGAACGGCCATTACGGATAGTCTTCTTCAGGTACTCATCTGGAACAGTATCGAGAAAGGATGGCAGTGACAGCGGCACACCCACACCGCCCTTGCCATCGAGGCCGTGGCAGGAAGAGCAGTAGCGGCCATAAAGCTCTTCTCCATCGGGTGCTGCCTGCGCACTCTGAGCTAACAGGATCAGGCAGGCTGACAACAAGATGAGCGTGGATATACGCATATTCTGTAACCTGTTTTTCTATACCAGGCGCCTAACCGGGAGGCCAGCTCATGTTACGGCCAGCTATCAAGTGCATATGGATATGGAAAACCGTCTGCCCGGCTCTCTCATTGCAGTTGACGACCGTACGGTAGCCATCGTCACTGACGCCGCGTTCGGCAGCAATGGCTTTGGCGGCCGCAAACAGTTTACCCATTACCGTTGCATCACCGTCCTCGATATCATTCAATGTCGAAATATGTTTTTTCGGAATGATCAACACATGGTGCGGGGCCTGTGGATTGACATCGTTAAAAGCCATCACATCATCGTCCTGATAGACGATGTCGGCAGGAATATCTCCTTCACGAATCTTGCAGAATAAGCAGTCAGTCATATGAACACCTCAATTTTTACCATTGCACCATAAAATAGTGATGATTATGTTGATACTAGTCAATCTGGCGCCTCTCAGGCTGGTGACAACCTGGCCTGCATCGAGCCTACCTGGCTAAAAAGCCAGAAGAGATCACGAATCAAACCGCTGGCGGCCGGTAAAGGCGTGTGCCAGGGTTCCTGCATCGATATACTCCAGCTCACCACCCAGTGGTACACCGTGTGCGATCCTCGTTGCCAGCACCTTATGCCGTGCTGCCATATCAGAGATATAGTGTGCGGTGGCCTCACCCTCAACCGTCGGGTTGGTCGCCAGGATCAATTCCTTGACCTCACCCTTCGCCAGCCTCTCTTCGAGCAGGTCCAGACCCAGCTCGGCAGGACCGATACCATCGAGCGGTGAAAGGTGCCCCATGAGCACGAAATACTTGCCGCGAAACTCTGCGGTATGTTCGATAGCGAAGACATCTGCCGGGGTTTCGATGACACACAGGGTACTGTCATCACGCGAACTGCTGGAGCAGATATCACAGAGCTCTGCCTCACTCAGCGTACGGCACATCTTACAGTGGCCAATATGTTCGACAGCCTCGAGCAGTGAGCCGGCAAGATTCTTGGCACCTTCCCTGTCACGCTCGAGCAGATGAAAGGCCATGCGCTGTGCAGACTTTGGTCCGACCCCCGGCAGGCATTTCAATGCATCGATCAATTGCTGCAGTAATGGGGACATAGCTGTAATGGTGACATGGATGCATACCGATGACGACGCAGCACAGTGATACCACCTGCTATCGGTAAAGGGTTCATCGATAAAGGACTAATCAGTGAAGGGCTGAAAACTAGAACGGCAGTTTCATGCCGCCCGGCAGGTTCAGACCCGCTGTCAGGCCAGACATCTTCTCTGATGACTCCTGCTCGATCTTTCTTACCGCATCATTCACCGCCGCTGCGAGCAAATCTTCGATCATCTCTTTATCATCCTGCATCAGGCTCTCGTCGATATTGACCCGGCGCAATTCGTGGCGGCCGTTCATCACTACTTTCACCATGCCGCCACCAGCCTGACCTTCGACTTCCATATTGGCAATTTCCTGTTGCGCCTTCTGCATATCTTCCTGCATCTTCTGCGCCTGCTTCATCATGTTGCCCATTGCACCTTTCATGTCTAACCTCTTAACTAATGATTATCTGAGTATCGGCAGGATACCCGTAGTTTTATAATAATGCGTTGTTCTTAATATACGCTGCTCTAATATGCAGCTTACGAGACCGGCTTGACCGATCCCGGTACCAGCTCTGCATTGAAACTCTCTTTCAACGACTGGGTAAAACTGTCTTCTTCCACTGCTCGTTCTGCCTGCTGCTGGCGCTCATCGACCTCACGCTTGATGGTTTGCGCTGGAGACTCTGCATCTACTTGAGTCGCCACTTCGATCTCGAGCTGCGCATCGATATTGAAGTACTCACCCAGCGCCTGCTGTAAACGCTGCTTCGCCTTGGGATTGAGCAGGTTGCTATGACCACTCTCGATCTGCAAAACGATATTGCAACCGTCTCGCTGTTTCATGGTGCAGTTGATTGCCAGCTGTTTGACCAGGCCGCCCAGCCCAAGGCCATTGACGACCTCACGCCAGTCACTCGATACCCCATGAGATACTTTTTTAGCGACTTCTTGATTGTTACCTTGAGCACTATCATGAGAAGGCTGTTGCGAGTATGCCGAAGACACTACTTCAGGCTCAGCCACCGCCTGCGCAACCGGCGCTGACTGCACTGATGGCTGTGGCGGCACCTGTGTTGCCTGTGGTGTCGACGCCTCTACTGCAGTCCGGGCGGCTGCACGTGCAGCAGTACTACCACCCGCAGGCGCTTTCGATACCGGCGCTGAAACCGCGCCTGCAACCTGAGTTGCAGCCTGGGCGGTGACCGGTGTTGAACCTGCAGTATTCCCACTCACCGGCGCTGCAGCAGCAGTCGCCGGACGGAATGCCAGCATTCGCAGCAGTATCATCTCGAAACCGTTTCGAGCATCCGGAGATAACGGCAGGTCACGCCGGCCGATCAGCGCGATCTGGTAGAACAGCTGCAGGTCTTCAGCCGAAACCTCCTCGCTCAGTTTGAGCAGTTGCTCACGTGCACTGACGAACTCATCCAGTGCCTCGGGGACAGACTTGGCCATACTCATATGATGTAACAGGCTCAACATCTCGGCCAGCACATTCTCGAAATCGGGTGACATCTCTGCCAGTTCGGCAACGATGCTCATGGTCTGCGCCGCATCACGGCTCAGTATCGCCGTGATCAGCCGTATCACTTTATCGCGTGAAACACTGCCCAGCATGTCACGTACTTCCTGCTCCTTCACCGCACCGCCACCGAAGGCCAGCGCCTGGTCCAGCAGGCTGAGCGCATCACGCATACTACCGTCGGCTGCCTCCGCGATCAGCTGCAGGGCGACCACGCTATGCTCGACGCCTTCTTCGGTGAGCACATGCTGCAGGTGACTGATGATCAGGCTCACCGGCAGACGTTTGAGGTTGAACTGCAGACATCTCGAGAGGATGGTTACCGGCAGCTTCTGTGGATCGGTCGTCGCCAGTAGGAATTTTACATGTGGTGGCGGCTCTTCCAGCGTCTTCAGCAGCGCATTGAAACTGCTCTTGGAGAACATGTGTACCTCGTCGATGAGGTAGACCTTGTAGCGGCCGCGTGTCGGAGCATACTGAACGTTCTCCAGCAGCTCACGGGTATCATCGACACCGGTGCGCGAGGCAGCATCGACCTCGATCAGATCGACATAACGCCCTTCTGCAATCTCCATACAGGTCGAACATTTCCCGCAGGGAGTCGACGTAATGCCTGTCTCGCAGTTGAGTGATTTGGAAAAGATACGCGCGATGGTGGTCTTGCCGACACCACGGGTGCCGGTAAACAGGTAAGCATGGTGCAGGCGGTCATCATTTAAGGCATTGACCAGCGCACGCTGAACATGCTCCTGCCCGACGAGTTCCTGAAAGTTCTGTGGGCGCCACTTACGCGCCAGGACCTGATAGCTCATGCTCTGTAACTCACGCTGAACTTCTCATGATGTGTAATATCGACCAGTAAAAACATCTGTAGAGTCTATCGAAGAAAGCGCCCAGATTACAGCCGGAAATGGCCCCGGAAAGAGATAAATCAGAAAAAACCTGACCATGTTCCGCCTGATCATGTTCCGAAAAAAATGAGGGTGGTAACCTGCCCCAGCCACACCTCGGCACCCGAGATCACTGCTACCGTTGCTTCCTTCCGGACCTGGCGGAGTTCACAGCTTATCGTCGCGAGGGAACCAGAACAGGTCACCATAAGCCGCGCATTATACATTTTTC
>Ga0180435_10007050_pt1 | contig 10740 bp, 9 predicted proteins | sample SS_ome_3_FD_132467 | JGI IMG/M metagenome (GOLD analysis project Ga0180435, IMG submission 132467) | Hypersaline lake sediment archaeal communities from the Salton Sea, California, USA - SS_3_S_1 metaG | ecosystem: Environmental > Aquatic > Non-marine Saline and Alkaline > Hypersaline > Sediment... | reverse complement strand
CCTGATCGCGCTGGGGGCCTGTGCTGTCAACGGTGGTATTCCCGCGATGCGTAACCAGTTTGAACTCAAGGAATGCCTGGAAGAAGCTTATATTGATGGCATCGGTGTTGATAACCCGATGATCCCCAGTGATCCCGAGATCCCTTTGCTGTTGAACAAGGTGCATCCTATTCATGAAGTGGTAAAGGTTGATTACTTTTTACCAGGATGTCCACCTTCGGGGGATACTATCTGGACATTCTTAACTGAATTGATTGAAGGGAAACCGATTTCGTTCCCTTATGAGCAGATACATTATGATTAATAGATATCTCGACACAGTGCTTGTCTGTTTTCTGAGGACGCCGTGAAGCCATCCCTGGCGGCTTGTATGCAGCTTCCATGCTGCATAACACCTCATAAAACAGACAACCTCTATGCCTTGGTATTAGACGATCACTGTCCTTTTTAGAGGGCGTTTGATGACAGGGATGTCATCAAGAGCCTACATGGATGTATTTAAGGCGCCCCGATAAAAAGTGGCAGGATCGGCTAGATTTACGAAGAGTAAAACAATGAATTTAGAAACCGCAGAAAATCCGCAAAAACTGAAAAGAATTGCCATCGAACCTGTTACGCGTGTGGAAGGCCATGGCAAGGTCACCCTGTTGCAGGATGAAAATAACCAGATAAAACAGGCACGCCTGCATATTGCCGAGTTTCGTGGTTTCGAAAAGTTTATTCAGGGCAGGCCTTACTGGGAACTGCCGGTTCTGGTACAGCGTTTATGCGGTATCTGCCCGGTCAGCCATCACCTGGCTGCCGCAAAGGCTACCGACATGCTGGTTGGCTGTGAGCAACTGACATCTACCGCAGAAAAGATGCGTCGACTCATGCATTACGGGCAGACCCTGCAATCGCATGCGCTGCACTTCTTCCACTTATGTTCACCCGACCTGTTGTTTGGCTATGACGATGATGTCAGGCACCGCAATATTGTCGGTGTTATCGAGGACAATCCAGAAATTGCCAAACAGGGGGTGCTGCTTCGCAAATTCGGCCAGGAGGTGATTCGCCTGACAGCAGGCAAACGTGTTCACGGAACTGGCGCCATCCCCGGTGGCGTCAACAAATCTCTCAATAGAGAAGAAATTGCTTATCTCGAAAAGGATATCAAACAGATTCTGCAATGGTCACAGGGTGCAGTGGAACTGATAAAACAGATAATTGAGCAGCAGCCGGATTACCATCAGTCGTTTGCAAGCATTGAAAGCAATATGCTCAGTATGACCGGTAGAGATGGTGAATTCGATATCTATGACGGCGATTTAAAAGCCATCGACGCCAACGGCAACTTAATATTCGATCATGTTGCAGCGACTCAATATAACGACTATCTCGCTGAAGGTATCAAGAACTGGAGCTACATGAAGTTTCCGTTCATCAAGTCCATCGGTGCAGAAAACGGCTGGTATCGTGTCGGCCCTCTGGCGCGTATCAACAACTGCGAATTCATCAACACTCCCATGGCAGAAGAACAGCGCAAGTTGTTCAGGGCTTTTTCTCCCGGTAAACCGGTGCATTCAGTACTTGCCTACCATTGGGCACGCCTGATTGAATTACTGTATTGCGCCGAAGCGATTGAAATGCTGATACACGATCCTGATATACAGGGCACTGAACTGGTCAACAAAGGTGAAATGCAGGCAACCGGTATTGGCATACTTGAAGCACCCCGCGGCACGCTGTTTCATCACTATGAAATCAATGATGAAGGGATTGTTGAAAAGGCCAACCTGATTGTTTCCACCACCAATAATAACCAGGCTATGAATGAATCGATCCGTCAGGTTGCGGTGCAATATCTCGATGGCAACGAACTGACAGAACCCCTGTTGAACCAGGTGGAAGTGGCCATTCGGGCTTACGATCCCTGTTTGTCCTGTGCTACGCATGCGATGGGAAAAATGCCACTGGAGATTGAGCTGGTGGATACTGAGGGCAATACCCGCAATCGTTTGTTTAAAAACAGCAACGGTGACTTTACTCACCATCCTAAATGAATCCGGATTCGAAGGCTGTATTGATTCTCACCTGGGGCAATCCTTCCCGTGGTGATGATGCTCTTGGCCCGCTTTGCCATGACAAACTCACTCAACTCAAGCTGAACCAGGTTGAGGTGCTTACTGATTTTCAGTTACAAATTGAACACTGCACTGATCTGGAGAACCGCAAACTGGTGATCTTCGTCGATGCCAGCGTATCAGCGTTAGCTCCCTTTGAATTCAGCAAAATCTCACCTCAACAGGATCAAAGCTTCAGCTCGCATGCGGTCTCCCCCCAATCCCTGATGGCCATCTGTCAGGGAGTAAACGCCTCTCCCCTGCCCGAATGCTGGTTGATGGAAATTCGAGGTTATCAGTTTGGTCTGGGTGAACCTCTCTCAAACCCCGCGGCTGAAAACCTAAAAGCAGCCCAACAGGCAATCGAGGACTTCATTAAGAATAAAATTCCTGAATGTTAAAGAAAAGTGTATTAGAAAATACTTATTTATTGATTTATTAATTTAGATTCTTATAATACGAAGTCACTTACTACACCACGCATGAAAACTTCTTAGGAGTTAACTATGAAAAAATCATTTGCACTGTCAGTTGCAGCAATTGCTGTAATGACTGTTTCAAGCACTGTCTCTGCTTTTTGGGATGACGACAACGACTACAAATGCTGGGGACCAATGGGACCTTACGGACCCCCAATTCCTGATTGCAACCCATACGACGAGTGGGATCCAAGATACTGGATGGAAGAAATGGAACAGATGTGGGACGACGATGATGACTACTACCGTTATGGCGGTTATGGTTCTCCATACGGTTACGGCATGGGACCTGCTCCTTATGGCGCTCCTGCTCCTTACGGTGCTCCAGCTCCAGCTCCATACGGTTACGGCGCTCCTGCTCCAATGCCTATGCCTGCTCCAGCACCTGCTCCAGTTAAATAAGCAGTCTGCTTGCAAAGGCCTTAAAAAACCCTTCTCAATGAGAAGGGTTTTTTTATGCAGTTTTTTTATCCAGGCCTTTTACGCATTTCCTCCAGCAATATTCGCCAGTTATCCCTGTCTGGGCCGTATTGCTCAATGGCCAAAACGAGCTGTTCACACTTGTCGTTCAGCCGTTGATCGTCCTGCAACAGGGCATAATTGGCAGAGTCAGCTGAAAAATTATGTTTGACGTTATCGACAAACTTCAAAAAACGTTGCCCACATTTTACCAGTTCATGGTTTTCATCATCAGTTGATTCAACTGCCTGTACACCAGTGAGACGTAACAGCCCTTCAAGCACAGTGAGGCTTTTCATCACGTTGTATTGTTGCCTGCTGTATCTGTTACGGATTGTATCCCGGGTCTGAAAAACAGCATCTGCGATGGTCTTTCTGTCATTCAAATCACCCAGCTCATGTTTCTCGAGAAGTTTTTGCACGGAAAACAGCATGATGTCACCGAAAAACTGGCGCTGATATTCCTCCGTTAGATCGATCAACCCGGTTTCATTGTCAACATCATCTAGTACGCTTTTGTGAAGCAGTGGTGTATTGGCGATAAGAAAATCCTGGCCCAGTTCACGCTTGAGAATCCTTCCCAGCACCGGACCAGCCATGCGCAGGTTTAAAGAGGCAAACGGTATGAAATATTCCAGGGCTTCCGGGCCAAAAACATAGTTTGAGGTATAAACCGTTCGAGAAGGCTGAACCGAGTTGCGTACGATATCATAATGATAAAAGATCATTCGGGTTGGATGCTCGCCCTGAAAAAAGGTATCCAGTTCCCTGGAAAAAGCGATGAGTGTGTCTTCAAGGGTATGCTCAGTCTCCAACGGACAATGATAATCATAGGCCTTCTTTGAAGGATAATAGCCAAACAGCTCGGCCATATCATGATAAGCCTCATCACCGCCGGTTTCCCGGAATATGTCATGAAAATAACAATCCTGGCTGGGGTCAGACAACACCATACGTTGCAAAAATGCGATAACATCCTCAAGAAAATTCCCAATCATGACGGTTGGTGAAACAGGTGGGTTGCCCGTGACCCTGCCGGTCAGTAATTTGATCTGTTTTTCCCTGAATATGTGCTCAAAATGATAGAAATAATTGATGGCGTGGAGGTTTTTCTCGATACCATTATCGTTGACCTTGGCCAGCAGTTCATGGTCACTATCGACGAAAAAGAACAGAGGATTGGTTATTTCATTGGCGATTTGGACTAACCTGAGATAGGTCAGGTTGCGTATCGCAGACGCGCCTTTATGAGGAACAGACTGTGCAGAGCCACATCCTGTCAGTGCCGCGACTGATTGACGTTGTGCATCGCTAAGTTGCGCCAAAATCTCACTTTGCTGTTCCAGCCCGAAATATTCACATTCCATCCCAAGCTGGGTGTATTCACCGGCCAACTGCCTGTGCGCCAAGATGTTATCTTCCTGCTGTGAATCATCGGCGATAACAATATTTATCTTGTTAAACACACCCTCAGTGACACCGCCATAATGATAAAGCTGACATTGCGAGTAAAGGCTTTGCAAACAGCTTTTAAGTTGTTGTGGGCTGTCTGCCACGGGAATAACGACGAAAAAATGACTGCGATTATCCTCTTCCAGGTGGCCAATCACCTGTTCCATTTCACGAAAAAGCTTCTGATAGACAGAAAGTTCTGCCGCGTTGGGAATTTTATTCAGCCAGATAAGGTTTTCATAACGCCTGATCACCTGCTGGTAGATAGCCTCCAGTTCAGTGATATTTTCCTGCTGTTTTACACGCCCAAAATGGCCTGTCAGGAGCTGGAACTCCTGGCGGTATAAATGACTGTTAAAAAGGGTTTCAAGCGTCTTAAATTCCATTTTAATGCCGTATTGCGGGACATTCGTATCAAACAGATAGTATAGCGTTTCAGACGAGGAATCAGTAAGTTGTGACGACTATCACAAAAAATCGCCCAATCTGGACTATTGTTACTATTACTCCCGTTAGAAATATTCAAAGTATTTCAGCCCGGTTGGATTTTCCAGTCGGGTTTTTCTTTATTTAACGGGAGAAAGAAAAACTTTCCCTGTTATTATCGGGTCAACTCAAATAGAATCCAGTGAGTTCATAATGATAAAAATACTCACGGATTGGCAGTGACAGAAGAAGAAATTCAAAATCCCAAGGCCAGCGACAACGAAGCCGTACTGCAGCAGCAGTATTTGCGCGCCATGGGCTCTTTTGAGGGCATCATCCTCAGCCAGATGGAAGTCAAAAACAAGCTGGGTGATCGCCTGAACTACAGCATACGTGCTGGTCTTGTCATTCTCAGCCTGGTCGCCTTGTCTATCCTCGTGCTGCTCATCATGCTGAGTTCACAGATCAACCGTATTTCAGGTGTGGTCGCCGACATGAACAGTCACTTCATGTCCGTGTCAGCACGCATGGAAGATATCAAAAGCAGTGTAGTAGCGATGGAAACCCAGGTAGCCCTGATGGCCGATATTGAACAATACACCACGGTTATGAATCATGAAATGCACTTCATTACCACCAACACGGATGCCATGGAGAAAAGCGTGGCGGCTATTGAAGATCAATTTGGTGACATCCGTCATCAGATTAAAGATATATCAACCTCAATCGGCTTCATGAACAGCGAAGTCCAGGTGATTAATTACCAGATGCATCGCATGGCCGAACCGGCACGAACACTTAACAAGTTTTTCCCTATACCATGAGTAATCCCAAGCCTGTCATGTCTGATGATCCACGTAAAGCCATTGTCGAGGTTATGGCTCGTCTTGGCCGGGAAACCCAGCTGCATGTCGATGAACGCCACAAGCATTTCAAAATTACTGACAAGGTCATACGCTATATCTCCATCTTGCTGTTGATTGTGGCAGTGGTTAACGTCAGCCTGGTCTGGCTGCTTTCAACCAACCTGGATACCATCGTCGACAACATGGATTCCATGCGCTCTCGTCTGGTCGTCATTGATGATGATATGCAATACATCTCCACCACAGTCAGCAAGTTTGATGAGCATACTGCTTACATGCATACCATAGCTAACAATATCGGCAGCATCACCACCAATTTGCCGCTGATCCGTTTAAATACGGATTCCTTTACCTTGAACATGCAGAGCATAGACCAGGAAATGGAGCAGATGAAAAAATCAATCGGACAAATAGACGGTAATATGCGCGGCATCACCAATACCATGACCGGGCTGGAATACAATGTCCGTCAGTTTTCCAAACCCATGGGGTCAATGAACCCTATTTTTCCCTGATTATTGTTGCGCCCTATAGTATTTTTCGAATTCTTCCCGGCTTAAAGGCTTGGAAAACAGAAACCCCTGCAACAAATCACAATTGCCATTCAGAAGTATATTTTCCTGTTCTGGCGTTTCCACGCCTTCTGCAACCACTTTCATACCAAACACCTTGGAGAGGTTCATGATCATTTCGATCATTGACTGATCACTGGCATTTTCTGTCAGTTCATCAATGAAGGAGCGGTCTATCTTGATTTCATCCAATGGTACCTGACGCAGATAACTTAATGAAGAATAACCGGTTCCAAAGTCATCAATTGAGAAGGCAAAACCGTTATCCCTGAGTCGGTTCATGGTGCCGACCAGTGTCTCAATTTCTTCCGCCATAACACTTTCTGTCAATTCAAAAACAATACAACGGCGTAACGTTTCATCGAGGTAATGATGGCTGAGTCGTTCAACGGTGTTTATGAAATCGTGATGGAAAAACTGACGCATACTGACATTAATGGAGAGTTGCTTAAGCTCAATCCCTTGCTGATGCCAATCTTTGAGGGTTTTGAATGATTGTTCAATAACAAAATTACCAATTTCAACAATCAATCCGGTTTTTTCAGCTATCGGTATGAATTCGGCCGGTGATACCTGTCCCAGTGTCTCATGGTGCCAGCGCAACAGGACCTCGCAGCCAGCCACTTTGTGTTCCCTGTCCAGTTGCGGCTGGTAATTCAGGATCAACTCGTTATTGGACAATGCATTATGCAGCTGGGTCTCAATGTCCAGGTTCCGCTCGACTTTCTCGGCAACTTCTGAACCAAACACCACAATACCGTCACGCCCCTTATGCTTGACCTCATACATGGCAATGTCAGCTTCCTTGATGTACTGATTGGCGTTTAACTCCGGCTTATGCAGGATGCTGATGCCGATGCTGGCACTGATATAGAGATTGTGATTTTCAATCTCATAGGTCGATTTAAGCGATTCACGCAAGTTTTCAGCCAGACCCATCGAGCTCTCATAACATTCATCGTAGGTGCTACAAACTTCCCCAACGATAATAAACTCATCACCACCCATGCGAGCCACCACCGCATCCCTGGCAACCAGGGACTGCATACGCCGCGAGGCTTCCATCAACAAGACATCACCTACATCATGTCCAAGAGAATCATTAATGGTTTTGAAATGATCAAGATCGATCAGTAACAGGCTGCAATAACCCTGATTACTACGCAGCGTATTAATGACCTGCTGCATCGCATCAATGAAATAATTGCGGTTAAACAATCCCGTCAACTGATCATGCGATGCCTGAAAATTGGTTTTCTGCAAAAGCTCGTTGCTGCTGGATGCTGAGTAATAAAGTACCCATAAAAACACAATACTGAAAACCGTCAAAACATAACCGTACCAGGTGCCGATAAACAGGAAATACAGCGCCAGCGGTACGATTAAAACCGGGATAATCGGTACAAACAAACGCCTGTCGCTGAACAACAGGGTTGACGCGACCACAGACGCACCAATCTGTGTAAAGATGGCAATGTAATGCATATTGACTTCATGCAAAGGTGCAAACAGCAGGAAAACCACCGTCCAGAGAAAAAAGATAAGGTAATAGAAATAACTCACAGACTGGTACCAGCTATCCATATCTGAAGTACTCATGGTGTTGTAATCGAACTGACGGTAGAGGCGGTATCCCCATACTGCTGCCAATGCCATGATCACATACCAGGCAACCGCTCTGAACATGACATCGTTAATCGCTGCCAGGATGATGTAACCAATACCTGGCCCGAGCGAAAGTCCCAGCATGACGAGAATCTGCTTGTGCAAAAAAGTATAAAATTTTCGGGTTTTCTGGGTTTTAATGGGTTAATTCCGCTAATAACTTTTCAATTTTATCGACCCATCGGCAAAAAACTTGAATAAACCTCATTGCAGATCTACAGGCAAAAAAAAACCGGCGCCCCTTTCGAGATACACCGGTTTTTAGTTTTTATAACAACTGTATATCAGGCGTTAAGAATCTTTAATACATCCTCAAGCTCGGCAGTGATCTGCTTGATCACCTCACTGTTAGCGTTCTTCTCAGGTTTATTGTCTTCATTGGACAGCTGTTGACGTGCTCCACCAATAGTAAAGCCCTGTTCATACAGTAGACTGCGAATCTGACGAATCATCATCACATCATGGCGTTGGTAGTAACGGCGGTTACCACGGCGTTTAACAGGTTTTAATTGTGGAAATTCCTGTTCCCAGTAACGCAATACGTGCGGTTTCACTTCGCACAGTTCACTGACCTCACCAATGGTGAAGTAGCGTTTGCTAGGGATAACAGGTAAGTCTTCGTTAGTACTATTCCCCGGATCCAGCATAAGCCTCAACTCTTTGTTTTAGTTTTTGTCCAGCCTTGAAGGTCACCACACGACGAGCGGAAATTGGAATTTCCTCGCCCGTTTTAGGGTTACGACCAGGACGTTGTTTTTTCTCACGTAGGTCAAAATTGCCAAAACCTGACAATTTAACCTGTTCACCATTCTCGAGAGACTGGCGAATGACTTCAAAAAACTTTTCTACCATTTCCTTGGCTTCACGTTTGTTCAGACCAAGTTCTTCAAAAAGGCGTTCTGCCATATCTGCTTTGGTAAGTGCCATCTAATCAATCTCTCAATTCAACATTCAGTTCAGAAGAAAGTGCGGATAAAACGCCATCCACTGCATTTTCAACTTCTTCATCCGTAAGTGTCTTGGAAGAATCCTGTAAAATCAAGCTCAAAGCTAAACTTTTTCGACCAGAATCTACGTTATCCCCAGTATAGACATCAAATAGACGAATGTCTTTAATAATTGTCGATGCCGAAGATTTGACGCATTTTTCTACATCACTGAATGCCAGACCTTCATGCATGATCAGTGCCAGATCACGACGAATTGAAGGAAAACGCGATAAAGCTTCAAAAGCCGGCAGTTTACCCTCGGATAATGCCTCAAGCTCCACCTCGAACAGGTAGGTTTTCATACCAAGGCCGAGTTTTTTCTCTATTTCCGGATGAAGCATACCTATCCAGCCGATTTGCTGGCCATTGCGCAGTACTTTTGCCGACTGGCCCGGATGTAAAACAGAATTTTCAGACTTCTCAAAGCTGAAACTGGCAGGATCAGCCGTCAAGGCCAGCACCGCTTCCAGATCCCCTTTCAGGTCGAAAAAGTCTACCTGGCGCTTATCGGCATCCCATTGTTCTTCATTCACAGCTCCACTGACAAGCCCGGCGAACATTGGCCGTTGCACAATGCCATCCAGCTGCTTAAAGCTCAAACCCGACTCAAACAGACGGATGCGGTTTTGCTGGCGTGCAATATTGTGCTGCATGGCCTGTACCAGGCCCGCCCACAAGGAACCACGCATGATCGCCATATCGGCTGAAATCGGATTAGCCAGTTCGATGCGCTGTTCACCCGGTGTCAAAATGTCGGCAAGTTCAGGACTAATAAAGCTGTAGGTAATGGTTTCCTGGTAATCACGCGCTACCAAGAGACGTTTTGCCTTGAGTAGATCAAAACCGATCTCTTTGGTCGGATGCATATCCTGTGACGCAACAGCTCGGTTGGTCGGGATATTGTCATAACCATAAATCCGGGCAATTTCCTCGATGAGGTCAATTTCAAGGGCAATATCGAATCGGCTTGAAGGGGCTGTTACCCACCAGCCAACGGCTGATTTATCCAGTGACATGCCAAGCATTTCCAGGATCTGTTCGATACGCTCTTCCGCAATATCAATACCCAGCATCTGGCCTACACGTTCGCTGCGCAGATGAATCTGTTCACTGGCTGGCAGGTCGTCTTTGGACACCACTTCATTGACTGGTCCAGCTTCACCGCCAGCGATTTCTATCAGTAAGCCTGTAGCACGCTCAATCGCCTCAACCTGTAATTGCCAGTCAACGCCTCGTTCGAAACGGTGTGAAGAATCAGTATGCATTCCGTAATTTCTGGCCTTGCCGGTAATTGCCAGCGGATTGAAAAAAGCGGACTCAAAAAGAATGTCTTTAGTGGAATCAGTGACGCCGGAATCTTCACCGCCCATGATACCGGCCAGTGCCAGCACTCGCTGGTGATCAGCAATTACCAGGCTGTCGTCGGTCAGGTCAATTTCAGAGCCATCCAGCAGGGTCAGTTTTTCTCCCTTGGCTGCCATGCGCACCACAATACCATCGGCCAGCTGGGCCAGGTCAAAACCATGCATGGGTTGTCCCAGTTCCAGCATCACGTAGTTGGTGATATCGACCACGGGGTTAATCGCACGAATACCGCCACGACGTAGCTTTTCCACCATCCAGTCAGGCGTTGCTGCATTGACATCAATCCCTTTGACGACACGACAGGCATAGCGCGGACAGGCTTTTGGTGCCTGAATCTCAACCGGAAAGGTTTCGTCATGTGTCGT
>Ga0180435_10007047_pt1 | contig 10743 bp, 5 predicted proteins | sample SS_ome_3_FD_132467 | JGI IMG/M metagenome (GOLD analysis project Ga0180435, IMG submission 132467) | Hypersaline lake sediment archaeal communities from the Salton Sea, California, USA - SS_3_S_1 metaG | ecosystem: Environmental > Aquatic > Non-marine Saline and Alkaline > Hypersaline > Sediment... | reverse complement strand
TGCGCCGGGACTCGGGCGAGGTGAGGGTGGCGTTGGCGAACATCCCCGGGCGCAGACCGCCGTCCGCCGGCGCCGTGCCGACGATCTCGAACGAGCGGCTGGCCTCGCGAACCACCGGTTGCAGGCTGTAGACCGACGCGGTGTGGACCGTGGATCTCCCGCTCACTGTGAAGTCGAAGCTCTCGAGGTCGGCGAAGGCGCCGGCCCAGGACTCGGGCACCCGCGCGGCGATCTTGACCTTGCCGCCGATGGCGAGCTCGAGCAGCCCGGCGCCGACATCGGCCCACTGGCCCGCCACCACCATCCGCTCGGTGATGGCGCCGGCGGCCGGGGCGCGGATGAGGCTCCGTTGGTGATTGCGCTCGGCCAGCCTGAGGGCGGCCTCGGCGGCCGCGACATCGGCCGCGGCGAGCTCGTAGCTCGCCTGTGCCTGGTCGAGCGTCGCCTGGGGGATGGTCTCGTCGGACCGCAGGTCGCGCTTGCGCTCGAGGTCCTTCTCGGCCAGCGACAGGTTCGCCCGAGCGGCGTTGAGGTTGGCTTCCGACTGCGCCAGGTAAATGGCGAAGGTCTCGCGATCGACCTCGATGAGCGGCGCGCCCGCGGCGACCTGATCGCCGACCTCGACGAGCACGCGGTCGACCTTGCCGCCGACCTCGGACGAGATGACGACGGTGTCGAAGGCGCGGATCTCGCCGACGAGCTGCACCGACGGGTTCTCGACGCGGACCTCGGGCGAGGTGAGCCGGACCTCTCGCGGCGCGAGGGCACGCTCGATGGCTTCGGCGGCGTTTTCGATACCGGTGCCGGCGTCGTCGTCGCTGCCGTGGCAGGCACCGAGGGCGAGGGTCAGGCCGAGCGTGATCAGAACGAGAGACAGTTGAGTTCGGTTTCGGTTCATGGTGCTCACTCCTCGGTGTCGGCGTCGATGGCGGCGTAGTCGAGATCGGGCAGGGGGGCCAGGCCGACGGCGTGACGCAGGGAGATCGCCTGGAACTCGCGCTGCGCCCGCGCGATGATGTGGGCGGTCTCGGCGTCGGTGGCTTCGGTGGTGGCGTCGAGCAGGTCGACGGACGACGCTTCGCCGACGCGGAAGGCCGCTTCGACCTGACGGTAGGCTTCGGTGGCGGCTCGCGATCGCTCACCCGCGGCGTCGAGGGTGGCGTCGGCGGCGCGGAAGCCGATGTAGGCGGAGTCGACCTGATCCTCGATGCCCCGGCGCAGGGTCCGCTCGAGGAGCTCGACCTGGCGGAGATCCTCTCTGGCCTTGGCGACGTTGGCCGAGGTGACGCCGCCGTCATAGATCGGAACCTTCAGGCTGAAGGTCAGCGACGCCCAGTCGCTGGACGGAAAGGCAGCCTTCTGCTGGAAGTACTGGCCGGCGGCCTCGAGCTCGGGCAGCCACGCCCCCTTCTCGAGCTTGACCCACAAGCCGGCGGCCTCGAGCTGGTTGACCAGGGTCCGCATCTCGAGCCGCTCGCTCAGCGCCGTCGCCATGAGGGCGTCATCGTCGCCGCTCGGGGCCGGGATCGGGCCGTTGCGGACGAGCTCGCCGAGCGAGCTCAGGCCCGCCAGTCGGCCGAGACGGTTCCGGCTGAGCTGCGCTTCGCCCTCGGCGATGACCAGTGCCTGCTTGGCGGCGGCCACCTCGGCGCGCCACCGGGCGACGTCGGCAACGGTGGATTCGCCGACCTCGTAGCGTCGTTCCGCGACGTGGAGCTGCTTCTCGATCTGGTCGAGGGCCGCCGCCCTCACCTCGACCCGCTGCTCGGCGGCGGTGGCGGTGTAGAACGCGGCCGCCACCTCGAGGGTGAGGTCGTTGACGGTGGTGCGCCGGTCGAGCTCGGCGATGTCGAGGTTGAGCCGGGCGATGTTCCTCGCCCGCAGGGGCCGCAGGCCGTAGAACAGGGTCTGGCGCAGATCGGCGCTCCAGCCCCAGTCCTCGGACGGGCGGATGACGAACTCCTCGCCGGGCGACAGCTCGAGGGTCTGCTCGTCGGCGTAGAAGGTGTAGTTGCCGTTGAGCTCGAGACGCGGCATGAGGGCCGACCGGGCCAGCTTCTTGTCCGCCCGGGCGCGGCGGATTTCACTGTCGGCGATCTCGACCCGCTCGTGGGTTTCCAGCGCCGAGATCACCAGCTCCTTGAGGGTGGTCTTCTCGGCGGCGGCGATCTGAGCGGCGGCGGGGCCCGCCATCAGGATCAGCATCAGCAGCGCGGCCGGCGCTGCGGGAATCGTTCGTTTCATCGGCGCCCTCCTGTCTGCGACTCGTACGGAGTCCGGCGCGGTCGGGTTTTGGAAAAGCTCATGGTGCCGCCTCGAGACCGGCGATGATCAGCGAGCTGAAGGTGTCGGCAATCGCGGTCGGGTCGAGGTCGCGGTCGAAAAAGTACTGCACCCCGAGTCCGTCGAAGGCCGAGACGAGCATCACCGCCACCGCCTCCGGGTCGGTCTCCGAGTCGATCTCGCCGGCCTTCTGACCGTCCCGGATCACGTCCGCGACCAGGGTGCGATACGCGCGGTAGGTCTCCACCGTGGCCTGGTTGTACCGCTCCTCGATGCCGGTGCCCCGCGAGGCGGCCCAGAAATCGAGGACCACCGGCTGCAGCTCCACGTGGCTGCGGGTCATCTCGGCGCCCAGCTGAAGCATCCTGGCGAGTCGCTCCCGGCTGGTCCCCTCGGCGTGCTGCAACTCCCGCGCCCGTTCGAGGTTCTCGTCGTTGAGCCACTCGAAGACCGCGAAGAGCAGCTCGTCCTTGGACGAGAAGTACTCGTAAACCGTGCCCTTGCCGATGCCGGCGCGGTCGGCGATCTCGGCCACCGTCACCGCCGCGAAACCCCGCTCGGCGAGGAGCGCCGTCGCCGACTCCAGAATGAGCGGACGCTTGCCTCCCCGGGGTGTCGATCGTGCTGAGCTCATGTCTCATTCCTGTTCTGACCGACCGGTCGGTCGGAAACTCGAAAGAGGAAGATAGGGCTCGGATGTCGGTCTGTCAAGGCCCGATCCGATGTGGGTTCAGAAAAACGCGGTCGATGGCGGTTCCGCGTGGATCCTCACGGTACGGTGTCCGACCAGCTCGTCGTGTCGCCGGTCTCGAACCCGTCGCAGAAGACGATGAGATCGCTCGGTCTGATCTCGTACATCGACTGGAGGGCGCCCACCAGAAACCCCGGGGTGGTCTCGCCGGCGAGGGTGACCGCCTCGAGGGCGTCGAACCGCCCCACGGACTCTCCAAGCACCGGCGTCGTCCAGACGATGACCCCGGTGGCCAGGTCGACGCCGAGAATCGCGTCGTCGGTGGAGGCCGCGGCCATGAGGCCGCCGGTGTGATCGACGTAGCTGCGGACACCCACCAGCCGGGTCGGCGCCACCGGGATCCGCCACAGCTCGGCGATGGGGTCGCCGCCTTCCAGGGCGACGATCTCGCCGGCCTCGGAACCGGTGAGGATTTCGGCGGTTCCGTCACCGTCGATATCGACGAGATCGAGACCGTAGAACTCGTGCACGGGCGACCAACGAACGTCGTGCGTGTCCGCATCGACAATCACGATCGATCCCGGTGAGAAGCTGTAGGCGCCGGTGCCGACGGCGACGATCTCGAGGTGCGGATCGGTGTCCACGTCGGCGACCGCAACCGCCTGGGCGGTGCTCCCCTGGCCATCGATTGCGACCGACCACTCGAGCTCGCCGGTGGCGCCCTCCACGGCGCCGATCGTGAGCGTGCCGCCTCCGCCGGCGAAGGCGATTTCGGGCCAGCTGTCGTCGTCGAGGTCGGCGATGTCGATGGCCGAAATCTCGCCGAAGAGACCATAGGACTCGCCGCGCTCGTGCTCGAGGGTGATCCCGTCGTACTCGTGCACGCCACCCCCCGAGTGGTAGCCGTCAACGGCGACGACCACCTCGGCGGCGCCGTCGCGATCGACGTCGCCGACGGCGATGGCGGTGACCTCGTCGGACCAGTCCGGTCCGTAGTCGTCGGCCAGCCAGACTCGGGACCTCGGCGTGGGGGCGTCGGCGTCGAAGACGACGAGGCTCAGATCCCTGTCGATGGCGATTCGCTCCACGGTTCCGTCGCCGTCGAGGTCGCCCGAAGCGACGGCCCGGACGGGACCCTGCTGAACCGCGCTTCTGAAGATCAGATCCCCCGACCAGGCATCGGCAACGCAGAGCTTCCGGTGGTTATCGCTGCCTCCGGGCCAGATGAGCTCGTCATCTCCGTCGCCGTCGATATCTCCGGCCATGGTGATTCTGCGGTATGAGTACGGATCGCAGAACTCATCACCGTAGTTCTCCGACCAGATGGGAGTTCCCATGGTCGGGTGCAGCCCGGTGATCTCGTCGCCGAAACCGGTGGAAACCAGGATCTCGGGGATGCCGTCCTGCGTGAGGTCGGCGGCGGAAAAAAGGTAGATGCTGCCCACGGGAAAGCCCCACCACGGGGTCGGATCGCCGAAGGCGAATGCGGCGACGAGGTTGGAGCGGTCGGCCATGACGATCTCGAGCGGAGGGGTTCCATCGAGGTCTTGGAGCAGGATCTCGTCGCCACCCATGGGGACCACCCACTCGAGGACGGTGGTCCCGTTCCGGATCTCGACCACCTCGCCGCCGCCGAGCACCAGCTCGACGGCGGGGTCGCCGTCGACGTTCCCGACAGCGAGCTCCCATCCCGAATAGGGCAACGTGAGCAGCTCCTGGATGGTGGTCGAGTCGTAGATCGCTCCTCCTTCGGACCCGACGAGGATAATCTCGTTCACGGGCCCGCCCACGACGTCGGCGACCTCGAGCTCGAGGGCGTCGAAGGTCGCCGGACCGGTGGCGACGACCTCGAACGACGGTAGCTCGAGTACGACGACGTCGTCATTGAACAACAAGACTGCGACCAGCCACCGGCTGCCATCCTGCCACACCGCCATGTCGGACACGGAGCTCCCGAGCGGGAGGCTCTGACTCAGGACGCAGGGCTCGACAGCGCCTTCGGGCCACCCGACCATCGACAGGTACTCGAGGCTCTCGGTGACCACTTCCGTACGCCCGTCGTTGCCGACATCGACCACGAGTGAGGCGCGGTGCCCGAGCGAGCTGCCGAGCAGGTGGTAGCTCCAGGCGGGTTCGAGAAGCCCGGGGCCGAAGGCGTCGGCTGGAGAAACCCAGCCAAGGGCGACGGCGGCCAGAACGGCGAGGAGCAACGACGACAGCCTCGGGACGCTCATGGCGACACCACCGTCCAGCGATCGGTGGTTCCGTCCTCGAAGCCGTCGGTGAAGGCCTCCAGCGGATCGATGATCTCGGTGAGGTCGGCGTCCTCCCAGGCGCGCCCGGCCGGCGGTTCCACTCGAACGGCGTGGCGAGTGGTTCCCACCGCCGAGGGATCAACGGTGGCGGTCACCGCATAGTCCAGGCTGCCACCCGGCCCGACGGTGGCGGTGTCGCTGACGGCGCCGGCGCCCGCCGCAGCGCCGCAGGCCGACGGCGGCGTCGCGACGCAGGTCCACGCCAGCCCGGTGAGGTGATCGGACGGCTCGGAGGACACCGTCAGCCCGCTCGTCGTTCCCGAGCCCAGGGCCGCGACGGAGATCGTGTAGCTGAGCGGTTCGCCGGCGGTGATGTGGTCCTCACCATCGGTGACGAAGACCGACAGGTCGTCACTGTCCAGGCCGTGGTTCCAGGTGGAAAAGGCGGGACGGCCGGCCGGGTTCGAGCTCAGCAGCAGAAGGTCGGCTCCGACGGAAAAGAGGCGCTCGGGCTGACCGGGGACGGTGATGTCGGCGACGATGGACAGGCTGTCGTCGTAGCGGGTGAGGCGCGAGCTTCCGCCATTCTCCCTCAGCGTCACGATCTCGTCGCCCGCCCAGACCGCGTCGAGATGCGAGGTCCCGATCTCGTCCGTGAGAAGCAGGCTGGCACCGTCGAAGATGCCGCCGGACCCCAGCAGCACACTGGCGCCGTCGGCGCTGATTCGGATCGGTGGATCGATATCAAAGCCGGACCCTGAAGAGGCCTCGGCGCCGATGACGCCGCCGGCATCGATGGGGTTGAAGAAGAGACGTTCGGGGCTCAGATCGATCCGGTACATCCGGCGGGTCGCCGAGGCCCAGCAGTGGCTGGGAGATGCGTCGTGCGGGCTGCTCTGGGACACCTCGGCGCCGGAGGCGTCGTGGGTGCGGAGCGTCACGTCGGAGCCTTTGCCGGCGGCGGTGAAGAAGAACTCGCTCGCTGACGCCAGGCCGTCGAGGCTCGGCGAGACGACGAGGTGGGCCGTCTCGGGCGATGGGTTGCCCCCGGGGTCAAGCTCGACCACGCCCACCGCCCCCGAGTCGTAGCCGATGAAGAGCCGGTCGTCCAGCGGCGAGTACGTGACGTGCTCCGCGCGACCCGCGGTGGGGATCGTCTCGAGGAAGCTCCCCGTGTCCGTGGAGAACCGAAAAACGCTCTGGTAGGTTCGGCTGAGGAGGTAGACGATGCCGCGGTCATCAACGACCGCGTCCTCTGGGCTGAATGCCAGGCCGGACGGGTCCGCCGGTTGGCCCGGGGGGGTCGGCTCGAGGTCGGCCACCGGCACCCACACGGCTTCGATGCCGGTGACGCCGAGGTGAAAAACGGCAATCTCGTCCCCGTGGACCCGGATCCGCCGGGCGGCGACGCCGGGATCGACCTCGCCGGTGCGGAGAAAGGCCGGCGAGTACGCGATGAGCCGGTCGTTTCGCAGCACGACGGGGACATCGCCGTAGAAGACGAGGTCGTCCACCGCACCGCCGAGATCCTTCAGGGGCTCGAGATCGTCCGAGAAGAAGAGCTCGCCGGAGTCGTAGACCAGGTAGCTCGAGTCGGGCGACAGCCAGGTGGTCTCGGTGTACAGCGATGTCGTCGAGTACGAGTAGACCTGCGAGCCCAGCTGGCCGTAGGGCCCGACCTCGAAGTAGCCCGGCCGGTACTCGACATTGGCGAAGACGCGGCCGAGCTCGGGCGCCGGGGCCAATCCCTGCTTCCGATAGAAGTAGAAATCGGACACGTCCAGTGCCACCCCCGACCAGGTGCTGAAGGTGTGGGTGTCTTCGCGGTTGGCGTGCAGGACCACCAGCACGTCGCCGCTGATGACCATCTCCGCCGGCTCGTCGTCGAGGACGGTGATCGGAAGCTCGCTGCCGCCGGCGTGATCGAAGCGGCTGACGAGGCCCGAGCGGAAGCCGACGAAGATCCCGTCATCGTTGATGGCGAAGACCGCCGGAGTCTGGGGCAGCGTGATGGCGGGGAGCCACGACTTCGTTTCGAGGTCGTACCGTCCGCACCGCGCGGGGTGGGTGAAGAGGAAGTGGACGACGCCGTCGTGGACCTCGTCGTCGATCCACGGCGCCGCGGGAAGGGCGAGGGGCGCCTGGGTCGGGGCCGTCGCCGCGGTCGGCGAGATCGCCGCGACGACGATGGACAACACGATGAAGGTGCGCACGCTACGTCCCCCCGACGGCGGTCGACCATGCGCCGAAGCCGCCGCTTTCGAAACCATCGGCGAAAAGTGGGAGCCCGGGGAGATCGACGGCGGTGATCGAGCCGGTGAGTTCATCGGTGACGATGACCCGCTCGTCGTCGGACGAGAACGAGCTCACTGTCGACGGCGCCGGGAGGGCGGCCACGATATCACCGGAGGCTGTGTCCACCACCAAGCCCTCGGTGGCGAAGCGCAGCCCGTGGGTGTCGGTGGCGACCACCGTCACTCCAAAGTCGCGCAGGTGGTTGAGCCCGGCGTCGAAGAGGTGGCCTCCGGCGAAAAGGCGTTGACCGTCCGCGCTCATGACAAGGCGCTGGTCCGTTCCCTGGAATTCGTCGCCCTCGGCGATCAGGGTCGGCGTGTCGGTGGAGATGTCGTAGGTGGAGATCCTGGCCCCGGTCCCGTGGTAGTAGATCGAACCGTCCGGACTGACGGCGCCGTCGCCGTCGTAGATCAACCCGGGGAAGGTGGTGATGATCGCTCCATTGACGGTGCTGACAATGCCGATGTTGGTCCAGTTGAGGCCGTCTTCCACATAGATCCGGCCGGCGCGCCCGGCGTTGATCACCGCGGTGCCCATGGCGACGTCGAGGGGGGCGAGCTCGCTCTGGGTGACGAGGTCCACCACCCGGAGCCTCGGGGCGAGGCTGTTGTTGATGTAGAGGCGGGCCTCGAAAGTGTTGATGGTCAGATCGGTGGCTCCGGACCCGATGGGAATGATCTTCACCAGCTCCAGGGTGTCGGCCCGAACGAAGGCGAGAGAGGAATCGTTCACTCGGTCGCCGTTGGTGTGGAGCACATAGTGGTACGGCCGCGCGTGATCCGTGACCATGGCGACAGCCTGGAGGTGGAGCAGGCTCAGCTCTACAGGAACGGAGAAGGCCGTGCCTCCGGCCACCAGGTCGATGGAGGCGTTGTGGACCCCCGACGGCAGCCCGTCGGTGTCGATGCTCACGCTCACCTGGGACGGGGTCGAACCCGCCGCCGAGCTCAGATCCAGCCAGGGTGAGCTGACGGTCGCTGTCCAGGAACTGGATCCGGCGGTGGTGGAGAGTGTCAGGACCCGGTCCGAGACCGGCGTCCCGGTGATCCCCGAGACCACCACCCGGCTCGGTGACACCCGCAACGGGGCCGTGGTGAAGCTCCACACCGGCCCCGCGATCGGGTCGCCGCCGCTGACGACGTCCACCCGCCAGTAATACGTCGTGTCGAGCTGGAGCTCCTCGGGCGGGCTGAAGATCCGAATGGGGTCGTCGACGCGGCCGCGCCAGGCTGCCGAGCCCGGGGTGGCGGCGGCTACCTGGCCGGCGCTGGTGCCGAGGTAGACGTCGTAGGCCTGGGCATGGGGCATGGCCGACCAGCGAAGCTCCATGAGCGGCGGTGGGACCGTGGCTCCGTCCGAGGGGATGGGCTCGGGAACGAGGGCAGGCACAGGTGCAATGGCCGGGATGGACACGACCTGGAGGCAATCGCCCGCGGCGTCCCAGAGAAAGAGCTTCTGTTGGTCGCCGTTCACCGCCATCTTCTCGGAGATCACCGGGAGGTAGGCGAGAAGATCGCCGGTGAATCCGTCGAAAGCCTTGAAGTCCGAAAACGCCAGGTGGCCGCGGTAGGTGGCGGCGAGGATCTCGTCCTGGTACTCGTAAAGCTCATCGAGATTGGCGTCGTACGCCACCTTGTTCCAGAACAGGCGGGACCCGTCGGCCACCATGAAGAGGGTTTCCGAGCCGTAGGGGTTGTCGGGGCTCGCGCGGACGAGATGCGGGTCGTCGGTGGAGACGTCGTAGAGGTAGAGAGCGGATCCGGAGCTGCCGTCGTCACAGACGAAGAGGTTGCGCCCGGCGGGGTCGGCCTCCGCGTCCTCGAAATCTCTCAGGTCGGGGACGATGCCGACCTGTGCTCCGGTCGTGGTGTCGATGATCTCGTAGACCAGGCCGGAGTACGGGGAGGATCGCACGTAGAGCCGGCCCCACCGCCCCGCTTCGACGCGCGCGGCGGTCTCTTCGAGCAGCAGGGGCGGGTCGAGGCTCTGGGTGCGAAGATCAACCCTTTGCGTTGCTTGGCGATAGTGGTTGGTCAGGTAGAGGCGAGCCTCCGGGTAGTGGATGTCCAGGTCGGTGACGTTCTCGCCCACCGGGATCACCCGTTCGATGGACTCGGTCGCGGTGTTGACGACCAGGACCCGGGCGCTGACGCCGTCTTCCTCGACGACGTAGAGGTAGGGACGGGCGAAGTCGGCGGCCATGGCGACGATTGGCAGACCGTTGAGGGGGATCGAGGATCTGGAGCCGACCGTGGGAATCGGCGAGCCTTCCGGATCGATCGGCGTCTGGTCGCCGGCGACGGCGGCCGCACCGGGCGCCAGCGAGATGAGCCCGACGACGGCGAGGGCCCGGAGACAGGGCCGGAGCGGTCGGCGCGTCACGGCATCACCATGGACCACGAGGCGGTGTCGCCTTCCTCGAACCCATTCTTGAAGACCCGGAATCCGGTCAGTCGCCAGAGCTCGCTGCCGGGCACGTCGGTGAAGGCCGAAAAGACCACGGAGTCGTCCAGCGCGGCGAACCAGAGAGGTTGCGACCCGGCGCTGCCCGGCCGGATGTCGGCCGCCCGCAGGGTGCCGTCGGTGGTGCCGTCGCTGATCCACAGCTCGGAGCCGGCGTCTGGGTCCGACGCCCGGAACACGAGCACGTCGTCGGTGGCGATGAGGTTCTGGTAGTAGACGCTCTCGATGCCGCCGGGGATGTCCTTGACCTTGACGGTGCCGTCGGCCGTGCCGTCGGAGCACCAGAGGTCGCGGGTGTCCGGATCCAGGTGGATGGCGCTGAAGCAGACCCGGCCCCCGAAGCGGACCATGTCGTCGATCTCGGAGCCTTCGGGCCCCGGCCGGATGTCCCGCACCAGTCGGGTTCCCACGGCGGTGCCGTCGGTGCGCCAGAGCTCCCGTCCCCGGACGCCGTCGTCCGCGGTGAAGAGGACGTGGTCGCCGTTGAAGGTCAACGACCACGGCGACGAGCTGTCGCCTGGGAAGATGTCCCTGACGAGCTCGGTGCCGCCCTCGGTGCCGTCGGTACCATCGCCGTCCGAACCGAGCGGCAAGGGGACCTCGTTTCCGTTGTAGTCAAAACACACGATCGAGAACCCCGCCCCGTCCAGGCCGCAGAATTCCGGTGGCTGGTAATTCAGGACATCCGCAAAGCTCATCGTTCGCATCTCTTCCATAATGGAAGCCAATTGCGTTCTGGCGACCTGGCGGCTTTCG
>Ga0180435_10007046_pt1 | contig 10744 bp, 5 predicted proteins | sample SS_ome_3_FD_132467 | JGI IMG/M metagenome (GOLD analysis project Ga0180435, IMG submission 132467) | Hypersaline lake sediment archaeal communities from the Salton Sea, California, USA - SS_3_S_1 metaG | ecosystem: Environmental > Aquatic > Non-marine Saline and Alkaline > Hypersaline > Sediment... | reverse complement strand
GACGGAACGGTCGGTGTAGACCAGCGCCGCGCTGCCCTCGGTCCGCTCGCGCTCGTCGTAGCGATGCAGTCCGCGGAGGTCGTAGGCCAGGTCGCCGCCCCGGCTGGCGACGAGGAAGTGGCGCTCATACCCCCACCCGCTCTGGTCGAAATGGACCCGACCGTCCGGGCCTGTGCGCCGGGACTCCAGCCGCCGGTGGCCGTTGCGCCAGTCGAACCGGAAGAGCTCGACAACGACGTCCTCCAGGGCTCGCCCGGTGGCACCGGAGCGGGCGGTCACGTCGAAGCCGCCGTCGGCCCGCTCGTTGACCAGCACCAGGTCGGTGAGCAGGAAGTTCACCGCCTGCAGCAGGTTGTGGTGCTCGGCGAAGTCCGCCCGGGTCGACGCCACCACCAGATACGCCCCGGGCTCGGTGAGCGGCGGCTCGACGAAGGTGACGTGCGTCCGATAGTCCGGCGTCGGCGCGAGCTCGACGGACCACTCGGCGGCGGCCTCGGTGGTCGCCATGATCGCCGGCGCCTCGCGGTGGCCGGGCAGCAGGTTGGAGTCCCTCGACTCGGCGATCCTGGCGGAAACGTCGTAGGGGTAGGCGCGGAAGTGGAGAGTCTCGAGATTCTTGGCGTTGATCTCGATGGACCGGCGGCCGGCGCCGTCGGCCTGCATGGCCTGCAGACGGTAGCTCGGCGCCTCGATGGACGCGACAATGTGCTCACAGCGCCGGCCGCCGACGGAATCGGGGTGGCGGCCGTGGCCGGCGAGGGCGGCGGCGAGAGCGCGGATGAGGGCGTCGGGCGTGTCCTCGGCGCGGATCAACTCGGCGAGCAGGGACTGGCCCATGGACCACCACTCGAGGTCCTCGTCGAAATCCTCCTGGATGCCTTCGAGGTGGACGCGGATGCGCTCCCGATCGTGCCGGTTGTCGAAGGTCGCGTCGAGTCGGCGCAGCCGCTCGAGTCGGGCCTCGTGGGCCGCTTCGGGCCGGTCCGAGGCGCGGTGCCAGGCCTCGAGGTCGTCGAGGAGGGCGCCGATCTTCTCGATGGGGTGGACCTCGGCCGACGCGAGGCCGAGCTGGTTCGAGGCCTCCAGGTCGCCCGCGAGCAGCGCCTCGAAGTCGAGGCGGAAGGTGTCGTTCTCCTGATCCGGCCGCCACAACGAGGTGTCGGCGAGAAGCTCGACCCACAGGTAGGTCACCGCATCGCGCAGCGTGCCGCGGATCCGCGGCGGGTAGTTGTTCTGCTCGATATAGCGCGACAGGGCGCCGATGCCCTCCGAGCCCCAGGCCTCGCGCCGCGACCAGACCTCGGCGAAGGCCGCGTTGGACGCCTCGACGATCTGGTCGACATCCCACCTCGTCAGGTCGAGCTCGCCAGAGGTCTCCACCCGCTCGCGCTGGCGGATCTCCCACGAGTAGGCGTGGACATAGGTCGCCAGCGAGTGGGCGTAATAGAGCTCGAGCACCGCCCGCGACACCTCGTCGTCGGGCCACGGCGTCTCTGCGAGAAAGCGCACCGCGGTCTCGTAACCGTGCAGGGCGCTGCGCAGCTTGACCTGCTCAACGATGGCCCGGGTCCACTCGTCGACGTCGTTGGCCGCCTCCGCCCGCTCGCGGAGCTTCGCCACGACCTCGGAGGCCGCCTCATACTTCTGCTCGTTCGAGAGCCGTTGCACTTCGTCCCAGGACACGGGCGCCTCCTCGTCGATCTTCGCTCCATCGATTGGAGAGCTCCCATTGTCACTTGGCCCGGCGGAAACCTGCACTCCCACCAGCACGACAGCTGCGGTGATGGTCAGGACGAGGGCGATGATCTGAGCGGCGCGGGGGGAGATCTTCGTTTTGTGCATGACACCAGTTTAGACACAGCAGGCGGTGGAAAGTTCCTCGTCGGGTGAGGAAGGTCCGGCGATTGGGCGTGACGTGTCACGCCCAATCGCCGGAGGTCGGCCCGCGGACGGGCCGAAGAACTCTCGACCCGGAACGCCGTACAATATGGGAGCGATGCGGATCGTCCTGACGTTGCTCATCACTGTTGTGGCCCTGCCGGCAGGAGCTGATGACGGATTCACCCTCGGTCTTTCTGAGATGGATTTCTCTGAGCCCGAGCCGGCCGCCATGAGTCTCACCATGAGCGCCGACGAGGCTGTTGTCAGCCATGCCGAGGCTCTCGCCTTTCACGCGGCGTTGAAACCGAAGAATGCCAACGAGCGGACCCTGGCGCTGTGGAACTCGGAGATGGGCCGCGTCCACTACCTGCTGGCCTCCGAGCAGGCCCGGCTGGGCCGGGAGGGCCTGGTCAACGGCGAACGAATGCTCGGCGTCGGCCTCGGCACCACCGCCATCGGCGACAACGACCCCAACGGCGCCTTCATTCTCGGCCGCCGCAAGTGGGCCGAGATGAACGCCAACGAGAAGTTCCGCGCCGGCGTCGAGGTCTCGGTCCTCGCCGGCATCCTCTACGCGCTCGCCACCCTCGCCGACTGAGCCGCGGGCTCGTCGGTGACGAGGTCGCTCTCTCCTCTTCGCGGACAACCACCTCGGCCACGACCACCCGCTTCGACTCCGTATCGAGCGCGCCCGCCGCAGACCTGATCTCGTCACCACCGCCCGCCGGGCGCTCGCCCGGCACGCCGGAGCGATGTCGATCTCGTGGTTCACTGCGGGGGTCGGCCGGCCGCGAGCAACGACCGGGACACATCAGGGCAGGAATCGGGAGATGCGCCCATCGGTTATCGCTAGTGTTCCAGCGTTCCCGATGAGTTTCGATAACCCGACCCTGACGGAGAATGCCGTTCAACGCGAATGAGTGAACCGATGCCCAACGAAGACTGCAGCCGTAGCCCCAAGGATCGGGCGCCGAACCCGAGCCTGCCCCTTCCCTCCGAGGGCGATGTCACCTCCTGGTTGAGTCGATGGGGCTATGGCGACGCCGAGGCGCTGAACGAGGTGTTTCCCGCCGTCTATCACGAGCTCCGTCAGGTCGGCCACCGGATGCTGGCCCGGGAGCGTTCCGACCACACCTTGTCGACCACCGCTCTGGTCCACGAGTCCTATCTGCGCCTGCTCGGCCAGGACCGTCTCAACGCCCGCAACCGAGAGGAGTTTTTCGCCATCGCCGGGATCACCATGCGCCGAATTCTGGTGGATCACGCGCGGAAGAAGAATCGCTACAAGCGCGGAGGCGACGCGGTCAAGATCGGCCTCGAAGAGGCCGTCGGATGGCTGAGCGAGGCCCAGGCCGTGGAGGTCGAGGCCCTGGACGAGGCCCTCGACCGGCTGGCCGAGCACAACTCGAGGGCGTCCCTCATCGTCCATCTCCGTTTTTTCGTGGGGTTGACCTGCCAGGAGGTCGCCGAGGTGCTGGGGCTCACCGATCGGACCGTCCGCCGCGACTGGTCGCTGGCCCGCGCCTGGCTCCGTCGTGAGATCAGATCGAACCTCGTGGAGGATTGAAGGTGTCGGACCGCAGCGCGAACAGCTGGGATCGGCTCGGTGAGGCCTTCGCCGGGCTCGAAACGATGACCCCGGAGCAGCGGGAATCTCGCCTTGCAGAGATTGCCGAGGATGACCGGGAGCTGGCCGGCGAGCTCCGGGAGCTGCTTGCCGAGCACGACGCCGACCGGCCCCTGGAGATCGAGCGTCTGTTCTCAGGTGGTGAATCCAAGGCGCAGGGCGGGTCGATCGGTCGGCAGATCGGCCCCTACCGAATCATCGAGGTCCTCGGCCGTGGTGGGATGGGGGAGGTTTTTCTTGCCGAGCGGATCGACGGCGCCTTCGAGCAGCGGGTGGCGCTCAAGCTCGTCCGAGCCGCCATCGACAACCCGCACGCCCGGGCGCGATTCCTCGCCGAACGGCAGATCCTCGCCCGGCTCCAGCACCCCAACGTGGCCCGCCTTCTCGACGGCGGCGTCACCGACGACGGCGCCCCATATCTCGCCATGGAGTTCGTCCGCGGCGAGACGATCACCGACTACTGCGATCGACTCGAGCTCGGCGTCGAGGAGCGGCTCGATCTGCTGATTCAAGTCTGCGAGGGGGTGCACGCCGCCCACCGGCAACTCGTGGTCCACCGCGACCTGAAACCGTCGAACATCATGGTCGACGGCGACGGCGAGGTGAAGCTGCTCGACTTCGGAATCGCGAAGATGCTCTCTCCGGGGGAAGCCGACGACGCGGCGTTGACCGAGACCGGCGCCTATCTCCTCACTCCGGAGTACGCCAGCCCGGAGCAGGTCGCAGGAGACCCGCTGGGGACCAGCTCCGACGTCTACGCTCTCGGCCTCGTCGCTTACCGGCTTTTGACCGGTCTCCCCGGCCAGTCGGTCGAGACCCGGTCGCCGGCCGGGATCTACCGGGCGGTCTGCCACGAGGCTCCCCCGCCCCCGAGCAAAGCCGTGGTCGACGATGCCGACGGTGACGCCGACGGGCGTGCGCGGCGCCGAGGGGGACTGTCCGCATCTCGGCTGTCGCGCCGTCTGGCAGGCGACCTCGACATGATCATCTCGAAGGCGCTCCGCAAGGAGCCCGACCGGCGCTATCTCTCGGCCGAGGATCTGGCGGCCGATCTGCGCCGCCACCTGACGAGGATGCCCGTTGAAGCACGCGGCGACCATCTCGGATACCGGGCGGGAAGGTTCATCAGCCGGCACAAGGCGATCGTCGCGGCAGCGGCGGCCGTTGTCTCGGGTCTGGCAGTCAGCCTCGGGCTGTCGCTGGCCAGCCTCGACGCCGCCCGGCGGGCCGAGAGCCGCGCGGTGGCCGAGGCCGAGAGCTCTCGAAAGCTGGTCGAATTCGTCGTTGGTCTCTTCGACGCCAGCGATCCGACAGCCGCCCCGGGCCAAGAGATCACCGCCCGATCCCTCCTCGACCGGGGAGCGGAGTCGATCCGCGACGATCTCGAGGCGAAGCCCGAGCTCGTCGCCGACATGCTCCTGGCGATCGGCGGCGCCTACGACAAGCTCGGATACTCCGCACAGGCGATCCCGTTCCTCGAGGAGGCCGCCGAGCTGCATGCAGCGTCATCCGACTCCCCGGAACACGCCGCGGCGCTGCAGACCCTCGCATCGGTGCAGACCAACGCCGGGAGCTACGATGCCGCAGTGGCCAGCGCCCGCCGCGCGGTGGAGATCTTGCAGGCGGTGGAGAACGCCGAGCCCGAGGATCTGGCCGACGCCTACTCCAATCTCGGCGGCATCCTCTTCGTCCTTCGCCGTGGAACCGAGGCGATCGAGTTCCTCGAGGAGGCAGTGGCGCTTCGGCGAACGATGCCAAACCCCGATATCCGGCGGCTCACCATCGATCTGGACTACCTCGGCAACTCGATCTTCGACAGCGGGGACTTCGACGCCGGTCTCGAGCTGCTGCGGGAGGCGGTGGACGCCCTCGAGCGGTCGAACGCACGGCCGGCAGAGATCGCCGACAACCAGACACGGCTCGGGCTCAGGCTGGTGGCGGCCCGTCGGTACGATGAGGCCGAAGCCGAGCTCGCGCAGTCGTTGGAACGAGCCCGCACTGCTGCGGAAGAGGGCCACCACCCTGAGCTGCAGGACGCGCTGCTGGCGAGCGCGACGCTCGCCGAGGCCAGGGGCGACCTCGACACCGCCGCCGCCGAGCTGACGGCTGCTCTCGGCGAGTCGCTCGCCATCTGGGGACCGGAACACCCGAAGACGGCCATGATCCGCCTGCGGCGGGGCAAGGTCCTGCTCGCCGCCGACGACTACGATGGAGCCATCACCGAGCTCGAAACCGGGCGGGCAGCGCTGGCCTCTCGCGCTGGGAGCCATCACGGGCATCTTGCCGCTTTCGACCTGCCCATCGCCCAGGCGCTGGCCGCGGCCGGCCGCACCCGCGAGGCCGTCGACATCGCGCGGCCCATCGCTGCCGACCCGACGTCCCGGTACGCCGCCCAGGCGCAGAAGATCCTGAACGCCCACGGCTCCTGAGAACCGGCGCCCGAGGCGACCCAAAGATCCACCGTCGAACCGGCATGTCCGGTTTTACGGCCCACCGGCGCGATCATCTGTGACAGCACCGAAAAACCGGAAGGAATCACACAGATGTTGCATCAAAGACCGGACCGTTTCGCTCTCGCTCTCCTCGCCCTCACGGTGGTTCTCCTCTCGGCGGCCGGCGTGGTCGCGTCGGACTGCCCGCCCGACCCACCACCCCCCGAGTGCGACAACGACGGCCAGTTCCTCGGCGGCCGCTGGGATCTATCCCAGATCTCGGGCAGCTACACCGTGTCGGGCGACGAGAAGTTCTGGCCGTATCTCGACGACGTCGATGTCTTCGACGACTATCACGTCGACGGCACCCTGAACGTCTCGATGGACGGCGGGTCGTCCGACAACTACCTCGAGGTGGAGTGCGACGGGACGGTGAGCGGCCAGCTCAAGCAGCGGTTCACCGGATCGATCGATAAGACTGCGGACGTGTGGTACTACGATCCGAAGTACTGCATCAACTCTCCGTACGACATGAACTGGACCGTCACCGTCGAGCGCACGGTATCGGTGAGCGGCACGGTCTCGGGCTACGGCCAGCTGGATCTCGACCTGACGGTGGACACGGCGACGTTGGATGTCAACGGGTCGATGGCCGCGAGCTTTGACTGCATCTTCATCGACGGGTCGATCAACGTGATGGGCTTCGACATCTCCGGCGACACCGAGAACGTCCGCATGTCCGGCGGCTACGACCCGGACAACGGAAGCTTCGCTCCAGACATCACCCCTCTCTCCGGATCGCCCTGGATCGACGACATCCTGCACCGGGTCAAGCTCAACGGCGACCACAGCTACCAACCCGGCACCATCACGGTGAGCCCGAGTCTCGACGCAGCGGCGGGATCGCAACCGGCGCGCCAGGAGTTCAACGATTACCTGCTCCAGACCGCGGTGACCATCAGCGGCAGCGTCAACGCCCAGGCCGAGCCCAAGACACCCGAGGTCACGTCGCTCGAGCTCCAGGAGCCGCAGCAGTACCTGACCGACGTCCCGGTCACCACCGACGTGGTCGCCGAGATCGACTGGCACGGCCAGCCGCCGGGCACCGTCGAGTTCACCTACGGCGGGACCACCGAGACCGTCGCCGGCGGCGACAGCGTCACCTGGAGCTTCGACGCCGGCGAACAGGGGACCACCATCGAGGCGGTGGCCGTCTCCGGCAGCGAGCGCTCGGAACCGTACACGATCAACGTCTACAAGGTGCCCGTGCCCGGCTGGGCCGGTTCGGCCTCGGACTGGAGCGGCAGCTCCGGCGTCAGCTATGAGGCCACCCTGGACTGGCCGGTGTCGCTCGAGGCGACCCGGACGCTGAGCACGATCTCGCTGTTCACCGGTCTGTGGGGGATCTCCGGCTCGGCGTCGTCGGAGTTCAACGCCAATGCCAACTCGAACGGCTCGCCAGGCTCCGGCGACCTGACCACCGAGGCGGAGTTCAAGCTGGCCGGAAACGGCGCGAGCTTCAGCATGGACGGCAGCAACCAGACGACACTGGCCTGCGACGAGCTCACCACGACGGGCGAGGCGACGGCGCAGCTCAGCGGTGGTGAGTGGCAGAAGACCCTGAGCCCGTTCACCCTGGTTCCCGGTCTTCAGCCCATCGCCTGCGGTCTCAGCAGTTTGCTCTGCGGCGCGGTCAACAGCATTGGTATCAAGGGCACGGCGGAGGCCACTCTCGACGGCACGGCAACCTTCACCGGCGAAGGCGGGCAGATCGAGTGGGACGGCGGCAGCCTCGGCGGCACCATCTCCGGCAAGATCAGCGTCGGCGCCAGCATCCCGCCGCCGCTTTCCTCGGTGGCCGGCGCCGAGATCTGGGGCGGAGCGACGGGATGCATGGAGTTCTCGGTGGCTCCCTCCTTCGACCTGACCACCATCGGCGGCAGCCTGGACGTCGGCGCCAGTGCGTGGTTCATGGGCGCGAGCTCCACCACGACCCACGAGTGGCCGTTCGGAGACGCATGCGCCAAACAGGGCGGCGTCCACTCCGAAGGGTCGTCACCGGGGTGGGTGCCCGCCGACGGCCAGCTCACCATGGCCGCCACCCGCTCGGGAGGTGTGCTGACGGGCATCGCCGTGTGGACCGAGACCCCGGCCGGCCAGGTCCGACCCTCGGGTGATATCCGGTACCGCACGCAAATCGATGGGATCTGGGGACCGATCACCCAGCTCACCGCCGACACCCATTCCGATGTCGCTCCAACCGTCGACTTCGATGCCGACGGACGCGCGGTGATCGTCTACCAGAAAAGTGTCGAACCCTTGCCCACCGGCCAGGCCGATCTGCCGGCCTTCGCCAATGGCTACGAACTCCACTGGGCAGTGATCGATCCATCGAGCGCAGCTCAGATCTCCAGCGGCCGGCTGACCACCAACACCCTCACCGATTTCGGTCCTCGTCTCCGGCGTGCCGCTGATGGCGGCCTCCACCTTTTCTGGCAGCGCGCCACCGGCACCGAGATCACGGGAACATCGTCCGATCCGGTGAGCATCCTGGTGTCGAGCTGGGACCCGGCTCTCGGTCAGTGGGACGGCGAGACCGCCGCCGCCGACGGGCTCGAGCACACCTTTGGTTGGTCGACGGCCGCGCTGTCGGCGGACGACATGGTGATCGGTCTGATCATCGACAGCGACAACGACTACGCCACCGACGATGACCGCGAGCTTTATCAGATCACGAGGTCGGGCGGCACGTGGGCCCCGCCCGTACAGGTCACCTCGGACCTCACCGCGGACGACTCGGTGCTCGCAGGCTACCCTTCGACGGGCGATCCACTGCTCCTGTGGCGGCGCAACGCCGAGGTGTGGCAGCTGCGCGGCGATCTCGCCGGGAACCCGATTGCGGTCTTCACGACTGCCTCCCCGTCGACCGACGCCGGGATCGGCATCGAGTTCTCCGCCGGTGCGATCGCTGCCGACGAAGTGGGCGTGTCGGTCCTCTGGTCCGAAGGAATCGCCGCCCTGCTCACCGAGCATCTGGCGACGGATCCCGGGTTCGAGGTCCCGTCCGCACCCTTCCATACCGGTTCCAGCGAAAGTGTCCACTTCCTCCGCAGAATGGGCAGCCGCCTGGTGTCGGGCTATGCCGTCCGGCCGTTCATCGGTGACTCCGCGCTCGATCCCTGGGTGGAGCCCCGGTTTGCGGAGCTGCAGGATCCCGAGGTTTTTGCCGATGGATTCGAGAGCGGAGACACGTCAGAATGGATCTCGACTTCACCATGATCGCCCTCGAATCGTCATCGGTTCGCCATCGCGAGGTATCCTTGAGACTGTTACCATCGCGCCATGTCTTGCTCATCCACCCGACGTCTCGCTCTGATCGTTCTGTACCTGGTTCTCACAACCGCGACGTTGACAGCGGCTACGGAAACCTGGGAGAGCCACACCCGCACCGGCGAGTACGCCTTTGCGGTCGGCGACACCGACCGGGCGCTCGAGGAGTTCGAGGCGGCCCTGGAGATCGCGCAGCGGTTCCCCCCTCCGGATCGGCGTTTGGAGACGAGCCTCGGCAACCTGGCCCGGCTGTACGAGCACCAGAGCCGCCCGGCCGAGGCGCTGCCCATGTACCAGCTCCAGGTCGCCGCCACCGAGTACCGGGTCGGCAACGAGAGCCCGGCCCTGCTGCAACCCCTCATGGGAACGGCGCGGACCGCCATGGCCACCGGCGACATCCCGTCCGCGGAGGGAGCGCTGCTCCGCTATCGCGCCATTGCCGCGTCCTCCGACGCCGCCGACCCGTCACAGCACTGGATTGCCCTCGCCATGCTCGCCCGATCCTGCACGCTGCAGGGTCGGGACGACGCCGCCCTGGCGTACCAGCGCGAGGCGGTGGCGGTGCTCGACGACGCCCGCGGCCCCACCGAGGCCGAGCGCGCCAACGCGCTCGAGTCGCTGGCCCAGATGGAGCTGCTGCACGGCGACACCGCCGCCGCCGAGGCGCTGCTCGTCCGCGCGGTCGAGCTCCGAACGGCCGATGAGGACGGCGGCGGCGCTGCCGTCATGCTCACCGCCGGCGCCCGCACGGCCCTCGGCGCCGGCGAGGCCGAGGTGGCGGAGAACCTGGGCCAGCGGGCGTTGACGGCGGCCGCCGACGAAGGGATCGACACCGTCGAGATCGACCAGGTCCTGGCCGACGCCGCCTGGATGCGGGTTCGTCGCGGCAGCGAGAGCCTCGGCGATCTCTACCTCGGCGCCTCGCCCGGACCCGAGCTCGACCTCGCCTACCAGCGCCTCATGGAGGTCCACGGGGCCGTCGGCCAGGACACCGACCCCACCGTGATCGGCGACAACCTCTCCCGGCTCGCCAGGGTCGCCGCCCTGCGCGGCGAGGTGGCGGACTGCGCCCACTGGCAGCGGCTCTTCATCGACCTCCAGCAGGAGCTCTCCGGCGCCAACTCATCAGCCGCCATCGCCGCCCAGGACAACCTGGTTGGTCTCTTCACCGCCGCCGGCCGCACCGATGACGCCGTTACCGCCAACGCCTGGCTCATCGCCATGCAGGACGAGGCCTGGGGCGCGGACTCGCCGCGTCTCCGCCCGGCTCTCGAGCGCCAGCTCGAGCTGCTCACCGCCGCCAAGCTGAAAAAACAAGCGAAGGCGGTGAAAAAGCGACTTAAGAAGCTGAAATAATTATGAGTTATGAGTTATGATTTATGAGTTAACATCGCATCCGTTCGAGAAGCGCGAGCGGAGATCCGCTGCGATGGAACTCATCATTCATCATTCATCATTCATCACTCATCATTTG
>Ga0180435_10007045_pt1 | contig 10744 bp, 8 predicted proteins | sample SS_ome_3_FD_132467 | JGI IMG/M metagenome (GOLD analysis project Ga0180435, IMG submission 132467) | Hypersaline lake sediment archaeal communities from the Salton Sea, California, USA - SS_3_S_1 metaG | ecosystem: Environmental > Aquatic > Non-marine Saline and Alkaline > Hypersaline > Sediment... | reverse complement strand
ATATTCCCGTATTGGATTGTATTTTCGGACTTCGTATGAAGAAATATCTTCCTTTAATACCTCTTTATATTTTAAAATAAAAGGTGGATACCTGAAAAGCAAAGCTTTGCTGGTTATTCTAACATCCAATTTCATTCTCTTAAAAAAAAGGATTACCAAAGTATACAGCACGGCAAAAACAGTAAGAATAACCATCAACGAAACCACAGATTCCGGATTCTCACCTGATGGGTTCTTTAAAACCAATCCGCTGTATAATGCCACACTGGTTGGTACTATAAAAGAAGTGAAAACCACAATTAAAAATACCCAGAACCAAAAGTTCGAAAAGTATTGTTCCTCTTTGAAATATGTAATTTCCGATTTCATAATAGCTTCCTTCTGCTTTTCTAATTAAAAGCCAAACCCTTAATATATACTTCCCGTATTAACAATTGGTGCCACATCTTTATCAGAAGTTAAAACGACCAACAGGTTACTTACCATTGTGGCTTTTTTCTCTTCATCCAATTCAATTATATCTTTCTCTTTCAGCGCATCAAGAGCCATTTCAACCATGCTTACAGCACCTTCAACAATTTTAAAACGAGCGGCCACAATTGCAGTTGCCTGCTGACGTTTCAGCATTGCTCCTGCAATTTCCTGTGCGTAAGCGATATAGTTAATTCGTGCTTCCATTACTTCAATACCAGCGATCATCAAACGTTCTGAAATTTCATCTTCCAGCATCTGGTTCACCTCTTCTCCACCACTTCTGAGTGTAATTTCAGCATCCTGATCTTCAAAATCATCATACGGAAAATGGCCTGCCAACTTACGGATAGCAGCTTCACTCTGAATGTCCACAAAATGAATGTAATCATCTACTTCAAACGCAGCTTTAAATGTTTCTTTCACTTTCCATACCATTACCACACCGATCATGATAGGATTACCTATTTTATCATTTACTTTGATCGGATCACTGTCGAGATTGCGGGCTCGGAGCGATATCTTTCTCTTTGTAAAAAAAGGATTAACCCACCAGAAGCCATTTTTCCGGATGGTTCCTTTGTAGGCTCCAAACAAAACCAGTACAGAAGATTCATTTGGATTCACAATAACAAAACCAGGCAACATGAAAGCACCTATAACAATAAGTGCAATGAGCCAGATCATTTTGGTTATAATAATACCTACAACCGCAGGTACTACGAGCAGAAAAACTATCAGGATAGCCAGGTATCCCGAGAATGCGGAATGCGTAATTTCTTTGTTCATTTATGTATCTTTAAGTGATATTATTTTAATATCACAATAATACTACTTTTTTTTTAATTTGTCAAGCATTAATTCCTTTTATGCTAAAAAAGATTTATTACAATTTTCTGACTACCTTTGCAAACCTGTTTTAAAAGGCAAAAAATGAATAAAAATAGCATTATCGGGTTCATCATCATTGGGGCAATTATGGTTGCCTATACGCTTTGGATGACACCTTCAGAAGAAGAACTGGCCAGGCAGCAGTACGTTCAGGATTCAATACGCATGCAACAAATAATCCTCGACTCAATGAAATCCCGGCAGGCAGAAGTTGCTACAAATGAGATTGAATACCAGGAAGAAATTGAGCAAAAGGTAGTTGAAGAAACCTCAGAAGATTACCAACAACTTCAGAGCAAATATGCTGTTTTTGCCAATGCATCCATCGGAAATGAAGAATTATACATTCTTGAGAATGAGGTAATAAAATTAGAAATATCCAATAAAGGCGGGTATATCAGGAATGTGGAGTTGAAAAAATACGAAACCTATGATTCGCTTCCGTTGATCCTTTTCAATGGAGAAACAACGCACTTTGGATTATCCTTTTTTGCGAATCGCAAGGCCATCAACACCCAGAATTTCTTTTTCCAGCCTGCTGATTCTTCATCAAAGCATTTGACAGTTTCGGGCGATAATACCCTTATCTTCAGCATGCGTTTGTATGCCGATGCCGGCGAAGGGACTATCGATCCTTCCAGTTATGTTGAATTTTTGTACTCCCTAAAAGGAAACGATTACATGTTTGATTTCGACATCAACATGGTGAATATGGAAAGCGTTATTCCAGCTACTTCAAGTTACCTAAATCTCAATTGGTATGCCGATTTAAGACAACAGGAAAAAACCATCGACCGTTTTAATGGTTCTACCATTTATTACAAACACTATGAAGACGATGTGGATTATATGTCAGAAACGGACGATGATGAAGAACAAATCAAAACCCGTTTGAAGTGGGTATCCTTTAAGCAACGCTTCTTTTCATCATCATTGATTGCTAAAAACTATTTTGGCAGCGGGCAGCTTGAAACCATAGAAAAAGAAAATCCTGAAAGTGCGAGGTATTTGAAGAGCATGGATGTCAACCTTGAAATTCCATACAATTTTAACAACAGCACCCATATTCCCATGTCGTTTTATTTTGGGCCAAATAAGTTTACCCGCCTCAAATCATATGACCTTGGACTGGAACGCCAAATACCTATCGGCTGGAGCTTTTTCTTATTGGCATGGATCAACCAGTATATTGTAATACCGGTATTTAACTGGCTGGGTGCCTATGGTTGGAATTATGGTATTGTCATCCTTGTATTGACCATTTTATTAAAAGTTGTTCTGTTTCCAATTGCTTACAAAACATATATGTCATCCGCTAAAATGCGGGTACTAAAACCTGAAGTGGACGAATTATCAAAAAAGTTTCCGAAGAAGGAAGATGCGATGAAAAAGCAACAAGCAGTGATGTCTTTGTATAAAAGTGCAGGCGCCAACCCCGCATCGGGCTGTATACCCATGCTATTACAAATGCCCATACTGTTTGCCATGTTCAGGTTTTTCCCGGCATCTATTGAGTTGCGCCAGCAACCCTTTTTATGGGCACATGACCTATCCAGCTATGATTCGATCGCCAGTCTGCCATTTACCATTCCGTTTTACGGAGATCACGTAAGTTTATTTACACTATTGATGGCGGTTTCTACGATCATGTATACCTATCTCAACAACCAGATGATGGGTGCGCAAAGCAACCAGCTTCCCGGTATGAAGACCATGATGTATATCATGCCTGTTATGTTCCTGGGTATTTTCAATGAATATGCATCCGGTTTAAGCTACTATTATTTTCTTGCCAACATCATCACGTTTGGACAGATGTTTATTTTCCGTTATGCCATTAATGAAGATAAATTGCGAGCGAAAATTCAGGCCAACAAAAAGAAACCAAAGAAAAAGTCAGGGTTCCAGAAACGGCTGGAAGATGCAGCTAAAAAACGTGGGTATAAAGCTTAGTCAGAATATTTTTACTTATTAATGATGATAGTCAGAAAATTATTCTTGTTCTACATATTTTTACTGGTATCGGTGGGCTTGATGTCTCAATCAATTTTTGTTTACGACCAGCAAACCGGAGAACCTATCAGCAATGTATTCATCTTTAATGATGATCATACAGCCACCGGACTTACAAATGAACTGGGTTATGCCAAACTTGATGGCTTTACGATATCTGACGGCATTCACTTTCAACACCCTTCCTATAACAACCTGGAACTCGATCTGCTGATGATTGAAAATTTGCGGTATAAAATCCCTTTAAACCAGAAACTGATCAACCTTGAAGAGGTAGTTGTTTCAGCCAACCGCTGGGAAATGAAAACCTATGAAGTACCGAACAGCATTGATGTAATTAAAAGCAAGAATATAATTTTTGAGAACCCGGCCACATCTGCTGATATGCTGACATCTACAGGTGGCGTTTTTATTCAGAAAAGCCAACTTGGCGGTGGAAGCCCTATGATAAGGGGCTTTTCTGCCAATAAAATCCTTTTTGTTGTTGACGGCATCAGAATGAATAATGCCATATACAGGGGCGGAAATTTACAGAATGTGTTACAGGCTGATGTGAACAGCGTTGAAAGTGCTGAAGTTATCTATGGACCCGGCACAAATGTTTATGGCAGTGACGCGCTGGGAGGTGTAATTGATATCCATCTGCTCAATCCCATTTTAACCGATAGCAACAAATGGGAAGCCAGCGGACATGCATTCGGAAGATTCTCTTCAGCGGCAGTTGAAAGAACCATGCATGCCGATGTGAATGTCAGTAACAATAAGTGGGGTATTATTACCATGTTCAGCTACAGTGCTTTTGACGACCTGGTAATGGGCACTGTGCACAATGACTACAATCTGCGTACAGCTTATGTAAAAACTAATAATGGACACGATACCATTGTGCAAAACAGCAACCCTCGAACACAACGATATTCAGGTTACAACCAATTGAGTTTTACCACAAAAATCACCAACAAGATCAATAAACATACGCAATGGACTTACGGGTTTTATTTAACCCGCACATCCGATGTACCCCGCTACGACCGGCTTCTTGAATATTCAGGCAAACTTCTTAAATATGCCGAATGGTATTACAAACCACAACAATGGATGATGCACAGCCTGGGATTTGATTTCGATCGTAAAACAACATTGTACGATCATATGAATATCCGGATTGCCTATCAGGATGTGAAGGAAGGCAGAAACGACCGAAAATATCAGGATGCATGGCTTAGGCAAAGAACAGAGCATGTGCAAATTGCCTCTTTGAATAATGATTATGATAAGTCACTTAAAAACCAGCAGTTTTTATACTATGGCTTGGAAGCAAATTATAACAATGTCGTATCCACGGGAGAAGAAACAAACATCCACACAGGAGAAACCCACAAAGTATCTACGCGATACCCGGATGGCAGCAACATTTACATAAGCGGAGGTGCTTACGCTACTTATAAGAAGAATTTTGAAAGTCTTCCTCTTACTTTCATTGGAGGCGCCCGTTTATCATACACAAATCTGAATTCGCAAATTGCCGATACCAGTTATTATAACCTGCCCTTTACTGAAATCAAATTCGATCATTGGGCTACGACAGGAAGCATGGGCCTGGTATACCATCCGGCGGCATGGCAACTGCATCTAAATCTGTCGTCAGGTTTCAGGTCACCCAATCTTGATGATGCCGCAAAAGTGTTCGATTCGGAACCGGGTAATGTCGTGGTGCCAAACCAAAACCTGAAGCCGGAATATATCTACAGCGTGGATGCAGGAATTATTAAGAAATTTAACGGAAGGGCCAGGATCGAATTTACCGGTTTTTATTCCTACCTCGACCAGGCTATTGTGAGACGAGATTACCAGCTTAATGGTCAGGATTCTATCATATATGATGGTGAACTCAGCCAGGTGCAGGCGATGGTAAATACCGGATATGCCAACGTGTATGGTACCAGTTTGTTATTTAATATCAAGTTGCTCAGGAATTTTGTATTCAACACATCTTTAACCTATATAACCGGCACCGACGACGAAGGCTATGCATTGCGGCATGCACCACCACTTTTCGGGAGAACCTCTCTTTCCTATGAAAATAAAAAGTTGAAATTACAAATCTATTCGTCATACAATGCGGAGGTGGCTTATGAAAATTTAGCTCCAACCGAAAGAAGCAAGGCCTATTTATATGCTAAAGACGAAGATGGCAACCCCTATTCACCTGCCTGGTGGACGCTGGACTTTAAAGGCAGTTATGCTTTTAATGAGAAACTTCTGTTGACATTTGGTGTTGAAAATATACTGAACTACAGGTACCGGCCCTATTCTTCGGGTATTACTGCACCCGGCAGAAACTTTATCATTGCTTTCAGGTATACATTTTAAGTTCACCTACCAATCTAATTGTTAATTTTGGCCATCAAACAGTGCATTTAAATGGACATTTTTCCACTGCTAAAACAAAGCTTACTCATTACCCTCTTCGTGCTGTCTATGATGCTTATCATTGAGTATCTGAATGTGCTGACAAGAGGTATATGGAGCAAAAGCCTGAAATCGAGTCCAGCGAAACAGGTTTTATTTTCAGCCATACTTGGATTAATCCCTGGTTGCCTGGGTGCGTATACTGTTGTTTCACTCTATGTACATAACATTATTGGCACAGGGGCTTTGGTAGCAGCTATGATCGCTACTTCGGGTGATGAAGCATTTTTCATGTTCTCGATCATTCCCGGCACAGCCGCCATTCTTCATGTGGCTCTTTTTATAATCGCAGTAGCTGCCGGTTTTATCGTGAATGCACTGTATAAGAAAAAGGAATCGGATCAACCGCAAAAACACTTTCATCTGCATGAAGAAGAACCCGATTGCGTTTGCTTTGACCGGAAAATTCTGTGGTCTCAATTGAGAAATATAAGCCTTGTCAGGTTGTCTTCCATACTTTTGGTCATATTTACAATGGTGCTTATTGCATTTGAGCTTTTCCATCACGATCATCAGGACTCATCACTTTTTTCAGGCTTGTTATACGAAAGCCATGCGCATCCTGTATGGATCAGTATTACTTTTCTGATCGTTTTGAGCACTTCTTTATTTATCCTTCTGACGGTAGGTGAGCATTTTATAAAAGAGCATGTCCTAAATCACATCATAAAGAAACATTTTATTCGCATTTTTCTGTGGACTTTTTTCACCCTGCTGCTCATATATTTCCTGGATCAATTTATCGACCTAAAAAGTGTGATTGGTGTTAATTTATACATTGTGCTGCTTGTTGCAGTGCTTGTTGGTGTTATTCCTGAATCAGGACCTCATTTCCTCTTTATTATATTATTCGCTTCGGGCACACTCCCTTTCAGCATACTGCTGGCCAATTCAATCGTTCAGGATGGTCATGCCAGTTTACCCCTGTTGGCCGAGACCCGGAAAGGATTCATACGGGTTAAGATCATCAATGTAATTGTCGGATTTATTATTGGCATGACAGGCTTATTATTCGGTATATAATTTTTACCACATTCGTGAAGAATCTATACATTTGCAATTCATTTTTTTGCTATGGCCGACCAAAATAAATTACGGGAATGGAATAACAGCTTTACAGATGCTGCTCCTGAAGCTGTGTTAACCCACTTTCTAAATGAATTTAGGGATAAAATCGCACTCTCAACCAGCCTGGGCCTCGAAGACCAGGTGCTGACCCATATGGTGCATTCTATTAATCGGCAAACAAAAATTTTTACCCTGGATACCGGACGCTTATTCCCTGAAACCTATGACCTCATCGACAGGACATCGAAAAAATATGAAGTGCCCATTCAGGTATATTTTCCTGACAGAAATGAAGTGGAACAAATGGTAGCTGAAAAGGGCATTAACCTGTTTTACGATAGCATTGAAAACCGCAAGCAATGTTGTGGCATCAGGAAGTTGAAGCCTCTGGCAAGGGCATTAAACGGACTCGAAGTATGGATTACCGGGCTACGCAGGGATCAATCTGTAACCAGGAATGAGGTGAAAATGGTGGAGTGGGATGAACTGAACGGTCTTGTTAAAATTAACCCACTCATTAACTGGAGCGAACAGCAAGTATGGGATTACATCCATCAACACAATATTCCATATAACGCTTTGCATAAAAAAGGATTTGCAAGCATAGGCTGTCAGCCTTGTACAAGGGCCATTTTGAAAGGAGAAGACATCAGGGCCGGCAGGTGGTGGTGGGAAAATCCTGACACCAAAGAGTGTGGTTTACACCAGAAGTAATACATATTTCAGAGTGGTTTAAATTCCTGATTTGGCTTTAAAGAAAATAAACAAGGAGATCCTCCGGCTCTCCATCCCGAATATCGTAAGCAATATTACGGTGCCCTTGCTGGGATTGGTGGACCTGGCCATGATGGGACATCTCAACGACCCGGTGTATATCGGGGCCATTGCTCTGGGAGGGGTTATTTTCAATATCATATACAACAGTTTTGCTTTTTTACGAATGGGCAGCAGTGGTTTTACGGCCCAGGCTTTTGGGGCAAATAATAGCAGGGATGTTTCATTGGTACTCATCAGGTCACTGATTGTGGCGGCAGGGCTCGCAACCCTTTTGATACTGTTGCAATACCCCATCCAATGGCTTGGTTTTAATTTGCTTGATGGCAGCGAGGAAGTGAAATCACTGGCCAGGGAATATTTCTACATCAGGATATTTGCTGCTCCCGCCACATTGTCACTTTATGCATTGTATGGCTGGTTCCTGGGACTGCAAAACGCACGAATCCCGATGATACTCGCCATTGTGGTAAACACGGTGAATATTGGTTTTAACTTTCTTTTTATTTACGTTTTTAACATGAAATCGGATGGCGTGGCGTTGGCAAGCGTACTGGCACAATATACGGGTTTGATGCTGGCTTTCATATTTTTAATCACCAAATACAAAAATTACCTCACCAGATTTTCAAGTGCCGTTATCTTTCAGTTGGACGAAATAAAACGCTTTTTCAGGGTGAATTCTGATATTTTTATACGGACCTTGCTGCTGCTGCTGGTACTCGCCTTTTTTACCAGCCGTTCGGCACATATCAGCGATGAGATACTGGCCGTAAACTCGTTACTTTTCCAATTCTTCTTTATCTTCTCTTATTTTGCTGATGGATTCGCATTTGCAGGAGAAGCCCTGGCCGGAAAAGCCAAAGGTGCAGGCGACAGAAGCATGCTTCGGGTGACTGTTACGTATTTGTTTTATTGGGGCTGGGGTGCATCCATACTTTTTGGTTTGGTGTTTATCGTAGGATTAAGACCACTTTTATGGATCATGACTGATAACCAGGAGTTAATCAATATCGCTTATGAATATCGTTTCTGGATCATTCTGTTGCCACTCTTTAGTGGAGCAGCTTTTATCTGGGATGGTATTTACATAGGAGTCACTGCGTCCAAAGCCATGCGAAACACGATGATTGTAGCTTCCCTTTTTGTATTTCTTCCCTCCTATTATCTTACCATAAATAGCTTTGGAAATCATGCCCTGTGGTTTTCATTACATCTTTTTATGATTGCCCGTGGGGTATTGTTGTGGATCATGGCAAAAAAGGCTGTTTTCCAGGTATAATAATAATGTTGTAATTTTTTCTCTATTGTTTTTCAAGTCTTCATCCTATTAAATTTATCGTGTAATTTCAAATAAATAGTACTATGTATTGCATAGTATTATAATTTATATTATATTTGCATTGTGTTTTAAAATAGTAAGAGATGAAAATTGAAAAAACAAATGCCCAGATGCGGAAAGGGGTATTGGAACTGTGTGTATTATCGGTCATTTCAGACCAGGAAGTATACACTTCCGATATTCTGTCAGCATTGAAAGAGGCACAACTTCTTGTTGTGGAGGGCACAGTATATCCCCTGCTGACAAGGCTAAAAAATGACGGGATCTTGAAATACAGGTGGGAAGAGTCCACTTCGGGACCTCCCCGAAAATATTACAGCCTTACCGAGCAAGGTATCGAAACACTGACATCATTAACAGAAAACTGGAAACAACTGAACAAATCCGTGCAGCAACTTTTAAAACCTAAAAAATCATAACGATGAAGAAAACATTGAATATAAATATCAAGGGCATCATTTTTCATTTGGATGAAGATGCATACAATAAGCTGAATACATACCTCGAAGAAATTAAGACCCATTTCAGAAATAAAAAGGGGCAGGAAGAGATTATTAACGATATTGAGAACCGAATTGTCGAATTATTCCAGCAAAAACTGAATGACAAAAAGCAGGTGATCGTGATGGAAGATGTGGAGGAAGTGATACGTATCATGGGACATCCGGCAGATTTTGATGAAGATTCGGAGGATGACCAGGCTTCCTACTTAAGTGGTAAAGGTAAAAAACGCCTTTTCAGAAATATTGACGACCGCATGTTGGGTGGCGTATGCTCCGGCCTGGGTGCTTATTTTAATATTGATCCCACAATAGTCAGAATAATTTTCTTGCTGGCACTATTCCTGGCCGGAGGCAGCATATTGGTATACGTGGTACTTTGGATTGTCATCCCTCCTGCCCGCAGCGTTAGTGAAAAACTGGAAATGCAGGGCGATCCGGTGACCATCTCCAACATTGAAAAAGCCTTCAAAGAAGAAATGAACGAGATCAAAGACAAACTTGATGACCTGACGGAACAGGCCAAACAGACGTTCAAAAAGAAAAAATAGCTTACATATTCAGTTTGATACCAAATCGAATAATTCTGGGGATATCAAAATTCTGAGGATTATTCAATTTCATCTGGTATAATAACCTGTAGGATTCCGGATTTAATTGGCTATTGATCTGTGCTTGCCATTCGGGAGCATTTAAATACCCATCATTATCTGAAAGACCGGTTTTCGGATACACATAGAATGAATTTTTTATATTGAATAAATTCTCAATTAGAACATACACATCCAAACTTGTATTTCTACCAAAATAGATTCCTTTTCTAATTTTCAGGTTTACCAGATTGAAGGCTGGCGTATCCCTGGTAACAATGGCCAAATTATTATTTCTCGCGAGGTAAGGTGTCCCGGCTCTATACTGGTAAAATAACGAAGCCGAAAAATCCTGCAGTACCTTTACGTTTCCCCAAATCGGTCCTTTATATGCAGTTCCGACACCGAAAGAATAGCCGATGTGGGTATTGATCACCAGGTCAGAAACATCATAATAGTTTTTGTCGGTTTCATTCGGAAATAATTTAGTAAAATTAATGCCGCCAAAAAAACCGCTCACTTTTGGATTTATAAAGTTAAATGACAAGACCATACCATCTGTATTGATACGGTTTTTGTCGTTTAAAACTGTGTAATAATCATTTGGATATGCACCTGTTACT
>Ga0180435_10007044_pt1 | contig 10745 bp, 6 predicted proteins | sample SS_ome_3_FD_132467 | JGI IMG/M metagenome (GOLD analysis project Ga0180435, IMG submission 132467) | Hypersaline lake sediment archaeal communities from the Salton Sea, California, USA - SS_3_S_1 metaG | ecosystem: Environmental > Aquatic > Non-marine Saline and Alkaline > Hypersaline > Sediment... | reverse complement strand
GGGGGTATCGTCAGCCTGGACGGCGCGCGCTCGGTTGCCATCAGCCCGGACAGCAAGCACGTCTATGTCGCCAGCGAGGTCGACGAGGTGATCTCGGTCTTTAGCCGCAACGCAGTCACCGGCGCGCTGACCTTCTTGGAAGCCGAGTCGGTCGGCCTGGACACACCCCTGGCTCTGGCCATCAGTCCGGATGGGCAGCACATCTATGCCGCGAACTATGGCAATGACTCCATCTCGGTCTTTGGGCGCTGGCCCACAAGCGGATTGCTGGACTACCACAGCGCGGTGCAGGACAATGCCGGCGGCGTGGACGGGTTGGCTGGGGCTGTGCACGTATGCGTCAGCCCGGACGGGGACAATGTCTATGTGGCGGCTATCGGAGAGAACGCCGTAGCAGCCTTCCAGCGCCGCTCTACCGACGGAGCACTGACCTTTGTGGAGGCGCACAAAGATGGTGGGGGTGGCGTGGACGGTCTCGATGGTGCGATTGCGGTGGCGGTGAGCCTCGATGGGACCCACGTCTACGTAGCCGGCTCGTACGAGGCCGCCGTGGCGATCTTTGCGCGCAGCCCTGCCGGTGGTGCGCTCAGTTACGCCAGGACCACGTGGAACGGGAGCGATGGCGTGCACCTGATGATGTGGCCCGCAGCCATCACGCTCGACCAGGAAAGCACCCACCTCTACGTAGCGGCCCAGTCGGGCGGCGCAGTGGAGGTCTTTGACCGGAGCGCGAGCAGCGGCGCGTTGACGATCAAAGAGGAGGTGAGCGGAGACGGCCTGCAAGGCGCCGTTGGTGTGGCCGTAGGTTCCGACGGCTGCGTCTACGCGACCGGTCACAAGGACAACAAGGTGGCCTTCTTTGGCCAGAACCCGGCCACAGGGGCGCTGACTTACCTGGGAAACATCTCTGCGGAGGTCCTTCCCTCCCTGGAAGGCCCTATCGGTGTGGCCGTCAGCCCAGATGGACAGCACGTCTACGTGGCGGGCTACACCGCTGACGCCGTAGTCGCTTTCCAACGAGAACCCGGCTGCGCTGGGTTAGGGTACGTGGCGACCTACACGAACGGCGAAGACGGCGTAGAAGGGCTGGATGGGCCGCGCAGCATCGCGTTCAGCCCCGATGGCAGCCTGCTCTACGTCGCCAGCGACCAAGATGACGCCGTGGCGATCTTTTACCGGAACCAGAGCAGCGGCGTGCTGTCCTTCTGGCAAGCCCTCTATGATGGACAGGGCAGCATAGACGGGCTGGACGGCGCCTATGCGGTGGCCGTCAGCCCGGATGGGTTCAGCTTTTACGTCGCTGGCTACTATGAAGATGCTGTAGCCGTCTTCGGATACCCTGTCTCCGGTCTTTCCTTTGTTGGTGTGGTCCGGGATGGAGTCGGCGGCGTGGATGGTCTGTACGGCGCCAATTCGGTCGCCGTTAGCCCCGATGGGCATCACGTCTACGTAGCCAGTCGTCTGGACGACGCCGTGGCCATCTTTTCGCGTAGTCTAGAAACAGGCATGCTGACCTATCTGAGCATGGTGAAGGACGGTGTCGGCGCAGTGGATGGCCTGAATGGGGCGCGCGCGTTGTCCATCAGCCCCGACGGCAGCCAGGTCTACGTAGCCAGCCAGTTCGATGATGCCCTGGCCGTCTTTGCCCGCGAGGCGAGCGATGGCAGCCTGGCGCTCGTAGCTGTTCACAAGGACGGCGCTGGCGGAGTGAACGGCCTGAACACCGCCGACGGCATCGCCGTCAGCCCTGGTGGCGCTCACGTGTACGTGGCCGGCTACGACGACGACGCCATCGTCGTCTTTGGTCGTTTTCGGGCCTACCTGCCTATGGTGATACGGTAATCAGGTAAAGTAGTCATGTCCGACAATAATTGTTGTCAGACATGGAGGCAATGCGACCCGGCATCGTGAGCCCAGGCAATCAAAGAATGACCCCTCCCCTACTGCTCGGACTTAAAGCGCCCCTCGCAGAGGACGAGGGTCGTCTCGGCCCAGAACGTGCTCGTGTCATGGCTCTGGTCCGTAGCCGCGAGTTCCACTCGCGCCAGACTCCCATTCGCGCTGACCTACCCCTCGCTGCGACAAGCTCAGCAGGCCCACTCCCCCGCGGGCAAATGGCCACGCGTGATGCCGAGAGAAACACGCAGAGCGCGTGCCCCGGGATAAACGGCAACCCCTGGGCAGAGTGCGCCGAACATGACTCTCGCTCAATAGCTGTGGCACGATTAAGCTAATCGCACCACAGCTATTCCGATCCGTGATCGTGATTTCCGCTCGCGCCGAATTTCGTCAACACGGAACGATATTAAATAATATTAACGATATATTAATAATAAATGTGTGACGGTTGGAATCCCTCCCTCTCCGCCCCACGCCAAACCGCCTTCTCCACCCCGGTCGCCACAAACCGTAGGTGCGGCCTCCCCAAGCCGTCTTCTCCACCCCGGTCGCCACAAACCGCAGGGGCGGCTTCCCCAAGCCGCCCTTCCCCACCCCAGACCACGATCCTTCAGCGGACATTGCACCCGCCCCTGATCTGTGGTATGATAGCAGCATAGACAATAGCCATACGACCTCATCGTGGCAGCATTGCGGAGGGGTACATATCCAGGATACACAGCCAACCCGTGTCCGAAAGTCCTTCTGACATATGGTCGGCTGTTTTCGTCCAAGCCTAGCTTACCTGGCATACCAAAGCCAGAGAGTCCAAGCATGGAAAGAAAACACGCTCATGTCTGAGCAAAAACGATCGCAGAAGAACAAACCATCTCGGTCGAGAAACGACCCAGACCTGGTTGCTGAGGAATTGGCGCGTCAGACTGGATCCAGCGGGTCATCGCACGATCTCGTCGTGTCTGGTAGTCATCGATCCATTCAAAACCAGGCCAATGTATTGAACGACGCTCGCATCCCCATGACGCAGCGCCAACTGATGGCCGCCCAAATTGGCCACATTCACGGCAATCAGCATCTGCAAAGAGTGGTGCTGCAGATAAAAGGGGCCGAAAAAACGGGTGCGATGGCTCAAGTGCAGCGCCATACCTCAACGCCGCTCGAGTACGAAGAAAACTCTGTCCAGGCGCAGCGCCTTCCCGGCGCCTTGATCCAACGCCGCCTTGTGGATGAACTCAATGATGCAATGGAAGGATGGGGCACGGACGAGGCCGCGATCACCGACGCCATCAACAATGCCTCTGAGGACGAAAAGCGTGAAGCATTACGAGACCCCCGTCTGGTCGCCCGGCTGCGAGAAGAGTTGAGCCGCTCCGAGGCGCTTGAAGCGCTAACCAGCCTGGGCGCTACACTGAGCCTGCGTCTCGAAGTGGCCATGGATGGTTTGGGAGCCGAGTCGGACGAGATCATCCGCATGATCGAGAACCTTCCCGCCGGGCAAGCCGCAGAAAAAAGCGCCGTTTTGCGCAATCCAAGCATGATGGCTCGACTCCGAAACGAACTGAGCCGCCAGGATGCCTTGCGGGCCCTGGCGGGACTGGGCGCGCCATTGGCCGAGCGTCTTCGCGCCGCGATGGATGGCTGGGGCATAGATGAGGCAGCCATTGAAACCATGATTGGTGAGGCCACGGATGCCGAAAAACAAGCGGCTATCCGAGATCGTGCCCTGATCGATCAGCTCAAGGATCAAGTCAGTCAAGAAAGGCTGTATGGAATTCTCCGAGATTTGGGCGTTTCTTTGGTCGATCGGCTCAACGCCGCCATGGATGGCTGGGGTGCGGACTCGGCCTCGATTATCGAGATGTCAACCAATGCAACCGAGGCAGAAAAAGCAGAGGTATTGGGTGACGCAGCGACAATTGCTCGCCTCAGCGATGAATTGAGCCAAACAGATGCTTTGGTGGTGATGGCCAACCTGGGCATATCCCTGGCGGATCGACTCCACGTTGCGATGGATGGCTGGGGGGCAGACAGTCAAGCCATCCTGGCCATGATTCCCGATGCCTCTGAAGACGAGCGCATGGCCGTGATGGCGGATACCGCTACGATGGCACGCCTGGAGAGCGAACTGAGCGAGGAAGACTTTCGGCAAGCTCGGCGGATCCTGCGCTTTGGCAGCGAGTATGAAACCCTGGGGGCCTCCTTCACCGAAGAGGATCTGGACGCCGAAGAGCTTCCCGAGAACCTGACGGCGAGCCTGAGTGGAGAGTTGGACAGCGGCGCACCAGACGTTGGCAAGATCCTCAATGACATCGCCGCCGCCTCTGACACCGACCGGCAGATGGTTCGACAGAACCATGCTTTACTGAGGCGTTTGGCCGAAGCGATAGATGAAGCAGAGATGCGCCAGGTCATGGAAGTGCTGGGCGGAACGATCGTCGATCGCATCAACCTGTTGCTGGTTCAGGAAGCGCCCTCCACCGATCTACTGAACATCGTTCATGCGCTCAGCAACGACGACAAACGGCTCATTCTCAACAATCGCGCGCTGTTGGATCGGGTCCTGGCCTATCTGGACGAGCCTGATGACCAAGCCTTTCTGACTGCCCTGGACGACTCCTTGGCCAACCAGCTCAACCACGCCCTCGACGAGGGTCAGGATGTAACGGCGGTTTGCACCCTGATTGGGGCTGCACCTGAAGCGGAACGCGCCGCAGTGGAAACCAATACCGCGCTCATGGATCGGCTCTCAGATGCGTTTTCTCCAATGAACTATTGGAAAACCCGTCTGCACCTGGCGTATGGCGGGCCAGCTGGATATCCGGCGGGTTTGTCTGATCTATTTGACGCTTGGGAAGATGATACAAGTTTCGACAACATTCGCCGCACCTTTGCCAACCTGAGCACCACCGAGTACAACGCGATCAAGGATGTCATCGGGATTCGAGAGGTGCTGCGAGCACTAATCAGCGATGATGACCAGTATATGCTCGTTTTGCGGATGTTGGATCAAGGCTTCATCTCAGAGGAGACAGGTATCAATGAGTCCTACCAGGAAACACTCCTGATCGATGCAGACCCCGGTCCCGGCCTGAACTGGCAACCGCGAAATTTCACCGGGACCCGAGGTTTTGACGTAGCCTATTATCGCGACAAGCTTCAGGTCAATGTCCGTGTTGCTTTGGAAGCGCAGGACGACCAGGCAGAAACGGATCTACCCACCCTGACCAGCAGCTGGGAAACGATGATTGAAAGCGCTTGGGATGCGGCTTACAGCGTACGGAATGCAAACCATACCTTGCCCATTCGGATCAACTGCCATTTTACCAACAGCAACCCCCATCACACGGTCAATGTCCGCTCCGATCCCAACCCGACCTGGCCCGCATATAACGTGAGTAACTGGTACTATGCGGCGACCAATTACTCTCAATTTGCGCCGGTTCACGAATTCGGACACATGCTGGGCAATCCGGACGAGTACAACCTCTCTCAGGCCGCTTATCAAGCCACTGTCGGAACCAATCCGACCACGGATCCACAGGCAACGGGATCGCTCCCTGACCCGTCGGGGACACAACACTATACGAATCCCTCGGTCATGGGCAGCAATACTGCGCCCGGCGGTACGCCCGGGCCAGGCATGGTAGAAAGACGTCACCTGAATTACTTTGTGAATTGGATCAACCAAAATCGCCGTAGAAATGCAGATGGAACCTTTGCCGAACCCGCGTTTACGATCGTATAAGCTCTTGCTGTGCGTGGTTCTGAGTGTGGTTCAGACGGTCGCGCTCGCTGCCTGCCAGGCCACAAAGGAGGAACCCTTGGCCTCAACAGAAATGTGCGAGATTGTGTATGGCGTTTCCGGTGGACAACCTCCCGTATCCGCCTCGTTGCAGATTTCACCCAGCGGGCAGGCGGATCTGTTTCTGGGCAGCAGTTGGTCGCTGCCCACCGGCACCGATCAAATCGGCTTCTTCAGCGGCCAAGTGGCTGCGGAAAAGTTGAGCGATCTCAACAAACACCTGATTCGTCACAACTTTTTGAGCCGCTCCGATGACCCTACACCCACCGCCCCCGATTCGGCTGTCCGCCACCTGCATCTCCATCAAGCGGGCAAGGAAACCGCATTCACCATCACCGACACCAGCAACGATGCGCCCTTGGCGTCTCTGGAAGATATGCTCGTGGGCATCATGAGCGATCTCACGGCCGAGCCCCTGCGAGCGATACACGCCGCTGTGGCTGCAACCACGGAGGGAGACAAGATTCACTCCACGGTGACGCTCACGCACCAGGGGTCTGAGCCGCTCTCTGTCCTCTTTTTCGATCCGGACTCCGTCAACATGTACGCTCGCGTTCAGCTAGCGGTGGAAAGATTGAACAAGCTGCCCTCGGGCATCGAGTTGCCCATGGCCCTGGGTGGCCTGGCTTTGTCTCGTGACGAGATTGCCGCGCTTGTTGACCAGGGGTTCCTCCCCAACGGGGTGCAAAGCATGGAGCCAGGTGACACGTTCTCGTTTGAGCTGCCACCTACCCAACGACCCGCGGCCGGCACTGTCTATGCGCGGGTCACCCTGACCTTCTGGCTGCCAACCGGAGAGGGTCAGGGCCATATCGTTCACGTTCAAACGAAAAGATCGGAAATCGACTGAGTCCCGCATGACCATTTATCTTCGTCCCGAAATCACGCAACTGAGCCAGGGTCTGGATATCGATCTCCCTGATAGCTGGCTGGCGATGGTCGAACGCTACCTGCCAGCCATGAAAAAGTATCTCGAATACCAGGTTTCATTGAGCAAAAAAGAGCTCTCTATCATCACCCTCGGGCGGGATGACGCTTTCCTGGCCGAGATCGAGAGTCATCTGGAAGACTTGCGCGTATCCGGCCAGGCGATCTCGATCTTTCGCCGTCTCCGCCGCCAGGTCACACGAGCGACGTGGGGTGTCAAGCTGTTGTTGGGACCGGAACCCGAGATACAGGTCTATGTCAAGAAACCGCTCCCGCTTGAGGCGGTGCTTTCAGGGCTACGGGCTCAAGGGTATGGGGCAGCGGTCGCGCAACAGATCAAAAAGGTTGCCTCTATTCTGGAGAAATCCTATACGCACTTTTTTGGCGCCGATTTCACGCCCGGGCAACCGGTACCCTTTCAAATCTACTTTACCCAATACCTCAGCGAGGATGCGAGCGTGCTGCGCCGTATGGAGCAAGTTGTTCGAGAGCTGGCCTTGCCCTCGCACGTCACCGAGCAGTTGATCCAGGCCCACACCCTGTTGTCCCAGCCCAAGCAGACCATTTGGATCTCCTTGAGCCTGGTGGACGGGTCGATCTATCCTGCCATCAAGCTGGATTACAGGAATATCACCTTTGGACTGGCCACGAGGCTTCTGGAGACATTGCAGCTTCCCAGCTCGACGTTGGACGCTTTGCAGATGGTTGCAGAGACGCTCAACGTGCAGGCCGCCGATTATATGGGCTTGCGTCTGGCCGCCAATGCCGCACCCAGCGCAAGCATATACCTGACCCGGATCAGATAGGGAAATCGTGACGGATTCACCATGTGCGGGCCCGTCCGATCCCTGGGACACCCGCTTCGGCTTCTTTTGGTACAACGATCAAGAGATTTTCCACTCCACTCAAGATGATCTGAACCGCCAGGCCGAATCGTTCGCCGAGGCGGGCATCAACCACGTCATCACCTTTAGCTGCACCCACTTTCGCTGGTCCTTCCGGCGCTACTGGGACCGGCTCACCGAGACGCTGGCCAGGGTCGTCCAGGCCTGCCACCGACACGGCATCTGCGTCACCGAGCATCACTCCAGCCACCTCACCTTCAATCCCCTGAACGAGGCTGACGAGCGCTATATGGAACGCATCCTCCGCGTGCGCGGTTCGTCCCTGGCTTCCTGGCCCGGCCTGCGGGAGGACTGCGATCGCGACCCGCTCGTCGGCGGTGTGCCCCTCTCCTCCTTCAGGCAGATCGACGGTCGCACCGGACACTGGGCCCGCTCTGCCTATCGGGGTTGGTGCATGTGCTACAACAACCCCGACTACCGCCGGGCCTACCTCTCCTACCTGGAAATGCTCTACCGGGTGGGCATAGACGGCATCATGACCGACGACGTGCAGTGGTTTGGGGAGGGCCACGCCTGTGCCTGCCCCCACTGCCGGCGCCTCTTTCGCGAGCAGAGCGGGTACGAGCTCCCCTCCTCCGGGCCCGAATGGGCGGCCTGGCACGGCAGCTACGATCCCGCCTACGTCGCCTGGCTCGACTTCCGTTTCCGCTCCAACGAGGACTTCCACCGGGCGGTCAAGGCCCACTACGAGGGCCTCGGCCTACGCCCCCTGCGCCCCAACTATGTCTCGCACGCCCTGAACCGGAACTGGACGGGATACACCCTGGAGACCCTGCCCGACCTGGATTGGGTCTTCCAGGAGAGCTGCTTCTCCACCATCATCCGCTACTCTTGGCCCTCCTGGGCCATTGAAGCAGCGCACCGCTTCGCCGTGGGCCGCCGCCGGCAGATCCCGCCCATGACTATGTTCTACCCCGACCGCCCCGATGCCTTGCTCTTTACCTGGGCGCTCGCCATGAGCTGGGGCCAGCTCTACCTGGCCACGCCCGAGGGGTTCTCCCTGACCCGGGAGGAGAAGCGCCTGCGCGCATTCGAAAAGGCCCACGCCCCCCTGCTGCGCAACCCGAGAAAGCTGGCCCGCCTGGGTTTCTATGACGCGCGCCCGAACCGCTATTTCTACCAGCACGCCGAGTCCCGCAGCCTCGCCGCGCTCAAGACCTGGATGCAGGCCTGCTACCGGAGCAACGTGCCCTGTGACCTGTTTCAGATGGAGGAACGCGATCGGCTGGACCGCTATGCCGTGGTCGTCCTGAACGAGGTGGCCATCCTCTCCAACGACGAGCTCGACCGCTTTCGCCGCTACGTGGGCCGTGGCGGGACCCTCGTCTGGACCGGGCGCACCGGCACCCAAGGGGAGCGCGGCCTCCCCCGCCCCGCGGAAAGCCTGGCCCGGTTGTGGGAACTCGACAGCGCCCTGCCGGTCGAGGATCGCCAGGCGACCCTGGTACACCACCTAGGCGCGGGCCGCCTGGTGCTCGTCGCTGGGGATTGGGGTCTGGGCCCCTTTGAGCCGGAGCACGTCGCCGATCGCTGGCAGGCAGAGGAGATACGCGTGCCCTTCCGCGCCGTTTCAGACGAGGAAAAAAAGACCTGGCGGCAGATCACCGGCCTGCTGGTCGGCCTCCTCCCCGGTGGGCCGGATCTGGTAGCCGAGAACCTGGCCCGCGACGTGATCGTGACCGCCTACCAATCCGCCGACGGTACCGCCCTGGTGCTCCACCTGGTCAACGCCGCCGGCACCCTCGCCGTGGACCCCGGCGCGCCCGTAGGCCACAGCGACACGATCCCCTTCCCGCCGCACGAAAGAGCAGCCCCCATCCGTCTCCACGTACGTAAACCCAGCAGCATGCCGGCCCGCGCCGCCGCCGAGGCCCGGTACTACGACCCGGAAGTCGCAAGGGCGCTGACCTTGCCCGTCGTGGAAACGCACGACACCCTATCGGTCGAGCTGGACCCCAGCGCGCTCCGCGGATATGGCCTCCTCAGCGTCTGAAAGCTGCGAAGCCGCGAATTGCTTCACATTTCCGACCGTGGTACAATGGACCCAATCCTGCGGCTGCGATGATACGACGGTGTGTATTCGCGCTGCGGTTCCGAAACGTGGCAGAACGCAGGAAAGGGGAGGTGTTTATGCCCATCACGAAATTCACTGCCGAGAACTGGCCCAAGTCCGCCACAGAGTTCAGGCTTGCTTTGCAGAAAGCCTGGCGTGGTGGTGCGCCTATAGACGACTTTGTGCAACTCGTTCGTGACTTGACCTTGCTGGAACAGAAACACGGGTTGAGCTCTGCCGAGTTCTATGAGCGCTATCAGCGGGGCGAGATGGGAGATGAAATCGAGTTCATGCGCTGGGCATCCAAGTTCGAGATCTATGAGCAGATGAAGAAAGACCTGGACGAGACCTTCTCCCTGCTGGAACAGTATCCCCTGCCGATGCCTGCATGATCCCCAACCTGAGCCGCTACCTCGACCGGTTGTACGCGACGATCTACTCACGCCACGAGATCGTGAAAACCCGGTACAACTATCACTATCAGCGCGCGGACGGCACACTGGTGTTCCGCTACGATAACGCTACCCACTACCCCGATCTGCCCGGGTTCCCCGAGCACAAGCATAGCGGCGCCCAGGTTCTTCCAGCTCCTGCCCCTGATCTGAGCCAAGTGCTAGTAGAGACAGACAAATACCTATATCCGGACACTGTAACAGACCAGGAAGAATAAGCCGCCAACTTACACTGAGCGTGATCTAGGTGCGCAGCAAGGGCTCGCCTCTTTCCGACGCTCGATGTGTGAACCACGCTGCCAAATCCGGATTGGGACAGCCCTCAAGCCATCCCCGCTCAGCCGTGCGAACGGTTCGAGCACGAGTGGATGACGTTATGCGCATAAAGCATGTTGATAGCCCTCTGCTAGTTGCGCCATCAGCCTGTCTCGCACATCGTCTGGGATAAATGCCGCTTCCAGAGCCTTCCTGTTGCCGCGGAAAAAGTGTTCCGCGCCCCATCCAAACGTTTCCTGTAACTTGGCGTCCGACTCCCTCAGCGGGATATTCGAGATTGTTCGTGTATCGGTATTCACGCCCACCGAAACACCAGCCCGGTACAGCTGGTCGATGGGGTGATCGGCATAGGTGTCAAAGGTGTTGGTTTGCACATTAGAAGTCGGGCACAACTCGAGATGGATCTGGTGTTGCTGCAGTTGCTCGACCAGCGC
>Ga0180435_10007040_pt1 | contig 10746 bp, 10 predicted proteins | sample SS_ome_3_FD_132467 | JGI IMG/M metagenome (GOLD analysis project Ga0180435, IMG submission 132467) | Hypersaline lake sediment archaeal communities from the Salton Sea, California, USA - SS_3_S_1 metaG | ecosystem: Environmental > Aquatic > Non-marine Saline and Alkaline > Hypersaline >... | reverse complement strand
TTTGATAAACGCAAGGTAAAGGAAATTGCATGACACGGCCAGTACAGGCAACTGGCGACATGTAATCAACTGCAAGCGGTGTAAAGGCTGCGGGGTCTGCGGGGCAAAGTGCGTGACGAATATGCTCGAATTCGATACCGTGATTTCAGATAGTTAAAGAGACATGGAGATCGGTCGTCTGGTCCATGCATCACCACCAAAATGCAATCCGGTCTGTTCCGGTATAATATAAAGCCCCGAGTCCCGATGAGGATTTCGGGGTTTGTTCTTTCTTGAGGTTTTTTATCAATGCGGTTGAGATGTTATAAGTGCTGCAAAATCAGGCTGATTAATTTTGACAGGAATCAGCTTCCGTCTGATATCCTTGAATACTTTATTACTCAGGAGGACATTGTCGCACAGGAGCTGATGGATATGCTGCTGCTGAACTACCTCGACAAGCATGATGCGGGGAACACTACCGCCGCGGCGCTGGTCAAGGGAGGCATCGACGTTGTGTGCGCCCCCGTACTGCATCGTTGATGCGGGAAATAGTGTTCGGATCAGAAACAGAAAAAGGATGGTGGATATTCCATAACTAACTGTATCTCTTACAATTAGACATTTTAGGTTCCATGTTGGCGCATCAGGGTGGTACACACCTTGATGCGCCTTTTTTTTTCTTCCTTGTACTTCTTCGCAAAAAAACACCTTGACAGGATCGGCAAGATACGGTAATTGGTTGTTAACTGATACGGTGCTCCGTAGCAGTTGGACTGTTTATAATCCTGTAAATACGTATAATATGTAAATTGTATGTATATCCTCACCTATTGACGGGACATGTGGCACCGACTATGGAAAAAAAAGTATCTGACGTGGAGCGGCTCATAGGAGGCCCTGTACCATTTCAGAAAATAGATGGTGACGGCAGGCCAGTCTACCTGCAGCTGGCTAAAGCAATTGAGAAACAAATTGAAAAAAAAATACTGAAAGCAGGTTCTCTTCTTCCATCCGAGAGAGTTGTTGCCTCCGTTAACAAAATCAGTATTTCGACCGTCCGCAAAGCCTTTGAAGAACTGATCGGACGGCAGTTCATCTATCGGCTCCAGGGAAAGGGGACATTTGTTTCCGAGTCAGCAGACCGACGCAAGAAGGTCAGGTTTTACTCTTTTACCAAAGGGTTTCACGATGTCAACGAAACTGCCGGTTTAAAATTTGTTGAGCTTACGAAAAGCGAGGGAATCCCTGAGATCAATAAAGAACTGAAAATCAAGGAGGAAGAAGATCTTTACATCCTCAAGCGCTTTATTACCCAAAATAACGCTCCCGTTATTTATAGCATCTCATACCTTCCGTATAAGCTGTTCAAGTCACTTGACGCATACAGCACGGAAAAATTCGAAAATTACGCACTCTATATCTTCCTGGAAAAGGAATTTGAAGTTTCAACACTGCATCACGTCGAACTCTTTAAGGCAGTCACTGCTGATGGGGAAATCGGAAAACGGCTTGGCGTAGAGCCGGGTCATCCGCTTCTGAGGATCGAGCAGCTGGTTTACACTCATAAGGATATACCTTACGAATACCGCATAAGCTACTGCCTTACGGACGACAGCAAGATCCGCAGAGCTTTCTAGTTCACAAGGTGGGTCTTCTGGATTCACCGGTAATGGAAATGTTTCCAGCCGGTAAAAGACCTTGTCAAAAAACAAACAGAGGAGAGGATTATGAAATGTTTCATGAAGCGGGCTAGTATTTCTGTTTTTTGTGTAATCGCGGTTTTTTTGATGGCCTCGGTGGCTGGAGCGGACAGTTTTCCGCAAAAACCGGTGACCATGCTTATTCCGTACAAGGCCGGTGGTTCGACTGACACCATGGGAAGGCTTCTTGCCAAAGCGTTGAGAAAGGAATTCAAGCAACCGGTTGTGGTCGTAAACCGAACCGGTGGAAGCGGTACGGTTGCGGCAACTTTTCTGAAAAATTCCGCTCCGGACGGATACACCTTTATGATGGGTGGAGCTGAAATTCCCGTCTGGAACCCCCTTACCCAGCAGGTAGAGTACGGCCTGGACGATTTTACCTATCTTGCAGCCATTGCCCAGTATCAGAATGCTCTGATTACCTTGAAGGATAACCCGTATAAAAACCTTGAAGAGCTGATCGATTATTCGAAGAAAAATCCGGGTTCCATCAAGTGTGCTTACCAGACCCAGCTGGACAAGGTGATCATCGAGCGCATCATGGAAAAGGCCGGTGTTGAGTGGTCCCTCGTTTCAACCACAGGAGGCGGTGAGGTCATGCAGCTCATATTCGGTAAGAAAATAGACATATCATACAGCGGTGGTTTCCACAATCAGTACCCTGAAAAACTTGAAGTGCTGGCCTCATTCAATGAAACCAGGCTGGCAGGTGCCAAGGATAAAGCAACCGTTAAGGAGCTCGGTTATGGAATATCTTTCCCTTCAGAAGTGGTCTTCATGACCAATGGTGATGTGCCGGAAGATGTTGCCGCAATACTTGAAAAAGCGATCCTGGCAGCTTCCCAGGATAAAGATTTCAAGACGCTCGTTGAAGAACGAATGAAATCCCCTGTCATTCAGGTCGGTTCAGAAGAGTTGACTAAAACCATGCAGGGTATGGCTGAAACTTTTGCAGAGCTGGTGCATAAAAACTGAGCTTGATAACAACATAATCAGCCCCAAAACGGGAGTGTCAGCTGTGCGGCAAACAGCGACCGTGCAAATATGGGATGCCTGGAGGCAGTTACCTTCAGGGCTTGGAAAAGGGATAATATGACTGTTCGAAACGATTCTGAAACCCATATGGCCAGGGTAAATGTCATAACGGGTTGTATTCTTATCACGTTCTGTCTGCTTGCCGTCCTCTGGCTCATACCGGCATATATTGTCGTACAAGACGGGGTCAGTACCGCGTTTTCCCCTCGTCTGTTTCCCTATATCGCTATTGTCAGCCTGCTTCTCCTCTCCTCTATTCTGGTAATTTCAAATGTTTTGAAACTGCGAAATCCCGAAACGTTGACGCAGGAGGAGAGCGAGGAAAATGAGGTGCTCGGATTTGGCCGCAAGGAGATTGTCAACTGCATTGTCATGGCGATCGGCATCGCTCTTTATATGCTGTTGCTGAAATATACCGGATTTGTTATCGCCTCTGCGCTGATGCTCTCCGTTTCAATGTATATCTCACACAATCGAGGAATTCTGTTGCCGATTATATCGATTGGCTTTCCCTGGGCCATGAAGTTGCTCTTCTGGTATGCCCTGGAGGTTCGTCTGCCATGATAGAACAGTTGATTGCCGGCTTTAGTGCCTCATTTACCCTGTACAATATGGGCTTTATCATTCTGGGGATTATGATCGGTATTGTCTTTGGGGCAATGCCCGGTCTGAGCAGTATCACCGGTCTCACGATCATGATCCCCTTAACGTTTTATTTGAGCCCCGTTACCGCGATTGCTTTTCTTGTCGCCATTACCAAGGGTGGAACTTCCGGCGGGGCGATTCCCGCTATTTTGATCAATACGCCGGGCAGCTCCGAAGCTGTTGCAACTACCCGAGACGGATACCCACTGGCCCAGAAAGGATATCCGATCAAAGCACTGCGTATGGCGCTCTACTCCTCGGTATTTGGTGATACCTGCAGTGACGTGGTACTCATTCTGCTTGCCGCTCCAATGGCACTGATAGCACTGCAGTTCGGTCCTGCCGAGATTACCGCGCTCATCATCCTGGCGTTTACAATGATTGCCGCTCTATCGGGTCAGTCACTGGTGAAAGGATTGATTGCAACATTTCTGGGGGTGTTCTTTGCCACCTGGGGACTCGATCCCGAGAGTGGGATTCCGCGCATGACCTTCGGGGTTATCGATCTTTATGACGGAATATCCTTGAACGCAGTTACAATCGGAGTACTTGCCCTGGGTTCCGTTGCCAGCCAGCTTGTCGATGTCTGGAGAAATCCGACGTCCGATACGGTCAGCTTTCCCAGATACGATAAATCAAAGCAGGCCCTCAAATTCAAGGAATTCAAGGGATGTCTTCGTACCTTAATTCGTTCTTCATACATCGGGACCTTTGTCGGCATGTTGCCGGGATTAGGAGTTACGCTGGCCGCTTTTCTGGGCTACGCATCGGCCAAGCGCGCATCCAAACAACCGGAAAAGTTTGGTAAAGGTGCCCTGGAAGGCATTGCTGCCACGGAGGCGGCCAACAGTGCCGTATGCGGTGCCAATCTGGTCCCCACCATTGCCCTTGGAATACCCGGTAACCTCGCTGCAGCCCTGCTGATCGGTGCATTCATGATTCATGGCATCACTCCCGGTCCGTTTATGATGGAAAAGAGTGGCGCGATGATCTATAGCCTGTTTGCTTCGATGCTCATGGCCAATGCGGTTCACGCATTGATTGGACGGTATGGCAGCCCGATTTGGGTTCAGGTATTAAAAGCTCCGATCGGTATTATCCTGCCTTCTGTAATTGTTCTCTGTGTTATCGGCGTGTATCTGCCGGCCTCTTCACTCTTTGAAGTCGGGCTGATGTTCATGTTTATGATGGTGGGCTATATACTCAGAAAGCTATCCTATTCGCTGGTTTCCTTTTTCATGGGTTTCCTGCTTGGGCCGATGCTGGAGCATTCCATTAAACAGACGATGATGCTGTATGGCAATATGACGGTGCTTATTACCCGTCCCGCCGCACTTCCATTTATATTGATCACCCTGTATCTGATATGGCGCATCGGGTTTAGCAAAAAAAATTAAGAGAAATTCTCTGGATCTATAAATCGTTTCCCTCAGACGATACCTGGCCTCTCAGCCATGTTGCAAATGATACAGAAGAGGGGCTGGATATGACAGGAGAGTACCGTGTACAAAAAGATTCTTGTACCGCTTGACGGTTCGGAACAGGCAGAATGTGTCTTGACTCATGTAAAGAATATCGCTGCGGATTGTCCCATAGAGTCCGTCATATTTTTACAGGTAGTAAAACCCACCAGCTTTCTGTCGATAGCATCACGGATCGACCCGGATGTTGAACCGAAAGATTATCAAAGAATGAGCGATAAAATTGAAGACATCGAAAAGCAGCGAATTATCCATGCCCGAAAGTATCTGTCGGATGTGATAAATAGGCTTGACCTGGGAAATATTGCGTGCAAATTGGAGGTCGTGGTCGGGAAAGTTGCCAGGACTATCGTTCAATATTCAGAAGATAACGGGATTCACATGATAATGCTGGCCGCCCATGGCCAGTCAGGAAATCACCGCTGGTCAATTGGCAGCATTGCCGACAAGGTGATGCGGATTTCGTCTGCCCCCGTCCTGCTCATTCGACATTCCCGTGAAAAATCGATCAGTTGATGAAGGACAATCGCGCAACCGTATGTGGACGTAACATGGTATCGGATAGTAGACATGTTTCAGCCGAACACCTGAAAAATTCAGCAGAAATCTTGAAAAAGGCGAAGGAACTGGGGGCTGATCTTGCCGGCTGGGTGTCCATCGACGAACTCAAAAATAGCCCATCATGTCAGTTCGCTCCCCAGATGCCTTATAGAAGGGATGAGCATGCAAGCGGAGCTCACAGGATGAGCAGGGAACTCAATCTCAAACATGGTGAAGTGAGCTGGCCGGAAGGGATGGAGAGCGTGCTGGTCATTGCCGTATCGCACCCTGAAGACCAGCCGCGAATGGATTTCTGGGAAGGAAAGAGAAGTCCCTCCGGCAACAGGATCTTGATGAGCATCATCAAACAGCTTTGTGCATGGATTGAACAGCGGTACTCCTATGAAACGTTTCACCTTCCGTACCAGGTCGGAACCGGGGGAATCTATCTCAAGGACGCGGCGGCACTGGCCGGTCTTGGCTGTATCGGCGCAAATAATTTGCTGGTTACGCCGGAATTCGGCCCACGGGTGAGGCTGCGGGCACTGGCCGTTAACGTCCGGATGGTTTCCACCGGACCAACATCGTTTGATCCCTGTGCAGTCTGCGACAAGCCCTGTCTGGAAAGATGCCCGCAAAAAGCCCTGGGAACAGCCATATACGAGTCTGATGATTTCCAGGGATTGCAGAATCTTCCGGGACGAACCGGGCATTACAACGTCGCTTATTGTGACAGGGAGATGACCAGGGCCAAAGAGACGGCCACCGAAGAGTTTGTCGAGGATTTAGAAGAGAACAGAACAATCGTGAAATATTGCCGAAACTGTGAGTTTACCTGTCCTGTGGGCAGGTGAACTGCAAAATTTTGATCCGTTATTGAGGGTATGAAAGCAGTTACCACTAATTTACTACGAGGAGTTCCATAATGAGTATTCGACGTACAGAAACAGACGTCCTCATCATCGGTGGTGGGAGTGCCGGTTGTATGGCCGCCATTAAGGCAAGGGAGCTATCAGCGGATGTTGATATCTGCATCTGGGAAAAAGGTGATTTCCAATACAGCGGCTCCATCGCCAGGGGAATGGATGCCCTGAATATCGTCTGTCTTCCCAATCTCACGGATCCTGATCTCTATCTTGAAGCGATCAACCATAGCTGCAGGGGCGTTGTCGATGAAAAGCCAAGCTATGTAATGGCCGATCGTTCCTATGAACTGCTCAAGAAACTCGAAGCATGGGGCGTCAAGTTCATCCGTGACAGCGACGGCAATTACAGGACTCTCCAGTATCATGTCAAAGGAAAATTCCAGACAGCCATGGATGAACCGGATCTAAAACTCATCCTGGCCAAAAAAGTACAGGAAGCGGATGTTCAGGTGATCAACCGGGTCATGGGCATCAATATCTTAAAAGATGGCGACCGGGTGGCCGGGGCCGTCGGCATCAATACCAGAACCGGAGAGCTGATCGTAACCAAAGCCAAATCCATCATTATCTGTGCTGGCGGACAGGCCCGCTTCAATCTTCCCAATAGTGGATATCTGTACGGAACCTTTGACTATCCAGGGAATTCCGGAGACGGCTTCATCATGGCCCTGGATGCCGGTGCCAAGCTGACCGGCATGGAATTCTGCACCACTGTCAACCTGATCAAGGATGCCAGCATGCCGCTGCTGGCAATTACCGTTACCCGCGGCGGACGCGTTATGGACTGCTTTGAAAATGTTCTCATGGAGGGGGCGGTCAACAACGTGGATGCAATGAACAAGGCGGTTGAGGATGGCCGGGGGCCGCTGCGTATCAGCCTGCAGCATCTGCCTGAAGAGACGATCCAGGAAATCGAACACATTCTGTTCACCTGCGAGCGTCCTGTTCAGGAGCGATTCTTCAAAAACCGGCATGTGGATTTCAGGACCCACGACATTGAACTGTGGCCTACCGAAGTGCAGTTGTGCGGTGGCCATGGCATGTCCGGCATCCGGGTGGACGAAAATGCCTGGACAGGAGTTCCTGGCCTGTATGCTGCCGGAGATGTCGCCTGTGTGCCGAAACAGCATTTAAGCGGTGCCTTTGTTTTTGGCGAAGTGGCAGCAGAGAATGCGGTGGCGTTTATCAACACCTCGGGTGATGTCGCTGTTGATGAGAACGACATCTCAAAAATCGCTTCAAAAAGAGACAGTCGCGACCAGAAGCAGGACAGAAACATCGATATAAAAGAGTTCGAATACAAGGTTCGCCGACTGATTGGCGACTATGTCCCTTCTCCGAAAAACGATTACAAACTGAGGCGATGGCTCGAGTGTTCAAGCGTCTTCAAGCAGGAGCTGGAAAACGAGGTGAAGATTACGGACGGCCACGATCTGGCTCGGCTCTATGAAGCCGAGCACATCATTAAATGTGCGGACTGTTCGGCCGCGGCAGCCCTTACCCGCGAGGAGAGCCGGTGGGGAAATGCCCATTACCGCTCTGATTTTCCGGAGACCAACGATACCGACTGGAAACAGCATGTCCTCGTACAGAGCGGTGACCAGTATGAACATTTATCAGTATCTACCGCCAAGGTAGTAGGAATGAATGATAAGGAGTCCATCCATGAGAATTGATGATAACAGTATCCGTATCAACCGGGAGCTCTGCGTAGCTTGCGGTATCTGCGTGGACAGATGCATCATGGATAACCTGCGCCTGTCCATTGCCCCCTGCCGACAAGTCTGTCCCGTGAGTATGAACTGTCAGGGCTACATCCGGCTTATTGGTCTGGGCAAGGAAGAGGAGGCTGTCGAGGAGTTGAAACCGTTCGGGCCGCTTGTGTCCTATATTGCTGAAAATTGTTCCGCACCGTGTGAAAGCGCTTGTACCAGGAAAAAACGCGATGGCGCGGTCCATATTCTGGAATTGAAACGGTACCTGTCGAGAAAATATGAGGCTGAGCTGTGCAGCTTGGATCAGCCGGAGCAGAAAACCGGAAAAAGCGTTGCGGTAATTGGTTCCACCATTCAGGGGCTGGCTGCTGCATTAAAGGCTTTTCAGGCCGGGCATACCGTTTCAGTTTTTTCAAGAGCGGGCGACCGTGATGCCGCCGATGCAGCACTGCAAACTATTCTGGAATCATTGAAAAAAGCTGATGTTGCTGTCCATGACCAATCTGCTCTTGACAGTCTCAAAAACAACAGTGCCTCATATGATGCGATCATCCTTTCGGAAATGGATGACCTTGTTCGTATTCAGGCTGGTTCGGCAGAAGCCGATGCGTTTACGCACCAGGTGACGGGCAATATTTTTTGCTGCGTCACCGGAAAAGAGAAAAAGACTGGAGGCGTATATCTCATTAATGGAGCATTTGAAACGGTTGAATCGCTCAACCGATGCTTAAACAATGAGCCCCTGGACTGGGGAAGGGGCTTATACACCCAGGGTGGAGCAGTCAAGGAATTCCAGGTTGATCAGCGTGTCGGCAGTGACGTGGCAAGACTGCCTGAGGAAGAGATCAAAGCCGGCCTGACTGCTGAGTCTGCAAAGGAGCAGGCATCCCGCTGTTTTTCATGCGGCCGGGCGTTCGAAAAAAACCAGACATGCTGGTATTGCCTGCCGTGCGAATTGGAGTGTCCCCATGAAGCCCTTGAGGTGAGAATCCCTTATTTGGTGAGATAGGATTTCTGGAGGTTCGCAACAATCCGCACCGCCGGCATGCTTCTTGGAGAGGATGAATTCTGTATGAACTATCTCCAGGGGGTTCGGGCTGGAACAATTGCAAGTTAACAACCTGATGAACCGCACAGAGCGTTGATCAATCGGACTATCACCAACCATAAACCATGTCAAAAAGGAGGAACGCGAGATGGGCAAGAAGAAGCTGAGCATTCATGATTTCTACACGATGAAAGCGGAACAGAAGAAGGTGACGTGGCTCACGAGCTATGATTTTCCGACCGCACAATTCGCCGAAGCGGCAGGACTCGACATGCTGCTCGTCGGGGACTCCCTGGGCATGTGCGTCTATGGCTACAACGGCACGGTCCCGGTCACGATGGATCAGTGCATTGTCCATTGCGATGCGGTCAGGAGAGGCGCTCCCAACACCTTCATAATCGGCGACATGCCGTTCATGAGCTACCAGGCGTCTGCGGAGCAGGCGGTCATGAATGCCGGCAGATTCTTGAAAGAAGCCGATGTCGACGCGATCAAGCTCGAAGGCGGCGTCACGGTAACCAGGCAGATCAAGGCGATCACCGAAGCCGGGATCACGGTATGCGGCCATATCGGCCTGACGCCGCAGAGTTCCGGGCTGCTCGGCGGACACAAGGCCCAGGGACGGACCGCCGAGGCGGCCAAACTCGTGGTCGAAGACGCGCTGGCGGTCCAGGAAGCCGGCGCCAAGCTGCTGCTCGTGGAAGCGGTTCCGCCGGAAGTCGCCAAGTATATCACCGCGCACCTGAGCATACCGGTGTATTCGATCGGGGCGGGCCCGTATTGTGACGGCCAGCTGCTGATCGTCAGCGACCTGATCGGGCAGTTCCAGGCGTTCACCCCGAAATTCGTCAAGAAATACTGCGATGTCGCCACGGTAATAACCGACGCCATGCGCGCCTACTGCGAAGACGTGCGCGGCGGCTCCTTCCCCGATGATACGAAATACTGCTACAAGATGATCGACGGAGAAGAACCCAAATTTCTTGACTTAATGAAAAAATAAGGGGGCGACATGAGTGATATGCGAGCACTTCTTGCAATAGGGCAGGACAAACTGGATGCCGTCAACGAGTTTTTGCTGGCGGAAGACAATCCGTTAACCGAACAGCTGCTGGCAACGGTGGAGAAGTTCGGCGGCGCGGACTCGATCAACGAGCAGGCCATGGCCGCCGGCGACCCGGCGAACCTCATGGCGCGGCTGAAGGAGATCGATTCCCCGTACGTGGCAGACCTCGAGTGGCTGGCGGAACAAATCGATAAAAAGTCCTTTGTGAGCTTTGCTGAGTGGTGCGCCGACCGGGGCGTGGACGCGCAGAGCCTGAACACGGCCAACGCGGTGACGATGGAGATCAGCGCCCTGCAGTTTTTTCCGTGGTTCCGGGCGCAGGCGGAAAAAGCCATCAAAAATCGCGAGCTGATCCCCGGGCGGATCATCCGGGTCAGGAACATGGCGGAACAGAGCCAGGATAACGGCGATATCATGGCGACCGCGTGCGCGATGAAGATGATCGGCGCGACCTGGGTTGAGACGCTTGACACGAAAGGCACCGACGGCAGCAACATCCACCTCGGCGGTCCCGAGACGATCACCGGGTATTTCGGCGGTATCGGGCAGCCCAACGATTATCCGCTGAAATGGGTGGAAGAGTACCTGCGCATGTATACGACGTATGG
>Ga0180435_10007038_pt1 | contig 10748 bp, 8 predicted proteins | sample SS_ome_3_FD_132467 | JGI IMG/M metagenome (GOLD analysis project Ga0180435, IMG submission 132467) | Hypersaline lake sediment archaeal communities from the Salton Sea, California, USA - SS_3_S_1 metaG | ecosystem: Environmental > Aquatic > Non-marine Saline and Alkaline > Hypersaline > Sediment... | reverse complement strand
TCTATTTCGCGGCCCTGTTCACGGTGCCCGAGAGCCCCCGCTGGCTGATCATGCGCGGCGAGCAGGCCGAGGCCATGCGCGTCATGACCCGGGCCAGCGGTGAAACGGCAGCCGAGAGGGAAATGCGCGCCGTGCAGGAGTCGCTCGCCGCCGAATCGACCCAGGAACGCGGCTCGCTGCGCGACCTGTTCCAGCCGTCGATGAAATTCGTGCTGATGATCGGCGTCACCGTGGCGGTGCTGCAGCAGATCACCGGTATCAACTCGGTGTTCTTCTATGCCCCGATGATTTTCGAGCAGTCCGGTATCGGCACCGATGCGTCGTTCATGCAGGCGGTGCTGGTCGGCCTGGTGAACCTTGTGTTCACGGTCGTGGCCATCCTCTTGATCGACCGCCTGGGGCGCCGCCCCCTGCTGGGCCTGGGCCTGGCCGGGATCACCGTCAGCATGCTGCTGCTGGCCTACGGCTTCGGTACGGCCACGTATTCACTCAGCGCCGAGGCCATCCGGGCCCTGCCGGCGACTATCGACAACGGGGCGCTGGCTGCGCTGGCCGGGCAGGTGTTCGGCAGCGACGTGGCGTTCCGCGAAGCGGTAGTGGCCGCGATCGGCGCAGAGGCATTCGCCAGTCACCAGTCCGCGCTGGTCAGCAGCGCCATTTCCATGAACCCCACGCTGATCCTGGTCGGGATACTCGGGTTCGTGGCGAGCTTCGCGATTTCACTGGGACCGGTCATGTGGGTGCTGTTCTCCGAACTGTTCCCCAACCGGGTTCGCGGCATCGCGATTTCCTTCGTCGGCCTGATCAATTCGGCGGTCAGCTTCACCGTGCAACTCGTGTTTCCCTGGGAACTCGAGAACCTCGGGAGTTCGACCACATTTCTCATCTACGGGCTCTTCGCCGCCGCGGGCCTGGTCTTCGTGCTGAGGTACTTGCCCGAAACCAAGGAACGCAGCCTCGAAGAACTTGAAAAAGAACTGGTGCGCCAATGACTACAAACAACCGGACTATGACCAAGATGAAAATCATAACGATCCTGGCACTTGCCTTTGCCTGTACTTTTCCTGTCGGCCCCCTTTTCGCTTCCGAGGGGGGTGTGGTCCCGGTGGAGGTCGTGGAGAAAGACGGCCGCTACCAGCTGCTGCGTGGAGGGCAGCCGTTCACCGTCAATGGGGCGGGGCTCGAATTCAGCGATATCAGTGTATTCGCCGCGCACGGCGGAAATTCGATCCGGACCTGGCGAACCGACAACGCGCAATTCACGGGCCAGGAGTTGCTGGACGAGGCGGCCAGGCACAACGTCATGGTGGGCCTGTGCATCGAGATCGCGCGCGAGCGCCACGGCTTCGACTACGACGACGAGGCAGCGGTGGCCGCACAACTGGAATACGCGCGCGGCGAGGTGCTCAAGTACAAGGACCATCCGGCCTTGCTGTTCTGGATCATCGGCAACGAACCCAATCTCCATTTCGAAAATCCCAAAGTATTCGACGCGATCAACGAAATCTCGGAGATGATCCACGAGGTTGACGGCAATCACCCCACGACAACGGCCCTCGCAGGAATCGATGCGAGCCTGGCCGGGCTCATGGAAGAGCGCGCGCCGGACCTGGATTTCCTGAGCATCCAGATGTACGGCGATATCGTGAATCTGCCTCGGTACCTCGACGAGATGGGCTTCGACAAGCCGTACATGGTGACCGAGTGGGGCGCCATCGGGCATTGGGAAGTGCCCAAGACGAGCTGGGGCGCCCCGATCGAGCAGAACAGCAGCGACAAGGCTGCGAACTATCTGAAAAGCTACCAGGTGGCGATCGGGTCCGATGAGCGCTATCTGATCGGCTCCTATGTTTTTCTCTGGGGCCAGAAGCAGGAGCGGACCCCGACCTGGTACGGCATGTTCCTGGAGGACGGCAGCGGCACCGAGGCCGTGGACGTGATGGAGTATGTCTGGACCGGGGCGTGGCCGGAAAACCGCAGCCCGCAGATCCGCTCGATGACGCTGGACGCCCGGGAAGCGCTGCAGAACGTGGTGCTGGACCCTGCCGCCACCTACGAAGCGCGCGTGGAATCCGAGGACCCCGATGGGGATGCGCTCACGTACAAGTGGGAAGTGATGCACGAAAGCGAAGCCACCCAGACGGGTGGCGACCGCGAGGAGATACCGCCGGTCATTTCCGGCCTCATCACCGAGAAGGCCCCCGGGCTCGTCGACGTGAAGACACCGGAAGAGCCCGGCGCCTACCGGCTCTTCGTGTACGTTTATGACGGCAAGGGGCATGCAGGGCATGCCAACATTCCCTTCTACGTAGAAGAATAAATCCGGGCGCGGTACACGTTTGATGAAAGCGATCCACTGGGGAGAATCGCCCGTCAAGGGCGCCGAGACCGCAGTCGAAGGCGCAATCGTCGAAATCGACGGCATGCAGTTCTTCCGGGTCCGGAACTACGACCGGATGCGACCCTTCCTGATGTCGGTGGTGAGCAGTTCGAACCACTGGATGTTCGTGTCCAGCACCGGGGGGCTCACCTGCGGTCGAGCCCATCCGGATCGCGCCCTGTTTCCGTATTGCACCGACGACAAGGTCCACGATTCCGCATCCCACACGGGCCCGAAAACCTGCCTGCTGGTGGAAAAGGCGGGCAAGAACAGCCTGTGGATACCCTTTGATGACGGGTTGTCGGTCTACGAGACCGAGCGCAACCTGTACAAGAGCGTGTACGGCAGCCGCCTGGTTTTCGAAGAAATCAACAGGGATCTCGGCCTGGCCTTCTCCTTCGAGTGGGCGGTGGGCGAGCGCTTCGGTTTCATCAGGACCAGCCGCCTGGTCAATCTCGGGTCAGAGGGAGTCAAAGTGCGCTTGCTGGACGGCTTGCGCAACCTGCTGCCGCCGGGCGTCAGCCAGGAAATGCAAACGCGACTGAGCACCCTGGTCGATGCCTACAAGCAGGCGGAAGTCCATGCGCCCTCGGGGGCCGGCATCTACGCCCTCAGTTCGCTGCCCACCGACCTCGCGCAGCCCCGGGAGGCGCTGTGCGCGTCCGTGGCATGCTGCGTGGGACTGGACGAGCCGACTGTCCTGCTTTCCGAAAGGCAGCTCCGGTCGTTCTGCGCAGGTAATGTCGTTCGCGCCGAATCCCACTCCAGGGGCCAGCGCGGAGCCTACTTCGTGCAGAGCGCGATCGAGTTGCCGCCGGTCGGTAACCGGGTCTGGCGCCTGGTCGCCGACGTGGGCCTGGGTCCGTCGTCTCTGGCCCGCTACCTGGACGACCTGGGCCGAACGGATATCGATTCGGAAATCGCGGTCGATATCGTCCGCGGTGAGCTGCGCCTGCAGCAACTGGCCGCGAGCGCCGACGGCCTCCAGTATTCGGGCGACCGGCGGGTTTCGGGGAGACACTACGCGAACACCCTGTTCAACATCATGCGCGGCGGGACCTTCGTCGACGGCTATAACGTCCCGGTACGGGACTTCCTCGGTTTCGTGTCGCGCTGGAACCGCCCGCTTCGAGAGCGCTTCGGCGAACTGCTGGCCGACAGGGACGTCCTGTCTCGTGCCGAATTGCTGCGTATCACGGACTCGAGCGGTGACGAGGACATGAAACGCCTGGCGCGCGAGTACCTGCCGCTGACGTTCAGCCGTCGCCACGGCGATCCGAGCCGGCCCTGGAATCGCTTCCACATCGACGTCGTGGACGAGGCTGGAAAGCAGAAACTGGCGTACGAGGGCAACTGGCGCGACATTTTCCAGAACTGGGAAGCGCTGGGTTTCTCGTACCCGGAGTTCCTGGAGAGTTTCGTCTGCCGTTTCCTGAACGCCTCGACGATGGACGGCTACAACCCGTACCGGATCAGCCAGGAGGGGTTCGACTGGGAAGTGCTGGACCCGCACGACGACTGGTCCAACATCGGCTACTGGGGCGACCACCAGGTGGTCTACCTGCTGCGGCTGTTGCAGTGGTCGGGGCGGTTTTTCCCGGGACAGATCGCGCGTTGTCTGGGCCAGCGAATGTTCGTTTACGCGGACGTGCCGTACCGCATCAAGCCGTACCGGCAATTGCTGCTCGATCCGCGCGACAGCATCGGGTACGACATGGAGCGGGACGCGGAACTGGCGGCGCGTGCGGAGGAAATCGGTTCCGACGGCAAGCTGCTGACACGCGCTGATGGCGCCACCGTGCGCGCCAGCCTGCTGGAAAAGCTGCTGGTCACGGTCTTGTGCAAGCTGGGCAACTTCGTGCCGGGCGGCGGCATCTGGATGAATACCCAGAGGCCGGAGTGGAACGACGCCAACAACGCCCTGGCCGGGTACGGCCTGTCCATGGTCACGGTGGCCTACCTGCGCCGTTTCCTGGCATTCCTGGCGGAACTCGTCGCGGAGGCCGACGAAGCGTCCTGGGATCTGGCGGAGGAGGTGACGGACTACCTGCTGGGCGTCAGCCGTGTCCTGGACGAGACCCGGCCCGAAGACGATACGCCCGTATCGCCGCAGGACCGCAAGGTCTTCATGGACCGGGTCGGCCGACTCGGTTCCGATTACCGCGAGCGTGTCTATCGAAGGCCATCGGGCAAGCAAAAGGTCGTGTCCACGCAGCAGGTTCTCGGCCTGGTCGAGTCGGCGCTAGCGCACCTGGACCACACCATCGGCAGCAATCGCAGGCCCGATGGGCTCTACCACTCCTACAACCTGGTCGGGTTCGGCGAGGCGGCTTACACGGTCGAGCCCCTGGCGGAGATGCTGGAGGGCCAGGTCGCGGTGCTGGGCTCAGGCCTGCTCGAAGCAAAAGAGGGCCTGGCCCTGCTGGATGCATTGAAACGAAGCGCTCTGTACCGAGCCGATCAGCAGAGCTACCTACTCTACCCGGATCGGGGTACCACCAGCTTCCTCGACAGGAACGTCGTTCCGGAGCAACTGGCTCGGGACAGCCGCGTGATCCGGCGCGAACTGTCCGCGAACCGGACCCTGCTGGTGGAGCAGGACCTGCATGGAAAAGTGCATTTCAACAGCGCCATCGCGGGTTCGGAAGACCTCCGCGCGGCGATCGACCGAGCCGGAAACCTGGATGCAGACGACGCACGGGAGCTGCTCGATATTTACGAGGCGGTCTTCCGGCACCGCGAATTCACCGGCCGTTCGAGTTCGATGTACAAGTACGAGGGGCTGGGGTGCATCTACTGGCACATGGTTTCGAAACTCCTGCTCGGCGTCGGCGAACTGATGGCCGATGCCCGCTTGGCGGGCGCGGACGAATCCCTGCTCGAAGCCCTGGCAAACCATGCCGAAGACATCAGAAACGGTCTGGGCCTGAAGAAGTCGCCCGGCGAGTACGGCGCCATTCCGCTCGACCCGTATTCCCACACGCCGGGTTTCGCCGGCGTACAACAACCCGGTATGACCGGGCAGGTCAAGGAAGACATCCTGTCGCGGCTGGTCGAGCTCGGCGTATCCGTCGAGGAAGGGCGCCTGGCATTCAGACCCCATTTGATTCGCGACCAGGAGTTCGCCGGCTCGGAGGGATCGTGGCGCCTGCCCGCGGCGCCGGAATCACGCCCGGAAAGGATCGAGAAGGGAAGCCTGGCGTTCTTGCTGTTCGGCGTGCCGGTGATCTATCGTCCCTCGGATGAGTCACGGATCACTCTCCACGGCGCTGACGGAACCCGGGAAACGATCGAAGGCACGCGACTGGATCGGCGCCGGAGCCGCTCCCTGTTCGGCAGGGAAGGGCTGGTTCGGAAGATCGTCGTCGATATTCTGCGCGACGCCTGAGACCACAAGCCGACGCCACGATCCCGCCGTGCGCAGCTTTTTCGCGGAGGGCAGAGAATGCTACCCTCGTCTCATCGCAGCGACCCTGGGGTGACCCCGTGTTTGAACTGTTCGGTGAATGGTTATTTGAGGCGAAGCGTTATCTGCCCTTTCTCGTCGTACTGGCCCTGGCCACGTCGTCCCTCGCGTTCCTGAATTTCTTCTTCAGAAAACGCCTGCAGGACAAGCCCGACCTTCAGTTCCGCTTCCAGTTGGTGATGCTGTGCCTGACGCTGGTCGCGGTGCTGGCGGTCGTCATCGCCCTGCCGGTCAGCGATACGCTGCGCGGCCAGTTGCTGGGCCTGATCGGCATCCTGCTCAGCGCGGCCATCGCGCTGTCCTCGACGACGTTCATCGGCAATATCCTGGCCGGCATCATGATGAAGGCGGTGCGCAGCGCTCGCCCGGGTGACTGGATCACCGTGGGCGACCTCACCGGCCGCATCGTCGAGATGAACCTGCTGCACAGCCGGGTGCAGACAGAGTTCCGCGACCTGGTCACGGTGCCGAACCTGTTCATGGTGACCCGGCCGCTGCACGTGGTGCGCGCCTCCGGCACGATCATCCATACCGAGGTCTCACTGGGTTACGACGTGCACCACGCCCGGGTCAGCGAAGCACTGCTCGCCGCGGCCCGGGACGCGGGCTTGAAGGACGCTTTCGTTCACGTGCGCAGCCTCGGTGATTTCTCGGTGAACTACCGGGTCGCCGGGCTGTTGGAGGACGTTCAAAGCCTGCTGTCGACCCGGTCGAAACTCTGCCGGGCCGTGCTGGATGCGCTGCACGCGGCCGGCATCGAGATCGTCTCGCCGACCTTCATGAACACCCGCGCCATGGGCGAGGAGCAGCGTTTCATGGCCTTGGCCGAGCCGGGTCGAGAAGACCAAGTCCCCGGCGAGACCAGGGCGGAGGACGTCGCGTTCGACGTCGCGGACGAGGCGGCGTCCGTGGAAGAGCTTCGGCGCCTGCTCGGACGCGTGGAGTCGCAACTGAAGGACGGCGATGCACGGGCCAACAAGGCGCTCGTGGAGCGGCTCGAGGCACGCAAGGAGTACCTCGAGGCCCAGATCGAGGCGGCGGAGAAAGAAGCGGCCAAATCGGTCGAAAATGAATGAGCGGTCTCACGCCGTTCTTTCTCTGTTAAGGTACGCGTCGATGGGCAGTTATTGCGATTTCGCGGCCGGGCACCCGCTACACGGCCCCTACCACGATAAAGAATACGGTTTCCCGGTCGAGGACGAATCGGCCCTGTTCGAGCGCCTGCTGCTCGAAATCAACCAGGCCGGTCTGAACTGGGAACTGATCCTGAAAAAACGCGAAGGATTCCGCGCAGCCTACGACGGTTTCGCCGTCGATGTCGTCGCCGGCTATGCCGAGGCCGACCGCGAGCGCCTGCTGTCCGACGCCCGCATCGTGCGCAACCGCCTGAAGGTGAACGCGGCGATCCACAACGCGGGGGTCATCCGCGGCCTGCGCGAGAGCCACGGTGGCTTCGCGGCCTGGATACGGGCGCACCATCCGCTCGCGAAGGAGGACTGGGTGAAACTGTTTCGCAAGACCTTCCGCTTCACCGGCGGCGAGATCACCGGTGAATTCCTGATGTCGATCGGCTACCTGCCCGGTTCGCACCGCGAGGATTGCCCGGTTTACAGCCGTATCGCGGCGCTCGGCCCGGCCTGGATGGAGGCGCGCGAATGACCGACCTGAAACCCCGCTCCTGGCTGGTGGCCGGCGGCCGCGAGGACAGCCCCGGCGCGCCGTTGAACGTGCCGATGGCGCCGGCCTCTAATTTTCTGCACGGCGGATCCCGCATTTACTCGCGGAACGAGGGCACGCCGCTCTGGGAGGCTCTCGAAGACATCGTCGGCGGCCTTGAAGGCGGCCGGGCTGTCGCGTTCTCCTCGGGCATGGCGGCGGTGGCGGCGGTGTTCGACGGCCTGCCGGTCGGAGCACGGGTGGCCTTGCCCGACGACTGTTACCAGGGTGTCGCCGAACTGGCGCGGCGCGGCCAGGAACAGGGTCGCTGGCAGGTATCGCGCATCGGTGTCACCGACACGCCGCGGTGGATCGCGGCGCTGGGCGAGGCGGACCTGGCCTGGCTGGAGTCGCCGTCCAACCCGCTGTTGCAGATCGCCGACCTGAAGGCGATTTGCGGCGCCCCGCGCAAGCCCGGATCGCTGTTGGCCGTGGACAACACTTTCGCCACGCCGTTGAACCAGAAGCCGTTGGCGCTGGGCGCGAACTTAAGCGTCCACTCGGCCACCAAGTTCATCGGCGGGCATTCCGACCTGTTGTCGGGTATCGTGGTCGCCGCGCGCGAAGAGCACCACGCGGCGCTGCTGCAGGCGCGCTCGGTCAACGGCGCCACGCCGGGCGAGCTGGAAAGCTTCCTGGCCGTGCGCGGGCTGCGCACACTGGCGCTGCGACTCGAGACCGCGCAGGGCAATGCGACCCGGCTGGCGCAATGGCTGGCCGGGCACGAGGCTGTTTCCAGGGTGCGCTACCCTGGCCTTGCCGGCGATCGCGGGTACTGCCTGGCGTCGTCGCGGCTCGAGGGCTTCGGCACGATCATCTCGTTCGACGTCGCCGGTAGCGCGGCGCAGGCCGACGCGGTGTGTGCAGCGCTCGAACTGGTACGACACGCCACCAGCCTGGGCTCGGTGGAATCGACCATCGAGCGACGCGCTGCACACGCCGGGCAGGAACACCTGCCGGAGACCTTACTCCGGCTCAGCGTGGGCATCGAGGACTGCGACGACCTGCGCGACGACCTCGAGCAGGCCTTCGCCAGGGCCGGCCTTTGAATCCGGGAGCTGGGTGATGAGCAGAAACGACAGGAACTGGTCGATGGCGGACGTCTCCGCCAAGAACGTAACTCGCCGCGTGGCGGTGGCCGGCGGGCGGATCCGGGTCGGCGCCGAGGCCTTCGAGCGCATTCGTGACGGCGGCATGCCCAAGGGCGACCCCCTGGCCATGGCGGAGATCGCGGGCATCCAGGCGGCCAAGCAGACGCCGGCCCTCATCCCGCTGTGCCACCCGATCTCGCTGAACCGGGTGTTGATCCACTCGGTATTGCGAGCCGAAGAACAGGCCGTGGACCTCTACTGCGTGGCGGAAATCGCGGAAAAGACGGGCGTCGAGATGGAAGCGCTGACCGGTCTGTCGGTGGCCCTGCTCACGATCTGGGACCTGACCAAGCCGGTCAACCCGGCGCTGGAGATCACCGCGCAGCGCCTGCTGTTCAAGTCCGGCGGCAAGCACGGCACCTGGGTGCACCCGGAGGGCCTGCCTGACGAGGTAAAAGCCATCCTTGAAGAACTCGGAATCGCCCAGTAGGAGGGGCGTAAGCCGCGATAAGAGGGTCGCCCTTTGGCGGCCCTTTGCAATTCCAGAACATTCGGTCGCCGCTTACGCGCCTCCTACAGAAGACAACGACCCGCGTCTCGGCACGGAGACGCCCGTGCCGTCCATCCGCTTTGGTGAACATCAGGCGACAGCGCCGAGTGCGCGGTGCGCGTAGGGGTCGATTGGGCAGGACGCCCAATCGAGGCAAGACAGCACAGGATGTGCTGTTTGCCGGCCCCGTGGGCGGGCCGCACGCGAGGGCACCCCGCAGGGGCGCTGAGCAGAGAGCCAAGGCGGATGGACGGTGCGGGTGGCGGGGTTACATTCGAAGGGCGGTCGCGGGCGAGCCCGCTCTTACAGGGTAGCCGGCGCGGATGGACGGTGCGGGTGGCGGCGCCATGGCCGAAGGGCGGGCGCGGGCGAGCCCGCTCTTACAGAGGGGCCTCTCGGGGGTGTGGTGGGTGGCCGTGCTCGGCGCAGCGCTGGCAGTTGACCCACTCGGCGCGGCCGTCGGCGTAGTGTTCTTTCTTCCAGATCGGCAGGCGTACTTTCAATTGGTCGATGACGTAGCGGCAGGCCTCGAACGCTTCCTGGCGGTGCGGCGAGGCGACGCCCACCACGACGGCCGCCTCGGTGATCTCCATCAGCCCGCCGCGGTGCACGGCGGCGGCCCGGGTCACGCCGAAGCGTTCCCTGGCCTCAGCCAGGATACGCTCGCCTTCCTTCAGCGCCAGCGGCTCGTAAATCTCGTATTCCAGCCGCAGCACCGGCTGACCCTCGTTGTGGTCGCGCACCCAGCCTTCGAACTGTGCGTAGCCGCCGCAGCTCCTGTCGACCAGGCAATTGCGGAACGTATCGAGGTCTATCGGTGATGAAGTGATTTCGAAATTCTTCATCCGCCTGCAACCGGTGGGAAAAAGAGCACCTCGTCGCCGTCCGAAACCGGCGAATCCCACTGGACCATTTCGTCGTTGATCGCGACCAGCGAGGCGTCCCAGGCCACCAGGCCGGGGTGACGTTGCCGGCATTCCTCGAACAACGCGCCGGTGCTCGGCGCGCCGCTGTCCACGGTTTCGGTTTCGAGGCCGGTCGCTTCCCGGAACGCGGCGAAATAACGTACGGTCACTTGCAAGGGCTCATCCTCCGATTCGGTACATCTCGACCTTGTCCTGGTCGTGGCCCGGCTGGCCGCGCTCCTCGCTGTAGCGATCCTTCCGGGACGCCCAGACGTCGTGGATGCGTTGTTGCAGTTCTTCGGCGTTGCCGGAGTGGCGGATCAGCGGCAGCAGGTTCGTGCCATGGTTGGAGAACAGGCAGGTGTAGAGCAGGCCGTCCGCGGTGATGCGTGCGCGCGTGCAGCCGCCGCAGAACGGTTCGGTGATGGAACTGATGAAGCCGATTTCGCCCTGGCCGTCGCGGTAGCGGTAGCGACGCGCGGTCTCCGCGGGGTTTTCCGAGGGCAGCCGGTCCAGCGGCCAGCGCTGGTCGATACGCGCCACCCACTCGGCGCTGGGCACGACCTCGTCCGGGCTCCAGTGGTTGCTGTTGCCGACGTCCATGTACTCGATCAGGCGCACCGGGTGGTTGCTGCCGCGG
>Ga0180435_10007037_pt1 | contig 10749 bp, 13 predicted proteins | sample SS_ome_3_FD_132467 | JGI IMG/M metagenome (GOLD analysis project Ga0180435, IMG submission 132467) | Hypersaline lake sediment archaeal communities from the Salton Sea, California, USA - SS_3_S_1 metaG | ecosystem: Environmental > Aquatic > Non-marine Saline and Alkaline > Hypersaline >... | reverse complement strand
TACGGTTCAAACAAAAAAACACCCCGCCGCAGTCCGACAGGGTGAACGGTTAAAATAACTCAGTATTTCCACATTGCAAGTATGTCCATTGCATTTTTCCCATAATTGCATAAACAACATGGCTTCGATCAGCTCCTGGCCAGGGTGGCCTATATTTTGTGCATCAATATCACATCCGGGCCGATAAAGTCGATCTCCGCACGGAAATGCCGGGCAAGGTAAGTGAAGGTGCTACGGCTGTAAAAACAGATATGCGTCAAATCTCTGATATAGTGCCATTGACTGAATGCCGCTTGGTCTATCACCAGTTTGGTCATGATGCCCATCCATCCGCCCGGTTTCAGCATCCTGAACAGGGATGAAATATCCTTGCCGGGATCCCGCAAGTGTTCGAAAACCTCGGTGGCACAGATGAAATCATACATTTTGGAGAATTCAGCAGGTTCGTTGAAAAAAAGCGGATCATAAAGATCCACAAGAAGGCCGTGTTCAGCCAGCATGGCGGGCAGGGTCGGGCCCGGACCGCAGCCAAAGTCCAGCCCTGATTGCCCAGGTTCCAGCTTTTCCAACAGGGGCGTGCTCAAGCGAGAAAGAAAACAGCGGTAACCCGGATCCTCGGCACAGTTTTCATGCAGATCATAGATCGCCTTTTCTGCCCTTGCACTGAGCCAGTACATGGGGGGAACGAAAACCAAATCGCAGCTGGAACAGCGTCGGTAATGCCTATATTTGTCCGCGAAAAATGGATGGGAATCTGCATCACCGCACAGGGGGCAGGGGTGCTCCTGTTCATATGATTTCATCTGTTCAGCCTGAATGCCATATATTTGATGATGTCTCCCCGCTCCCTGGCGGCCTTTTCATAGGCCGAAACCACATGGGCCGTCCGGCGCCGCCCTTCATCTTCCGCGTGGATGTCGTCCGCAGTCGCCAGGATCTGCCCCCCCTGGGCCGTCACAGATGCCCGGGTAAAGTCAAAAAACATGTCACTGTCGGTCTTCAGGTGTACCATCCCACCCGGCACCAATAGGTGCGCATAGGTATCCAGAAACGGGCCGGCTGTCAGCCGGAACTTGATGGTCTGGTTTTTTGGGTACGGGTCCGGAAATGTGAGCCATATTTCGTTTATCGTATTCGGGGGAAAAAAATCCCGGATGCGCTCGATCCTGGCGTGCAGGAACAGGATGTTTGCAAGGCCCGCTTCCAACGCTTTCTCCGCACCCACACAGATGCGGTGGCTTTTGTTGTCAACTCCCACATAAAGCCGGTCCGCATTGTCCCTGGCAAAGGCCAGTGCGTGCTCCCCCTTTCCGCAGCCCAGTTCGAGGACCTTTTCCATGCCTTTGAAACGCTCTGCATCCCAAGGGTATGACCCGGGCGGCGGCGACACTCCGAACCCGGCAAAGGTGACATTGGGCAGCTGTCTGACCCGGGCATATTTTTTAAGCTTGTTTTTCGGCATTTTCAACTATCCAGAGGCCAGAGAACGGAGTACAGACGACAGAAGAGCGCCTGTTCTTCGGGGTTAAGTACTGATCAAAAGTAATCAGCAATTGGTGATTAATTATTAAACTAACAGATTGTTTTAATAGCTAATAATCAATAAGTAACAAGCAATTGTTAACGGGATGCCATCCGTTCCCTGACCTCTGGCTTCTGTTCTCCGTCCTCTGGCTTTTGGCCTTTGCGGTTAAAGATCTAAACGGACAACTACTGTACGGTGAGTTTACTTTTGTGGTTTTACACTGAAAATCGAACAGGTACTGATGCCGTGGGCTATCAGCTTGCCGGCCTTTATTTTCAGATAACCTTCCACTGTTGCCAGGCGCCGGCCCACGTGCACGGGACGGGCCTCGCAGCGCAACACACCGGTTTGCGTTGTCACAGGGCGGATGAAGTTCACTTTTATTTCGACAGTGGAGCAGGTCTTGCCATGGGGCAAGGTCGTGATAACCGATGCGGTCATGGCCGTGTCCAGAAGAGTAGATAGGATGCCACCGTGTACCGTTGCAAAGGGATTGTAATGATACTCGGCAGGATCGAGTTCGAAAACAGCCAAACCCGTATCGACCTCACGGACCCGGTACCCCAGAAGCGCGGCCGCCGGAGCGGGGCTGATCCGGCCCTCCTTGATGGCCCTCAAATAATCCAAACCGGAAATGGACGCCATTGCATCCCGCTTATTCGTTTCCGGGTCTGCCCAGGATATGGTTCTTTCTCTTTTCACAATGTCGTCTTTCATTTAACATATGCCCCCATGAGCAATCTGTTCTTGGGTGTAATCTCCCCGGGAATTTTCTGGGTTACGATCCCATAGCCTGCGGAACTGATTTTCAGCGCCCTCATCGTATCCACAGCCAGCGGCTTATCCATCCACCCCTGGAGGCCGCCCGTAGAAGATGCCCCCACATCATGGCAGCAGGGCAGAACCGCCACCCGGGCATGCTTTTCAACAGCCTTGTCGAGAATCAGGATCCAAAGGGTCAAGAACTCAAGGAGCCACGTGTTTTCGTTTCAACGTTTTTTAAACTTCGTTCATTTTCTTTCACGTGAAAGAAAGCGAACCAAAAGAAAACGCCCGTAAGACGCTCTCTTCCTGCGCTTCTTAAAGGGAGAGCAAAAAACAATGCGTGTCAGCCCCATTTTGGGGGCGTCCTGACTCATCAGCTAACAACGCTGAAACGTATTAGTCCATCACTCAACCCCTTGACCCCTCGAAACCTTGAACCGCAAAAGCGAGCGCATTCCCCGCAGCTTGCTGCCGGGTTAGTGAGCGAATCAAAAATAGGCAGAATTCCATACGGTCAAAGATATCTCGCGGCTTACCGCGAGGTTCTTCAATCCTAAATCATCATAACGGATAAGCGGTTGTATATAAAGTTAATTACAACTACAACCAATCGGGATATGATCCTCTTTTTTTAGTAGCCGACAACCGATTGCGTTCATATCTCATCTGCCCGCATTAGCGACGCTTTTTTCAAAGGGGCAAAAACCAGGGCGCGGCCCCACCAGTGGGTGGTTCCTGCAGGTGTCCGGCCGTTTTTCATAAATTCGACATTTTCGAGTGTTGCTTTCAAGGTAGAGGCAGTCGCCATTGGCAAAGCGCACCAGTGTAAAGACCTGGTTCTTGGTGGAGTAGCGTTCCACGACCCCGGCCTTTTTCAGTTTTCTGGTCAGCTGTTTTACCGGCTCCCCGGCTTCGAATTCCGTTATCAGGCCCATGCGAACCAGATCCGATACTTTCATCTCCACGGGCATGGTACAGCACAGCGCCCTGCACACCTTGCATAGCTGTTGCTTGTAAGGCGTCCACGTGGAAAGGTCATCAACATCTACCCTGGCTGCTTTTTTCTGTTGCATGGCTTCTATTGCTCAATCAATACCAACCCGCAAACAGTGGCCATTTTGGTTTTTGTCCGGCCGTTGTCTTCGAAAACCCAGTTCATCTTCCAACCGGCGGTTTTGAAAAGGCTGGCCACATCTATGCCGAATCCGGACATGGAAGGCCTTGCTTGATCGGGATTGCGGCAGGTGCCTTTATCAGACAAGGCCTGGCATTCACCATGGTCTGGGCAGAACAGCTCCTTGCACGAACCGCCGGCAAAGCCTAGCGCTTGTTTAAATCCCATTTCAAGGGCCGTCTGTTCGATACCGGCGGCAGTGGTGTGCAGCAGCCGGAACACCTCGAAGCGTTCGCTGGAAAAAAGGATGTCAGATGGAACATCGATTTTAAAAAGCACGGCCCGGTCAAATGTTTTCAGGCGTTTTTTAATAATTGCAGGGCCGGCAACGTTGGGCGGACAGCTTTTGGATCTGCCGTAGTGCTCGCATCCCGGCTCCAGACAACGTTCGGCAAGTTCATCCCGCACCACAATGTTGTCGGCAGAAATAAGCTCTACGCCGGTAGCCCCCAGGTCAAGGGCACGTTTGGTCAGTACTGCCATCTTCTCGCCAATATCTGCCTGTGTACGCTGCCCGTTTCCCTTAAAAGCCATCAGGCTCACATCCATGTCATCATCAGGCATCCTGATAAGGCGTTCAAATCCAAAATCCAGTTTCTCCAGCAAACGAATTGAGGGTGCATTGTCCTGGCTGACAATGGCGACGACTTTTTCCAGTCTAAGCTTGCCCGTGGCATGGGCCATGACCGCCGATGCAGCCTCGAGCGCATAGCCTTTTCTGCGATGTTCGGCCAGGAAGGCATACCCAATATCCACATGGTCCAAAAAGTCGCGCTGCAGCAGCCCGCACATGCCAATGGAAGCACCACTGTCCTTCAGGCTTACCCGCCAGAGGCCGAAGCCGAATTCCGAGTAACTGGCCAGGGGGCCGTCCTCAAGGTAGCGTTTTGCATCTTCCTTGGAACGAACACCCTTGTCAGCAATATGCTGGATAAAGGCGGGTTCATTTAAAAGCGCGACAACGAAACCCGCATCGTCCATCGTGAATTCACGAATCAGCAGCCTTTTGGTTTCCAAAAGCACTATGCTGCTCCTGACAAGTAATTACTGCAGCTCACGACCTGGGCATATGCCGATTCCAGGGCAGCCATAAACGAGGCATGCACATCCGCCGCCTGTATTGTTTTCCCTTCAAATTCCAGATTCCTGGTGGCGCAGGCATCATGAACCAGGATACAGGCAAAGCCCAAGTCGGCTGCCGCCCGGGTGGTGGCATCGATGCACATGTGGCTCATGGCGCCGCAGATCACCACCTGTTCCACGCCTGCGCCTTTCAATTCATCCAGAAGCACTGTCTCCCGGAAGCTGTTGGGAAAGTGTTTCTGAATGATGGTTTCGCCTGCCAGTGGCGCTATGGCTGGATTCAGTTCAGCGCCCTTGGTATCTGGCAGGAAAAACGCTGCTCCCTCATAATTGGCAATGTGCTGGATGTGGAAGGTCGGCCATGCGTTGGTTCGGAACAGGCCCAGCAGTTTGCCGGCATTTGCGGCGGCCGCATCCATTCCCGCCAGCTCCATTTTTCCGTCAATAAAATAGTCGTTCTGAATATCAACGAGAATCAGTCCTTTATTCATCATTCATTCCCTTTCGCCAGATGGTGATAACGGGCTATGAGCTATAAGCTAATTCCTATTGCCCTTGAAACCTTGGCCCCTGAATCCCCGCCTGGGAGGCTGTGTCACAATACGTCATCCCGGCCAAGTCCCACGATTTGCCATGAGTTTTAAAAAGTCGTGGGATGCGAGCCGGGATCCAGAATAAGCTGAAATCAAAAGAAAACATAGTAAAATTTGTCTTTCCTGGGTTCCGGATCTCTTCTCGCCACAGGACGAGATTCATCCGGAATGACGGCTCGCCCACATTACGACACAGCCTGCTGCGCGGGGATGATCTAGGGAACACCCCGATGGCTCGATTAATTGTATTTTCCTGCCTTGGCATTCTCCAGCGCCAGCACGACATTGCGCTGAAAAATGTCAAACGTATAACCGGTATTCAGCCAATCAAATTTACGTTTAAACGTTTCCTCTGAAATCATAGCCAGTTCCGGCAGATGGCAGGTTCTTTCCCATTCCGCGGCCTGCTTCTGAAAAGAGCGCGTCATCTTTGTGGCCAATGGCCGTTCAATGTGTTTTTTATTCCAGGGGCAGGCATCCTGACAGATCTCGCAGTCAGCGATTCTGTTCTCCATAGCCGCCTGGACCGCATCAGGCAGGTTTTCCACTGCCAGGCAATAGGACATGCATCTGTTTCTGTTCAGCACATAGGGCGTTTCTAGGGCCCCCAATGGGCATGCCTGCTGGCACTTGTCGCAATCGCGGCACCTGTTGGGTTCCGCTTTTTGATTGTGGTCGAGCTCAGCATCGGTGATGATACCGCCCAGGGCCAGGAAGGTGCCAAATCGTTTTGAAATCAGCAGGGAATGTTTGCCCTGCCAGCCCAGGCCGGCCCTGACGGCAGCCAGTTTCAACGGCAGGACAGAGCCTTCATCGGTTGTACCGTCACAGATAACGGTTTTATATCCCTTTGCGTTCAAGAACTTGACCAGGGGCTCCAGGGGGTTGACCATATCCAGAAAATAGCCTGATAGATACAAGCGGCTGGTGCGGCCGTACCAGGGGTCCTGCCAAACCGGCAGGGTGATGCCGCCGATGTAAATCCCGGCCACAATGATGGTTTTGGCATCGAGCAGGGAAAGTAAAGGGTCCCTTCTAATGGAGTGATTCATCCTGTAGTCTTTGAACGCGGATGCATCGGCAAACCCGATAGCGTCCAGGCCTGATGCTTCTGCCAAGCTGTTCAATTTATCGGTCAAGGTATTGTTCAGCATTTTACCTCCTGCCGGCCAACCCTGAATACTTGATTTATTTTGCGAATGTATCTAATACCTAACCCGGATAGACCGGAAAAGATATAAAGCATTTATCACGAAAAGCCGAAAGTCCAAAAAAACGAAAAAGACCATGAATATTATCTTGCTTTCCTGATTTCGTGCTTTCGTGATTGAATTTATTTTTATCCATTAAAATGAAAACGGCCGCTATAGGTACTACAATGAATGTACAGCACAATCAACCGTTGGAAGGAAACAGATGGAGCAAAAACTCAGAGACAGCGCCCAACGGGTGCAGGACTTTCTGACTGCCAGGGGATTCGCCTTCGAGGTCAAGGAATTACCGGGTTCCACCCGCACCTCCCAGGAGGCTGCCGACAGCATCGGGTGCCGTGTGGCCCAGATTGCCAAATCGCTCATTTTCAGAGATAAATCCACGGAAGACGCCATCCTGGTGATTGCCTCGGGCGTAAACCGGGTAGACTTGAAAAAGATTAAAAAGGCCACCGGACTGAAACTGGGCAGAGCAGATGGAAATTTTGTCAAGGAAAACGTTGGATTTGCCATTGGCGGCATTCCGCCGGCAGGCCATCTTGCCCCGTTGAAAACCCTGCTGGACCCGGATCTCAAACAATATGAGGTGATCTGGGCGGCAGCCGGCACGCCGTTTGCCGTTTTTCAACTGAAACCAGCCGACCTGGTGCCGCTTACCCTTGGCACCTGGGTTGATATGGCATTGGATTGAAGATTGAGCGCCAAAGGCACCTATGCACTGATCCTGTTCTTGAAAAAGGGCGTCAGGCTGCAGATTGGCAAGTTGGGAAGTTTTGACTTCAAGCGCGGCACCTATGCTTATGTGGGCAGCGCCTTCGGCCCCGGTGGCCTGGATGCACGCTTGAAGCACCATTGCATGCTATCTGCCAAGCCCCACTGGCACATTGACTACCTGCGCAGGGCTGCCACACTGAAGGACATCTGGGTTTCCGCTACCCCACAGCGTTCTGAACATGCCTGGACCAAAAGGCTTTTAAGCCTTGACACCAGCCAATGTCCGGTCAAGGGATTCGGTTCCTCTGACTGTCGTTGTTATTCCCACCTGGTCTACTTCGACCGCAAGCCCTCTTCTGTGACCATTTCCAGCACGTTGGCAGGTGCCTTCCAAATCCATCCCGGGCACCCTGCCCCTATTACGGAATGGCCTGTATGAGGCCCTTGACCCAACCTTCCGGGTTGGTGAAAACGGTTTCGTGGCCCCCGTCTATTTTCACCAGATTGAATTCGCCCAATTCCGCCTGGGCCATGCCCAGGTAAGCCCCGGGCGGCAGAGACGTGTCATCCTTGCAGAAAAGTACCGAAACCGGGATGTCCAGCGCTCTGAAAGGAGCCGTCTTGACAGGGGTTGTAAACAGCGCAAACGGCTGGGGAACACATTTTTCCATAACAGCATCCTGATCCGTCTGACTGTCGCCGGTCATCAGGGTGTCGCGAATGAATTCAGGGATGACCGGCACCGAATTGTCAGGGGAGGCCTTGGCTGCCATGCTCAGCCCTTCAGCCGCTTCGGGCGGAACCAGGTCAAATTGGGCTTTACCGTCCGGCAACAGAAAGGTGTTATAAAACACCATGCGCTCGATTTTATCAGCTGCCTGGGGAGCAGCAGCCTGAAGTACGAAACCCGCACTGGAATGTCCCACCAGAACCACCGGTTCGGCCTGCTTTCTTAGGACATCGACCACTGCATCCACAATGATGTCAAACGTAATGCCGCCGCGCTCTTCTCCAGGGCTGTTCCCCGGATAGGTGGGTGCTTCAGCCGTATGCCCTGCGGACTCTAAAAGTTTGATGGCTTCATCAAAAACCCAGCCGCCGTGCCAGGCACCGTGAACCAGTACAAAATGCTTTCCCATTGCTGACTCCTTTTGTCCGAATAAAGAAAATTATTTTTATTTTGACTAACCACCTATTTTAATAACGAGTAATCAATACTTAATGGCTAATTGTTCTCTGGCCTCTGTCCTCCGACCTCCGACGCACCGTCCGCTAGGGCTTTACCACCGCGTAGTGGGCGTAAATGAGATTGTCACCCAGGCGGCTGACCTTCACAAGGGCCAGATCCATGGAAACATCCCCTTTAAACAGCGGTACGCCCGACCCGAAAATAATTGGCGAATAGGTCAGGATGACCTCATCGATCAGACCCTGTTTGGCAAAAAGGGCGTTTATGGTGGCCCCGCCTGACACAACCGCATGCTCATACCCATCACTCTCCAGCGATTTCAAGAGCTTATCCGGTGGTAAGCCGGTAAAGACCACATTGTCCCAGGCGGTCTTCCTGTCCTTCCTCCGGGTGAGAATAATCACTTTGCGACCGGGCAACGGCTGGTCCAGCGTCTCGAAGGTTTTGGCCCCCATGATCACCACCCCGGCTTTTTGCGTAAATGATTTAAACAGTTTTTTGTCTTCCGCAGCCGTCCAGTCCGTCAGATGGGTGTCGTCCCGACCGATCAGGCCGTCTGCCGTCAAAGCCATTAATAGGGTTACTTTCATTTCAGTGATCCAAACGTACAGGAAAGCATTCCGGGTTCGTGAAAACCTTGATGATTACAATGAGGAGGATTCTATTGTCGCCGAGAAAAAATTTCTAAAATATGTCTTGCTGCAGGCAGCGTCGGCAGCAAGGTCAGGACATCTTTTCAAACTTTCTTAAAGCGTACAAGGTCGTCTTCAGGTCAGTTCAGCGAGCTTCTTTCTCAGCAGCTCCACCTCTTTCTTACACTTGAGCAGCTCGGATGTGGTTTCCCTTAAGCGGTTGGCCAGGATCTCGGCAAAACTCCTGAAGACAACGTACTTGATGTCGGAGCGCTTTTCCTTGGGCATCTGGTCAATGACCGAGATGTCGGTTGCCAGGCAGACGGTCTTGTCTATGGCTTCCACTGACGCGGAGCGGACGGTTCCGCCGATGATGCCCATCTCTCCGAACACATCCCCGATGCGCCGCAGGGTGACCAGCTCCTTCCCGTCCTTGACAATCTTGGCTTTTCCGGTCACCAGATAGAATATCCAGTTGTCATGGGAACCCTCCGTAAGAATTGTTTCACCGGGTTCGAATTGCTTCAGCTTGGCCATTGCCAGCAGTTCTTTAAGATCTGCTTCACTCAACAGTTCCAGGACGGGAATCTGTTTTAGCTTTTCGATAAGCTCCGAATTGTCTTTAAGAAAGTCTGTTTTCACTTGTTTTGCTCCGTTTTATTGCGGCCAGTGGATAATGCTTGGGAGTGCCTGATATCTGGCGGAATACATTTGATCTAAACCACAGAACCTATACGTTGTCAACGCGATCAGTCTTCCTGGAGTTCCTTGATATTGGCGTATCCGTCCAACGCTTCAGGATTGGCCAGTGCATCCTTGTTGGAAACGGTTTCATTCTGGATAACTTTCTTAACGGCGATCTCTACCTTTTTCATATTCAGGGTGTAGGGTACATCCGTTACGGCAATGATCTTGGCCGGCACATGTCTTGGCGAGGCATTGACGCGGATGGTCTGCCTGATTTTGGCCTTAAGCGTTTCGTCCAGGGTAAAGCCCTCGGCCATCTTGACAAACAGAATGACCCGCACGTCATTCTTCCAGTTCTGACCCACCACCACGCTGTCGGCCACCGCTTCGACCTGGTCGATCTGGCGGTAAATTTCAGCCGTACCGATGCGGACGCCTCCGGGATTCAGGGTTGCATCCGAGCGGCCGAACATAACCACACCGCCCCTTTCCGTGACAACGATGTAGTCCCCGTGACGCCACACACCGGGGTAGACGTCAAAATAGGCGGAATGATATTTTTTGAAATCCGGATCATTCCAGAAATGCACCGGCATGGACGGAAACGGTGCCGTGCAGACCAGCTCGGCTTGTTCGTTAACCACATTCTCGCCGTTTTCGTTCCAGGCCTGGACGTCCATGGCCAGGCCCCGGCACTGTAATTCCCCGGCATACACCGGCCCCATGGGGTTGCCCAGGGCAAAACAGCCGTTCAGGTCTGTTCCGCCGGCAATACTGGCCAACTGGAGGTCGGACTTGACGGCTTCGTAGATAAACTCGAAGCCTTCGATGGACAGGGGGGAGCCCGTGGAAAGCACGGCCCTCAATTTGGAAAGATCGTACTGCTCCTTGGGCTTCAGCCCGGTGGCCTGGAGGGCGGCAATGTATCCCGCGCTGGTCCCGAACACCGTGAGGCCTTCGTCCTGGGCCATCTCCCACAAAACACCAGGGGACGGGTGAAAGGGATTGCCGTCGTAAAGCACCAGCGTTGCACCCACCCCGAGTGAACTGACCAGCCAGTTCCACATCATCCATCCACAGGTCGTAAAGTAGAAGATGGTGTCCTCACGTTTCAGGTCCGTGTGCAGCATAAGCTCCTTGAGGTGATGGATCAATATACCCCCGGCACTCTGCACC
>Ga0180435_10007035_pt1 | contig 10752 bp, 8 predicted proteins | sample SS_ome_3_FD_132467 | JGI IMG/M metagenome (GOLD analysis project Ga0180435, IMG submission 132467) | Hypersaline lake sediment archaeal communities from the Salton Sea, California, USA - SS_3_S_1 metaG | ecosystem: Environmental > Aquatic > Non-marine Saline and Alkaline > Hypersaline > Sediment... | reverse complement strand
GCAGATAACTTGTTGAATGTACTTGAAATATCGCTTTGCCGAGAGATGATCAATATATCAAATATATTCAATAAGATAGGGCAACTCGCAACACAAATCATATAATCTTTTCTTCATGAGATATACCAAATATCTACCGGGTAAACAGTCGAGTGGACCAAGGGAACCTCCCCCTCAGTCTCTCACAGACACGGACGTGAACCTCTCGGTTCATCCGGCTCCTATCGACCAGCCGATTGTCGCGTTAATCGCCAATGTGCGAACAGATACGACATTCTTTTCGCGATACGCCTAAGCCAATAAAAGGCTCTGCGCTTACGTCGGCGTAACTTTTTGTATTTCCGCATGGCCCATCGTTGCAATGAACCGTTGAGTTGTCTTACAACAGGGTGAAGCGCCGATTTATAAAACTGTCCATAATAATTCACCCAACCCCGAATAATTGGATTGAACGTGCGGGCCAGGTCTTTGAGGGACTTGTCGGTCATCCGGTGTAGTCGCCAGCTTCTAATGGTATTGCGCATGGATTTGGCCGCTTCATTGCTCACAGCTGGAAGAAAGCTTACAAAGAATTTTCCCTTCCGAGATTTCGCCCTTCGGGGCCGAAAAGTATATCCCAAAAAATCGAATTTCTCGTTTGGATAGTTCCCTTTCCTGATTGTATCCTTACAATAAACGATCTTAGTCTTCTCAGGATTCAGTTCCAACCGACACTGCTTGAGGCGTCCCTCAATAACCATCTTGATCCATTTAGCTTGCTTCTTGCTCCTGCAATGCACAACAATGTCGTCGGCATAACGTTCAAACGGTATGTTTTTGTAGTTACGCCGCAGCCATTCATCAAGTGCATAGTGTAAAAACAGGTTAGCTAGAAGCGGACTGATCACCGAGCCTTGTGGTGAACCTTTCTCGCGGTTGACGAGTGTGCCGTCCGCTATCTGCACTGGGGCTTTTAACCACCGCTCAATATAGAGCAATAGCCATTTGCTATCCGTGTGCTTACGAACCGAACGCATCAGCAACTCATGGTCGATGTTGTCGAAGAAACCCTTGATGTCAAGATCAACAACCCAGTTGTAACGCCAACATCTTCTGCGCGCTACTCCTATGGCCTCAATCGCTGACTTCCCAGGTCGATAACCATATGAGTCCGGATGGAAAAAGGGATCAACATCCGGCTCAAAATACATCTTGGCTACCATCTGTGCGATCCGATCCGATACCGTCGGAACGCCCAGTTCTCTTAGGCCACCACCCTTTTTGACGATTTCAACCAATAATACCGCTGGCGGAAAGTAGCTGCCCGAAGACATGCGATTCCAGATCTTGTAAAGATTCTTCTTTAAGTCCCTCTCAAAATCCGCAATTGACTCCCCGTCAACACCGGCTGCCCCTTTGTTCGCCTTTACCCTGATGTACGCTTCAAATACAACTCGCTTGGAAATGTTAAACGGCTTTGCTTTACCCAATGGCTCCTCCCATTTGCTGGTTGACCAAATCGTAAAGCTGATCGATGCAACCCCTTCGCTCCATTCCCATTACAGAAACTTCGTCACTACTACGGGTTGCTCCGCCCCTGTGCTTCGCATCGGTACTCTCATTCTCATGGGGTCTCCACTTGAATTTCTCCCTTAACATCGAAACGACAGGTTCCCACGTTCCACGCAAAAGCCTAACTCAGATTCACGCCATCTTTACGCCGGAGGCCGTTAAGGCAATATACAGGCTCCCCCTAAACTCATCCTGAACCCAATATAGTAGCTCAGTTTTGACCTCGTCCATAATCTTTCGACGCCTCATCGAATGGTTCGTTTGCACTCGTCTCTCTGAGTCACACCTGCCACGATCCGTTGCCGTGACTTTTCCTAAACGCTCACTACCCTGGCTCTTTACCAACGCAGCTTTAGGTGGTTTGAAGCCTGCGCCTGTACGCCGGCTTCGAGGGGCCCGCCCTCATCTTTTGCGCAGTTGCGCACACTTTATATTAAAGTGCGCTCGTGGCGCACTATATTGAGATTGTAAAACGAAAAAAAAGACATAAAAACAGAAAGATATCTGCCAGCCGACCTAAAATCCATTAGGCTTAAAGATAACATCAATCTTTTCAATTTATAAAGGTAATTGAAAATTCAGATCACCAGCGAGCCGCCCTTAAGTAAAACTTGAGCTTTACAGATAAGCACAATCATTAATAACGACCAGTATCGGTCCCATGAATTATTCAAAGATCTTCGATAAATCACGACTCGATGTTTTGATATATGCCGGGAGGGCAGAGGCCTCAGGCATGTGAGCAGTAGTGCGGGCATAGGGATGGCATCAAGAGCGCGTCAAATGTCGTTTCTTTTCCGCGGATGACCAGGACAAGAGCATGTCAAGGCTCTCCAGGAAGCTGCGGGGAAACAGATTATTCACTTGAAAGAGAAAACGATCATTTCCGAGATGCTCCATGAGGCGATACAATCACAGACAAACAAGGAAATAAAAGAAAACACCGTCAATCAAATTGAGTGGGCCGAGAAAACAGCCCATGTCCTTGCAAACTATCTGAAATCCTAAAAGACAAAGTCAATGACCACCGACCTTGACGGTGGCTTATGATTGGAGTTAAAATTGGTTGTTGGCACAAAAATAATTTTTGAGTGCGGTTAATTGATCCCAGTATTTAGCGAAGACAAGGGGGTCAGGTCTTGATTCTTTGCTATTGTCAAGAGTGAAGACCTGACCCCGATGTTTTTTCAAAAATGATTAATTTACACCGGCAAGGCTTTTGCTCATAGTTGCAAAAACAACCTGCCAAGGTATATGTATAATGAATTATTCATGCTAGAGGAACTTGTTAAACCGCGAGGAGATTTATATGAGCAGCATGGGCGGATTGTTATTCTTGGCCATCATCGGCGGCGTTGCCGTGACCCTGCAAGGGCAGTTTATGGGCTTGATGGACCAGCAACTGGGCACACGTGAAAGCGTTTTTATTACCTACGTTAGCGGCGGCATCCTCATCGGGCTTGCCATGCTTGCAGCCCGCGGTGGCAACCTGAAGGCGATACAACAGGTGCCCTGGTATGCACTCAGCTCGGGAATTATAGGTCTGGTCATCGTCGCAACAATCGGATACACCGTCCCCAGGTTGGGAATTGCCAAAGCATTTACGGTTATCGTTGCAGCCCAATTTCTGGTGGCCGCAATCGTGGACCATTTTGGTTTAATGGGCGCCAGCGTTCGGCCCATGGATTTAACCCGGCTGGGGGGCATGGCCTGCCTGGTTTGTGGCGTGTGGTTGATGGTCAAGTGAAGTGACTAAAGTGAGCTAAAGTGACTGAAGTGAACTAAAGTTATGGAATTCTATCTCTTTATATAAATGTTAGAGCGAGGCGATTCCTGAACTTTAGGCTCTTTAAATTTTAGCTCACTTAAAACTATAAAGATCCCAATATGGTGGGATCAATATAATGCGGTTTGCCCATGAAGCTTTTAATATAATCCAGCATGATAGCGGCCCGTAATTCACGCGGATCCATATTTTCCACCTGTCCATCGGACACGACATCAGCAACCCAACCGGTAGACAGTTCCTTACGGTCAGCATGATCTTCCCGAAACGATTTTAGATAAACCAGGTATAATTGCTGTAATTTACCGATTTCCATAGTCTTAATTCTGGCAAATATTTCAACCATAGCAGATACTTCTGGAAGGGCCGGATTTTCCACTACAGCCTTAAAAGCGCGCTCGTAGCGTAGCAGCCCCCTGTGAATATGGTGTTCTTTCACCATGTTGATGCTACGCCAACCGGCATTAAGCCATTTGAAAGCACCGCATTTCACCTGGGGTGTACCACCCGGAATTTCATAATAGACAACCGCCGAAAAGGAATCATACATGTAGGATTTTATCCATCCCAACCCAGACTTATTGAGACCCTTCTTACCTGAGTAGAGATAGTTCCAATCGTCATCAGAGCCCAAGACCAAGCCTTTTTTGCCTACGTCTGAGACGTCAGTCTGTTTGCTAAGTGATATCAAAAGGTTGTTGCCATTATGTTTTGTCAAAATCAACGTACGATCCAATCCGTAACGATAGTAGCCACCGGTGTTGAGATCCGGTGTATTTTCAACGACCTCATGCCCCCTGGCGATAATCGGCTTCTTATCTGTGTCCAGGAATTCCCATAGTTTCGGCATGGCTTCGCGGCCATCTTCGAAACGGGTCCAGTAAGATAGCCTGACTGAGGATGGATTGGTTAAGAATGATGGCAGGTCCGGATTGTAGGACAGCTTGAGAATCTGGCGTAAATCTTTATCAAAGTTAAACTCGTGATAGGCTGACGTCATCTCAAAAGGGCCATCTGAATGGTAGAGATGATCTTCTTTTTTGGAAGCCAGCAGGAAAGCTGTGAGATCATTGATCAATTTGGAATCCACAAGCTGTGTGCCATCGGGACTGTTCAAGTCCCTGAGATGCTCAAAAACCGGATTTAAGGCGCCGGGTATTTTCTCCAAGGTCAAACGGTGCTCGGACCAGGCGGTCAAGGGAATTTGTAGAAAAACGCAGATTACCAGTAGTTGCAGCCCGAGCGTACACAGCTTGTTGCGGATCGCGTCACCAAAGAAGTTTTTTGGAATCATATAATCCATCTGCATGATATAATTGAACTTAATAGAGCGATATTTGAAATAAAAAGGCCTATTCCAATTGAATAGGCCCCGATTTTGGCCATTTTTTGTGTAACGACTACTATACGTTCATAAACCGAGTTGTCAATCTTAAAGCTTCAAGCTCTCAGCCATAGCTATAAGCTGCTGATAGCTGATAGCTCATAACATAATGCTCTTTTCGAATAGAAAAGTTCCGATTATCTCCTTCATAATCTCCGTTGTCCCGCCCCCAATGGATAGGATTCGGTTGTCTCGAAACAATCGTTCCACCAGATAACCGCGCATATACCCGTAGCCACCAAATATCTGTACGGCATCATAGGTAATTTTGTCACTCACTTCGCAGGCAAAATTTTTGGCCATGCTGATTTCCTTGACCTGGTTGTGGCCGGCATCAATTTTGGCAGCTATCCGGTAGGTAAATTCGCGGCTGACTTCCAAACGGGTTGCCATATCAACCAATTTGTGACGAATCACCTGAAATCCCTGCAATTTTCGGTTAAAAGCCTCCCGCTCCTTAACATATTCGAGACAGGCCTCATAGGCCATTTGTGCGGTCGTATTGGCCATGAGGGCCAAAGCTAGGCGCTCTCCCTGAAAATTTTCCATGATACCATAAAAGCCCTGGTTTTCCGCTCCGATGAGATTCTCCACCGGCACCAAGCAATCATCCAGAAAAATCTGGGCTGTGTCCGAAGCCCACCAACCGGTTTTCTTAAGTTTATCGGAAACACTGTAGCCGGGGGTGCCCGATTCAATCACAAGCAGGCTGATGCCATGGGCGCCGGCCTCACCGGTCCTTACGGCACAGGTGATCTGATCCGCCCGGTAACCGCTGGTGATAAAAGTTTTACTGCCATTAACCCGGTAATGATCGCCTTCGCGAACTGCAGTTGTCTCCAGGTTGGCCACATCGGATCCCCCGCCGGGCTCGGTCACAGCCAAGGCGGCAATTTTTTCACCGGCCAGAACCGGGGTGATGAAGCGTTCTTTCTGTGCGTCGGTCCCCTGGGATAGAATCGGGGGCAAAGCAATATTGAGAGAACCGATACCGGCCGCTAAACCACCCGATCCGGATCGCATCAATTCCTCGGTAACCGCAACCCGAAAAAAGATATCACCGGGAATCCCGCCATACTCTTCTGGAAAACCGGTGCCGAGAATGCCGACCTCGGCCGCTTTTTGATAAAGCTCTCGTGGGAATTCACCGGCCTCCTCCCAATCGTCGATATAAGGTCGAATTTCTTGATCAACGAATTCCTTGACCGATCGCCGTACCAGGTCATGGGACTTGCCAAAATACGCCTGGCAAGTTGCCGTGGTGTTAAATACGTAGCTCATAATCTAGCTCCCTGTTCATAACCTTAAGCTAAAGGTTAAAAACTTCTCATATGATTGTTAATTCAACTTCACTGAACTGCCGACAGCTTGATTGGCACCAAAACATATAAAAACAGACAATATCCGGGCCAAATCTATCATGCCGGCGGCATGACCAGGACCTCTCCTTCGGCCACCAGCTCTCCTTTTTGATTCGTCCAGGTTAAATCCATTCGGACCCACTTTTTTTCCGGCAGTTTCTCGGCCACTCTGGCGCTGGCCGTTATGGTATCGCCAATAAATGTCGGCGCCCGAAATCGTGTCCGGATCTCCAATGCAATGGTTCCCAGTCCTGGTAGCTTAGTCCCCAGGACCGGTGCTATCAGACTTTGGGTTAAAGGACCGTGGGCGATCCGGGTTTTAAACTGGGTACTCTTGGCGTAATCTTCATTCACGTGCATGGGATTGAAATCGCCGCTTAACCCCGCAAACAGGTAAATATCCGACTCGCTGATGGTTTTGGAGAATGAATCGGAGTCGCCGATATTGATTTCGTCATACGTAAGGCCTTTGGTATAGGTCATGTTCTTTCCTCACTGCTAAAATACTCACATCGATACCCTGATTTACAAAATGACCTCCGGAAGATCGACCATTTTCGCCCTTAAATATTCCCCCAATGTTTTGGCCTGGGGATCGCTTCGCATGGAAGCGGCCACACCATCACCCAAAACACCTTTGATATAAAAATTGATCGCCAATAGATTCGGCATGTCGTAGCGCTCGATTTCAAATTCCTTTAAGTCCGCCAGCAACTGCTTGAGCCTGTCTACCGTCAGATAATCACTCAAAAATGCATAGGCCTGCGGATTCTTGGCCCATACACCCAAATTGGCATTCCCGCCCTTATCGCCGCTTCGGGTTGCAAATGCCTTGCCGAAAGCCACGCGCACATTTTTCGAATCAGGCAGGCTGGGTATGGGTTGCGAGGCAACTTCTACGGATACCTGACCGGAATCGGATGGCGCTGCGGCAATATCGATGATCTTACCCTCAATATGGACTGTCTGCCGGATATGTTGATTCGATACCAGGGCCGGCCAATGCATAATGGCCGGCACACCTTTGGACGGCGGTGCCGTGGCCGTAAAACCGGGGATACTGGCCAGGGCCAATTCAACCAGCTTCGATGAAAACTGGGCCACTTTTTTCGGATCCGGGTCCATGACCGACAAGCGTAAATGCGCAAATGCTTCTTCATTAATACCAGGATCAACCTTATCGGAACGAATCAACTGGACGTCACTAAGGGCAAAGGCCTCACGCCCGCCAATGCTCTCAAAAAGAGCATCGGTTACAATCTCGGCTTTCTTCTCAATATCCAGACCGGCCAGCACGATGGTCATGCTGTTGCGATAACCACCCAGATTATTGATGCATACCTTGCTTGTCTGTGTGGGCGCTTCCCCCTTGACACCGTGAATCCGCACACGGTCATTGCCCTCGTCAGAAATGTCAATGGTATCAAAACGGGCAATCACATCCGGTGTAAGATAGCTGGGCTCGCGAACTTCGTACAAGAGCTGGGCGGTTACCGTACCGATCGATACCAGGCCGCCCGTACGGGGGTGCTTGGTGATGGTGGCGGCGCCATCTGCTTCTATCTCGGCAATCGGAAATCCGACGTTGCTGAATGAAGGAACCTCGTCTACAAATGAGTAATTGCCGCCGGTGGCCTGGGCACTGCATTCGATAATGTGCCCCGCAACCGCTGCCCCGGCCAGTTGGTTCCAATCCGTCGGCTGCCATTTAAAATACCAGGCGGCCGGTCCCATAACCAGAGCCGCATCGGCCAGACGACCACCGACAACGATGTCGGCATCCTGATTCAAGGCCGCCACAATCCCCCAGCAACCCAGATAGGCATTGGCCGAAATGGGTTGCGCCTGCGCGTCCTTGAGTGCAATCCCTTTGTCCAGGTGCTCAAATGATTCACCGCGTTCCTGAAGTTCTCCCAATCGGGGCAGCAGATTATCCCCCTCGATATATGCAATTTTGGGATGCAGGCCCAGCTTATCGGCAACCGCTTGTAGCTCATTGGCCAAGGATGCCGGATTTAAGCCGCCGGCATTGGATACCACCCGAATTTGCTTATCCAGGCATTCACCCATGACGGCTTCCATTTGTTTTAAAAAGGTCGAGACATAACCGGCATTGGGATCTTTCAGCTGCTTACGCAGCAGAATTGCCATGGTCAATTCAGCCAGATAATCGCCGGTTAGAAAATCGATGGGGCCGCCCTGCACCATCTCCTGGGCGGCTGAAAACCGATCGCCATAAAAACCACTGCAGTTGGCAATTATGACCTTTTGGTTGCCATTGACCGATTTGTTTGACATTGCTTCTCTCCTCATTTCTATGGGTCCGTTTTACTTTAGAAGCAGTTTAGGCTATTAGGCTGTAGACTTTTAGGCGCTTTCCGTCTAATGGATTTCAACCTAACAGTCTAATTCTATCGTCCTTTAAAATTCGGTGTTCGTTTTTCGATAAAGGCCGTGATACCTTCAACGGCGTCCTCGGTGGAAACCACCTCGGCCAGTTGACCGCACAGATAATCAACCGCTTCCTCAAAAGGCATGTCCGCCATGTTGTAAAAAGCCTCTTTGCCCAGTTTGAGACCGATAGGGCTCTTGGCAACCAGTGAGGTCAGAATACCCTCAACCGCCTCGTCCAATTTTTCAAAGGGGACCACCCGCGTTATCAGCCCCAGCTCCAGTGCCTCCGCAGCCATAAGCTTTTCCCCCAGCAGAACCATTTCCATGGCACGCTTGCGCAGTACGTTCCGGAATATCAAGGCGCCGATCATCATGGGAAATAGGCCCACGTTAACTTCGGGGGTGCCGAACTTGGCCGTTTCTCTGGCCACTACAATGTCGCAGGCCATCATAAAGCCCAGTCCGCCGGCCAGGCAGTAGCCGTTAATTCGGGCAACGGTCGGCTTGGGATAGGCGGCCAATCGTTTTAACAGATCGGCATAATGTTGAAAGGATGCCTGACCACTATCAGTGGCGGCACCACCGAGGTCCGCGCCGGAGCAAAAAGCCTTGTCGCCGGTTCCCGTGATCATCACCGCACGCACACTTTCATCCGCCTGGGCCTGGTCCAGATATTCCATGAAAAGCGAGATCACCTCAGGGCTCAGAGAGTTGCGTTGCTTTTCCCGGTTGATGGTCAAACGAGCTATATGATCTTCGACCTGATATAGTAGTGGATTTTCCGTCATAATGGATGTCTCCTTTCCCTTACTTTATCCCTTAATGCTCGAGGCTATGTTTTGCTGCTGAGATTCATTATTCCGCCGACGATAAAGTCCACGGCATCCCGTCCAATGGTCTGGAGATCATCGGGTCGGTTTTGCCAAATAAGATATTGATAGGCGATGCGCTCATACATCCCCATGATACTCACCGCCATGACTTCCGATGAGAACGGGCTCTGGTAAGCAACGTTGAGATTGTCGCCCACCCGAATCAGTGCATGTTGAACATCCTGGATCAGCTTTTCAAAAATCTGTTTGCGATGTTCTTCCAAACGATTGCTCTGGCCGGCCGACTCTCTGAAAAGAATGGCCACCTTTTGCGGGTGATTGAGGCAGAATTCTTCAAAAAACAAAATGCCGGCTCGTTTAAACCCCTCAATGCTGCCATCGGCGTTCTCAAATTCCCGTCCCAATAGATTGCGAAGCTGAAATCCGATTTTTTCAAGCATCTTAGAAATGAGATCTTCCTTGTTTTTAAAGTAAAAATAAACCGTCCCCACCGACACTTCAGCCAGATCCGCCACTTCATCCATATTGGTGTGGTGATAACCTTTCTTAGCAAAAAGATTTTCGGCCGCATCCAATATGGATTGGAAACGTTGCTCTCTTTCCCGCTGCCGCCTGAGTTCACTGCGGGTGGGTTTGGTTTTAACCTGACTTCTCATTTAAATTTTATCTCCTAACCTCGTTACACAATACTCAAAACATAAAATTATAGTTTTTTGGGTTCATTGGGTTTATTGAGTTCGTTGAGTTTGTTGGGTTGCTAAAAGGCAGGCAACCTTAAGCACAGGATTTCACCGCCATCCTTTCAAACACCACACCCGCCAACCATTTTAAAGCAGTTGTTTAGGCTGTAGGCTGAAGATTACTAGGCCTTCAGCTATCTTAAAACCTAAAACTTAAAACCTAAAACCAACCATCATTTATATCCCAATGCTTCGTCGCCTATGAATACCCTGGCAATCTCCATGGAAGTCCCGGCAATCTGGGTATACTTGGCACAGGCATACGCATCCGCCGCCTGGTTGCCGTGTTGATATCCCTGGCCCGAGAGTACCTGCAAAGCCATGCTCGCTACCTTTTCCGCGGATTCAGCACACAAAACTTTGGCGCACAGCATCAAGCCGTCCTTCTCCTGGGGTTGCTTGTCCATGGTCCAGGCGGCCCGGTAGGCCAACAACTGTGATGTCTGGTACAGCGTCAGCATCTCAGCCAATTTGAAAGCCACTTCCTGGTAGGCGATGATGGGCTTGCCGCCGGTATGATGAGAATTGGCATACGCTTTTGCTGCGGTATAAGCGGCCTGCATCATCCCCAGGCCGGCGCCCATCAAAATGAAATTTTCCCATTGCCGCAATGATGCCAGTGCTGATTTATCCTCAGGCGGCAGAATTACCCGGTCGGCCGGAATGTCACAAGCATCCAGTTGTATTCCTGCAATGGCCGCGG